>Ga0179593_1622625_pt1 | contig 10577 bp, 7 predicted proteins | sample CZODoug2_1_08_16_FD_185931 | JGI IMG/M metagenome (GOLD analysis project Ga0179593, IMG submission 185931) | Vadose zone soil fungal communities from Angelo Coast Range Reserve, California, USA - CZODoug2_1_08_16fungal (PacBio error correction) | ecosystem: Environmental > Terrestrial > Soil >... | reverse complement strand
AGCCTCTTTTCCCTCCCCCCCCTAGGTAGTGTTATACATGGTTCCCCCACCAAGGAAACAAGCCCTCCCTTTTCCGTCGCATCCCGACCTACAATAAGCTCCCCCACGGTAGTATTCCTCGTGCCAGAGTTTGGGTTTTTTTCCGGAATTTTCCCTTGTCCCCCCTTCGGATGGAATAAGGGAGAGTCCCTCGTTTAAGTTTACGCTTACCATCTCCATTTTTTGAGCGGCATCTTAGGTCCTATTTTTCCTTTATAAGGGCCCCCCCACTTTTAAGTCCAGGAGGTGATTTGTCTTGAACTAGCGAAAACCCCCAAGCAATTCCCGTCTCCTCTCTCAGTGAGAGATCATTCTTATGGCGAGTGGAAAGTCCATTTCCCTCAGACCGGCGACAAGGGGCAAACAGTAGGGAACACTTTCTCAGCTATCGGTTGAGATCCCCTTTTTCCCATCCATCGCCCCTGCCAGGTGAAGGTGATGGTAGGGTCTTCTCATACCGTGGACTACAGTGGCCTCCCTCGGAAACAAACAAGATTCAGTGGACTCTTTCTTTTTTTCCAACCTTCCCTCCTATCTTTGAAGCGAAAACTTTCCAGGACTACTTCAGGTTGGCCTCTCCGCTAGTCGATTTCCGCCCCCCTCGCAACCCGACGTCTTCTTTTTCGCTCCCGTCTTCCCTGTCTTAGCGAAACTGCTTCCCTTTTCTTCGGACATTTTCTGATCGTATCCCTTATTCCTTCTACTGATCGGGCCCCTCCTCGGATTTCTTGGTCGCACGTTTTTTCCTTCCCTTTTCTGTGATCCCTTGCGATCCCAACGATTGCCGCCCCTTCCGGGGACTTCCCTCTGTCCAGACCTTTGTTGAGCACTGGAAACAGTTTCCTATTACATGCTTGAATGTCGAAAATATACTAAGCGCTTGGGGTGCGCTTTTCATTTTCCCTGAAGTTCAAATCCGCCTATGTAGGAGATCCCGCAATCCCCAACCGAGACTGCTCCGACCCCCACCCACCCACCCCCCTGCATTACGTCGCTCTTCCGTCCGCGGTGTTTCGACTTCCAGGTACACTGCCCTTGGTCTTGCCCACCTTCCTTGCAATTACGCCTGACCGTTCGACCGGGCGCAAGACGCCCCACTGCTCTTTTCCTTCTTCCCTAACCCTTCAGAGGAACCTAACAAGGTCGGATTTCTCTCTCCCTCCTTTTCTCTTTTGAACGAAAAGCTCCCCCCCTTTTGTCTACAACAAAGAGTTTCCCTTTCTTCCGCACTCTTTTTTCCCCAGGATGGTCCCCTCGTTTTGAATTGGCCTCTCTCACTGACTACCCTAAGACTTTTTCTTCTTTTTTTGCCCCCTTTCCCTCAGCAGGCGAGGCTTCCCTCTCTTCCTTTTTGCACGAGTTCCTTGAACGCTGAACGGTCGATGATAGGGAATATGTACGCTCGTTTTCTGGGGCGGCGGTTCTTTCATCGTTCCCCTCCCAGATGATTACTCTACTCTCATCACTGTTTTGAATCGATAAATGCATATGGGTTGTATTGATTGCTAGCTCTTCACTGCCCCAGAAAGTTTTAACCCCGATTTCCCTATTTAGGCTTGTTTGGAGTGCTTCTTCTTCCCCTTCCGGCCTCTTTTTTTTTTCCGTTCCACGACGCCTTCCCCCTTCCGCCTTTGCCTTGGCCCCTCAGATCAAGTTCTGTCTTTGAGCTTCTTAGTTAGGTTCCATTTTTCTCTTCGTTCCTACAGCGATCAGTTCGGCAGGAACTTTTTCTTGACTTATCGTCGACCCCTGAAGCGTGAGGGCTTGAGGGCAGTTTCTTTTCCCTTCTGGCCTGGTCCGGTTTCCTTTTTTGAGTGTCGAAGTCTAAGTGCCAGGCCCTAGCGCTATTCCCCGATGGTTCGACTTTCGAGTGAACTCTGAAAAAAATTATGTTCTCCCTTTCCTCCAGCCTGTGGTGGCAACGGGCGGATCGGGACTTCTTCCCCCCCCCTTCTTAGGCTTTATTAGGGTAGTTTTTCCCAGTAATTGGCTTCACATAAGTATGTCCTTCGGGTGGACTCGAAGCGCGCCACCTTTGTAAATGACCCGGATTTCTGAAGACCTTGGGAGAGGGTTTTCCTTTCCAAGAATTTGACTCCTCGGTAATGAGTCCTGTCCCTTGCGTCATCTTTTTCCAAGTTTTCTGTTTCTACATGGATCTCTTTAAGGTTGTGTCCTCTCCGCCAGAGTTCTCTCCGCGGCTCCTAACGTCCTAGTAGTCGCAATTTGCTCTTCTAGTTTCGCCAATGTCGGTTTTTTCCCCCACCACCCGGGTTCCCGCGCGATCACTCCTCCTGAGCACTCCTCCTACTAAGTAGTTGTTTACCGCTTCGGTTTACGAGCCCCCCGTGGATCACCTTTCTTTTCCCGTTAGGTAGAGTCTATTGGTGTCTTGTCCGCTTAAAACCTTTGGCGGTTTTCCAAGATCTTTTCCTCCTAATGTTCTCCCAGAGGTTGATTGTGCTTTTCGGTACGGTCGTTTCCCACCTCTGATCTGTCGTTAGACTGTTCAATTTCCGCGACTTCACCTCTCTTTCTTTGCCTCGGTTCTACGGCTAGCACGATTCCTTCCCCCTTTGTTACCCACGACGTCTGCTTTTACTCCTCGGAATACTCTTCTTGTCAGAGACAGCCCCCTTGACCGATAGGTGCTGAGTTTTTTCTAGTCCACTGCCCCTACCCTCGAAATCACTTTCAACTGCGGGGGTATTTTTTTTTTTTCAACTTTCGCACTGTCGTGACCGGACCCGGCGGCCCCTGTTCCGAGCGTAATGGCCCCATTCCTTCCTCATTGTTTCGCCATTTTCTGACAGCCGCCGTGCCACCGGCAACCGATCCTTCCCGGACCCCTCGCCCTCTTCATTGTTATAGATCGCCCCGGCCGTTCGCCTCTTTTGGTCCTGCGTCTCTGATTAGATTCTTTTTCTGAAAGCGCTTTTCCCCCCTAGTTGCCAAGGCAGTTCTCCCCCTGCATGCGACCTGCAAAGCAATTCTCACCCCTCCGTGGTTGCGGAGATTTGCGAGCCCTTCTTGGTCCCCGCTGTACGTGCATTTTATCTCTGTACGGGGTGCTCCTCGAATGACGCGTTATTTTTTTTCCTCCTTTTCTCCGGATATCGCTTCTCGACCGGGCCGGCTCCAGGTGGCCCCTTTTTTTCTGCCGATCGTCACGATCTTCCCCGTATCTTCCAAAGAGGGTTTTCTATAGCTGATGGACTTTCCCTGTTAAACCCCTTTCGATCGCTATTTTTCCCACGAGATCTTTTCCCGTTCCCTCTAACGCCAGCGCGGCAGCGACCAGATTTCTGCAACTCCTTTTCCTGCAAAGCGTTTTTGGATCTCTAACCCCTCTTCTCTCTTTTTTGCATAAGGGACCTCTTCTTAGTAGAGGGAGTCAGAGAACAAACGCAGAGGTCCCCCCTTCGGCTCTCGGCGTTCCTTTTTTGACTCGTTGTGCAGTTTCTCGATGCTAGTTGCCGTCCGTTCGCACCCTTCTATCGCTCCCAGTTTCCGGATGAGATTAGTTTTTTGAACTGTCGTCGGATTTCCCTTTTCGTCCTTTGGCTCTTAAGAGACTTGACTTAGAACATTTTCCTCATGTTGAAGTCGTCCCCCCCCCTTCGATGGCTCGGCTTGCCTCGAGCCGCCCCTCCGGTTGATGCCGACTTTGTGTTTCTTCTAGGTCGGTCCCGTCCGCGGGGCCGCCGCCTCTCGAGGCCTAAGGGAGCTTCGAGCTTTTCTTTTCCCCCGGTCTCGGGCTCTCCACGTTGTTTCCTTCGATCCGAGAAGATATCTTCCCTCCTGCGCATTATACCTGTCGCTTCGTCCCGGGTGTGTTGCTCTCCCTTAAAAAAGCTCGGCCCCAATCTCGTCCGCAGTTTCGTCGGGTCGCGATGTCCCCTCCCCTCTTTCGGCTTCCGCCGGTCCGTATCCTCACCTTCTGAATCTTGACAAGAGAGTCCGTTCGCTTTCGCCCTGTGCTAGTATTTCCGATTTTCCCTCGTTTATATGCTCTGCTTCGCTAGCGGAGTCAACGTTTTTCCCCTGTTTGGTCTTTGGCACGTCCCCTCCCCCTTCGTAGCCTTTTCCTCGGTCAAACGATCTCCTCGGAGACGTTCCCCCCTATTATCTGGATGGAGGGAGATCTCTTGCCTTATCCCCTTTGACGGATTCAAACCTCCCTTTCTCTTTTTCGTCGCGCAAGCGCAGCCTTATCCTGGAGTTTCCCTTTTTTTTTGGGGGTGTTCCTTTTTTTTTCGCTCGGATGTTTTTAGATCCTTTTTATTACTTTTTCGGTCGGATCCCCGGCTCTCTCTTTTCCCTTTTTTCACCAAGACCCTCAGCGAATGAGCCTGCCGCGTCGATCTCCTCTTTCCTTGTCGTCTATGGCAGACTCTCCGGCTTCTTTCGCAGGACCTTTTTCCCTAGAGTATTATTATATTGATTCACTGCGCTGCCCGACGGGTTTATCTTCCTCCCCCAGACGTCTCGCGCCTCTGGTCAGCACGAATGCCCCTCCTCCCCTTGTGCAACCTCATCCTAGGTTTCTCTCTTCTCTGATTCCTAAAGAAATATTTGGGGCCCAGAGTATACAAACCCGTTTTCAACCACCTTTCCCTTACCGCTTCCCCGACATGAACTAAATAGACCCCCCCTCACCTACGTCTAACCACTAGCTTCTACTTGTATTTCTTTTCAAGGGGAGATGGCCCCCGTCTTTTTTCTGTTTGAAGCCGGCGGCGGATCTCCTTGAGGAGACATGAGTTGCTTTTCCCCCCTCAAGGGCCCTCATTTGAATTACACCCGGAGGAAGACTTTTCCCCAAGACTCCTGCCATTCAGGTGCTGGACTTTTTCTTTTCCGCCGGGCATTTGAGTTTCCCCAGTCGACGGCTCGATTCCCTTCGTGTCTAGGCCCCTCTATGGCGATTTTTTTTTTTTCTCGATAGTTTCTTGCTCTTGGCCAACGCGTTGACATTACTACGATCATCAAGGCTCTCCTCTCTCAAGTTCCCTGCGGCGTTCCTAATCCTCCTGCGTGGACACTCCATTACCTTTCCAGTTTCCCGCGAGCCCCCCACAATCGAGAACCTTGTCCTTTCCTGCCATGGAGAACCTCCGCATATTTGACTCTTCCTATTTCCTGGACCTGGCCCCCAACCGCGCGGTTGCGCGCCCTCCGGCATTACTTTACGATGGTCGACCGCCCTCGAAAAACCGACGTCTTCTTCCTCTCTCAAGCTTTCGCGCGAAAATGATTTCTTGCCGGAACTTTTGATCCCGATTCCGCGGCTTTCACCCCCCCGGTGCTTTGCTCCCTTCCCCTATTTCGTCTCCCCTTATCACGTTTCCGCCCGACAGGACCTACGCGAATAGCCTTCATTAATACATTTGTTCCTGCCCCCTTTCCCGCCTCTTCCCCGAGGTCCCCCGCTCTCGGTCGCCTCCCCGGCCCAGAGTGGTTCTTGGGCTGCAATTCAGCCCTCCCCTTTCTGATCGTGTCGCCTCGAGCGGAACTCTCCGTGAGGGCCGGCTTATGAAGTCCTCTTTTAGAATCCCCTCCTTCTTTCCTCCTTTACCGCGTCATCCCTGTTCCACTGAAACCTTCCCTGGGGTGGAGACCATGTGGCCCCTTTAAGAGCCTGTCTGCGCGACCTTTCCCTCCACTGGTGGAACTAGCTTTCACCCAAGCCGGACGCCCCGAAGGATTCTCAGAACCGCTTTTGTCCCCGGTCCCGCACCCCTACTTTCCCCCTTTTCCCTTTCCCCCCCAGTCAGCTCTCCGTTCCTGCAGAACGATTCCTCTTTTTTTAACAAGGTGATTGCCCTGATTAAAGACACACCCTACATGCTTTCTTCATGTTGTGGCGTTGCAGCCTTCTGGATTCTCTTGCTCGTCCTTCATAATTCTCCACTACGCGACCACGATGCCATGAAAGTATTCTCCCCAACGCCTCTTTGCTTTTATGGCTGGGGGCGCATTTTTCGCGATATGGCCCCTTCCCCCCTACCTGCCCGTGATATTTATTTCCTACTACCCCGTTTAGTCTCCTCTCTTGAGAGGTAGTTTTCTCCCTATGATCGCGCCGTTTAAAAAGAGAAACGCGGTAACCACCGTTTTCTACTCGGGAGTAGGTGATCGAGTTATTGCTTTCGGTTGTACTTTCACTGAAGTACGGGACAATTATGTCATTCTTTGCCACGCCCTCCCCCTTCTTTTGAGGTTCTTTTCGAGTCCCCCCTCTAAACAGAGGTTTTCCCCCGCGCAAGTTCAAGATCGTTCCGATTGTTGGCTACCACCTAGCGGTGCGTTTGCTTCCCTTTCCCTGTCTCGGCGCCCCTCTTTTTCGACTGGGAAGGAGGATGATGTCGGTTCCAGCCGAGAGTCCCCAGCGCTTCCCTCGGCAGGATCTACCCCCCCCATTCTGTCTCTTGCGACCACCCTTTTGCAATCCTGTTTTTTCCCGTGGGGAACTCCTGAACATTTCGAGTCCGTCTCTGACTTGTCAGCCTGCGAGTGCCTCTGGAGACTTTCGGCTCTTTCTTGTGCACCCTGCATGGTTCTGCTCTCCCCCCCCCTCCATTGCGAGGATTCTTTCCACAGGCGAGAAAACTTTCTCCGGGTCTTAATTGCGTCTAAATGTATTCTCGTCTTTAGCCGATCTTTTTTTTTTCATCCGGTTTTCAGTCGTTTACAGAAAACCCAGTATCATCTCCACGGAGAGTAGTTTCAGGCAGTAGTCCTCTCTCCCTCACCTCCTCCGGTTTCCTTTCCCTAATGGGTTTTCTCTGCTCAGCTTGCATTGATGAGGAAGCCTTTTCATCTTGGGTGGCCGATTCTTTATGAAAGCTTCCTCGATGATTTCTCCGGACTTGATCATCCCCATGGTTATGTTTTTTGAGTTTTTGCTTCTTTTTTTCTTTTTCTTTTCCACTCTATTTTCGTTATTTCCGAGGACGACGACGAATTTTCATTTTGTTCGTTTTCTTTCTGTCGTATTGTAAACAGATCTTCCGGTTTATCGCCGAAGCCAGTCCCTCACGGCGCTGCTTCGCTTCGGGTCGCCCCTCCGTTTTATATTGAATTCCCGTTTGCAAAGAGAGAATCCTTGCTTCGATGACTCCCGTTGCCTCAGAAGCAAATGCGTTTCGTCTTTGTACCGGACCTATCCGTTTTTTTTCCCCCTTCTTTGTCGAGTCTACTTCCAGCTCCCCTTCCCCCCTCTACTTATAAAATCTTTTGCTGCTTTCGCCGGAGGCTCCCCGTGACTTCCCCGCGCCATCCGAGCCCTTCCTTTTCCTCCCCCCCAATGATGAAATTTGCGCTATCACCTTCTTAACTTCCCCTTCCCCGTGGGCACCTCTCCGTGTCACGTCCTCTCACCTTGTGCCGCCCATCCCTTCTTCGTGGCGTAGGTGGTGCCCCATTATTTATGAGAGTTCTGCCTGTTTGCAGTGTTGCCTTTGTGATTTTCCGCCTGGGTAGCTATCAGGCTTGAAGCGTAGCACTGTCAACCACGAGATGTTTCGTCCTTTCCCCTCCATCTTTCTTTCCTACTTGCGAATAGATTGTCCTTTTGCTTTAAAGTCTGTTGGTCCTATCGCAATAGATTAATTGTGGCACCCCGGCTCCTCATGCCCTCCCTTTTCCCCCTCCAATCTCCTGGCCGTCATTTGAGAAAAGCTCCTTCCTTGATGCGCATTTTCTAGTTCGATCGGTGTTCGTAATCCGTTGGTCTCCTCCCCCACGGGTCCCTCTCTCATCGCCCGCTCGACCTTTTTCTTCCGCGTTACAACGCAAGCGAACTGCAGAAAGCTCCACTCCGGTGGCTAAGACTTCGCTTTCTGATTCCTCCCCAGGCGAGGATATTGTTTGCCCTTTCTGAAAGGCTTTTTTTCACGCGAGTTCCGCGATACAAGAGACCCAGTTCTCCAACCGTCCTTATGGCGGCCTCCCTGGTTCTTTTTTTCCCCACGGCGCAGAAGAATCCTTCTTTGCCAGCACTGTGAGACAAAACTCCCCGACATTCCGCGAAGGCGCTCTGTCCCCTTCTCTGGTCCCTCGGTTCGAGTAGAGGTCGGTCCCTTTTTTCCATTCATGTTAGAAGAGACTCGTTTTATCGTGCTCACTTGATACGGTCCAGAGAGCTGCCCCAGCCTGGAGCGATAGCCCCTTTCCGCCCAGGGAAACTGGGGAAGGACGATATTCGCCTTTGGGTTTATAATTTGCTTCCTTCTCCTTTTCGCGTCTCGAGAATCGAATTTCTTTCGCATGACATTTTGACTACTATATTTTAATCTCTGTGTTCTTATCTAGAACATATCCGATGAGATCCTGGCACCCTTCGCCCTGTTTTTTTCGGAGGTCGGCGAATCTTCTTCCCGCTAGGAAGATTTTCTCCCTCTCGGATACTCATTTAGAGGGATATATGAGCCCCTTTTCTACTTTTGATCTAGTTTCTCCGACCTTATTTTTGACCATCTCTGTTCTCTCCTCTGCAGCACAGAAGATGCCCTCCCCTTATCCTAAAAGTAATGAGCCATTTCGACGAGGACGGGAGTACTTTTGCGGCCTTCCCCCCCCCCTTCGGTTTGCATAGAGCTTCTCCTGTGGCCCCCAAGAGTTAGGCGCGCGCCTTCTTCTCGTGGGCGCCGGCCTCCGGACACCGGTCTCGGGCCGTGCTCTCGCCTTTTTACCTCCCGTCCATGCGCAAGGAGGACCCCTCCTTCCCCGCGTAGCTTTGAGCTCCTCAAAGAGCTGTTTCCACATGGTCGGAGCCTGCCCTTCGACGCTCTTTGTGTCCTTCCGTTCCGAGACGGGAAGGGTATCTTTTTCTAGCGTTGGTCGGTGTTTATTAAGACAACGCCGCTGAAGGACATCCGTCTGCGAGATCGAGTTCCTCTTAGCGGCTGTGCCTTTCCCCTTTGCCTGTCGCCGGCCCCCTTTCGTCCTTTTGAACTGCTCTTTCCTGACGTCCGATCCCAGGGTGTAACTAGTCCCAAGACCCTCTTTCGCAAGTCTTTTCAAGCCCCCCCCTTTCGCAGAAGAAAATATAAGCCCACGCGACTTTTTATCTTGTGAGATTCTCCCAGGACAATCAGTAATTTCTTCCCCCCCCCCCCGGCCCCCCAATAAGGAGTTCCCCCCCTCTTTTTTTGACATCTCACTACCCCTTTACCTACGGTCCAGTGGCGTCCTGCTGTGTCCTGATTTAACCCTCCTAATTTCGCGGGCCGTGACGACTCTTTGGTTGACGCGTCTCTTTCAAGGGCAGAGAGCACTTTCAGATTGGGGCGGCGCTCCTTTCCCAAGATCTTTTCCCGTTTGAAGTCAGGGAAAAATTCTTTCGCGGTTAGGAATTTTCTCTGCCCCCAGTTCCCCTCCCCTCTCCCAACTGACTTTTCAACAATACCTTTTTCGCGTACTATTTTTAGAGTAGTCGTCGCGAATTCTTTTCCTTGGGAGTGGCGGCGCTTGTCCCCCCTTCTGAAAATCCCGACGGCCTCTAAGCTCATTCCCCGAACATAACCCCGTTGCCGGCGATGGTCCGCGTCGCTTTCTATCCCTTTTCTCCGATGTGTTTTTTGCAAGAACGGGCAGCCCATTCGCGACACCATCCTTAATCCGGAGGCATCATAGAATGTCCTAAGTATTTTTTCCTCTCCCCCCGTCCTTAAGTCCCTCTCCAAGGCCCCCCAGCCCAGCGTGCCTCGGAATATCAGCATGCGCCCTCCCCAATCACCTTGGAATCTTCATGACTTTTTCTACGCAGTCCTGTCTTTGCGCCCCGCTTTCGTCCCCGCGAATTGTTTAGCGCGCTCCAAGGCCTTTCAGCCGGCCGTGCTGGCGAAGAGTGCCATCTTTCGGAGAACTTCATGAGATTGCGCAGACCTTTTCAGTTCAGCCTCTTTTTCCTTGAGACGCAATGACCGCACTCCTTCCGTAGGATTTTCTTCCCCCGACTCTCCTTTTCAATTTTACCTCAGGCGTGGGGACCGTAAAGTACTCCGGTGCACTTAGCCCTTGTATATTGGAAGCCCAACGAGACTGTTTTCAAGGAGACCTGACTGAGTTCCACCGACTCTCGAAGCTTCTTTTCAGACGCGCAGCCCCCCCACGGTGTAATCACAATCTTGCTTTTTTACCTTACAAATCTGTGGTCCCTTTACGATAGGCTCGCCCGCCGCTTTCCGCCCAACGTCGTGGCGTTCCGCTCTCTGGCTTATAAACTGCATCCCACAAGAAGTCTGTAGGATCTATTACCTTTTCCGCACCGCTCCTTCAGACCACCACGCTTAATCGAGGGACGTTTGCTTTTGCGCTTAAAAAGCGGCTATGCCTCGCTCTCCCTCTAACCTCTCCAAGCCCTCGTTTCCTTCTGTGTGGGGCCTCGTGGCATTTCTGAGGGCGTTCTTGAGGTTTCCATCCTCTCGCTTGAAGAGCTCCCCGTGCATGCGCCATGTTATCGTTTCCCCTCTCTGTACTCGTTGGCTGGTGATTTTCCTTTTCATCGCGTTTGCCAACGAACCCCCCAAGGC
>Ga0179593_1595723_pt1 | contig 10577 bp, 18 predicted proteins | sample CZODoug2_1_08_16_FD_185931 | JGI IMG/M metagenome (GOLD analysis project Ga0179593, IMG submission 185931) | Vadose zone soil fungal communities from Angelo Coast Range Reserve, California, USA - CZODoug2_1_08_16fungal (PacBio error correction) | ecosystem: Environmental > Terrestrial > Soil >... | reverse complement strand
TCAAGAACTTACTTGGGACCCCCAGATAATATTGTTTCCATTTTTTCCTTCTTTAGTTCATCCTGAAGTTTCCCCCCCACATAACCTTCCTTTTTGTTTACCGTGTGCTAGAAGCACTCCCCTCCGCCCCCCCCCCCTCCATCTCCCCCATCTGCACTACTGCATTCCGTGTAGTTTTCGTTCCCGGATTCCGGTCCTCTGGGCCCTAAGTTGCTCCCTTTCTTTTCCGGCATAGATTTTTTCAAGAGAAGGTGGTCCTTATTCTGGAGAGATCTATTTCTGCTCTCCCTGCGGGTCTCTTCCGAACCCCCGTTCGGATTTACTTTCCCTCGATGATCCTTAAAATATTTCCCCAATTTGTACTTCTTTAGGACCTTTCCCCTTATTTCCCCCTTCCAGTCCTCTCTTTTCATTGTTCTCATTCTTTGTTATCTTAGTAAAATTGTTCTAAGCTTTTTTGCCCTACTTTTTTCTAAGCCTGTCCCCACCTCCTAGTACCCCTTTTTATAATAAACGGCTAAGCCCTTAGAAGTTGAAGTCCCCTAACCACATTTTCCAACGTTTATTTCCCCTTGAACCTTCAATCCCCCCCCTTTTTCCTTCCGCGTTTGTATAGCAAGGCATGATACAGTGGTTTCCTTCTTAGATAATTTCCTGTCACCATTCTCCCTTTCTTCTCTCTCTCTCCTTTTTGTTTTCTTTCCCCTTTCTAGGTTTCTTTCTTCCAAGTAGTGCCTATATAAAACTGATACACCCCCCTTCGCATCTTTCACCTTTTTTTTCCGTCCCTTACTTTCCTCCCTTCTTTAATGGGATTTGTTTGGTGTTAGGATTAATTGGAATTCACCCTGCTTATGGATTTTGAACTCTCCCTTTTTTTAACGATTCTGACATTTTATAGCTTGTCATTTCGTAACCCTCCTCAGTAATCTGCACACATACTTAGGCACGGACTAATCCCTTTTGCAAACCCCACTTACCTTCTTCCCTTTCCTCTGATCCTCTTTACCATATCTTACATTAGGTCCCTAACCTATTAACCCCCCCTCCGAACTTGACCCTTTTCATAAGTCCCTATTTCCCTTTCCCCCCTTCCAAGTGATACTACGATTTTGTGATGACATGCCCCCGATCCCCTAAATCTCTTCCGCGTTAAAACTCTTTCTTCCTACAAATAAAATTCTAGCAATTTTATGCCTTACCCTTTTTCGAATTCTGTTTTCTTTTTTCCATCCCCGCCGCGTCCCGTATCAGATTCTGAAAACTTGTTTGTTTGGTTAGGATCCCCCTCTTTGTACGGTTTGCCCGGGCCCGCAGGTTTTTTCTTATGTTTTTTTTCAAAATCGTGCGTCTACCCACTCCGGCTGATCTACCTCGCTCCAGGTCCCCCTCCAGATTTGACACATAGTCGCGAACCCCCCAGGAGCTTGAGGCCACACTTCTCCCCCTCTTAGGCCTCCCTTCCTCCGTTTCACCCCCTTCCGTTATACAGTTTTGTGTGTAAAATAACTCCAGTTGCACATCCGACTCTCTTCGGATTCCACCTCCTCACTAATGGGTTTTTTCTCCCCCCCGACTCCCCGTTCCTTAAGAAGGGTTACTAGAACAAGTTGCGGCTTGTTTTCCTCCTTTCTGCACACACTCTTTTTTTTTTCGTCTTCACACGGCTTTCTTTCAAAGCCTTTCTCAACGTGAAAGGGCTAAGGAAATTCAAGATCCCTCATTGCCCCTCTTATAGGCAATGTTTTACTGGTTTCTAAATTCACCAGCATCCCCCCCCCCCCAGGATTTGACCATTACGCCTTAGTCCAATATGCTACTCGAGCTGTTGGACTTTCTTCCATTCGCACTTTCTTTTCTTCCGATTTCCCCCCTTCAAAACTGTCCTTAGTCTATCTAAGCTATGTAAATGTGATGCCAGACCGTTTTCCTTCCTTAGACTCGCAGACGGCATTTCCCTTGTCGATGGAATTTTCACATAAGTGCTTTTTATAAGGAAAATTCTTCCATCTTGACCTTCGACTTCCAAGACTGGGCCTCCCTCGGTATCCAACTTTTTTTTCCTTTTCATTAAGGTGATCTGGGACCGCCGTGTTTAAGGAGTTGTGCCTCACACATTCCTTCGGTGGCTTTCACTTTTTTCACCCTCCCTTCTCGACTCCTTTCTCATGTTTACTCATAAGTATGAAGACTAAAGGGAGTGTAGGGACCGTATGTCCCCCTAAAGTTTTCTTTTTCTTTATAAACTGACTTTATTTTTTTTAGAGCTCTTTCATATATTTTTCATTCCGTGTTTGTTGTGCTTCCGAGCACGCTTTCATGCTTTAGCTCCCACCTTTCAACTATGCCCAGAGGTGGCTAAACCTCTGCGTAAAATCTTCCTTCCCTGATTTTTCTTGGGCCCCCCTTCCCCCTTGCCACCATTCCCTAACACTGGTGATGCAAAAGGTCACTTTCAGCGTTCCATCTCTCCTTCAGGCACCGACAACTTTTTCCCCGTAGCTTTTCCCCCAACCAGAAACCCCAAAGGCGTTACTTCTCTACGGCTTTCTTCGCGTTTTTTTAGTAGCCTTTTTCTTCCTTCCCCCCCTTCTCAGAAGTTTCTCCGTTGGTTTCCGAGTAGAAGACCCTCCTGGAGTAGCCTTCACCTGAACCCGTTTTCTATCTTCCCGATCGAAGCAAAAGGAATGGGCTTTGACCCCGGACCCCTGGTCCAGGCGTGATTTGAATCTCCCCCCCCCCCCCGTTCAGGACCTCGCATAGTTAAGGTTTCTTTCTTTTTATGGCTGGATTTTTTGTTTTCCCTGTTTTCTTTTTTTGTCTCGGCTGCGTTAACGGACCCCTTCTTTGAGCTGAGACTCTTGTTTCCCTTGACGTCCATTTTCACTCCCCCTCAACCCTCCAAAACCGGGGTGCGTACGCCTTTTTTAAGCCCCGCACTGTTTTCCCTATTACCACTTTTTTGGATCGTCCCTTTTCTTTCTTAACCCTCCACCCAAAATTCGTCGATAAGGTGTCGTTCTTCAGATACTCCTTCGACTCCCTCCCCCCACCTGTACGTACTGCCAGTTTGTCCCGGGCTGCACGTTTATTCCTTTTTTTTTTCTTAGTTCATTTTCCTTTTCCCCTCCCCCGGTAATTTTTTCTGCCAGTAAGCACTGTTAGTCGCCTATGTACGTAAACGTATTTCATCTTTTTCCCTGATATCCAGACGCCCACTGTTTTGACAAAACCTTTCCTCCCTTCCTCAACTAGTTTCGAAGACAAATGCCTTTCTTGAGTACGGTTGTTTTGCATTTCCCCCCTCTGAAGACCCCTTTCCCCCAAAAGACCCCTCCCCAGTTTAAGACATTCCGTTTTCTTTTTTTTTAGCCCCCGGTCCCTTCCCTTTGGTCTACTTACTGGGTCCCCTGAAAATACTGCGTTGTCTTAATCCGCGCCCTCTGCCTGTTAATTTTATCGTGAGCTCAAGGATATCGATCAAACACCTCTTATTAGAGATCCTTATCCCGTCCCCCGATCTGATTAACTCCCCTTCTTCCCACCCTCGTAATTTTTTTAAATTCATCATTCGCACTATTTCTCTATTCCTTGGACCCAGGATTCTCCTTGAGCTTCTTTCTCTTTTTTTGTTCGATTCTTGAGTTATCGGAGTACAAATTCGGGGCCTCCCTTTAGCTAACCCTTTGAAGACTCTCAGAAGGCCCTTCTGAAAGAGTCAGGTGACCCCGTGTATAAGGCAACGTTTCCGAATTTTATTTAAACACCCCCCACCCTACAGTTCTTCTTATTGAAACTCCAAATTGCAATGGCCCAACAATACTGATTAATCTTGTCTATTTTCCCTTTTTTGCCCAGGTGCTTTTTTTTCTAGATATTCTCTTTTTCCCCTATCCCCCGTCTATCCCATAGAACCTTTCCTTCCCTTTCCCTCATATTTTTTGTGGGTGAGATCTAGGGCCTTCAACGTAGCTTTGACCACCATAAGTACCTCCCCCACCTCTATTTCCCCTCGTCCTTCCCATTTTTCTTTTTTTTGACCCAGGTAATTGCTTACGTTACCCGGCCGTTTTGTCTCCCTTTGGATTCCCTTTTCTTTGGCTTTCTCTTGTCACTTTCTCCCCAGTTGATACTAAGTATTGAATTTCTGCTTGACACCCACCCTTTAACCCCACACCCTTCTTTCCCGCCTTTTGACTAACCCAAAGGACTTTTGGCCCCAAAAAAGATTTTGCTCGATAGTAATTCCCAGTTCTCTGCCCCCCTTCTCACCCCTTCTACGGTATTCAACAACGTGTCGAATTTTCCCTCATTCGGTTCCCTATAGTTTCCCGCACGAGATCTTCGGTACCCGGGGCCGAAACTTTTAGATTATCCCTTTGATCCCCCCCTGGCCTTGACTCCCTCTTAGTAAACTTCTCTTTTATCGGTTGTAACCCTACCTTTTCCCCCCAGTACTCTTGGACCAAACAAGAGTCTCCGGTCATCGTCTCAACATTGGATTCCTTGTCGTTCTTTTTTTTTCTGGTTTTTACGGATTTTGATCACTCAGTTCCGATCCGCACACTTATCCGTATCCCCTGTGTTATCTTTCTTGAGGTCCTCTCGACAAACCTTTTTTTTCCAAAGGCCTTATCTAAAAGATTAGCATATCAGTCATTCCTACCCCTCTTTTTTCCCCCCACCCCCGGATTTTCACTCCTAAATTATCTTCTTCCGTGAATCCCACTTAAGACATGGTGTTTATAAAAGACCTCAAGACTGCAATTATTTTCTCTTGACTTTCCTAATCTCTTCCTCGATCCTCTCGCAATCGAAAGAATTTGTCTTTACCCCTAAGTTTTCGCTTTTTTTTTTACTAGATTTTTTCCCTGTATGTTTCTCTTTAGATGCCCCCCAAAAATCCTTTTGGAGGAGTAGTTAAAGCATAGTACCCAGTGGCTAATCTTGATCCCCCCCCCTTCCCCTGTGTCTGTTCGTTAAAGATTCAAGGGCAATTTTTCTCCACGGACTTCCCCCAAATTTCCTTCCCCTCACCCCCCCCCAAACTTCTTTACTCTCAAAGTCTACTCGCGTAATCTAGATCGAGATGTCGTTTCAGTGCAAGTAAGGTGGGAACCGGACGCTCGGCCTTTCGCAAGTCCCCTCCCGCATGTCTGTCCCTTCTCTCTTCCAGTCCCCCTTTTCGCTACGACGGAACAATCGGTTAGTCTTTTCCAATCCCTGAGTCCTTGACTTCCTTTCTGACCTCATGCTGGACAACCCGTTCGTGGAGTGGTTGGACTTCTCTAGCCACGTTGCTGGTATTTTTCTCCCTTTTTCCGATTTTTTAAGGCTTTTCCACTGGGATTCACACAGGTGCGTACAAGGGGGGCCATGTCCCTTTTCCCCCCCACTCCGTCGTCGGTTTTTTTTAACCCTTATCCAAGGCCCCGTTAATACTGGCCAGCTAAATCGACGGTTACTTTGTTTTGAGCTCCTCCCCATTCTTGTGTTTTTTTCCTCTCTATATTCTCGTTTTTTTCTATAAGCTCTAGCCGAGAGAACACTTCATGTTCGTCTCCTCCCCACCTAACCGACTCCCAGGTCTTCTTTCCCCCCCCACGAACCTTTGAACGGATACTATTGCGCACATCCCCTTGACTTTTCCTGGTTTTGCCCCTTCCCCCAACTTCCCCCCCATTTGCACCTGTGTGAGCACAGGAGCTCCCCCACCCGCGTTCATCTTGAGCTGCCTCCCAGTCCTCTTTAGTCCCCCCAGCACCTAACGGTTGTGTCCTCGTGCACGGTAATAGGCCAGGGTCTTTTTCAAAAGATTTTTCTTCAATTCTTCCTCCCTCTCCGTCTACGTTGGGGGCCGCGTCGGTTTGCGCACCGCTAATGCTCTCAGCGTGCTGTCCAGCCCTGTCCCTCTCCCCCAGCCCAGTAAAATTTTTTTTGCCACTGGATCGCCATGGAGTACAGGGTTCAAAACGTCGTATTGACAGAGACCCTGATTAGAGCAGTTATCGTTTCTTCTCATTTTTCTCTCCTTTTGGTTTTCTTCTATAAACTTTTCGGAAGATTACAGGTTGGATTTCAGCGAAACCGGTGAACAATTATTATCTTTATTGCTTTTCCGGTTGTTACAATTTCCAGTTATACAACATCCCCCCTACCCAAAAGGCCGCCAAAAATATTGGGGATTACGCCCCGTCACATTTTCCTTTCCCCTTTTCTTCGGAACTGCCCGGATTTTCGTGCCTGAGTAGGCAAAAGACACCCCAATTGGTGGGCTCCCTCATTCTTCTTGTACCCCCTCCCCGCGCCCCCTCCTTCTTTCCCCATTGTTTCTGTGAGCCCCCTTCCGGAAAGGAAATGAGTCCCTTTGTCCCGTGCGTTGTCACCCCCATCTTTTTTTATTATTGTCTCCCGGTGTTCCGCGACCCTGTGAGTCAAACTTACCCTTTTCCTTTTGACCCTTCATGGTAACCGTCCTTTTTTCCCCGGGTTTTGTGCGTACCCCTTACAATCCCCGCTTTTAGACGACAACATAAAATGCTATTTTAGTCCCGTCTCCTGTTCGTTTTCCCTTCCCCCTGCAACCAACCGCCACCATGGAAAAGTTTAAGACATTTAAGTGACGACGTTTTTGTCTCCTCCCCGTATACTTTTTTCCCCACTATATTTTTTTTTCCGCAATCCCACGTACCTTTTTTAAAGTTACTTTTTACAGTACTAGATCTTACATTTTCCCCCCCCCCAGTGTCCCCTTTTTTCCTTCTTTATAGCCTTCTTTCAAGGCTATTGCGCACTCCCCGGAGTCATCCTTGCTTTTTTCCCCCTCCCTTCACTCTAACTTTCCCTCACTCTTTTTCCCCAAAGGCCTTTTTTTTTGTAAAGGGAGATAATCAACGGAGTCCTCCTGTATATTGTATAATATCTCTGTTTCCATCCCCTACTCCCCCCTTTCTCTATCGTTTTCTCCAAACTTTTTGATTAGTCTTTCTTTCAAGGGAATTCTTGGTAAGAATGTCATCTTCCATTCCTGCCCCCATTTTTCAATCCCGTACATTAATGCAACTTCCCCTTCCTTCAGTTCCCCAATCATATCAACCCCCCATCAAATGAAAATTACCTTTTTATCAAAACCGGAACAATTCTCATGGCCCCCCCCCCTACTGCTTTTTTTTTTACTTTCAAGGGTTTCTTTTTCCTTCCTTTAGCTACTTCCTGTCACCATCTATAGATGACCTAGACGGTCTCTTTTCCACCCTGTTGTTGTTTTCTCTTTCTTGCCGTCTAGGTCTCCCTTTGGAAACCTTTCACGAATCCCTGTAGCATGCTTGCTATCCACGCGGACAGGCACATATCATTTATTTCCCCCCACTGCCCCTACCTCAATGGTGATTTTCCATAGCCTACCTATCCCTTTTTTTCTTCCCAGTTATCCCCCCCGTTTAGGACTCAAAAGACATTCATAGGATTTATGATTGCTCCCAAACAATTATGAAATTCTCCCTAGGAAACCTCCCCTATCCAGATTTTAGTGCGAACTCCTTACCTCTTTCTTTTCTATCAAGTAAGATCTCCTCTCAACAGAGTAAGGTCCTCCCCAGTAACAACAAATTTTCCCTCAGGTTCCCCCCCTTCCCAATAATCAAAAGAATTTCAGGGGCGAATGATTTCATACGTTTTGCTCGCAGATCCTTCATTTTCCACTTACCCCCCCCAACGTTTCGATTGTCCTCCATATTGAATAAACCATTAACGCCCATTCCATTTCCCCAGTCTTTTCTCCAGCTTTTTTCCCTTTGCCACCCCTCCCGGTCTAGTCAGATTGGTCTCCCCTGGTGGATGTTTGCTGACTTTCTTTTCACCCTTTTAACTATCTGCAACCTTTTCCCCACTCCACTTTGTATGTAGTTCGCAAATAGTGTTTCACGCAAATTGCCGGCTCTCATTGACCGTGCCAGTAAGTTTTTTTTCCTCAAATTTTTTCAGCTCTTTCAACCCACTAATTCTTCTCTCTTTTCCAAATACGAAATATCCTTCTTCCGTTTCTCTTTCCCGCCCCCCCTTCTGAACCCTTTTGTACATTCCCCTGCCCCGGAACCCTTCTTTCGGACTTCTTTTCATATGATTTCTTATCGGCCCAGTCGACGAATGGGGGTGGTCTCTTCTACGATACCCCAGCCGGGAAGTTCTCCGTGGTGGGCCCTCAATTCCCTATTATTTTTCTTTCCCCACAGATATTTTCCTTTCTTTTTCCATTAGTAGAAATTTCTTTCCCCAATAGTGATACCACGTCCGGGCAGAGACCTCTAGCTCCTCAGGGGTAACGTTCTCCTAACTGTCCTGCCCTAAATTTTTTCTAACGCTGAAAATCTTAGAAATTGCGTTCCCTTTTTTTGCTTCTCGATCCCTCTCCCGTGGGCGCACCCCCTTTCTTAAAGATGTGTCCTCACCGGACGATCGTAATTTCCCTGGGCTTCGCAGTCCACCCCCTTCTCTGTGAACTTCTCTAATGAGAAGGGCCCCCTGATCCCTTGTTTTCCCCCCCACACTCGGCTTCCCGTTCCACCCTTTTGTGAGCTCTACCCTCGCGTGCCGCACTTGCGGGACTCCTCAAGACGACACCTTTTGCGGTTGGCCTCCTTTTTTCTCCCCAATTGGTCTTTTTAGGCGCTGTTGGGACCCTGTTTACGGATCTGCGCCTTTTGCTTACAAAGGTTTTCCACTGGTTTTTTCATTTCCCTTAGTCGCTTTGACAGCTCAATACGTATAAGCAGCCTTTAGGCTGTTTTCGTTTAAGAGCTTTTGTGGGATTTTTTCCCCAGCTTTTCCGTTATCGCTTTTTCCTTTACTTTCCCCCTGTTGTTTAGAGAGTGTAGACCGATCGCAAAAATCCTTCGGTTTCTCCTCCAACACGTTTCCTGATTGAATTTTCCTACCCCCTTTTTCCCCCCTTTGCGGCGTATTATTTAGCGTGAACATTTCACACACGCCCTCATGTACGAGCAAACCCCCCCTTTCCTTCCCCTGGGGGACCCCCCCTTTCCGCTCTAAAAACAGACCCCGGTCCCTGACTGAATTTCCACCTCCCTTTTTTCTTTTCCCACCTGTCAGAAACCCACGAAGAAGGGGTGGTTGTGGGTCCAGGCGCAGTGGTCCCCTTCCTTTTAGCTAAACTTCCTTACCCTTACCGCTTTCCTGCCCCCCTTATAACTTGGGGCCGAGTCTGATCTTCCCCCCGCTAATGCTTTCGCTTTATGAGCTGGCCAGCACCGCGACGACACTCTTTTCAAGTCGTTCCCCCTTTTAAGTTGTCATTGTTCCCACAGAATCAGGCCCGGAGCCCGCCGATGAGCATCTGATGAGTGAGCCTTTTTTCTTCCTACCTGCGGGGCTGTATGGAAGCCCAGAGTTGCCCGCCGGTGGACAGGATGTATGTCGAAATACCCGAGGTATTTTGACGTTCCTTGTCCACCCCCTACCTTCTCCCTTTCCTATGATTTACTCCCGTAAGACCCACTCTTTTGGGTTCTTACGTCCCCATACCCAACACCCCCCCCGGGTCACCGCCATTTTTCTTCCTTCAAGTTTATTGCGGGTTCCTTAACACCCCCCCCTTTTAGGTGGCCGTTGGGTTTTTTTCCCCCCTTTTAAGCTCATTATTGTAAAACAGAGTTCCGCCTTTTTTTTTTTTTCTTATTTTAGGTCCCACACCGGTTTTTGCTGTCCCCCCCCATATTTTTCCCCCCCGAATTTCATGGATAGTTTATGGTCAACCTAATTCATCAGTTACGGGGTTCCAGCCCCTTAGCGACCCTGGAAACATTTTTTCCTCATATGGTTTTTTTTTCTTCCCCCGTCAGGGGGACCAGACGGAAATTTTTTTACGTAAATCTCTCCCCCCCAGGTTTTTCCCTTTTAAAATCCCTCACCCGACCTAGTCTTTGGCCCTTCCAGCCTGCCGAAAAATTTTTAGTGAAAACCACGGCACAACAGCCCTCCATGGTGACCCCCCCCCCCTTCCCCCCTCCCTGCGCGGGCTCCGAACCCCCTGAGATACCTTTTCACCTAGTCCTTTTTTTTCATTACACCCTTTCTACTTCTTTTTCCCGGCAAAAGCTGAAAGAAGGTATCGGGGAGATATTCCCTTAGGACGATCCCCCCTTTTTCTCTTCCCCCAATTCCCAGCACCCCACTTCCCAAATATGCACCCCCATTACACATGAAAATCATTCTTAATGGTTTTACCCCTCTCTTCCCTTTTACCTTCCTCATGTGAGCCTTCCCTTCTAAATTCCTTATTTTAAGTCTTTTGTTCGCATTACTTTGGTGTCAAAAGGTCTTGCCTTCTTTTTTTCTCTCTCACCCCCCAAGATCCCTTATGCCCCTTTACAACACTTATCTACAGAAACGTTTACCCCCAGTCGATATCCTATAAGTTTCCCCCACTTTTCTTCCCCCCCCTTTCCCCCGTGCCTTCCACACCCAATGTACATGTACATGCTTATGCCTGTTGTCTCTTTTGTATACTCCCCTTTCATGCATAAAGTTAGGGATTATCCACAGTTATAGTAACCTCCTTG
>Ga0179593_1567640_pt1 | contig 10577 bp, 14 predicted proteins | sample CZODoug2_1_08_16_FD_185931 | JGI IMG/M metagenome (GOLD analysis project Ga0179593, IMG submission 185931) | Vadose zone soil fungal communities from Angelo Coast Range Reserve, California, USA - CZODoug2_1_08_16fungal (PacBio error correction) | ecosystem: Environmental > Terrestrial > Soil >... | reverse complement strand
CTGAAACTACCCTCCCTCGTCTTTCCTCCGCGAAATTCAGTTTTTACCCTTCCACCCTTTTCGGGCCTAGGCTCCAAAGAAGCGTCAACATCATGGGCACGGGACCTTGATTTGAGCCCCCCTTTTTCTTTGATTGCCTTTTTTGGTCAACGTCTCGTCCTTGGTCGGCTGCATGGGATTCCTGGGACGGTCTCCCTATTCTTATTTGACGCTAGCGCACCCCCTGGGATTTTCTTTTTTTTTTTGTTCCCTTTCAGTCGTCTCAACTTAGTTCCCCCTTCCCTGCGTCTTCAGTACAATAATGTTCACTTCCCTCCTTTATTTGCTCATTTCCTGGGAACGTTCCCAGACGCAGAGACCCTTGCAGGCGCGCGGCAACGCCACGTTTGAATTTTTTTTTCACATGCCACCGAACGCCGCTTTTTTTCCCTCACCGGTTTCGCTCCTTTTCTGCCCAGTCTTTCACGGCACTTTGATCAACTTGGGCCACGAGTGGGTCAGCGCAAACCGAGGCGTCCATTTTTCATGGGACGATCCGTTCTCCGTCTTGCCTTTTTTCATCTCTCGTAGCTTTCTTTGTGTCTGGCTCCCTTCTGAGTAACTTCGACGGCCCTCCGGCGAAGGCTCACCGCCGCCGAGCTCCCCTTCCCCTTTGGCCATTGTAGCGTAATCCTCTTTTCCTTTTTTTTTTTTTCGGGTTTTGTTAAGTCTTTCCCGCGATTCACAATTTGGATCTCCCGCTTTGAATGACGTCGTCAATTACCATTTCGCCCCCCAATAGTTCATGGCCCCCCAGGGTCAATCTTAACTTTCCTTTCTTCAAGAGCACCATTTTCCTTCCGAGTCCGAGGAAATTTTTTTGTTTTTCTAATACGAAGAATCTTCGCCCAGAAGGTGCCCCCCCCCACGAAACGCCTTCCGTCCGCTTTCCACATCTTTCGTGCCTGTAGCCGACCCTTCCCCCTTCCCCCTCTACTCCGGAGGATCTTCCTCCCCCACGCCTGCTCCGGTAATGAAGGAGTCAAGTCCTCTCTTTTCCTCCTCCTTCTTTTTGTGTATCCCTTTTTAGTCCCCCTCATTTTCGTGCTCGGGCCATCTGACCTGTCGTTTGAATTCCCGTGGTTAATGATTTTTTCCCAAAAACCTGTGACGGTTCAAGGTTGGCCCCTCTTGCGTCGTATGAAGAGCCATTTAATCGTACGGCCTTTGTGCCTTTTCTTTCCCCCGCGATCCTTTTCCCCGTTTGGGTTGAACCTGGATGGCCCATTAAGCTTGAGTGGAAGGTGGTTGGAGGGGCTGCTGACCTCTTTCTTTCTCGTTGAAGGTGCGATTGCCCCCAGTGCGCTTTCCCCCCCCCCCCGACCCCCCATTCTTTCCGTCCCCCTTTCTCGGGGAACGCTCAAATTGGCCGATCTTTTTTCCTCCCCCTCTTTCGGTATTCCCGAGCGGTCTCGACCTTCTCTTTTCTTTCAATCCCCCACATAAGTGCAGGCTTACTACTGAAGGTCAAGGCTGAAGGTAACCTACCCCTTTTCTGTGTACATCTTAAATCCGGTGTGATCCTTTCCCATCTTTTTTCCCCTTTCCCCCCTTTTTTTCCGGTTGCTTGGCCCTTCTTTTCGCCCTTTAGGCACACCGGCGGCGGCGGGAGTTTTCAAACTTCTGCGCAGTCGCGCCTGTGTGTCGCCTTTTTCCTCCTTCCGTCCATTGGTCAGGTGTAAGCCCACCTCTTGGCCTCCCCTTTGCTATGTACTCTCGGTCTTTTTTTCTGTAGTTTTAAGGAATTACGTAGCGTCCCCCCCAAAGCCAGTGGTCCCCACTAGCCGGTATTAGCGTCACCCTGTCACACCTTTACGCACCCGTTCCCCGCCCTATTCCCCCCAAGAGCCCCAAGTCGGGCTGTTGCGCAAATCCCCTTTTGTTCCAGGTTCCATTCCAATGCTTCTTTTTTCAGTGCCCTTCCTTGCCCCCAGCTTTTTCCTTTTCAAGTTTAGCAGGTAGCCCCTTCTGTAAAAGAGTTCTATGGGTTAGTTTTAGCTAAACATCTATCCTCCATCTTTTCTCTTCGTTGAGTCGAGAACCCCCCCCTCCGTTTTCCCTACAGACTTTTTTTAACTTCTTTGCACTTGGTTCTTGGTCTTTCTTTCTCGGCACGGACCCCCTTCAGCCGCATGGTCATAATGGCAATTGGAATGCGACCCCCCCCGCTTTGACACCTCGGTTGGATGCCCCCGGTTTTTTCCCCCTTTCTTTTCGTCTTTTTCCTTGAATGGTTTTTTTCGACATAAGGCGGAGATTGACGACGCTTTACAGATACTTGGACACGGGCTCGTCTATTTTTTTTTTTCGTAAGCCTAACTCGGCCCCCGTTTCAACCACTTTTCCTCGTACTTTTCAATCCGATCAAGGCACTGGGGCCATCACCTGACAAAAGGACGTTTGGGAAACCGGACGCTCGCTCCCTTCCCTCCCGGCCGCATACCTTTGTTTCCTCCTCAGCCCTTTTTCCCCCCTTTTCCCGCTTCTCTTGAAATGCCCTTTTCCCCCCGTGGCCAAAGGTGGGTCAGATATCCCCGGAGGCAATTTTTCAACCCTCCGTACATCTGGACTGATTTTACGCTCAGTCCTTCCCATTTTGAAAGAGGGTGCAGTTAGATCTCAGTCCTTGTGCTTCCGAACGGCGAGTGCCTTTTTTTGAAGTGATCCCCCCTCTCCCTCCTATTCCCCTCCGGCAAATATGGAGCGTTCCACTCCTTTTCGGAAGTTTGGTTCGAGTGTCCGGGTAGCTACATTGAACGCGCAATGTCAGAAATTCCCCGGGATCCTTCTTTCCGTGTCAACTTTCACTAGCCCCCGCCCCCAAAGCTGACTGGTCATGGTAACGGGTCTTCTAAGCGCTCTATGAGTACAACCACCTTGCCGTACCTACTTTTCCCTTTCATTCCCTATCTTTGCCACACGCCGCCTCTTCACCGTCACACGCTGGGTCCCCATCATTCGTGAATGTGCGACTCCCCGGTTCCTGCGACTCCTGCCCTTTTTTCTTCTTTCCCGACCGCCTGCGGGTCTTAAGGCAGGCGTCCCTTCCTCTATATTTTCCCCTCCTCGTTTTTGTTGTTTTTTTCGGGTCATTAACGTTTTTTGCAGGGTTTCATCTCCTTCCTTTTGAGCGAGGTTTCTCTGTCTGATTATTCGACATTGGTAATGAGTTTGTGACCCAAACTTTGACGTTCAGGAGGGTCTGGGCCCCCCCCCTTCCCCCTGTTTCTTCGTCTGAAAGAGATATTGATTACGGCCGGTAAATTTTCCCCCTATTTCGCTAAGCTGACCATTTTCCCCCATTTGAGTGCCCGAGGTGGGCGGGCGCTTTGAAGCGTGAGTCATCCCGATTTCCGTTTTTACGTATGCTTCCAGTGCCGGCCCCTTAACACCCTTTCCAAATTGCGGGTCTATTGCTCCATATTTTCCAGATATTGGTTTCGCAAGTTATCGGCGGCTTTCCCCTCTTCTTTCTTGAAATTACGTTTTCGATCCCACTTTCTGAGCTACCTCGTTGCACTCGGAAGGAAGGACGGAAGCGGAACCCTTTTAATTTAACATGGCTTTAGTGTCTTTTTCTCATGTGATTCTTAACATGTTGTAAACTTTTTCTTTTAATCTTTTTGATAGCGTTTCCCTTTTCTTTACCACGGAGGCTTTTTTTCAAACGGGTAGTGATGAAGTCGAGGCTGGCGCTCGGTAAGCCCCGTCCATTGGTCTTTCCCCCGCCCACTTCCTTGGCGCGTCCATCTCCCCCCCCGATCTGTTATTTTTTTTTCTTTTCCTCGTAGGGTCAGGCCTTACTCGGAAAAAAGCCCTTTTCCAGTAGACTCGCTCTCTTCACTTCTTTTTCCCCCCTACCCACCCACTCGCCCATGGCATTCCCAGGGACTCCTTCCACCCCCCATAACCGTAGGCGGCAAATAAAAAGGGGGGTCGTCCAACATTTCTTTTCTTTCTTTCCGTGCCTATTTCTGGCCACCGAACACCTTTTCTCGAGGTAGCTGGTTCTGTTTTTTTCTCTCTTTTCCCCATCTCTATTTCCCTAATCATTACGTGTTGTGGAGAGATGTTGAGCTTTCACCACTCTCCTCGCGTTTTCCTGCAGTTTTCCCGCGACTTCCATGATCCCCAGTTTTGGTTCTGGGCTTGTCCCGTGAATAGGCCGGCCCAAAACCATCCTTCCTTTCCCTCCCTTTAGCGCCAGCGACTGGTGGTCTTTTGTTTTTCCCCTGGGCTGCTGCTCATTTCTTGCATGGGAGGAATGTTTTTGCGGCGACATTTTTTCGTCTCCCCCCCTCCTTAATACCGGTAATTGGGATCCCCTTTTTTTTTTCCCTCCCCCTTCCGTTTTCTTCACAACTACACCATCACGGGCTGGAGAGTCCTCTCGTTGAACGCCGCCCATGGTCACCCCCTTTGAAGTGAAACTTCGCCAATCGACATGCATTTTTCTCTTCTTCCTCCTTACGCCGCCCTTTTTTGTTCCACTCATCTTTTCCTTTTTTCGGGCACTTTCAATTGCTTCAATTTTGGCCCCTAGTTTTCCTCCCCTCCACCTTCGCAAGGGCAACTCTTACTCCTCAAGTCACGGTACGCTTTCTTTCCTTCACTTTCTGGCACTTTCTGAATTTTAGATCGCGTCCGTGTTGCATGTCGGAGGAGTACCCTCCACGAAGCGAGAAGTCCTCCCCGTTTTCGCGTTCTGGCGGCCCCCCCTACTTTCCCCCGGACCCCTTTCTACGCGGCGTGCGCGCGTGCCGGGTTGTTTTGCCTTTGGACCCAATAACCTGCCTTTTCCTCACCCACCTCCCAACAACCCAAACATAGTACAATAGGATTCCCAGTCCTTTTAAGAGGGTTACACAGTCCACCATCTGGCCCCCTTTTTTCCCCCTTTCCAGAGCCCTTTTTCTTCTTCATACGAAGAGGCGCCATTGCCCCCCCTGTGCCACCCCCACTTTACTCACACGCTTTTTTTTGTCCCCTTCCGTTTCCTTAGGTCTCGCCATCTGTCGAACTCCCGGGCGGATCGACGATGAGTCACGTTAATCCTCGTCCAGGAATTTTTTTCCTCCTCCCTTTTTTTTTCGAATCCTGAGCCTCCCTGACTCCCGTTATCGCCTCATGATTCTCTTCAGTCTTCGGTGGACTTCTAGAAATTAAATGAGTGGGACCCCTTTCTTGTGCCTGTTTCCCCTCTGCTTTTTTTTTCACCGTCATGGAATTTTTCGAATTCTTCCCTAGGGCTCCCTCTCTTTTACTGGTTCCCCTAGGGTGTCCGTGACGGAAACGATGACCTTTTTCCATTCCATGTTCCGAGTTTTCGTTTTTTGGATTCGAATTGACATTTTTTTTTTTTTTTTTTCCCTTTTTTCTCTTCTTCTTTTAAGGCCCCTCATAACCAGGACCTCGCCAAGCCGCCAGGCGCGGCTAATTTTTTGATCTTTTTTTTTCCCACTGTCGGCGTCTTTTCGTCCGTTTGTCCTAGCCTTTCTCATCACAAGGACTCTACTTTCCCCTTCAGGCCAGGTCTCTTTTTTTCCTGGTCCATTTGCGTACCGTTTCTGGATGTTTTTCCCTGTTCCCTGCCTCGGTTTTCCCACTAGTTGCCCTCTTTTTCATTTCACTTGCCGTGACAGAAGGTGCTGTTAGCGTGTTCCTTTAGGACAGTCTTTCCCTTTTTTGTTCAAATGAATTCTTTTGTTCCTTTCTTCGCTTTTTTTTCCCCCCCCCCCCCCCCCCCCCTCGAGTTCACGTACTTTGTAGGTGATAATATTCCGTGAGGTCTTTTCTCATCCCTCTTCGAACGGTTTTCAGTTGCTTCTTGTTTCCTTTCCTCTTTCCTGCATCTTCCAAGTCTGTCCTTCTGAGAGTCAATACATGGACCTTAACCACCCACCGCCCCTGCCCTTCCCGCCCCCCTGTTCGAATCCCCCACCTCCATTCCCGCGACCACCAGTAGGAGTTTTCCAAATCAAAGCGGGGGTCCTTAATTGCATTTGATGCTGGCGGTTTGCGGCCAGTTCTCCCCCCATTTTCCCCCCCCCCAGAACCTCCTTTTCTAATGTAGAGGTAGCCCTTCGGACGAAGATGTAGGTATACCTTCTAGCGCCACCCCTCTCCTTCCTCCTCCGTGTCTTGTTGAGTCTTTCATTTTCTCGACCCCCTCCCATTAGGGGACCTTCGCCCCGACAAAGGGGTTTTGGGGAATTGTCAGTTCTCTTCTGGCCAAAGCAGCCTCCAGTTTTGAATCGCACTGTCCTATTTGCTGTCCCCCCTCCTACTGGTTTCGCGGAGGATTGAAGGCGTGGACCCCTGATGCGTCTTGGTATTCTGGAATTTGGTTGGCGACTCTCCGGATTATTGACGCTTCGCGAATTCCGGCTGGCCCCTTTTGCCTTTTTTTTTTTTTTTTTTTTTTTCTTTTTTGTCATCCCGTAAGTTTCCCGTCGCCGAGCAAACCCAGTCCCCCCCTCCTTCTTCTGATAGTCCTATCCCTTGAAGCCTCCGGGTCTTCCCCGACCAAGACTTTTACTCGACGACCGTCCCATAGGCGCGCTTCTCACTCCTGAAACCCGTCCCGAACGACTTGTCCTATTTTTGACGTCCCGCCTTTCGGGTTGATGCCCCCCCTTTCTCACGATTTTTTCTTCACACTCGGTTCCCCTCTTCCACGACAGCTGGAAGTACAGGTAGCTTCAGTCCTGAATTCTCTCGGTTTGAAGTTAGATTCTTTGTGCTTCCTTCTTAAATCTTTTTCCCCCTTCGTATCCGGAATCCGCGAGGTCTGGACCCCCCTGCCAATATTTGCTCTACCCGCCAGATGGACGTTTTTGTTGAGTTTTTCTTTTTTTTCCAGACTTTACCGCGGCCAATGAAATCCCCTCCTGCCCGCTACCGAACTCTTTTTCCCTCCTTTACCACACGCCCCCACCATGCCCTTTTCATCGGAATGGTCCCCGGGTTTCTCCTTCCTTCGGACGTGAGTACACCCCATCCCTTCCAGTGTTTAACTTCCGTATAGCTGTCCGAGGAACCTCTAATCTCGCCCTTGACGGTGCCCCGCAACGCCTATTTCTTAACCTTTTTTTTTTTTCCCCACTCATTACTTGAAGCGTCGACGACCCTTGATCTCCCAGACTTTGCTCAGTCCCTGCAAGGGAGGATAGCCCGACGCCTGAGTCATTTATTCAGGCGTCCCTTTTTCTCTTCTTCTTTCCTTCGTTGTGTTGTTGATTTATTTTTTTCTTCTTTTTCTCAACGTGTAGTTTTTCCCTCCTCATGGGAATGTTTTTCGAGAACGAATGGCGACTGCATTTCGTTGACTCTTTCTCAATTAAGTTTTTTTGTTTACCCCAGCTTTTTTCCGTTTCGAGGTCCCTTTTCACCGGTCACCTTGTGCGCCTATTTTTAGTATGAAGAGACCCTTGGGCTCGATTCTCCCCCTTCATTTGGTGGTACTCCGTACGACGCTGTTTAAGCCCCATTTTTCACTGATTTTTGTACGACTTTTTCTGCGTGGGTAGAAGGTGAGTCAGGGGAACGCGGTCGATCGTTTCGCTATCTACCCAAGAACCCCCCCCTGCCCCCTCCCTCGCTTGCCTTGGGGCCTGAAGCCCCCATTTCTTGGTGCCCCTCTTGGTTTCGCCATCTCTCGGCGGGTTCTTCGCGCTGTTCTGAATTCTCGCCGTTCTTCCCCGGCCTCTACGTCTTTTTTCTTAATACTTTCAAGGTTCACTGAAGGAACGGTATCTTTAATGTCCGTCGTGACATATTTCTTTGACTCCGTTCCTACCCACTTTTTTGCAAAGCTTTTTTTTTTCCTCAAAAAGTGACAAGCCTTTATTGACGATCGAGTTCCCACCGGAGGCGCTGTTTTCCCACGCTCTTTATCAGTAGAGACTGCCGGAGTGTGTCGTTATTTAAACCTTGGGTTACCAATCGTGAGGGCCAGTTCCCCTTCCCCACTTTTAGCCGGGATGTCAGGGGTTGTATTTTTTACCTCTTACGTTCCCACCCTTTTTTGTCTAGATGTATGTAATTGAGTTAAACCAATTCCCCTTCGAGTCACAAAAAACTTTTCCCGCACATTCGCCAAGGGAAGCAGCAGATGAGTATTTGTCAACCTTAACCCACGTGGAGTGCCTTCCCCAATCCCCATGCTTCCATGTCCAAGGGAACTTGATTGGCGTTTTGGCCGTCAGCTTACGTGACCCCCCCCCCCAGCCCACTTTGGGCCCGGCAGGTCGCGGTAGACCTGAGGCCCCCGCGATGATCTGTGTCGTTCCCCTCTCTCAACATCTCTTTACTCCTTTTGTTTTTTTTTCTCTCATTGCGCGCGATCCCACAAAACCCCCGGAGAATCGAGTTTTCTGGCTCCGCCTTCGCATGAAAGAAAACGGTTCTGCTGCTTTTCAGAATAGAATATTTCACCCCCCCCTCCGCTCCCTGCCAATTTAACGTGGAATGGACCCCCGATTGGATTTGCTCATAAGGGTTTCGGTGATCCAACGTGCGTTCCCACCCCTTTCTCCCCCCTTTCTTGCCTTAATTTAAGGATGGTGGTTGAATTTGAAATAGGGCCGACTGACATCTTTCGAATCCCTTTCCTTGGTTCCTTGCCGCTACTCCAGGTCCGTCCCCTCGTTTCTCCCGTCCCCTTTCGAAGGATGGAGTTCATATCATGAAAGCCGTCTCAGGACTCTACCCCCCAAGGACTTTTAAAACGACCCTCTGCTCCCCCCCCTCCTCACTTTTGCCCCCTCCCCCCCGCCCGCAGTTCGTTGGTCCAACAGGGGGCGAAAGCATCCGCATTTTTCAGTTGATGTACCCGCTGGGCCAACCCCCTTTTTTTTTCTCACGGACAAGGCAACTATTCACCCGCCATGGACCCCGGTACGCTTAATCTTCCCTTCATGAGTCCGGCCTTTTTGTGACTTTCCTTTTCTTTTTTTCTCACACGGCGAGTACCTTCGGACGCACGCGAGTGAAGGTCACCGCCGCCTTGATTTTTTTTCCTTTTTCCCCACCAAAGTCGTCCATGGAGCTTCTCTCCCTCTTCTTCTTTTCGTGTCTGAGTGTGAAGGGGGTTTTATAATTTACCTTCTCCCTGGACTCACCCCATATCTTTCTCCCTTCAGCTCTCCGGACCTGACGAATCAAGAGCAAACAGAAAAAAATCTCAAGAAATCGGTTTCCCGGTCATGGTGTCATCTTTCCTAGGGTCTCTTACCAACCAAATTTTCAGGTTACCGCAATTTCTCCTCTTCATTACGACGCCTGAGGCCCCTCCCCTTTCCCACCGCCACCCCCCCTTGAACCTTCCCCACGATGTTTCAAACTCAAGGGAATGCTCGTTTTCTCTCCTCCTCCATCGACATCGTTTTCCTGACTTAGGTCTAGTCGCCCTTTTACGCCTTTCGGAATCTTTCACTTCCTCGTTGTGTGGAGAGAGATCTTTGCTTGCCCCCCCCTTGCCATGGTTTCCTATCCTGCAAGGCAGTTCGAGGCTCTTCTTAGCTTTTCCCCCTTCTTGTGGGGCCCCCCGTCTCTGCGACACCCCCCCGGTAATGTCGGGGGACCAAAACATCTTGTGACGGTTACATTTAGTTTGTCTGGCCCCCCCAGCCCTTTTCTTGCGCTTTGCTTTGGCCCCGGCCTTTTTTCGATTACGCCCGGTAAACTTTGATTTGGTCCCTCGTTGAGCGCCCGAAGGCGGCCCCTCTTTCTTGGTACCCCGATTAGTGGAGATGGTTGCGGGAGCTGGGGTGCTTCCGTGCTTCTTGTTGACGCTTGGCAGGTGATTCCCTTGACTTCCCCTCCTAGTACCCCCCCAAGCCCCCGGACCACGCCTCCCCCCCAGAAGCCTTTAAAGATGGATATAAGATCTTGCCGATCTTGTCGCCAGATTAGGTACTTAAGTCCTTCTTTCATCTTTTTTCCGTTCATCCCCCGCACGCCCTCCTAACTCAGCGGCGGTCTGATCCAGGCAAGGACCTCTTCTTTTCCATGCGTCCCATTTTTCCGTGCCCTTTTCTCGCTGTTGGGCCCCTTGTTCATCAACCGCCGGCAGAAGGTGCTTTTAGCGTGTCGCCCTTTTAGGACCCCCCGGCGTTTCGTTTTTTAAAAAGTCAGTGGCTGACGTCGCTCTAATGGGTCGCTCTCCTTCTTGGGTCGGCGCCCCCATCATGAGGGCGGCGGTAAAATATAAGACTCTCCTTCGCAGCTCTTCCGGGGTTGCTTTTCTTGGACCGGACATAGCCCCACAAAGCCTTTTCCAACTCTTTCTTCGATTTTTTTCAATGCCTATGTTCCGTCAACCCCCATTCCGCACATGTCCGCCGACCCCATTTGACCGCCGCGTCTCCCTTCTTTTTTCCCGCGACCCCCCCCCCCCCCCCTTATTTCGTCCCCCCACGGTCTTTCCAAGTAAATGATGATGGCTGCTTTGGCCGTGCCGGGACAACCCACCCACGCCCCCTTCTCTTTCTCTCGTGCCGGTAGCCCTGCCCTTCTTTATTCTTCTCTCTTTAAAC
>Ga0179593_1559063_pt1 | contig 10577 bp, 13 predicted proteins | sample CZODoug2_1_08_16_FD_185931 | JGI IMG/M metagenome (GOLD analysis project Ga0179593, IMG submission 185931) | Vadose zone soil fungal communities from Angelo Coast Range Reserve, California, USA - CZODoug2_1_08_16fungal (PacBio error correction) | ecosystem: Environmental > Terrestrial > Soil >... | reverse complement strand
TTCCCAACCGTTTATCATGCAAGGTTTGGTAGACTCATCCTCATACGCTCAGTGGTCAGCTTTTAAAGGGGCTTCCGGGTTTCGATATTTCCCCCTTTTTGTTGGTATTCCCCCCCCCCCCCCCCTTATGACTGGGCGAGGAAGGAAGTTGTGTGATTTGGCGATCTTTTGTTGAGTGACTTTTTTTTCAGGCCCCCCTGGTTTGCTGATGGTTTCTCCACTCTATACGGGAAATTTCACACTAGTACCCCTCAGATTCCCATTTTTACACGCTCCCGCTTCCTATAGTATATTGGGCGTGAGCCGGTCCTACGGCGACTGCCCATAATGATGACGTGCCGCCCCAATCCACAGTAACCTCCTCGTCAGTTGCCCGGCCTTACCGTACCCAACTTTTTTGTGGTTACTTACTTCCTTTACTTCCGCCTCCCCTTTCCCGGTTTTGCTCACCGGTGTTCGCCTGCAAAAAAACGCTGTCTTTTTGGACTTCTCTTCTTTTGTGTGGCCCTTTAGCGAGTTTGGCCCATTCCCTTTGGGGCCCTTTTTTGCTGTTCCTGCTCTTCTCCCTCCCATACAGGCCCTTCCGGGGTCCTGGATTCTGTTTTGCATCGCCGCTTTTCTAAACCCCCCAAATATTTTTGAGAATACACTGCCTTCGGCCATGTCCTATCTGGACCTTTTGATGTAAAACCCATCTCGTGTTAGACCGTTCTTTAGGAGGACCTTCTTTTATTCTCTCTGGGCCCAGTTCTGCCTGCATCTTTCCCTCGACCTGCTTTATTAACGTTTTCAGAGCGTATTTCCCCCTTTACCCCCGCGGCTCGCACTGGTCTTCTATGGATGTGCGGCGGCCAACTTTTTGAACCCTCTGTGCCAGCACCCTCTTCTATTCCCTGAATCGTTCTCTTCCTGGAAGCATCGATTCTTTTTTTCCCCCCCCCTGTTTCCCCCACGAAACCACGCAAATCAGTTCTCTGGCGATTAGGAATTGTCTTGGAATTCCGATGGCCTCCCTCGGTCTGCCTACCTTCCTTGCGTCCCTTTGGCTGCATTAATGTCAGCACCAACCCAATATTGACAGCCTCATTTTGCGAACTCCTTCCCTCTCCCCCAATTCGATACCCTGGACGTCTCTTTGGTGATGCCGTTTATATATGTTTTCCCCCCAGTGCACATCTCCGCACCCCCCCCTTCCGGGCTGTGATCGAGTTCCTTTGTTCTTCCCGACCAATTCCCTGGTGCCCACGCCGCCCCCTTTTGTGATTGCGGAACCCTCCCGGGACGGGGCCAGGAACACTTTGTTTTTCCACTTTTTTAGTGACCCCTCCGTTGACAGTATTTCCCCCCCCATCGCGCTTACGCCCACCTCTCCCCCCCTCAGTTCCCCCCCCTCCTTCTCCCTCAGTCTCCTTTCCAGGGTCTCCTTATGGTTCGCCGTAGAACCCCTATGCGGATGGCGGATGTCCCAACCCCCCCCTACATACGATTTCGGCCGACAGCGGCTTATCCACGTTTGAGTATTTTCAAGCCTCCTCTCTTAGATCCTACCGCTTCCAAACATTCCCCACTTTCTCCCATATTAGCCCTCCGGATTCTCTTTTTCACGCTCCCTCCCCCCCCACTCCGCTTTTCGCACCTCCCCCGGATGCTCGGTCGCCTTCCCTTCTTTCCTTTTGCGGCACCAATCTTTTTCGGAGGAGGCAATCTCTTCTACTGGCAGCCCGCGTTTTCCTTCTCTCACAGCCCCCCTTTCGATATATGCGGACGGGTTCCCTCAACTAGGGACCGGTCCCCCCCCACGGTCATCCTCCTCATCCTCTCCTCCGCCGGTCGTCTCTCTTTTTTTTTTTTTTTTGTTTTATACCTCCCCTCTTTCCGTTGTTTTTTTTCTCTCAGATTGACACTTTTAAATCTATCGGTAACCACGTCGGCCGAGCTTCTGGCGGCGGATAGACCGTGCTTCGCCGGTCACGAGGTAGTCCCCGGTCTTCTCGATTTCGGTGATCGCATAAATGCCCCGGGACATTGGTCCCAGAGAATAGGGATCTTTTTGCTTCCCCACCGAGATTGTTTGGCAAAGAAATCCTTCGACCCGATCCAATAGATGTCTTGATGCGGCCTCTTTTGCAATGGGGACCCCGGTGCCGCCGGGTAAAACCCAGCCCCTTCTATTCATATGACGTGGGGGGAATGTTTGTTTTCCCCGGTCGTATTCTTTCACACATAGTTAAATACGCACTCCCTCCGAGCCGAGGTAGGCCCCCTTCCCATCTGCCTTCCATCGCCATCCCCCCCCCCCGATTCGAAACGGCGATTAACCCTCCGGGGAGACACAAAATTATATGTCCTCTGAGGTGGGCCTTCGCGTGCCCTTTCACCAGGCTTTTCCATTATGAATAGGTTCAAAACCGTGTCCTTACCCACAGTGTTTCCGTCCGACACTCCCCCCCATCTCCTCCCCAATCTTTCCCGCTTTTTCTTTTGTGTCAGCCCCCTTCCCTTGAGGGGGTCCCTTCCGGTCCGGTTGATTGCTTTTTTTGCGGACAACCCCACCTCTGCTGACTCTTCTGAACATATCCTCAACGTCTCACCGATTTGATCACCTGCGTAGGATTGCCCCGCCACGTGGTCAACCCTTCCCCCTTGCCCCTCCATGTGGTTTTGGTCTCCCTGACACCTGCCGCGCATCGGCCGCCCCTCTGCTAAGGAGAAAACGTCGCGCAATCGATGCATACCTCCTCTTTTTTTTTCGTTTTAGAAAACCTGATCCGGCTGGGCGCAACTAGAATCGATGCTGGGAAGCTACCTATTCCTAGAGGATTGTGCGGATCGCCTTTCCAGCTTTCCCCTTCACACCCCACCCCCCCCCCCAACCCCCCTCCCTTTTCTAACGTCTGTGGCGCCGACTACTTCCCGGAAGTTACTCACCCGGGAGAGGCCCCTCACCCGACCCCACAGCCCCCACCTCGCGCTTGCGATAAAACCCCTTTCCCTTTTCTCCGTACCCCCCCCCCCCCCCGACGGTCCGAGATTCGTTTTCCATACAGTCCCTTCGGCAAGGCCCCCGCGAGAATTGAGGTTTTTTAGGATCTTCCTGTAATTTTTTTATTCCTGCGGTCGAAAGGGAACAGAATCCGGAAGAAAGATCCTTCCAGTCCAATAGCATGTTCCTGACCCCTTTCCCCCCTCCCATCGGACCCCGCCAGGGAGTTGACTAGATATTAGCTTACCAAACGCCCACGGACCGGCTTGTTTGCCCTGAGAAGCTACAGCTTTGCCCCACCGAAGGGAGCGATTCGTTTTTTTTTGTTTTTTTTTTTTTTTCGTTCCCCCCCCCCCCCCCCCCGGACTTTGATGCCGGTAGGAATGACGCGACCATTTTGTTGCACTGCCCGGGGTTGCGCCAGGCCATCAGGGAGTCTTAAGCAACATGGGGACGCATTCACGCCCCCCCCAAAGACTCTATTACAAGACTTTTCGGCGACGGTTTTTCAGCTTATTTTTACCCGAGCCAATGGCCTTATAGTTTTGAAGACACATCCAATCCCTGACCGAAGCACTCACCCATTTTTGACCCGCGCGCCCCCCCCCCCCCACCCGCCCACTCAACCCGTTCATAAATGTTGAAGAACAACATTTCTTCCCCTCCGCGCACCATTCTCCCCCAATGATGGATGAGGGATATCTTTCCCCCTACTTTGTCCAGCTTAACCTCTTTTTTAAATATATATATTTCCTCCCTCCGTGTTGTTTTGTGTTTGAAAACGTTTCAGCCTTTCTTAGTTGTGTGACTCTCATCCGATCTTTGGGAAAGTTTGCCGTGGCTTTTCCTTCGTAGATAGTTAATGGGGTTTTTTTATTAACATTCTTTACGGGCGAGGGGTCAAGTTGTGTTATTTGGTTTTTTTGTGAAGCTGCTTCCCGGTGATTTTTTTTTCCCCTGATACTTTTTCCCACCTTGGCAAACTTCACCATAAGCGTTTCCAAAATTAGACACAGCATCCCTTTGATAATATATTATACTTTGGAGAAGGGTAGTTCCCCCCTGATTCTTCCTTTTCCTCCCCTGGTTCCCGTGCAAAACGATAACTTTCCTTTGGCCTTACGTAGAATCCCCTCTTGTGGGTAAATTATTTCCTTTCTGCTTCTACGTGTATGCTTCTCCGCAAACGTTTTTGGTTTTTGGTCTTACGATTGGTTTTGAAGGCCCGATTTAGAGAGTTTGGCTCTTCCAGGGCGGGGCCAAATGGGAGAGATTTTTTTGACCCCCTTTCCGTCGCAGGGGCTGATTCTGGTTCCCTGGACATCGCCGGAACTAAACCAAATGACCTCCTTGATTAAAGCCATCACTTTAGAGAGGTTGCACTTCCCTCCGGGTATGTCAAAATCGATTGTTTCTCCCCCCGTCTTTTACGGGTCCAATGGTTTTGTTATCTGGGTAACACCTTTTCGCCTGCATTCCCCCTTTACTTAGTAACGTTTTTTTTCCTTTTTTTTGCCTCCCACAAGCGTTTAGCCCTGTTCGGTCGGATGGGGAAGGTCACGAAATTCTCATATTTACTAAAGGCACAATCTCTGTGCCTTTCTTTTCGAATTCCCTTTTTCCTTTTTTCAGTTTTCCCCGAACCACAGCAATCAGTCTCTTTATTTATTCGAATGGAGACAGGGTCCCTCGGCCGGCCAGAGTGGTCGCCTCTCAGGGAGGCACGATGATGTGTTTTGTACACCTTGACCAGCTCCTGTTTTTTTTTTTTTGAACCGGATCCTTTACCCTTACAGGCTTACAAATCGAATTAGCGGTTTATTTTTCTGACGTTACTATAGTTGATCTCCGTGGCAATGATTTTATCTTACCTTTCCTGGCCTTTTTTCTTTTCTTACGACCAATCCTGTTGCCCTTCCCCGCGTCAGTTTTATTCGATGGTTATGCGGAAATGCACCCTTGACGTTGCCTGTTTAAATTTTTTTTTGCGAAGGTTTTTTCCAATTAAGACTCATGACAATTTTTTCCACGTCTTCCCCCCACCCACTTTTTTTCCCTCCCTTGTCCCCCTTATTTTTTCCCCTTCTCCGTATAATTCTATCTGGTTGATATGGCGATGGTTTCACAAAACGACTTTATCATATCGAGTTCGGCCTTGTAGGAATAGTATTCCCCGCGTATTTAAAGAGTTTTTCTTCACCCCCGACCTGACTTCCAAACGCCCCCCGGTAGCCATCCTCGAATACGGATGATTCCCGGTTTCCAGTCCCCCATAAAGAGGGACTTTTCCTGCTGCCATTAGCTTGCGGTGGTTCAATTCAGATCTTGACTTCACAATCTTCTGGGACCGGGCCCCTTAGAAATATTATTATTGATGACAATTTGCAGATTCTCCCGCCACTCGAGACGATAGCGCGGGCGCTCTTCAACCTCCGGGCCGGTCCCAGGTCTATCCGACGGCCCCTCCCTCCGCGGTGGTCGATAGTTTTCCTCTTGTCAATATAGCTTTTTAAACTCCTTTTTTTGAGATAGGTACCCGGAAGCTAGACCACTTGGATTTGGCCTGGCGGATATCCCCGTTATGATAGTGACCTACCGCGGTTGAGGAAGTTTGTCGCTATCGACTACTGCGGTGAGAGCATCACCCGTGTAGACTTTGCGCGCTGGGCCCCCCAAGAAGATTTGTGCCGCACCAAAGACTAGAATTGAGACCCAGACCATCGCTGTTACTGCTCCGGAAGATGCACTTGTTCCCTTTGAGGTGCGCCTTTTTTCAAAAGAAGCCCTTTTTATTGATGGCTATTTGGGGCGAATCTGTTTGGAAGGCCCGGTCGTAGTCTGCCAATCGTTAAATCCTCGCGGGGAATACGATTTCTGGGCGGACGACCCCCGTGGACTTTCTTTTTTGCATCCGCTCCATACCATCGAGCCCCGGCGATATAAGGGAGACATTAACTTAGAATGAGGCGAATGAGTGGAAATGATTGCGTTGGGAGATTTACTCGAGCCTCTCATGTTCCCCCCCCCCGTTCGTCCCCCAAGTCCTGTTCCGTGCGCCGCTTCGTCCGCAATACCCCCCCAATACACTGGAGGCTTTGATGGTTCAAAGTGGTTTTAATTCCCCCGTTCACCTTTGTATTCCCGGCCTTTGAGTTGTTAGATGGACGCTCTCCAATTGAGAACGATATCGGAACGTCTTCACCATCAACTTATAATTCGATTGCCCCCTCTGGTCTCTCCAATCTCCCCCCCCATTGCCGCGTCTTTTTGCATTCCGGCAGCTTCGGGCGCCAGGATAGGCCGGCGACACGTTTTCCCCCTTCATTTCCCCAGTCTTCCCCTGAATAAATAGGACTGATTTCTTTTTAAACCCCTTTTTCGGCCCCTAATTCGATTGCTGCCAGGGTAATCGATTATTCCCCCCCATACGAGGATTTGCTGGATCCAACCGCGATGCTGTCCTTACGGCTTCAAGGCAAAATAAAGGACGAACTTACCGTGTGTGGGCGCCGCTCTTTTTCCCGTTAATCTTTTTTGCCTTAGGCCCAAAGATGCAGCAAGAATCTTTCGAACCGATATTGCTCCCAAGAACCAGTCTCCCACAGCATTTCCATCCCCCATGTTTGATTCTTCCCCTCCCGGCGGCGTTTTTGCGTAGGCTCCGGAGTAATTTGGGTTTAGGTCCCCGGAGATGAACCCCAGAATTACCTTTCACGATAGGCCTTTATTTCTTCGAACCTTACGCCCATTTTTCCCAGACGTTTCTTCCCCTCCCCAAACTCGCTAGGGCCTGCCATCACCACGACCCAAAACGACAACGGCCCGGCGGGAGAGGCGTCAAGCTCCAGCTTTTTTTCCAGAAGGGAGAGTTCTTCGTTTACGGTAACCCACCACCTCTCTTTTATGGCGCGTACTTTCCCATTCGGTTGCCACGCCGTGTGGCGCCACTTCTCAGGGAGTTAAAGTTTCTCCTTAGGACGAAGCACGCACTTGCAAAAAGTAGACTATCTCTGACGGTAGAAGTCCTCTTGTGCCAATCTTTTCTGGGGAGAAACCCCCATCCGGTGCCGACAGTCCTCCGTTGCACCAACCAGACCCCAGCGAGCAAACTCCCATGAACGTGAACGTTACAATCTGAACCCACAACCCAACCCCTTTCCCTCCAGTCGAACCCCCTTCCGCCCTTTCCCCCTTTTTCTGATGAGGATAGCGTCTACCAGACTCTTGTCCAGCTTCCCCTGTTTAACAATCTCTCTCTTTTTCTCTAAGTTGTTGTTGTTTTTTTCTTTTGAAAAGTTGAAGATGGATGTAGCCCATCCCTATCCTCCCTTCTTCCAGTTTTTTTTCGGACTGGCTTAGATTTCCCTGTGTTTTTCACCCCTGAGAAAACGGGAGAGGGGCTGTGATTTGGAGAGATGTGTTTTTGTGGTGTCCGGAGGGTAGGTCTGTGTCTCCCAGATCCCCATCGGGCACAACTCCCCCTTTTTTTCCAAACTTAATTTGATACTCGTCTACTTTGGAGCCCGTTTGCTTAGGTCAGACTTTCCTTTCCCTTCCCTTATGGCCGTGGCGCCAACGGTGCACGTGTCCCCTAACACTGTCACAGGAATTAAAGGCGCCCCCATTTGATGCCTTTTTTGTTTGTACTTTACCCTGTTGACCTTTTTGATCAACTGGAGTTCGCCTGCCCCTCCGCCGGGGCAGTTTGGTTGGGACTTCCAGATGTTTCTGCAGGACCATTGCGCGTTTTTAAAGGAAAGGGAGGGGGCCCCTTGATTGTAGTGGACTTTCCTCAGGCGGGTTTGTTTTCTTTTACATGGTCCAGTCCCAACCAAAATTACTCCGGGATTTTCTCCAGCAATGCGCGCGGCTTTAATGCCGATTCCTGGCCACCCATCTCCTTCTGTAGACTGGCTGCCTATCGGGTACCGCATCTGCGCCGCTTGCCTCGCCCTCCGGAATTACCTTGCATACGCGGCGCCCAAGGCTTTCTCCTTTCGGATATGGCTTCCTCCTTCTTGTTCCCCCTTCATCGTATTTAACGTGCTCCATGGCCATTCGATCGAATTCGTGCGCCCCTCCGTTTTAGTTTTATACAGAAACACCCTCAGTCTATTATGAATGAGAATTCCGTGGATTAAGATGGCTTCCCTTTTTAGAATTACTATCCCCCCGTGCTGCTCGGAAATGCAGCACCACCAATATGTTCTTTCCCCCTTTTGCCGAACCGATCTAGACAAATTACTCCCTCTTGACCAAAATAGAATGAGGGAAGTTGTCCTTTTCCGATATTTTTCCCTCAGTGGCCCCTTTTCGCAATCCCTCAACACCGCTTCCTTCCTCGATTACCTTTATGAAAGACCATTCATGGGGCCCTTCCCACGACCACAGTGTTTTGTTGTTTTTTATACCTTCCCCCCTGAGATTGGTATTAGTGGGACGACTCTTTTTTGAAACATTTAAGAAATTAGTCGTTTTTGTCCCCCCCCTATTCGTCCAACCTCCCAGCTATTCGTGTCTTTCACGTATCATTCGCTTTTCTTTTGATGGCGATGTGCCCCCCGACATTAGCATCTCGATTCAGACGACCGGTCTTCAATCCTTCCTTTTTAACGATGTCCCCGCCCGGTTTCCCTCCAAACATTCTCCCCAAGGTGCCATCATATTTGCTCAGGATGCTTCTTGTGAGCAAGAGGACTCCAGATTCCCTCTCCGCGCTTGCGCTTCTTTGCCGGCACAATCTTCTGGAGTCTGGCCAGCGCGAACCTTTTGCCTGGACCAATGTGGCCTTGGAATTTATGCGAATCACGCCCCCCCCCCACATTCTCGAGTGCTCCGGGACCGGCCACTATCACGTCTCTCCGCCGCCCCGACTATTCCGCGGTGGGTCGATAGTTCCGCCGTGTCTCTATCTCTTTTCTCGGTTGTGGTGAGAGATATTGGCACTTTCAGATATAAGAACAAAAGGCGGAAGAGCCCTTTTGACGTTTATAGGATGCTCGTTTTGCGTCCTCTCTGATTTGATTGCGGGTGCTTTCTCCCTGGCCCCGCGGGCAATTGGTCCCTTCCAATAGATAGGGGTTGCGGAACTCCAACGATGGTGCCCAATTCCTTTTGCCAACCCTCTGTCGAATGCCTCGCTGCCCCGGCGTGGGCGCCTGAAAACCGAAGCATCCTCGATATGATGGCTACCGTGGTGGAATGGTTTGGAATTCCTTCGGATTGTCTTTCTTTTCCCCTCAAGCGCCGGCCGACATCGATAGGATGTCGGTTTGCATCGCCATCCCAGCCAGAGCGAACTTCTCTTTGGAGTAACTAAGGGGAGACAAGGAAACTCTTTTTTTCAAATGATTTTTTCCCGCGACGGTGTGCTTTCCGGAACCAGCGCGATGTCACTCCTTGTTCAAAAACCGGCGTCTAAGAAAATTCCCCTTTTGTTTGTCCCTGCCCCCTCCCTCCCATTTTTCGGGACGGAACTTGTCGTCAGCCAAAGGAATCGAGTCAGGCACAGGTACGGGGTGATTGCGGCCTTAAGATATGGACAATGAGTTCAGATTCAGCCTCCCTCCTTCGATGTGACTCCGGTTTAGGAAGTTCCCCCCTGGGCAACATTCCCCTTTTTCAATATTGTGGTTTTGCTGACATTCCGCAGCCCTGGGAACAGTTATTCCCTTCCCCTTCTTTCTTCATTTTTCTCCCAATTTTTCATCGGCCTACCTCGACTGATGTTTTGTTCGTTAGAAAAACTTCTGGAGAGGCGAACGAATTCGAATCCTTTCTGAAAGGGAAGATAACGATCTCTTTAGGACTTGTCTCCCCTCCTCTGCCCCCTCATTTCTTCCCCGTCACCCCCCCCTTTTCTCTCCTCTTGTGGCGCCGTTCTATGCCCGGAAACGTTACCTTTGCGAGGCAAAAGATGTTCGAAGAATCTGCCCCCCTCTTGCGCCCCCTACCAGGACCCTTTCTCCATCATCCGAGTTTCCATCCCCGTCCAGATCCCATGCCGAGCTCTCATGATGGCGTAGATCTGCGTTCTTTTTCTTTGTTCTATGCACCTTTCCCAGATGACTCAATTGCCCTATTTTTTATTGCAGGAACCCGCCCGAGCTACCCGGGCCCCCTCCCTTTGGAAGTAGCCAAACTCTCCTCGCGGGACTGCAACATTCAGCCAAGCCCAACTTTCGTGGCGTCAGTGATCACCCCCCCCGACTGGAGCGATTCCGGTTGAAAGTACGGTAACCACCATCAAGCTTTGAGGATCCGGCCTTGGATACCGACTTTGACCCGTTTTGGCTCTGCAGTTAGTCGTCGCAAAATTAGTACGGAAGCAAGACATGGAAACGACCCCCTTTGATTCCTTTGGCGCGTTTTGCCCCGCTTCTTTTGCCCAATGGTGATATTCGGGGAGAAAACCCCCATAACCGGTGCCTGCCCCACCCCTTGAAATAAAAGAACCACCCTCAATCCCACCCCACTTCCCCTCGTCCCCAACTTGTTGAAGCCCCCCTCTTTTTTTTCCCGCCAGGCAGAACCTGGAATTTCCAAGGATGGTGAGGATATTCCCAGAATATTGTGTACGATTAAAACTTTAAAA
>Ga0179593_1534909_pt1 | contig 10577 bp, 12 predicted proteins | sample CZODoug2_1_08_16_FD_185931 | JGI IMG/M metagenome (GOLD analysis project Ga0179593, IMG submission 185931) | Vadose zone soil fungal communities from Angelo Coast Range Reserve, California, USA - CZODoug2_1_08_16fungal (PacBio error correction) | ecosystem: Environmental > Terrestrial > Soil >... | reverse complement strand
AACTTTTTTTTCATTTCTCTTGGACCTTGATGGAAGAGATTATCCTTTTTCCCCATTGTTTCTGCAGTTTGGTGCTACGCGCCCCACGACGCCCAGCTCCCTCCTCCTACCAAACGGAAGCTTTCGAACTCTGCCGTGTTGCCACCCTCGGCAGGCTGGATCGCTGGATCAGGCGTTTTTTATAAAGAATCTGGCCCGGTTCACACAGAAATTGCACGAGGTTGAGTTCTTTAATCTGGCGTACATGGACTTCGGAGGTAGGGAGATGTTTTTTAGACCCTTCTTCATCTACTGACATTTTTTAGGGGTTTTTGTTGTTTGGTGTTTTTTTTGTTGGTGTGTTGTTTCTTTTTTCCTTTTTTTGCAGTGTTCTTTCGTATCGGTCTTTTCCGATTATTGCGTACGCGAAACGGTAGATTCCAGATTTTTTTTGGCACCCCCCCCCCCCCCTTTTTCTTTTCCTCCCCCCGCTGTTGTCCCTAATTCCTTTTTTCCTTGAACTTCACCTCGACCACTCTCTTTCGCGTACAAGTTCTCTTTTCCCTTTTTGGCGACAGGAGAGGATCGGAAGTGAGATCGTTCCAGTCTTTTTTTTGTAGATTTTTCAGCCTTTTTTTTTCGTTGTGATCTCTCTTTTCTCAGAAATACCCGTCCTTCTGACCCCGTACTTTTTCGCGTCCCGCGAGCTGCAATTTTAGATGGAGTTTTCCCTTTTTTCCCTCCCCACATCGAGCAATCGGAGAGCGGTTTGTCCCCCCCGGTGGGCAATTTTAGGGACTTCCCCACTATCCAATACGAGACGCCGATTTTTGCAGCCCGAGATGCTCGCACATCTTCTCTCGATGGCTTACCTTTTCCAGCAAGTGAATAGTCTAGTCGTGGCTCGCTGGCCCCTTTCCATTTTATCAAGCTCCCGCTGAGCCCTCTCCTCGCGCAGAATATTTTTTTTCGCCGTTCCCCCCCTCTTTCCCCATACCTAGAAAGAACCCTTTTTAATTCCCTTTCCCCTGGCCCCCCCTTTATGCAAGCTGATCCGGGTATGGAGTTTTCGCACCTACATTTTTTCTTGCGCAAGCCCCACTCCCCGCTTTCTAGCATCCACCGGCTCTCCTGCACTAGCCATAACGACCCCGATTCTTCCCGTCTTTGTTTTTTTTTTGATCAAGTTCGTTTTCTCTTCTGCGATCCTCAGACGACATTCCAGTTAACCCGTTTCGCCCTCATGTCGCACTTTTTTTCTCAGACATTGCTCTCAGGCGTTCTTTTTGGGAGGTCCCTCGGTTGGTATTATCGGCATTCCCTGGTTTTCCAGAAGAAATTACCCAGCCCCCCCCCCCCCCTCCCCACCCCCCCCCCCGGCCACCCCCCCCCCCCCCCCCCCCCCCCCCATGTTCCGAAAATCCATAAAGTTTTTTTTGAGAGCTTTCCCCCTTTTTTCGGTCTCAGTAACGTTCCCTTTTTAGATTTCGAATTTGATAAACCCCGTTTTTAGTTCATAGAAGCTTCATGCACGTTCTCTATGTGCAGATTTTTTTTTTTGCCCCCCCATGCTCCGTGCGAACATGCACTCGATTCTTTTCTTGCATCGCTTGCAGGTTCCCAGCCTTTCTCTTCGCGATTTTGTTTCTTTCTCTTTTTTTTGCCTCGTGAGCGTGCGTTGCTTTCATTTCTTTTTTAGTCCGACTGCAGATCTTTTTCTTTTAGACAGAGCCCCCCCCCGAGGGTTTCAAGCAGTAACTTCCCCCGCCCACATCAGGTGCTGCTAACTTTTTTTTTGTAGACGGTGTACCCCTTATGCCAAGGGGCCGGCAGGCGTTTTTTTGTTCTCAGACGTTTTACTCATTTGGTTTTTCTATCCCTTTTTTCGATCGAGCCCGCGGCACCCCCCTTAGCGCCCCTAATCGATCGAGGCAGGCACTTCTTCCTCCCTTTCCCTGGCTTCCGCGAAATAGTGGTCCGCTTTTCTTGCTTTTTGCTCCAGCCCCCCCCCCTTCTTTTGTTTATAGGAACATCAGCGGGACTTTTTTCCTTTGAGGCAGGTCCCCCCCCGCATGCCCCTGCTGAAGCCCCGTCCTCGACTTCGTGTTCCTTCGCTTTTTTTTTGCGATTCTTGACGGTACTTATGAGGTGCTCCTTACGAACCCCAGCCTTTTTAAATCACATGCCGAAGAGCGTTTAGTTTTTTTTTCGAAGGCGTGGAGTTCCCCTTTAGGTGCCTACATCGCAGAAGCACCTCAGTTTTCGGCACTAGAACTCTTTAACTCAGGTTCCCCTCGTCGAGCTTCGCTCCCCTTTAGAAGCGGCTCTTTCTTTTTCGAAATCTTAGATCGATTGCGCACTTAGTCATGTTTGTTTTCCCTCTCCCTCTCATTTTTGCGCAGTGTTTTCCCGCTCTGCTTCCCCATGCTTTCTCGTCCCCGTGTTTTGGCCTCCCTGCCTTTCTTCCGCGGCGAGCAGTCTCAAGGTTTTTTTTTTCGTCTCACGTGCGGTCTCTATTTTTTTTTTTTTTTTAATTTTCTCCCTCGTCTCCCGGGACGGCTCGGCTTCGTGACTGACTAAAGTACGGCCAGCCCCAGCCTTTTTCAGTACACCCCTCCCTCTTACTTTCGCGCGGGGCTCGAGCACCCTTTTTTGCAGAACTGCCTTCCCTTCGTTTTTTACTCCAAAATTCTTTCCAATCGGCAGACGACCTGTCCGTTTTTTTTGCCCTGCAAGGGCCCTTTTTTGCGCAATACCTCTTTCCGTAATAGATACTCTATTACCCGATTTGTTGAGTTTTTTTCGAATTTTACTTCCCCCCGCACTCATGGCCATTTTACGTCTTGCGGGGCAACCTCCTTAGTTTTTTTTTTTTATGGTCGACCCCAGCGCTTTCGCTCACAGCAACTTATTTCCTTGCCGCTTTCCCCAAATTGTCCCGCCGCTTTGTCGTTGCGTACGCTTTTGTTTTAATTTACTTCGCAACGACTGGCAGTTTTTCCTTGCCTTAATGTCCTTCCCGTTTCCCCCGCTCTCGTGGGAGCTCAATATAGTCCATTTTTGTGGGAAACTTGACACTAGGCGGTGACCTACTTCGCCGATCCCTCTGGCGTCTTACCGAAACCCATCGCCCTTGCCCAGCATCGCTGCCTGCCTTTCCTTTTCCCCTGTCTTCCTCGTCTCCTTCTGCTGGCCTTTTCAAAAACCCCTTTCCACCCATTCCCCTCCCCCCCGCTTTTCTCGAGCGCGCGACACCATATGAGATAACGCCGACGCCTTCTCGCCCCCGTTTACTGCGGCCGTTTCCCTTGATTCCACTTTCTGGTCTTGCCTTTTTACGTCTCTTTGTCTTCGGCGGTAGTCGAGCAGCGAATTTTCCTTCGATCCCCCTTGGTTTTTCGTATGTCTTCGGCGAGGGCTTGATTTTTCTGTTTCATCTCAAACCCCAGCAATTTGACCCCCCCTCTCTTCCCTGCTGCCAATTCACGCTCACCTTTTTTTGAACCACTTTTTGCCATGAGAGAGAACGCGTAGCGGCTTTTTGGCCCAAGCTGACAATACCCCTCCTTCCTGATGTAAGACTCCGACATATGTTTTTTTAATGTTCAGGTGCCCCTTTTCTCCACTTCAGTGCATCCTTCGCTTTTCCGCGACGACTTAACCTTGATGCCAGAACCGACAACGTTTCAGCCCGCTTCGTCGTCACGTGACGCCAGTGGGTCCTTTCTCTTTTGGTTGATTTTTTTTTGCGCTACCTTTCCTTCCTTTTTTTTCATAAAAAGCTTTGTTCTACCCTTTTCTCAGCAAATGATGTGAGGCTTCTTTCCTGTGAAAAAACCCAGGTTCCTCTCCACTTAGCAGACGCTTTTCGTACGAAGGTTTTTTACGTTCGTATGAACAGAAAGTCGTCCACCCTCCTCCTATGAAATTATCCCACTTTAGCTTGGAAATCAACGCTCACCCACTAGCAATTTTCCCACCTTTTGTCCCTGACAAAGTTTAGTTATACGACCTAGAGCCGCGATGCCTGCTTTTTTATTTTCTGGACAGCAGGCCGCAGTCAGGGACGGCAGCCCCATGAACTTTTTCGGCCTTGTTATCATTCTTACCCCATCTACGGCTGGCCGTTCCAATTCCTTTGCCCCCTCGTTTACCATTTCTTTCGTTTTCGCGGAAGCCGGGCGCTCTGGCCCCTTGGCATATACGCGTCCGTGTTTAAAAGACATTGTTTGCAGCGAACCTTTTCTTTTTTCTCCATCCTTTCCCTTTATGAGAGCATATGACGCAATGAGTTCAGCACCAAAAGCATTTTGTTTTCTTTTTTTAAATGTTTCCTTCCCCTGTTCGAATGAGGAGATTCCACCCCCTCACCCGTCCCACCCGCCTTAAGCCAAGCCCCAAAAGACTCCCCCCCTCGCACGTCGGCCTCGCTGCAGAAGCAACGGTGTACGTTCGTCTTTTACATCCCTTCCCCCAAGGTCCCCCCCCGCTGTTTTCTTACAGCGTGGTCGTTGCGTTTTTTTGGCCTCGAAGTTTTCTTCGAAACGTGATTAGATAAGTTTTTGCCCGCGCGATTCGGGGAAACTTCTTCTCTACGCAGTCTCTCCGTCTCAGCGAGCTTGATGCCAGAGGTTCTTTTTTTTTTCTTTAAGCTGGGGTTTTTTTTTTTTCCGTCCTATTCTGTCAGCGTCCCTTGGGAGGGGGGGATGGTTTTTTTTTTGAAGCAGCTTTCCCCCAGTCTTTTTCTTCGGGGCACTGACTGGCCTCGTATTTCAGTCTTCCCCTGATCACTTTTCCCCGGTTCTTTTCTCCCTTTCGACCCCAATGCGATCTGTTTTAGGGAGCTCAACAGTCTCAGATTTGTTTTTTGCAGGCCGAAGTCCTTACCCCCTTTGAGCACCGCCCTGGATCCGGGTTCTGAGGTTTTTTCCCGATTATCCTCTGAGATTTTACGCTTTCCACCTTCTCTTCCCCAGTTGGCAGAGTTTCTCTGATATTCTCATCCGACCTTCCGAGATTGCTTTAACGACAGGATCCCTACGGCAGATTGCGTCCCCACCCAAGCTGGCACATCTTTGACGTCGATAGACATGGTCGAGAGTAGAAGCTGATGCCTTCTGACGCCCTCCCCCCCCCCGCTTGCGTGTCCCTCCAAAAGGGATGACGTTACGTTTAACACGTTTTTTTTTTTTCCTTTCGCGGAACGTCTTTTTTTTCCCCTTGGTTTCCGCGCGCGTACGGCTGTCCACTTCCTTTTTTGACTGCGTTCTATTCCAGCATATTCAACTAACTGCTCCCGCTCGCGATCTCCCCCGAGTCCTATAGTCATAAACCTGGACTGGTTTTTTTTTCGCCAGATTGCCCTGAATTTTCGATCCCGCGATCAAGCAAGACTTGGTTGGCTTCGTTCTATGTTCCCGTGAGAGAGCATTCGATCTGGCCCTGAGTCTTCCTCTCCCCGTCAGCTTCCGATTGCGGTCTTTTTCTATGTAATAAGGCCCACGCACGCTCTTCTTGCTACTCATGTTGATCCCTGTTGGAGAGAGAAGCCAATGACTCTTGGCTCTTTATTCTTTTCTCCCACCCCTGTGTGCCCTCTCTCCCCTTCCTCCCCTGCCAACGCCGATACATTCCCTTATAATACAGGCAAGGCCAAGATCTGTCTCCCCGTCAACTCGGCATGCGATCGCTGGCCTTTTCCCGGCTCTCAGCATAGACTTTTTCGATACAGGACCCCATCGAGGGTTTTATGAAATTACTCGATTTTTTTTTTTTTTTTTTTTTTTTTATGATTTAGTTGACCCGTTTTTTTCCTCGCGGCTAGGGTTCTCTTTGTTTCGCTCAAGCAAACGCGGTCCTCCCCTTTTCTTTGATCCGCTTGGTTAAACTGCGTATGTTTTCTGCGAATCGTTCTCGGGGCCGATCTCGACCAAAGATCCCACGCTACCCATTGTTGGGGGGGGTGTCCTTTTCCTCCAACTTTCTTATGCGAATTCCGAGTCTTTTCCATTTCCCCCCATCCCTTACCCCGCTTTAGGCCGAAGAACCCCCCCGTACGTCCGCCGAGGAAAGCCAGATATTTTTGATTGCGATCGCCACCATCCCCCGCCCCTGAGAAAGATGAATTTCGTTTTTTTCTATTTTTTGCACATTGGAGCGTCCTCCTCCCCCTCTTCAGCTCCTTTTGCAACCGACAGGCTAGTACCGTTCCCTCCCGTGCTGCCCCCCCCCTCCTTCCAGATGACGGAAAGTTTTGTTTGAAACTTTACTAAGTCAGCCGCTTCCCTTTATGTCCGCGTAGAACCCCCATGGTTTCTTTGGTGGCTTCCCGCATTTCCCCACCTTCACCTAAATGAATCCTCCCCACCTCGTACAAGGTAAGTTTGCCCCCTCCCCAGATTTGCGAGCTGTCGACTCTGGAGAAGCTTTCCCCCGCAGGAATTTTTTTTTTCTTCCCCGTTGTTTTTCACCAGAGTTTGAAACGTACTCAAGGCTGATTTTTTTTGCATCAGCCAATATCCCCCCATTTTTTTTACTGGTCCCGACCAGGACTGAGGCTGCCCATGCCCCTTTTAGGAATTCCCGACACGGCTTGGACCTGCACCGCTTGAACTTTTCTTGATTCAGAGCTCGCCCTTTCCCGCCCCCCACCGGCGATCTGCCGAATTCCCCAAACGTCACCTTTAGCTCGAGTTGCCCTTCCCCCCCCCTGCCGCTTACGCTCCAACCCATGCCTAGAACCGCAGTTTGATAATTTTTTTTTTATTGCGCCCCGTCGTTTTGCCTTTAATAGCTTGGACTATACCTCCGACTACATTAACCCGTCTCGGCCCCTCATTTTGGTTTTTTTTTTTTTTTTTTTTCGAACTTGGTCAGCATTGCACGAGGTCGTGATTTTTTTTTACCCCGTTGTTCTTTTTGGTCTTAAGGCATTGTTTTGGAGTCCTCTTTTTTCTCTACTCAAATTTTGTTTTCCCCCCTCCCCAACAATGATAATTCGAGCAGTTGATGTTTTTTCTTCCTCCCGCCGTAGATGTCGTTCCCCTTTTTTTGATAACACTTTTTTCTTCTGTAAGAGCTTTTCATTTTGGCGGATTTTGCACTTCCGTGAAGACCTATCGGCTTTTCTGTTCGATGAGGGTACACTTTTCTTTTTCCTTTTTTCATTAAAGAGAACCTTTGAGACCCCTTGGTCTGTGCCATTTGCGTCCGGCCTTTTTTTCGTTCGCGTCATTCGTGCGGGCCCCTCCCGACCAACCCCGGCGCTCTACGTAGTGGTCAATCCAAGAGACAAAACACTTTGCCCCTTTTGCAGCTTTTAAGGAGGAGTACCCCCCCCGCCCCAGGCGTTTGTCCAGGCTCTTGCTCCTTCCCCCTTTTTTGCTTTATAAAGCATGCAAGGGGCGGCTAGGTGAGTTTTTTTGACTAAAAAGTACGAGTCCAGTTAAGAAAGAGCACGTCTCGTGGTTCCTGTTTTGCGTTGCCCCCTCCTAGCTGCCGAGCTATTTTGAAGTCACGTCCCCGCACCAATCGTCCGATTTTACACACTGTGTGAATTTTAGTACTACCCTAGATAAATCCAACAGAAACGTTATAGGCCTCTGAGGTTCCCATCAGCTGGACGCAGTCCTTTTGTTAAGGCGTACCAACCCCCCTCCCGATATAACATAGATTTTAAGCCGTGTCGCGTGAGTTTTTATGGTTTGCCTCCATCTTTTTTGGTATGTTCATTTAGAGATGAAAACGTTTTCCTGCTTCCCCCCCCCCCCCCCTCTTGACATGTCCGAAGCGAGAGCCGTTGCTATTTGGGAGTTTCCCAATAAAGTCCGGTCCCTCTCCCTACATTTCGCAGCCAGGTTCCACTGCATTTTTTTTTTGTCCCTGCGAGTTCCGGAAAGAAGGAAGGTCCCCTTAGTTTTCCCTTTGATTTTTTTTTCTTTGCGCTCCTCTTCCTTCTCTATGTTCCGGCTACTTGCTTCTAGCTGAAGATCATTTCGTTTCCTTGTTGGTTCCTCCTCCTGCATTCCGAGCAAGCGGTCCCCCCCTTATGACCAATCCCCTGAGCGGCTTCAGTTGATGCCGCGATCTCCTCGCCTCCCCTGCATCCCCTTAGAGCGCGCCCTGCACAGCGGGGTCTTCATGCCGGGGCATTTTTTTTTTTCTAGCCACTTTCCTTAATTCATTTAGGTTATGCAAGTTCCCTTTTCCCCGGTTTTTTTACAATGTCCATCAGCCAAAGGTGCCCCCGTACTCGACGAAGGCAACTAATCTCGAATTCTGTGCGCGTTGACGTCTTAAGAGCTTTCCTCCCCTTCGCTAAACCCATCGTGAAAGCCCACATGACCCCCTGCTCTCCCTTAACCGCTATTTTGACGACGGCGATCTTCTCTCTTTTTCCTTTTTTTTTCGAGATATCAGAGCTCCTAACCTTCTGCCTTTTCCCCACTGTGCCTTGTCTGGGCACACATTCCCTTTTTTCTCGCTTTTAGTCAAGAGCTTTCTTCCGAGCAAAAGTACTTTTCTCAAAAGACGCCTCCTCCTTTTTCCCTTTGCCTCCCCCGTCCACCTGACTTTCTTTCTTTTTTTTATTGAATACTAGTGCAGCTGAAAGTCAATGCCCCCTTACCTTTTTTTTTCCAGTCGCCCCCGCTATCTTTTTGCCATTCAAATATCGAAGAATTTGTTAAGAATGCTGACGGAGACGCTCCGCCCCCTCAGTCTTTCCCTGACGTCCCTTCCCCATCTTTTAAGCCACCTCTTCTGAGCTAGTTCGCTGGGATCGATGAGAAAGGTTCTTCCCGGAATTTCCCCTCAACTTCTCTCACGACGTCGACCCCCACTTTGATAACCCTCGGAAGCTAGTCCCCGGGTTAGCCGCTGTATCCTCGAGGGACACTTATCCGATCCAGGCCGACGACCCCCCCCCCCCCCCCCCTGCTTCCTTAGTGAATTTTTCGAACCCTAGCGATTCCCTTTCATCTTAGATCCTAATTCTCCGCCCTTCGGACTTTAGAGTAGCTGCCTTTTCGCTATCCGTCATCTCCCCGTCCTGCGCAACCAATCTTCTATTTTCCCCAGCCCCCCGATCGTCTACAGCAAGGCATGAAGCCCCCGGTCCTCGCACTTGGTTTTCCTCCGCCCTCCTCTCTTGTTTAGTCGCTCAGCATATGGCCCGGTGTCTTGAGCCTTCGGGGTGACCGAAGCCCCAGTGCGGACACCCCTTCCGCCGTCCTCTCTGCGTCCCGCTGCTGTCCGCCTGTCGCTCTTTGAGCACCCTCCCCCCTTTTCGTTGTTTGCTCTCCCCCTCCTGCCTCGTCTGCGTATAGCGGACGCCTCCACTGCCGTCCCCTTGGACCCTGACTTGTCCATCCCCCTCATAGCGAACTTTGCCTCCGCACTGATGTGGGCCTTTTCCTCTCCCTCTATCCTGCTGCCATCTTGTTTTTGCTTCTCCCCCCTTTTTTTCTTCCTTTCCTCCATTGGGCCTCTATCCCCCGCTCAACACGAGTTCCCCCCCTCGGTCCGCGTCCCCTCGACCTTTCCCCCCCTACGCGAAGCATCGCCTAGGCGCCTGCTCGATTTATGACCCTGCAAACGATGCCTAAGAACTCCCGCGTGCGTGCTTTGGCCTTCAGCACGTCATCCCTCCCCCTAGAAGCGAGACGACCATGACGCATCATATGAAGGCTTTCCACGCCTACCCTTTCTTTAGACTTTTCCCCTTCCTTTCCCCTCTCACCCCTTGTCCTTTCCCCTTTGGGTTTCGCTTATTTTCATGGCTCGGACGATACGATATTCTGGTAAACAATACCAGCCACCTCTTCTAGCCAAGGCGTGATACCCGCCATTGAGCCCTCTTTGACCCGTGTCTCCCCCCCTCCACCCCCACTTTATTTTTTTTTTTATTTTGTTCAACTGAGCTGTGTTCGATGATCCAATGTACCACTCCCCTTTTTCAGCACTTAATCCTTGTCCACGGGTTTTTTATTTATCTTGGGCCCGGTACAGTGTCGCATTGTGATCCACCGGTGTCGTTGGCATCTTCCTCCATTCTCTGTAAAGTCCTCTTTTTTTTTCGTTTTCTTTTCCCTTAAAGAGGGTTCACTTTTTGCAACGCCGGTCTGTTCAGAAGTGTATCCTTTTTCTATCTTTTTTTTTTGATACTGCGTTGACCACCCCCCCCCCCCCCTCCCCCCCCCCCCCCCCCCCTCTAGGATCTCCGTTGACCTCCCTCGCTTTGATTCCCTCTATTATTTTAAGCACTCTGGACTAGTCCTGCGTTGTTGATCGCTTCCTCCGCCTCGAAGCTCCTCAAGCTCCTTCTGCTAACTGCACTAGGCCTTCTTGCCAGTCCCTTATCCACTTTCCCACATATGACCCCCGTCCTCTCTCCTTCACGTCAGCTCGTCGTTTCAACGTTCATTCTTTCCCTTATGGCCGACCCTGTCCGCGGGACCCACGTTGTCGTTCAGGCGAGCGCCAGTTCCCCCTATAGAGGCGTACCCTTCAGCTATGCCAACTTCCCTCTTCCTCGCGCCTGCCCTCTCATGGACTTCTTCTTTTCCCGACCTTTCCTTCTCCCTTGCTCTCCCCGCTTT
>Ga0179593_1440756_pt1 | contig 10577 bp, 7 predicted proteins | sample CZODoug2_1_08_16_FD_185931 | JGI IMG/M metagenome (GOLD analysis project Ga0179593, IMG submission 185931) | Vadose zone soil fungal communities from Angelo Coast Range Reserve, California, USA - CZODoug2_1_08_16fungal (PacBio error correction) | ecosystem: Environmental > Terrestrial > Soil >... | reverse complement strand
CGCCTCGCCTTTTGTAAGGACCGGCCCTGGTCCTGGGTCCGGCCGGCTCCTGGTCATAGTTCTGTTTTTTTCGGACCACGATCTCTGCGACGTGGTTCCTTCGAGTCCCCCGGCCTGGGGCACAGTTCCTACGAGATGAAGATTAGTGGCTCGTCCGGTTTGTGCCCGAGCCTCTGTTTCCACCTTCCCGCGCGCTGGTTTATTTCCCACGGGTCAACCCCTGAGCCTGGCCTCCCCCTCGTGTCTCGCCTTCTTGAGCGCGCTTTGTTTCTAAGCTAGGGTCATTCTCGTTTTGGGGAAGCATCGGACGTGCTTCGCGCCGCTGTCCCCGCCTCGGTTGTACTTCGCTTGTTTTAGAGAACCGGGACACCCTTTTGCCGTCGCGGTGTTTGAAGTCCGGTTTTCCTCGCGTCGGCCTCCCGTATTTTTTTTTGCCTCCTTTCTGGTCCCGATCGAAACGCGGTGGACGCGGGGAACTACGGATTTCCCGGGTGAAACGAACCGGAGAGCTGAGCTTTCCTGACTTTCATTTGACTTCCAATGAAAGTTTCCGCAACCCCTGTCGGGCACGGTTTTTTTATCTAAAACGTCCCGTGCTGGGATCGGCGGAGTCCCCCCCCGGTCTCCCTTTTGATTCTTTTTAAAACCGGGCCATTTTCGTCGGGCCAGGACCTCTTTCACATCCCTAACCCAGGTTGGCCTTTTTCCATTTTACTGCAATTGGTAGGTCATGTGGCCCCCGTCGACCCCGATCAGCCATTCTAGAGCATTCCGTGTTCGCAGCCCTTGGTGGCCTTGGTACTTATTGTTATTTTTTGGAGAAGCGGCGCCCCCGTTTCGCAGCCCGACCCCCGGCCAGTCCATGCGCTCCTTTTTTGTTAGTAGACAATTCATCTTGCCGCCACTTCGAAGCGTCCCCTGTTCAGTTTCACTCGGAATTTTGATCCTTTTTGCTAGTTTTATCCCACTTCCCAGAACCCCCACAGAGTGCGACGCTTTGCTGTTGTAGTTTTTTGCCTCTTTGACGTATCACCTCTTCTTTTCCTCTATCCTCCAGCCTTCCACCCGCCTTGTTTTGTCGCCGGCACAGTCAACGTTCTTGATCTTCCTACCTTTCTTTTTCTGAGGCGATTGAGTGATTTTAGCCAAGTTAGGGTTTTTTTCATGCCTGAATTCGTGACGGGGAAACGATGGGAGCGTTTGCGTATCCTTTTTTGCCGTCTTCCTCTAAAGGGATCCCGATTCGGGCTTTTTTCACTTTACCTTTGCTCGGGACGAGTCACCTGCTCTCAGCTTGGCGTTCTATAATTCGGAATGGATTAAGCTTCTCGCGTGGACGAGGCCGAATTCTGGCCCGCCGCCCACCCCTGCGTGCCCTAGTTGTGAGCGACCCTCCTCTCAACCCGATTTGTTTTTTTTTGATCGTTTCGGCGGCACTCTTGGGTTGCCGGCTGCTTTTCCGTAGCCTCAACGTATCGCCCCCGCGTGCACTTTGATTTTTTTAATTTGTTAGGATCGCATTTGCCCATCTCCTGCGCCTTCGAGGACCTCCCGAGAGATGATGACGGACCTGCCAACAGGCGGTTAGATCTTGACCTGACCTGGGAAGTCCGTCATGTAGTCATCTCTGCCGAACGTTGGTGTTTTGTTTTTCACTTTTGTCTTGCATTGCGCTTTCTCACTCACTGTTAGTTCCCGACATCTGCGAGGGTTTTCCTCGAAGCGGTCGCTTCTGCAGTGCGATCGTGTACCACGTTGTTTCCTCGTTTGACTCCGCCTGTGCACTCCGGGCGATCGGGGTCGTCTTTCTAATTTTTTGCGGCGGGGGCCGCAAAGCGGCGTGTTTCAGCCTGTTGCCGTTTCGTACAGCACACTATGTTTCTGTGCCTTCATTTGTTCGCCCGCTGTGGCGTTCGGTCATTCTCCTTTTTTGTTTTTTCGATGGAAACGCTTTTCTTCCCAACCTGACGACTTGGCTCCAGTATCCGCTCGTCTGTCGATTTTATGCTTTTTCCCACCGTCCGTTGTATGCCCGCGAGGTTTTCTAGCTTTCCTTTTCGAGCCTTCCTCCTCCCCTTGAGACTCGTGTGTTTGCAGTCCTCCCCCTCAATACTTGTTCAGGCCCTTTTTTTGACCGTCACCGTTTTTTTTTTGCGACTACCTTTGTTTTTGCTAAAGTCAAACAGTTTTTTCTGTGGCCGGCTGCGCGCCTCGGTTTTTATTTCAGGTTTCGGAGAGTTTATCTCGGTGTTTCTTAGACCCCCTACTCCGACAACGATCCATCGCGGGGTGACAGTCTTTTGTTGATGGTTTTAGCGTGTTTTCTTCTGAGGAGCCTTCATGGTCTTACCACCTTCCTTGTAGTTACCACAAGGGGACCTCCTTCGTTTGTTTAGTTTTTTTTCCGAGACGCCTTCCGACGCGAGTTTTGATCTGGATCATGCTTTGGAGCCCAAATTCCGTCTTTTTCTAAGTTTCCTGCTGTGGCGAACAGACTGTTTTGGAGTACTCGTTTCTTTTTTTCGCGGCTTACATGCTTACTGGCGCAAACTGTCCCCTTTTTTTTTTTGATTCCTGGGGCCTCGAGGGTTGTTCTGCCGTTTTCTCTTTGGAACGGTGGTGGGAGCATTGTTTTATCCTTGGTTCGCCCTCCGTCCCAGGATGGCTGCCTGCGCTGGCTCGGCGCCTTTTTTCGGCCATGGCCCGTTTCATGGATTTTTTGACCTGTGCTGGCTTTGTCGATGGTTTTTTCTTTCCGGAAAAATCCCTCTCGTCGTCCGGTTGAGGGGAAGACGGTCCATCCGTCTGTCCCACACGGTCCGTTCAGCCGCGTTCGCTGTCAACTTTCTTCGTCGAGATTCGGATTGTCCTTTTTGGGACCTTATTCTTTCTTCCTCCCCGTGATATTCCTGATAACTCCCGTTTGTTAATGTCTGTGGTTTGACCCATTTTCCTTTGGACGGGCCAGTTCCCTTCGGTCCTTTGAAGTGTCTCTTTCTTTTTTCCTCGTCCCGATTTTTTCCTCTCCCACGAGATCCCCTGCTGTTTTTTCGATTATTGTCCCGAGTGTCTTCGCGATGCCTGTATTCCCCGATCCTCCCCCTTTTGCGCTCTTTTTACTGAGGGTTTCCTTTCCTTCGGCCTTGCACGCGGGAGTATTTCGATCATCGGCTGCAGATCTAAATCCCTTTCTGTTTGACCATCGTCTTTCCGTCTCCTCCCCAATTTTCCTTTTTCCTGGACCTGCGGTTATCTTCCAATTTGGAATCGACGGAGGAGGCTGCCGCTCGCTTCTTCCAGGCTTTCGTAAGGACCTACTACGTGGAGCTGAGTTCATTTTTCGCCTGAGAACTGGTCTGGCCTCCCTTTCCTATTTCTGCCTTTTTTTCCCCCCCCAACCCCCTCCTCCAGCACTACCCTGTCTCCCCCCCCAAGGGCAGATACCTGGGATCCGCTCTAAATCCCTTTTCGAAGTTCTCGCATTTCTCTCTCATTACGTCCTCGCCTCTTTGCACGGGCTTGCGTCCTCCATCGGTCACTCTCTCTTTGTTGTGCAGGAGCTGACCGTCTACGGTCCCCCCTTTCCCTCGATGGTTTGCTTTCTCTTTAGGTCCGTCGTATCCCCTTCGTCTTCCCTTCTCGCTAGTCTTATTTGGTTTTCGGGCTTTCGAGCCTGCGGCCCAGGTGAGAGTCCAGTTCCTTTTTGATGATTTTTTCTGAGTCTTTTTTCCTTTGGAGCAGCCAATTCATTGAGCTTGTGCCCGCCCCCGGTTCTCCGTTCTCTTGACCCAAGACGCCACTTGCCTCCGTAGTCCCCTTCCCTTCCTTTTTGAATAGAATTTCCGCTTTCCTCTGCTCCTCTTGCTGCCCTCCTGCCCACGAGAACCCTTTCCGTGGTCGCTAGTCCTGACTGGGTTCGGCTCTTTCGGCTGTCCGACTGGCTCGGGCGAATCCCAATACCCTCTTTCTCCCAAATATTTTTTTATTTTCCCCCCGTTCAACACGCATTTTCCCCTCGCACGGGCCGCCCAAAGACTTTTTTTTCCCCCGCGCTTCAAGAGCGAATGAGGGATCCCAAGATGAGTCTCCTTTTTTGTGGTTCCTCCTCTTGTTTCCATTCTTTGCCCCCCCTCTGCCCCCTTTAATTTTATGCCTTCATCCTTTTTTCCCCCAGTGGACAGGGACCGTACTCCCCCTCTGCCCTTTTCTCCCCGAACTATCGCACTCTTTCACCTGTTATTCCCGTATCCTCGGCTCCCTGATTGGCTTCTTCTTGATGACGCCCCCTTTCAGATAATCTCGCTTGCCTTATTTACGCCGGTCCTACGAGTTTGTACGCTTTTTTGTCCCCAACTTCTGGTCCCCTTTGGGGCACTCACAACCGTCTTCTGGCCCGGCCGGTTCCTTCGGCCCAGATTCATCCATCAAAAAGCTCTCTAAAACGGCGCCCTGTCCAGTCCCCCCCTTTTTCCCCCTCACCCCTTTTCTCCCCCTTCCCCCCGAACCTGTCATCAGGCTTTTATATTTCTTGATATCTCCCTTTCGTTAGAACCCCAGCAGATCCGAGAGAACAACGTCTCCTTCTTGAAACCCCCCCTTCCCCTGCCCCTGTCCTTTCCCGTCCTCCCGGATTTGGTAGACTCAATCTTTGCAATTGGCTTTCCATTTTTCCCACATTTTTTTCCGATACAGGTATCCTTCCTCAAGTTCTTTGCCCTTCTCGCCTACCTTTTTTCTCCTGTTTTTTCTCTTCCCCCCTTTTAACTTTTTTAGAAAATGCTACCTATTCTTAAAGCCTCCTCTCTCTTCTCTTTTCTCCAGTTACCCTCCTTCGTCGAACCGGAGGACTTCGCGGTTTGCCCTCTTTTCCTTTTCTGGCCGTACGATTTTTATCGACTTTTCCCTCTCCTTCCCCTCTTTTCAAACTTCCCCCCCTCCCCCCCCACCCGCTCCTACCCCTTTTCGTTTCCGTTCGTTTTTTATCCTCGAACCCCAATCCTTCCCGTTCTCTCTCATCGTACGATGGAGCCTAATTACCCTTCCCTTTTTCTTTCTCCTGCGCCGTCCCCTTCTTTTTTTCCGGTAGTTCAGAGGAGGACTTTCCCAGAGGGCTTCCTTACTCGACCTTCGTTGCGGACGGATTTAGGGTCTCTTGGTAGATGCTCTGAGTTATTCTCGGAGGAGCTACCCTGCCCGTGAAACTTCTTCTTTCTTTCACCGGTCCCCCACCCCCTCTCCTTTGGAGACCGCCCCCAAATCTCACTGGATATCGTTTTCCCTCCCTTCTTAGCTGACTTCTGATTCCGCCGCGGAAGATTCCTCCCCGCGAGATCTTTGCCTGAGTCCCCCCCCCGTCGTGCTCACCCTTTTTTAGCGTAGACCCAACGGTTGTTGCCTCGACTTCTTCTCTCCCCGTCAGTATGGCGGGCCCTCAGCCCTCTTCTCTTTCCTAGCTAAACGACAGGTTTTCCCGCCAGCTCCTCTGCACTTTCTCCTTTCTGTTCTTTATTAGCGCTCTGAGCGCCCTCTTCGAGGCCCCTCCCTCCTGCCTATTTTATTGCTTCTTTGATCAAAAGTTTACTCCTCTCTCTCCGCTCCATTTCTAACTTAATTTTCCCGTAAATATCTTTTTACTACTAATCCTTTGTTTTTTGAGATATGACGGAGTTTTTTGGTGTTTTTTTTGCGGGTCCCTAGTTTCTGCAAATGGCAGCAAGACTCTTACCAGAAGTTTGACGGACTCTCCCTCCCCTTCTTTATTTTCTCCTTTAGCTCGCTTCCGATATGGACAAGTTCTATCGCCTCAAATCTTATCTCCCTTCCTCTTTGCCTTCCTCGCTTTGAGTTCCCCTTCTTTCGTCCTCTTCCTCCGTCGCTTCTGGCTTTGTCCCCTCAGACGGGCCTGGCTGTCGAAAAGCACCCCTGTTTTGAATCTACCCTCTTTCTCCAGCTTGTGTCTCTGTCGTCGATCTTGCTTTTTTTCTTTCCCTCCGGCCGTTGTATTTTCCTACAAGTCACGGATATCCTCGGGCCTTTGCGGCCGTCCCAACCGAAGCCGTGGTTGCCTGTTTAAAGGAAATTCGTTTAGCATGTATCGATCTCACCTCTCCCTCTCCTTCTAAGAATTCCTTGCACAACTCGTCTCCCGCCGAAGCCCTCATTCAGGCTGCCCGTCCGGCTCCAGACTGGAGACCGTCACTTTTGACGAATGCTTATCGCAAGGTGATGAGCGGTCCCCCTCCAACCCCTTGCGCTGTTCCTTTCTTCCCTCGCCAGGTCTGGTGAAGGAGGGCTTCTCGACGCCCGACGGTGTTTGTTTCGGAGCTCCCCACACCCGAAACTCCTCAATTCCGCGGTTTAAGTACCTTTTATAGGGTTGGTTATGTTCATTGTTCCTCCTTTTCCTTGGAGCCTTTTTAAATCCCGTACCGAAGGCCTTCCTGAGTTTCCTTCACTGTTCTGACTAGAAGGTACTCGGTGGAGAGAATTTTTGATGTTACTCCCCCCCTTCCCTCGAGATCCTTCCTTTCCCTCCTTTTTTAATGGGTCCGGCGGACGCGGTTCCCCCCCCTGGTTCAACGTGGAGCCTTCAATCTCCGTCCCGCTGCTTTCCCGCAAGTAGAGCCCTTGTCCAGACTGGGCAGGAAGGCTCGCCGAACTGTTTTTAATTCCCTTCCTTTTCTTGACGGGTACAACTTTGCATTGAAGAGTCGTCATGAAAACTAGGTTTTTACGGTCAGAAGAGGAAGGTTTGCCCTCGGGGCGGCCCGCCTGGGGGGTCCTGTGGTGCTCCTTATGCTGGAGAAGTTCGATTAGTGGCTCCCCAGACGTCTGCAATTGTTTTTGATTTTGGAGAAATTGTTTTATTTTGTTTGACCGTGTCGGCCGGGTCGGGTTTGTGATCTTCGATTGACTGGCGTGTCTTATTGTTTTTCTTTGTTCCGGGGCCGTTTAATCGCTCGATAGCCGTTTGGGGAACGACGCGTCCACTTCTTGTCCCAACGGGTCCAGCGCGTTTGACCGGTCGGCAAACTCTCTTAGCTGCTTTTATTTTTTTCGCCTTTTGCTCTCTTCCCTGCCGGTTTATCGATGCTGACAGAACGTGCTCGCCTTTCACGCCGTGGACGGTTATCCCCTTGAATTTCCCTTTTCGGTCTGGCCACTACCCGCGTGCCGAGTAAGGACGGTTCCACGTCCGATGGCCCCGTCGTCGACCCCACTACGATCCCACAATTGCGCTCCGTCTCGCCGTCCCGGGCTTCTTTTTGGTCGATTTTTTCTGAGTCGCCCGGATTGGCGTTTGGCTCGCACTGGCTTCCCTCATCACCCACCATGCAAGCGTTTTCTTTCGTTTTTCGGTAACTTTCCTCTCCCTCGGCGACCTTTCCGCTTTCCATTTCGCGCCCCCTCCCCCGCGGCACTTGCCAACTGTCCTTGCCATCTTGTTTTTCCGTGGTTCGACTTTTCAATCCTTTGTCTGCCCCTATGACCTGTTCTTCTAGTCCCAGGCCCGTCGCCTTTCGATTAACGCCAGCAAGTGGCTTTCTTTGTCCGCGCTCTTTTTCCCCCTGCGCAAATCTCCATCAGACTTTTTTTTCGTCATTCTCATGTCCCATCTACGTGCCGCCTCCTCACCGACTGGTCGTACAGCGCTTTTCCTAGTGCACCCCGTTCTATCCTTCGTCCTCAGTCCTCGCCCTCTCGACCTCCTCTCCTGCCCAGAAAACGTGTTTCGAGGGCCTCCGACCCGTCCTTCGTCATCTCTCTCCCCTCCTTGTCTGCCCGTATCGTTTTTTTCGTTTCTTCTCATCCCTCCAGGTTTTTGCGAGTTGGAGGACTCATTCGCCTCTTTTTGGAAATTGCGACGGCGGAGGTCGGGTGTTGAGAGAACGTCGTCGTCCCCGGTTGATCGAGCTGTCGCCCCCACGGATGCTCGGAAGGCGTGATGATGGCTGCCGACTATGTCTATTCGTTGTGTTGCCCGCATTTGCGATGCGAGAGACCTCCTGCCCCAATTTTCTTTGGTAGCGTCTGGGTCCCGAACGGGCTGTTCAGCCGTCCCTCACCGCGTTCCCTCATAACGCCCCCCTTTTGATGCACAACTTCGGACCCGAGCAGCCGCGCCGAATGGACTGAGTCCGTTGGAGGGCGGCCAGGCTTACTTCGCCCTTCCCTGACTCTCGGGCTCTTGCCGTGCATCGCAGACCGATGATTTCCTCCCGCCGGAAGCCGAATGGTATTCCGGGACCCCGCCCTTTCCGCGCCTCCCAGCTTTTTCCTTTTCCTCCGGCAGCTGGGAGAAAGGCGGCGGCGTAAAGAGGATGCTCTCCTCTTTCGTGTTCGACTGGGTGATGGGAAGCCGTCCCCGTTCCTCAACTCTCTTTGTACCCCTCGGGGCCCGGTTACACCGCGTCTGCCTCTCCCCCCCACCGGGGATCCCTCCCTTCGCCCGGAGATCTTTTCCTACGTTCTCATCGGCGATGCGACGTTTAGACGAACGGCTCTCGAGCGGAATGTTCCCCTTTCCTGACGGCTTCCTCCTTTTTTGGTCCCCCTTCTGCTTACGTCGGTCGCCCCGACCACAACCGAAGAGCTGAGCTGCTCGGCCGGGAATCGGCAAGTCGATCCGCCTGGCAAGGCGACCCCGCTCCCTGGGCCCTTTCACCCGACCATTTCTGACCCTTCCCCCCGAGCAAGCATCCTTTGACAGGGAGAGTTCGTTTCGACCTTGGATCCCCGGCTGTAGCAACAACGGCCCGAATGCCCCCCAAGTCCACTTCCATCTCTCCTCCGAACCAGGGGGAGAGGAAGGACAGCCATTGGGTAACAGTTCGAAAAGGAACGGACGATACGCCCTTTTCTTCGAGCGCCCTTGGTGTACAGTTGGTTCCAGCCAAATGGTGGCCTGGAAAGTCCTTTCGGCGTGATACATGACGGCGCCCCTCTTTCCTCCATGAGCCGATTGAACATATTCATTGATCGCTTTAGTGTCCTCATCCTGTTTCAACGAGGATGAGAGGAAACTGTTAAGGTCACTCTTTCGGAGTTCTTCCGGACGATCTCGCATTTCCATCTCCTTTCCCCGATTAATGAAATCCCCCCAGATAGCGACAGACCTCGCTCTGGTTTCGTCGTTTAGGGGGTGAGTCTAAGAAAACACAATTCGCGCCTATATGTCGTCAACCCGCTGGCGTCGCCCGCCTTCATGTCCACATGGTATTGAGAAGAGAAGGACTTTTGCGCGTCGGAATTTTTCGTCCCTTTGTGACCCCGCGTCTCAAAATCGAGTTCCCGGAGGCCGCCTGCGGCGGACGCAACGTACCTTCTGGTCGCGTTTGTCAGTGCGTGAGACGGCTCTATAGTTCGAGGATCCATGCGCACCTTCCTTCGCTTGTCCGTTCACAGGCACCAAGGAGCGGGGGCCCCAGAACTTCTCCATCCCCCGAGAGATAATGGTCTCACCAGTCGTCTTTCCTTCTTTTCCTACAGCCCTTTCCGCGCGGACGCAAGCCCCCTCCCGTAGGTACGCCCATGCCAACCCGCGTTTGCTCATCTTTTTTCTGTTTCCAGTACACAACCAGTTTTGTTTCTGACCTTTTTTTGAGTTTCCTGGTCGTATGAGACGTACGTTGGAGGGGAGACCTCTAGGTGTCAGTTCTCTACGCCCTCTTTCTCCCCTCCTCTCTCAAGGCGGTCCGGTCCCCCGTCATTTTCCTTTCAGACACGGCCCCCCCCTTCCTGCGCCTTCGAGAACCCGCTCTTTGGCTTTTCGGAACTGCAACACGGCGTGAACTATCTACCGAGTCCAGTTTGAACGGCTTTTTTCCCCTTTTAATCTCTCTCTGTTTTCCTTTCCTCTATTTGTTTTTTTTTGACTCTTTTCTCAATTTTATTCCCATGGCGAGGTCTCTCGATTCTCCCCCGACCCGTGTTGTCCAGGAGTCTCCCCAAGAAGCTGGAGGGTGCTGTCCTGCCCTTCTTGTCCCCTCTTCTCTCTTTTTGAGGTCTCTCTTCACAACTTTAGCGAGTTAAGACATTCTCGGCGGTCCTGCTTTCATTTCTTTATTAAATCCTGGCCCCCTTCTTGGCTCCCCCCACATCAGGAATGCTAGTTGATGGCCGCAGAGGTCGAACCTCACACTCTTTTTGATAGTGAGCTTTCCACTGCCGTTTTTGGAGCTTGGCCTTTCCTGTCTCTGAGCTGGTTTTTTACAGCTTTGGGGACCGATTAGAGTTTCGACGACTGGGAGGCCAGTCCTCCGCTCGGTGCTGGTATCTTTCGTCCCCCGGAGTGTCTGTGAACGGCCCCGCGAATGACTTATGGATGCGATCGACGCTCTCCTTTACGATCTACCCGCCGTTTCCTCCCCCTTCCTCGTCTTCAAGGCCGGGCCGTCCGGAGGTCCTCGTTGGGGAGACCGTCCCCGCTTTCGCGACCGGATGTCAGGTCTCTCCTCCAAAACTTTCTTTTTTTCCCTTCGCCCCGGGTTACGGCTTCTCGTAATTTGTTTTTTTTTTGCGAGCTCACCCACCTCCCGAAAACGCCAGCGCGGGGTCCTCTCCTCGTTTTTGTTTGG
>Ga0179593_1432007_pt1 | contig 10577 bp, 13 predicted proteins | sample CZODoug2_1_08_16_FD_185931 | JGI IMG/M metagenome (GOLD analysis project Ga0179593, IMG submission 185931) | Vadose zone soil fungal communities from Angelo Coast Range Reserve, California, USA - CZODoug2_1_08_16fungal (PacBio error correction) | ecosystem: Environmental > Terrestrial > Soil >... | reverse complement strand
CCTCCTGTTGTCGATGACCTGATATGTGACGGGAACCGAGTGTTTATCCTCTCTTTTACTCGTAATTATCTCGTCGTTCCGTTCGAATTTCTACCCCAATTCGTCCGCGTTCTTCGTCCCTCTTGGAACGCCCTCGCTTTCCCCCCCCCCCTTTTTTTTTTCGAATGTTCCCCCGGCTTTCGGTTGTTTTTTGTCTTCGCTGACCTTTCCCTGTTCTCCTTTCAGTGAGTAAAACGCTAGCCTATTAGACCGAAACGCCGACAAATTTCTACAAGGATATGTGAATCGAACCTTTCCCCCCCGCTTATGTTGTAGTATCTTTTTTTTTTTTTTTTTTATCCCCTCCCCTTTTTTTTTGATATGTGTGTCCCAGTCCTAACCTTGTACTTTTCTCTTCAATCTTTTTTTGTGCTTGTTGTTCCTGGCCCTATATCCCAGACCCTGATCCACCACCCTTCTTTTTTTCATCCTTCTGTCCTCAATGTCAAGTTCCCCCCCTGAAAGCTCCTTCACGTTTCTCCATCTCGACTTCCGGTGAGTTCTTCCCTTCCTGCTCCTCTCCCCAATTGTTCCAACGATGCCCCACTCGCATAGAGCTTTTTTGTTCCGCCTCTTTCACCCTCCTTTGAACCGTTTCCCCCGATGTCGGTCCCCCCATCCATCTATTATTCCAAGGGTCAAACCCACTTTTCGTCCACCCCCTCATCGCTCAATCCTCTAGCTCTCTCACAAACCTTGGTTCGAATTTTTTGTCCGTTCCTCGCCATGCGGTTCGGCTTCCCCCTCTTTTTTTTTTCTTCCGCTTGTCCGGTTTTCTCTTTTCACTTCCCCCTCCATTTCTCGTCAGTTTGTTGGCTTTTTCTTGTCTAAATGTCCCACAGAGGATTCGCAGTTTGCTATTTTTGTTGCCCCCTCCGCCCCAAGTAGCGCGCCGCTTGTTATTAAGTCGTTCCATTTCGGATTTCCTGCTCGCTTTATTTAGACTGAGCTTTAAATTTTCCGTTTTTTGCGTCTTCCTTTGTTGTATTTTCTGATTTTGCCTTTCACAAGGGTCAACACGTGCGGTAGAGCGTTTTCTTTGATTTTCAACGCCCGGCGTGTCAGGCTTCACTCTTTTCCCAAACAAAAAAAACCCCCTTCTAACCTTTTGGCCCTCCCCCGGCCAATTCAGTAAAAAGAAGCCTTTTTTTTTTTCCCACGGTCGTCCCTTCTGGGATCTACTTCGCCTACTCAGAGATTGATCCTTCTCACAGTATCGCGTCGTTCTGGATCCCCTTTTCCGTCTTCCGGGACTTCCGAGCGTCCTTTCTTTTCGTGATCTATCATCGGTAACCACGGCCCCCCCTAACAGCAAACTTTCCTCGCACTAGTACCGGGGCCTTTCACGAAATCTCTTTTTCCTCGACTTCTTCAGGCATGGTGTTGTCGCATCGATTTTGACCAATATCTCTCGTTTCTTTGTTGTTGACTCTCTTTGAGCTATACCACCATTGAGCCCCCTCCTCACCCCCACTTCCTTCGCGTTGATAATAAGGTTCCCCTTTTTCATTGGTCCCTCATTTAGTGTATTGCTTTTTAACTCTCTTAGTTAATCCCGCTCCTATACTGTACCCTTACCTCTTCAGTCCATTGCACCTTGGAAACGTTTTTAGCCTGAACCCGCGATCACCTTGTACCTCCCGGTTATTTCCCTTCTTTCGCCCGCACTATTTACTCTGTCCTTGGTTCCTCATTTTAGGTTGACGAGGAAGAATTCCACCCGGTTAAGATGTTGACGCTCGGACGACACGCAGGGAGATTTCTCACTCCTCACCTACCATCTACTCCCTCCTTCTTATGTGCCCCCCCCCGTCGACCGTAACCGCCTCGTGCCCTGCCTCGAAACGGTCCAACTTCTTCGAAGAACACCTTCGGTCAGGAAACCCCGCCACCTCTCGTCGGAGACTTCCCATCTCGTAGGACTTTTAGCTGCGCCTTTTTTGGCACCCACCGTCAAAGCGTGCTCCTCCTATGCTGTATTTTCCCAGACCTACCCCCCGTCTTGAATTTTCCTTTTTCAACTTCGCGCCCGAACCGCCCTCTTTTCACTCAGCTGTTTTTTTTTTTTTTAAGCCCTCCCCCCCCCACCTCACTAATTTTTTGACTTTTTTCCAAAGGCCTACACGCTTTGCTCGTTTTTCTTCCCCCCTTCCTTCGTCCCAGATGAGGTTTTCAAGACCCTCCCTCCCTTGCTCATAACATTTCTTTTTTTGGTAACAAAACTAAGTCTTTACAACTCTACACGATTCTCCCCGGATTTTGACCTGATCTGTACACCCCCCCCAGCCCCTCCATGCCTATTGGCAACCCGCTTGTTATGGACTGCCATCCTGCCTTGCTTCCCACCTCTTTCTCTTCCGTGACCGATTCCCGTTTTCCCTTTTTTTCGTGGAGCTCCATTGAGTTTGACTCCTTCTATCTCACCCCCGGTCTGAGTGCGCAATCACTCTTTCTATGACCCCTTCACAGAAACTGTAAATTTTCCCCCCCATAAGTCTCCTCCTCCGCGGACTGCCACCCCTTCGTCCCATGCAAAATCCCACTACCTTCCCCTGAGCCCCTAAATTTGACCCTCTATCGACTCTGTTCCGCATTTCTCTTTCCTCTATATTCCGCTCGAGTCCTTCTTTCCCTCTAGCCCCACTTTTCGATTCAGTGATCATTGTCCTCCCCCCACCCAACCCATGCGCCTACGGTTTTTTCCCCCCCCGGGGCGCCTACCATTCTCCCGATAGCTTTTAAAACGACGTTTTTCTCGCCTCACCCGGACTATGTAGACGGTTGAAGCATCCACAACTCCGCCTTTGCCTCTGATCACATAACCCCTTTCCCCCCTCCCAAAGACTGTCCCTCCCTTTCCGCATGTTCTCGTCATCACCCCTCTATATTTTACTTTCCTCCCCTGTGTTGTGAGTTAGATCAGCATTGGGCTATTTTTGTTGTGCTTGGACGGGAGAATGTCTCTGCGTCTCCCGACCTTCTGCCGGAGTATCTCTGTCGGCAAGCCTTCCTTTTTTTTCCTTCCAACCATGTATCCCCTTTTTCCTCGTAATTTTAGTGGGAACCCCTACAGAGATGCGTCAATTTTTTGATTCTCCCTTAAGGATTTGTTCACCGGAGGTGATGGGGTTTCGTTTGAGCCCCTCTTAACTTCCTGCCGGCGCGTTGATTGCTCCCAGCCCCTCATCTGCGGACGAATAGGAACATGCCTTAAGTTCCCCACTGGCGTCTTACTTCGACGTTAGACCTTGAATTTTCCAGTTCAGTCGGTTGCTCTCCCAAGTCCAGTTTAGGTTAGGTCTCCCTTTGACTTTCCTCCCGGAGGTATTTTTCTTTGCTTTCCTATTATCCCCCTTTTAATTCTTTTTCTTTAGCCATGCCAATATTGTTTGATCACTCCCTTCCGGTACTCAATGCGATCCCATGTCACACACCCCCTGCAAAGTCCTTTAACCGGCCGAGAGCAGACTTTTGCTAGTGCGTCCGGTATACACGCGGTTCTCAAAGATGAACATTCCTCTGCTTGGTACCTACTCTTTTCCCCCCCCTTACTTGTATTTTTTCTACGTTTTTCAATAATCTTTCCCCATCATATTATGTCTCCCCCCTTTTGGTTTTTCCCCAATATCTTCTTCAAGCCGAGTTCGATCGCACTCTGAGCCCCCCACCAGTCCCTGTAGCCCTTTGTGGATCCATCGCCATCGTTGCCTTTGCATATGTTCCACTTTCCTTTGTTCCTTAGCTTGTAAAGGACAGTAGTTACAAATTTTACCTTGCATGAGTATAAAGAAAAGTCCTAGAGGCTTGACCCTCTTGCCCTATCGCAACGTCGAAAAGTCCAGGCCCGATTTCTTATGGGTCACGTCTTCCTAGGATGGATTTACCTGCTCGTCTACTTGTATACGTACTACTCTTAAACTTTTGTAAGTTTAGCAGGGTTTCCCGTTTCCCCTCAGGACCGTCCGTGCTTTTCCCCTCCCCCAAGGGAAATGAATAGACTTCGGTCGGTCTATTGGCGTAGGGTCTTTTTCTCCAATCACTAGTTCAGATTGAAACCCTCACATCGAACCTTTTTTTACTCTGAATCTCACCCGAAGCCTTTACCTTTTGGCCCAAGCCCTTTTTGTTTCTGCTCACCGGCTCCCCCCAAGAATTGGGATACCTCCGGGTGCCAGTCTTCTTTCTTTTTCCAAGTGTGTAAAAGTTCCGCGCCCTTCCCTTAGCCGGTACAGTTTTGTCGGATATATCATTTCCCCCCGGTACAAGACCCCCCCCCGGTTTCATACACTAGTACCGTGGGTCCCGCCGTACTTATTAAACGCATTTTCTGAACTCCGGGGTGTCAGTGTTCTTTCTATTTCAATGTTTTTTTCTCCTCTTTCCTAATTCTTTTATTTAATAATATTGTTGTTTTTTTTTCTCTCTTCTCTAAACCGCTTCCCCTACCATTACCCCCCGATTTCAATGCGGGGAATAATTACAGGCTTTTCCCGTTAATAGTTGAGAAGGTCACCCCCTTTTTCTTTTTTCCTAGATCTAGATAAGAATCTGTCCCCCTGTCCGGGCCTCCTTTCCAAACGGGGTCTCCTCACGTTATGGATTAACTGCATCCTCTTCCCTTCCTTATTGACTGTTAGGTGTTTTTCCGCCTTTTGTGCCTTTCCGCCGGCTTTAGGGTGAAGTCTGTCCCGCTCCCCAAAGGTTAAGAATTTTACGCAACGAATGACACTTAAGTTTTGTTATCTCCTCCCCCTACCGATACGTTTATTCACTTTAAGTAGCAATCGCCCCTCCTTCTTCTTTGAAACTGTTTCGAAAACTTCCCATTTTTCAGAGTATTAGAAGACCCCTCTAGCATTCCCCAGACTTTTTTTTAGGACTCAAGTGCCCTCTCCACTTGTTGCTTTCGAGTTTATGCTTGCATCATTGTTTTCCCCCCCATACAAATCTTCGACTCAGTTTCATTTTTCCCCCCCCGCCAACACTGCCGATGAATGTTTTTCTTTCCCTTTTTCACTCCCCGCGCCGAAACTTCATAGCTTTACCCCCTCCTCTTTGAAACTTCACCTCTAATTGCTCCTTTCCAAGGCCTTCCCCCCTGAATCCTCATACCCTCGCTTGCGCCCTTGCTTTTTCCAAAGCCCCTCAAACGGGCCTTTCAACTGAATTATCCTGGGTTTTAATCCCTTTTCATACCCAACGGGGAGAACGATAGGCTTTGACCTCTTGACCCAAGCTTTCTTGCAATGTCCTATTTTGCCCCGCTTGTTATCGTAGCCGGACGCCGGTCAAGTCCCCTCAAGGCGCCCCTTTCTCTCTGTACGTTCGAAAGACTTCTTCCCCCTGTGCCCCTCGGTTTTTCCGTGTCCTTTCCGACCTCGGATATATCGACAAGATTGGATTGAGCCGCCGAACTCACTTGTTCTTTGACTATTCCACTCAACCCCCCCCCAAAGCCCCCTACCTCTGCCGAAAGTAACAGTTCCGCCGCCCCTGAATGTCCCCCTGCTGTAATTTCAAACACCTGTCTTCATAAGCGCCGAGCCATTCCTCTCTTCGCCCTCTTTCTCGCACTTTTTCTCTCTTGTCCTTCGAGTCCGATCTTATTCTTTTTCTCCTGCCCCCACCCGTTCGCACTTTGCCTTGACCTCTGCACAGCACCCCCCCAAACAACCAACCTCTTCCTACGTTCAAAACAAGCCTGCTGTCCACCCCCCCCAAAGGAAGTACCATATTTTAGTTGGTCACCTCCGTTTAGCTACCGCTTTGGTAACTTCTTCCGTCCCCGTCAAAATTCGCGGGCATCCTCTACGTCCTATCCCCGCACTTCGTTCTTACCCACGCATCCTACCATTTCCCCGTCGCCTTTTCCCTTCTCCCAGACTATCTTCTTTTCTTTCTTCCTTAAGACCTGTTTCGTAATGAGATGTTGTCGATTGACCGAGCCCCTGCTGACTTTTTTCATCTCCTTTGAAGTACCCCCGAATTTTTCCTTCACTTATATCTGAGCATGCCGCTTTTAAGTCCCCCAGACTCCCAAATCGTCCTCCGGATCGATAACGTTGTTTCCCCCTGACTTTGGGTGGAAAAAAAGACTCCGCCCCTTTTTTTTACTTCTTTTTTTGTGTTGCCCGGATGGCTAGGTTTGGTTTTTTGAGTTGTCTCCCCAAGCTTTACCTTTCTGCTCTGTGCGTTTCTCTTCATGGTCAACTTTTCTTCGATACTGCGGAAAGCTTGATTGCAAGTATAGTCTAATTTTCGTCCCCTTTTAGGTCTCTGTCTATAGGGTGTGTATCTTCCTTTCCAGGTTTGTTTATTTCCTGCTTGGGGTGAGTTTTTTCCTTCTTCCCTCGGTAGTAGTTTTCATTTTTTAATATCTCCACTGAACATATGATTTCTCCCAACCCCTCCACCCACTTTTGTGTCTTCTACCAGTCCGGACACGGTCGACTTCCCAACCACTTAGCCAAATTTCGTAATCCTCACCGCGCTAAGGTCCGTTGAGTTCCCCTGCGAAGGTTACCGATCCCCAGCGTTTGGTCAACATGCTGCCCATAGCATAGAGAGGGGTCAGCCTCTTTCACCCTCCCCCTCCTCTTCCCTTTTTTACCTATTGAGTTCCCATAAGATATGGCCCCTTGTCCCTTTTTGGCGTTTCGTGCACCCATCATAGGCCCCCCTCCTGGTAGATCGCTCCATCGATGAAACTCCTGTTCTGAACTTTGTGTGGCCTTGCGAAATGAGTCTTGCTTCCCGAATTTTATTCAATTCTTGGTTAAGCCTTGCTCGTTCATGAAAAACTGACCCGGAAACCTCATCAGGCTTTTTTTTGGTTTCAATCCCTCCCCTCCGCTCGCGTTTTCTTTGTCCGTTTTTGCCATTCGATACGAGTCCTCCTATCCATGGATACTTTTCTTCTCCAACTAGACTTTCTGGATTTCCTCTCGTCCCCTTTTTATTAGAAGCCCTCTGTTCCCTGTCCTTTTCTAGGCCGTTTAAAGAGGACGGTCTTATACGTGTTCTCCTTTTGACCATTTACCGTTTGTCCAATCTCGACGTCTCTTGTCTCCCTCTACTTCCTGCTTTAGCAAAGCCGGAGTGTCATGCTTACATTCTCCCCCATTCTTAACCCTTTGGGAAGTTCATTTACCCCTAATCAATTGGGACAGAAACTACAACGGGTCTCAATCATGGCGAGGTCCACCTAATCGTGACGGAACCCCTTGGAACAAGTTATCTCTCTTTCACGGATCCCCCGTTCCCTTGCGTTAGGGAAGCGAACCGTCGCTCGTATTTTGACTTTCCCCTCGTGTCAAGCGACAAGACCCCCTCCATTCTCTCTTTGAAGGCATGTACTTATTTCCCCGCCCCTTCGAAATAGCAGTGTGTTTAATTTCCTCCTGTGATTTCTTCCATTGTGGTTTTAGGCATCGTCTAAAATTTTTCGATTTCTCCCTCCTCCGTTTGTTGAGATTTTTGCCAACTTTTCCAGTTTCCCTTCGACTTAACGGAGATTTCTACGCGGTGAATCAGTACATGATTTCCCGGTACTCGTGACGAAGGACAACATTCTTTGTATTGCGTACCTTTCTTAATCCCTCCAACTCTGTCCCCTCCCTTCCCGAGACATCGGGGTCACTTTGCGCCTGAACGCGTTCTGTGCTCCTTTACCATGAGCCTTTTTCTTGACTCAACTTTAGTCCGCCAGTGCGTTGGCCTGTCCGCAGTTCGTGGGTTCCTCTGCAGATACAAACCTTCCAGCATGTTGACGATGTAAATCATGCCTCCTTACTTTGATATCAGCAGCCCCCCCCTTCTATCGCCGATCAGTCCCGTGTTTTAATGTTCCCCGTCACGGACCCTTATCCCAAGACTTATTGTTTCTCCAGAAGAAACTTACGCGTCTTCGAAGACAAACCGGTTCCCCGAGTTTCCCCCCCCCTTTGAACTCCAGACCTTCTCCCCTTCAGACGTCCCCCCTTCCCCCTCCCGTTTTCAGACGTAGGGCATTCTGTTTAAACCACTAGGCAGGAGTCGAAGAATGTTAATTTTCCAAGACCGCCACCACTCCTCTTCCTTTTTATTCCTTTTCCCATGAATCGCAGCCATTTACAGCAGTCTTCCCTCAATTTAGAGTTTAATAACTCCAACCCCCTTACGGCGCTGACGCACCCCAATTGAAGCCCCACCCCTTTGTAGATGATATATAAATCTTCGAGCAAGAGAGGGTTCCCGTTGACCAACGCCACAGGTAGTGATACACATATGGGTTGATACAATTCATCTTAGCGTCCACAGTTTTTATCAGCGGTTGAACCCACTTTTCTGAGTTTCGCCATTTTGACCCGTTGTTACGTTCCCGTAAGAAGTCAAAGTCCACCACTGTCTTCCAGGCTGACTTCCCTTTTCCCTGATATTGGAACGGTGTTAGCTTTCCTTTGATTGCGCATTTTTATTTTTTTTTAAATTGGAACCCCTAATGTTATGAGTACATCTATTTTCTTGATATCTTTCCAGCCACAAAGCACACTGCGACGTTGAGTCCCGTCACCCCCCCCTTTCCTCTCCCCCTGCCCAGTTATGCAACCCCCCCCCTATGTAGGCAACCCAACGGATACTAGCGCTCCCCCTTAATAGACTTCTCCCTCCCCTTGCCGCCTCTTGCTGGCATGTCTTTCCCGCTCCTAGAGTTTTCCTCCTCTCACGCCTTCGCCGGTCCCTTCCAGATTCTCCCACACAACCCCCCGCGCCTCCGGTGGCAACAACAGCCTTCGTCGTCCTTTACCCAAAGGAACTTCCCCCTCTCGTTTTTTCAAATGCCGTCTTTTTGCTTCATCGGGGATTCCTGATTCCAGGTCCCCCACGCACTGCGCCCTATAGTCCGAGCAGAAACTTTTTCACGTTATTAAAAGCCCGTATAACATGCCCTTCTTTAATGTAATAGTTCCAACAGGCTATCTTTATCTACTTGTGTGTTTGCTGATCTCCTGGTTTTTTCTATGACGAGTCCATGATGTCAAGTGCATGTTCCTCGCGTTTGAAGCCAGTCCCGTTCTGCTCTTCAATTTTCATCGAGACGCAGGAAGTTTTCCTGCTTTCATTTCAATCTGGGTCTATCACTTTTTGACACCCAGCCTCGATTGACTTTTTCCTTTTTTTGATGAATGCTCACCGGCTGTTGTTTGCACTCTTCGGCTTGTTTGGATTCTGTTCTTCAATTGCGGATCCTGTCCGCGCTTCGTGGTGAGCTGTTTAAAGTTCCAGAAACCTACGCTCCGGGCTATAGCATGCCGTACAATGCTTTTGGCCTTCTCTTCAGTACCCTGAATTACTTTCTCCTTTGAGTATCCGTTTCATAGACAGCAGGTTTTTTGGCTGCAGCCGCTCTTGAGGGCGGAGATTTCCCACTTTCCTTCTCGGTGTTGTCCTGTTGTTTGCGCCTACTTAACATATTTTCTTCTTTCTCTAAATTCCCCCCAAATTTTCTTATCCCTTGAGGTACTCACTTGCGCTCCACGGAAAAACCCTCGGCCAACCTTCCAGGTCCCCGTCCTTCCAATGAGCGATGTTGCTTTATTTCCCAGGATTTCCTTCTCTACCCCCCCATCGTGCAGATGCAATAATACGAGTCTGGGTTTCGTTTAACCTCAGTGATACTTCTGTAGTTTCACCTCCAGATGACTCCCCATTTCAGTATATTATGTAGCCAGGAATGTTTTGGAGTTCTTTCACCCTCCATTTGCTTCATCTGTTCTCTCTGCCCGCGGGGAAGTTCTCACATGTCGGAATTTTTTTCCTCCCCCTAAATGATTTCCTTGAAGGTTCCATCTATTGTGAAACTCTGGTGGTTTTAGGTGTTCCCCCGTTCATTGAAACTGTACCATTGACACATTCATCTTCGGTTGGCGATTAACCCACTGCCCAATGAGGTTTCGCGTTCCCGGTTCCCTTCCCTTCCTCCGAACGTCTTTTTCCTATCCCTGCCGATGTTATATGGGCCTGTATTACGCCCCATCGCCGGTCGGATTTTTCCTATGACTGGGAGTCAGAACTGACTCCGGTCAATTCCGTTTCAGTCCCGCGTTAAGAGGCGTTATCTTGTCAGTTTTCCCTTCAAGGTCAGATCGACGTCGCGGGCGGAATCGATCAGGTTCTGGCTTATAGCACAAGCCCTTCGTTCTGGTTACATCGTCACCTAACCTTGGGAGTTCATCGTAAACCAGTTGAAAGTTGCCCCCCCCCCTCAACCCGTGGTGGAATCAGGGAGAGCACGGCGTTCCACATAAGAAGAGGTGATAAGGACCCCCCTGGCTTCCATTCTCTTCGTTTCCGGTCTTTACCACCGTTTTACGGCTGCTTCGGCCGCGCTCAAGCTTTTCTCCTATCCTGAGGAAACGCTCCAATCCCCCCAAGAACAATCGGTAATTCGACAATAGTACTGTTCAAGCCTTGTACTTTTTTCCCCTCCAGTTTTTCACCATTTCCTCTTGTGTGAGGGCTGAATTATTACCTTTTCACAATGTTCTTTTCTTGCCCCC
>Ga0179593_1342472_pt1 | contig 10577 bp, 14 predicted proteins | sample CZODoug2_1_08_16_FD_185931 | JGI IMG/M metagenome (GOLD analysis project Ga0179593, IMG submission 185931) | Vadose zone soil fungal communities from Angelo Coast Range Reserve, California, USA - CZODoug2_1_08_16fungal (PacBio error correction) | ecosystem: Environmental > Terrestrial > Soil >... | reverse complement strand
TTGACCCAACCTCTTGCTCCCAATCCTCATCGTTTTTCTTTCATCTGACCCCACCGCATTCTGTGTCCAGATCTTCCTTTTGTCGTGCTGACACATGTCCTCCCCCTTCGTTACGTTTTTCCCCTTCGCGCTGGGGCTTTGTGAGAATGCGTCGCCGGGTCTTTAAGTCGTTTTTCCTTCCTTTTATAACCCCCTCGTCCGTCCCCCCCCCCCCCTCCCTTTTCCGTATAATAAAGACCCCTGTCACGCACGGAACCAGTGCCTCCATGGATCCCACCCAACGGACCAGTTATTGCAGGCGTAGAGCTCCGATAGGCAGGCCCTTCTTAGTACAGCATGGGGCCGAGTTTACGCCCCTCGGTTGTTTTTTTTTTTTTGACTTCGTATCAAGAATCTACGCCCCGTCGTTTCTGAACCAGTCAGATTCTTCTCCAATGGTTACCATATGAACAACGTTTGTTTACAAATCCAGGCTCGCTCTTCTGCTCTTTCCGAAGATGAATGAATGGGGACACCCAAGACTCAAAACATATATGATTGCACCTGGGTTTTTTCTTTCTTCGGACCCAAGACACGGTTTAGATCAAGGGCCGCGTACCCCCTGACCCTTTGGACCCGGTCCCCTCTGACTTTTTTTTCAAACCGTCCTTTTCGTTCTTCCGAACTCCGCCTTCCGATGGACCATGGCATAAGTGTCAACAGACTCGCCCCCCCACCCATTCCGTCGACAGTCCCTCTTAGTTTTACATCACGTTTTCTTTCGTCTCTGTCCGACCCTTCTCTCATATCGTGACTTCCTACCAAGTCATAACCCAGACCCCTTCTTTTTTTTAACCATGAAAGCTGCCGATTTTTGCCGTTGGTGTCCGCGAAGATCCCCCGAAAGGACCCCGCGAACACGACCCAGACCATCTCTCATTCATGTCCCCCCCTTTGGTGATACCTTTGCAGTCGTTTGCCTTTTTTCTTAGATTCAGCTTTTACCTGCGACACTTTTCTGGTCGCGTCCTTTTAAAGTCCCCCCTTCCACGAAATGTGCCCGGCTTCCATAAGCGGCTTCATGGGCAAATTCACCATCTACTTACCACAGTAACTCCCGGTGAGGTTAGTTATCTTTTAATTTGCGTGTCTTTTATTCTGAAATTTACCTCCTCTCTCTAGAGATCTTAGTCCCCCTCGTCGAGTATCCATAACCTCTGAATTCGATTGTGGAAGGCTTTTTTTTGCCGTCCCCCACCATGGAAAGCGTCTCTCCCGTCCTGATACAATTTTGCCACCACCGCCATCGTACAATCCCAGTCCCGACCCCCTCCCATCGCCGCCGAAAATTTCGGAAGAGGATCTTGGACCCCCTTTTCTTTGATTCACCAAACCCTTTACTGGCCCCCCCGAACGAGCCGGATGTACCCCCCCCCTCTATTTTCAGTCCTTCCTTTTCTTTTCCCCTCTTTTTTTTTTGAGCTCTATTTATGTGTTCTTTTGACGCGTCCTCCTAGGGGTTTTTTGATCTCTCTTTGTACGGCATTCACGCTGCCTCCTTTTACCGCGCAAATGTACTTCTTGGTTTTGCTTGACTTGTCTGGGCTTTTCTTTTTCTCGGGCGGTGGTAGTTTTTGACCCTACTGTTTGCCTCCATTTCGATGTAAGTTCAGCGGGCCCCCCTCTGATGCTGCTTTTTGTTTGCCCTAGAATACTTCGTTTTTTTTTTACCCTTCTCTTCCCCCATAATCTGTTTGACTGATCGAGATCAATTTGCCCGTGAACTGCTTTACTCCATTCTCAAGTTCTGAGGGTTCTCCGGTTTTTGATGTAGTAGGAACGGCATCGTTTATCTGGGACCAGTTGGCTTTGTTTCCCACAAAGACGGCGTCCCAAAGTGTCAATGTGGACTTCCCCCTCCTCCTTTCCCCCCCCCTCTGAACTGTTCCCTCAACCCCCGGTTCACATTGCAGACCGCCGGTTTTTTTAGTAGCGGTCGGCGGTCGCTTTGTAGCGAAGAGTCACACCTTCACACCTATCCCTCCGCAGGCCACTTTTGTGTTGCCCGCAGGATGGTACTGTTTGCATGCTCTCGAACCCTCTTTACCTGTCTCCCTCAGTTTGCGTTACGCCGCCGCTCAGCTTCTGAATAAGCGGGCACCGACGGATTGTTTTTGTCTTTCTCGTGTTTGGCGTTTTCCCCCCATCTTTTGTCTGGATTTTTTTCTCGTGCATGACGCCATTCTTTTTTTCCTTTTTTCTTCCAAGTTCTGACGTGCACACTTTTCGTGTTGTTTTTTCTCCTCCCCTTGAAAATGAGATCCCCCTTCTTTTTTGCACTGAAGACAAGCACCAACCGATTTTGAACGACCCTCCTTGTGCTCTTCAGGGTTTTTCAGTCCAATTAAGAACGATATACGTACTGAATTTCATAGCTTCTTCCTTCTTTGCTGCACTTTTTGTCGACCCTTCTAACATAGAGGATAAAAAGGGCCTCTGTTTCCTTCCGGCTTCTATAGTTCGTCCTCAGTAACTTCCCGCCACCGATCCGAAGAGACCCAGATTTTCTTTCTTCCCGGACCCCTCTCTAGAGTTAGATAATCGGAATTTTCTCCCATTTCTGCCGTTTCCCCTTTCCCATGATTCTGTCCTCGAAGTCCATTTGCTGCGTCGGTAGTCGAGCTTTTGGGTTCATATTACTCGACTTAGAAACCGACTTTCGGACGCCCCCTGATCCCCTCACCAACGCTTTATGAAGGAGGTATTTCTCGAAAGTCTTCGGGGCTGAACCTTTACCATTGCTGTGTCGCTGTCCTTTTCCGCCTACTCTTGTGGTGCAGCCCTAGGAACCCTCTTCGCCGTCGTGGCCGGCCTTTTACTCTTTTCCCGGCGCTATTTTCCCCAATTTCTACTTCCTTCGACTCATGACTCCCCGATGCGCCTAACCGCTCTGATTGTCCGAACCCGCCTAGGCCCCGAGCAGCTCTTTTCGTTTTCGCCAGACCTGTGTTTTTTCCCCCCCCGGCAAAAGAACAAATCTGCTCTTCCCTGCACCTTTGCGTTAACTCATAACCTGCTAGGACTCCCCCCCCCCCGACAGTGCCCTGTGAGCTCGATTTTAGCTTGCATTTTCCCCAAATTCGTACCTCGCTACTTTCTTTCGGGGGCGTAGGTTTTTAGATCCCTACGTTTTTTCCCCCGACATTGGCTCACCTCTTCTTTCGCCACGACCAAGACCTCCCAGGTTGTGGTTTTTTTGTTTTGTTGCTCTATATGAGTTTTTTTTTGTAACTGGTTACCCTACAACTCCCCCCCGCCTCCGCTCGAGCCTTCTAACCATTTCCCTCTTCAGTCACCTCCCGATCGAGCACTTCCCATTTTTTATTTTGTTGTTGCTCTCACCCTCCAGGTTATCTCCCCCCCATTGAGAAGACCTCTTTTTTCTTTTTTTTTTCTTTCTTTCCTTTCCCCGAACCGCCGCCCTTCTCTGGACCATTCACTCTTTCGCCCGCTGAGAGGAGTCACCCCCTAGCTGGTTCTTTCTTCGCATGTTTGCTCATGTCTCTTTCCCTTGCCCCCCAAGTAGTTGTCCATTCCCTTCCCTCAACGACCACTCCTTTCGTCGGTTCCCTGCCCAAGCGTTCCTGACTCTGTTTCAATCTTGGCCCTGTCCGACTAGCTATTCACGGTTTGGTTCGAGTTGTCACCACGGGCCGTCTCGCGCCCTCTGACTTATCAGGTTTTGCTAGGATCCTTTTTTCTTCGAAGTAGTGGTCTCCCCCTGGCGAGACCTCGCACCATCACCTCGACCGATAAAAGACCCTTTTCGTAACTTTCCATCCTTTGTCATGGTACCGAGTAACTTCCAGACTGGGGCCTTTTCCCATGCGTTAGCCTGCCTTTTTTTTCCTTGACCCTTCTCCGGCTCTCAATGGGCCTCCCTTATCAAAGGCTGAGGTGCTTTTTTGCGTACTTGTCGTCCGCAACGAGCTCTCCAGAGCTGACCACTTTCCCTGGGTCTACCCTATATGGTATACTTTTGCCACAGTGTCCATCCGGCCGTTTTGCCGCTAGGTCCACTCTCCTTTCTCCTCGTATGATAAACCTCCAGCCAATATTGAACTAGTCTTGCTTTTCCCCTCTTCCCAATGCCCTTTGTCCTTAAGTTGGAAGCGGCAACTACACCCGTTTTCCCTGTCAGACTTTTTTCCATTTGCCAAATGGAGTAGAAAGCGCCTCCTGTTCTCTTTCACTTACCATCCAGAACGACATCCCCCCCCCCCCCCACCCCCTTTCCCCTCCGGCCGCTTAGCAAGACTGTCCGGTTCCTACATTGCTGACAACTCTCTTTTGATAGACCCTATCAAAAGAAAACTCCTTTTTTTTTCAAACAAACTTGCACGCATTCTATTTTTGACTTTTTTTTTTTTGCAGATTCCAGTTCAAACATTGACTTTTCTCCTCCAGAAAGGACCCCCTCACATAAACGACGCTTCCGCCCAAAGGTGTGTTGCGTCCAGTCGACACCCCGACTGGTACCTGCTATAGACGTCTACGAGCGATGATCCCTGAAGACACCACTTGGCCACTACCCGGGCGCCTGTAGGCTCTTCGAGTACTAGACATACCGACAGTCACTACACCCAACAGAAACGGGACTTTGGTAAAACGTAGACACCGATGGTCCGATGATGCTGCCAACGTCGAAAGCTAACTAACCGGACCCGAACTCACAAAGACCCTAGACCTGTCACAGATAGCTGTCCCGCCCCCCATAATCAATTCCGGGATAAATATGCTCAGGCAACGTCTGCCCAGGTGATCAAAGTGCAACAATAGAAGCCCTTTCTCTCCCGATCGTTCCCCCCACTCGATTTCGTCCACCTAGCCTCGAGTTGCATGGTCGTGCCCATCCCTGCACTGCCGAGCGCGTCATGATTCCCCCGAAACGGCCATTCCCTTCACCGGACCCTTTCAATCATCAACCACTAAATTTCGAGCAGCACCCTTTTTCGCGACTTCCTAAACCCCCATCATTTCGCTAACACCACCCAGGCGGTCAGCTCGACTCTATTTCAAACCACCATTCGTCAGATTTCCCTATAGAAGAATTTTCCCTCCGGTGTTGTTCGATCTAGATCTTGGTCCCCTCTTTTTTTTTCCCGAATCTTCGCGAGACGAATAGGTTGTGGTGGATTCCCCCCCCCTAGTCTTGTGCCGTCCGTCCCTTCCCGGAGGGCGACCTCAGTTTCTTCTCTGTCTACCGAACCTTCTTGTGGTTTCCTTCTGGGGGAGCGTTCCTCATTTGGCGGGGTAGTGGGCATCGACGGTGTCTCGGCTTGCTCCTGGCTGTCAACACTCTCTGCAGCTTTTTTTTTGACTCGATCGCGGCCTTTGGCTTTTTTCCCCCTTCAGATCGCCCCTATTGTTGTCCTTGACTTTTAAGAGCGAAGATCGCAACTCCCTGCGCGTCCCCCTTACCCGCCCCCTTCTTTAACTGGCGGTCTGGTTTTGTGCGGTCTCTTCTTGTTTTGGCCCCTCGGGTAGGTGGTCTTTCCCCTTCTTTTTTCTCCTTCCCACCTCGGACCCAAAGGGTCCAGGTGTAGCCGGCCATCGACATCAGGAGGTCAAGCTTCACCGTTTTTTTCTCCCCCCCCACCCTTGGGAAGCCATCAAGAGTGGACTGTGTCTTGTTTTTGGTCGCGGGCGGCAGTTTTTAGGAATGTTTTTTAGGCGTACCCGTCACCCCCACCGGCCACAATCCTTTTCTTATGGGGGGTTCCCATCAGGTAGGGGTAGGGTGTCATGCTTGGCTTCCCCGATTTAGGTCCCGTCGAAGTTGACCGAGACGCTCGGATTCTTCAGGGCTTCGATTTCTTGTGGGTTGTCTTTCCTTCTTTTGCCTTGAAAATTCTTGATGGTCTAGGATGCGGTCGCTTCTACGCCACGTCTGTTGCCCTTCCATTCTTGTACCGGACCCCCAAGGGTTTTGAGTGTCTTGACAGTCCCCCATGAGCTGCAATGTGATTTGAACATCACCAGCCCACTACCCACCACAGAGTTGATACTATATCGGCTCGCACCCCCCGTTTTTTCCTCCCCATTCCTCCGAATGCGACGGAGTTTTGCATGGAAAGTATGCGGAAGAGGGATTTCGAAATTTTTTTTGTTGCCGCCGCCCTCCCCCAACCAGACCGACCCACCCCTACCGCATACCCACTTCCGACCCCAGCCCTTGCCCGTCCCTTAGAGTTAGACTCAAGTTACCACAGCACCTCAAACGAGGGACTATTTTGGAACCCTTTCCTTCTCCTTCGCCCTTCCCAGAGCTCTTTTTTCGAAGCCTGCCAGGCACGGCCCCATTCTGCCTTTTGAATGATTCCCCCTTTCTGCGGGGGCCTTCTGACCAAAGGTGCGGGGCGGATATATACTTTTGTAAGCGCCTCTTTACTTAGTAGCTCACGACTTCGAAGCCCCCGGCTAAGCAACTCTTCCGAGCTTAATTAAGGAGAACGATTTCCAAGTAAGTGCAACCTAGCCCACGCTTATGATCTCGTACACAGTCCTCCTGTTTTCATTTTTGCATTAAGTAAAGTATCCGACGGAGGAATGCAGCGACTATTGTCGGCTTTCTTAGGTGCCACCAATTGATGTGCCCATCTGTTTAGTACTTTTTCCCAGCCCCCTCTCGAAGACCCCAGTTTGTCCGCCCCTCAGACGGGCTCAGCTTGCTTCTTCGCGACGCGGGTGCTTAAAGGTCCCACCGTCCCCCCTCGTCGTTTTCTTGGTAATGACAATTTGGCGTCCTTCCGCTACCAACCCGTCCGGCACTGTGCCGTTGAGATAGCTCCTCTAGTGCTTTCTGGAATCTTAACAATCTTCTTTCCCCCTTGAGCTTACTTCTTGATCTAGGTTTTTCACTTTTTTCCCCGACCCAGGGCCTCAATCTATTACCTAATACTAATTGTTGTTTTTCTTTATGTCGCCTGGGGTGGACCGTCAAAAGCTCAATAAAGCAGCGCTCGCCTCCCTAATGCCAGCATCCCTGTGGTGGGTTTTTGCAAGCTAACCTCATTCGAGTCTTTCCTTTCCCCCTGCATATTTTTCTCCAGAAGCCGTCCTTTACTTCCCCCCACATGTGCATGAAGAAACGCAGTCTGGTTTGCTTCCCCCTTTAACGTCCACCTGATAGCCTACAGATCCTTTCAATTGATTGTAGCCCCTCTCTTGCGGCCCCCCTAGAGCTTTTTCTGAAGTCCCCCCCTTTTCCCTTTTAGCTCCTGGCCCCTAGTTCTAAATTTCCTTTTTCCCCCCCGCTCCGACCACAGAAATTCGAGAATTGAATCACCATATCAGAGCTTCACTGAAGCTGATTCCAAAAAGACGCCAGCCTCCCCAGCTAGTATAAGTAACTTTGGTCGGTCCGTACACAGTGACCGATTCTAGATATTACAGGTCCCCTAGCGTTGTTGCTGTTTTAGAAGGGAGTCTCCTTAGTGGTAGCCCTGGCCCCAATGATTTTTTTCCCGAAAATCAGACGCTACCACACGAACACCTTTTTATACGACCTCCCCATTGGTTCACGTCATTTTCCCACGTCAGAAATTTTCTATCAACTCCCACTGTGCCTCAGATATCTGTAACGCCGATGCAATGAATGTCCCCCTACCCAGCTCCCCTATTTGAGTTGTTCCTTGACTTTTACTCCCGAGGCCCCCGCTGTGTCGGTGATATCCCAAGGCCCGAGAATTTTTACTGCCTAGGTGAGCCTCCGGCCACCATTTTCGCCGGCCGTACTCCCCAGATCTGGGCCCTTTCTCCGCCGCCCCGGCTTTACGAATCAAGATTTTCATCAATCGCTGCTGCAACTCCTTTGGTCTCTTCGATCCACTCCCCACCCCCCCCCCCAATGTCCTTCCTGTCGTCCAGCGGACACATCACAGTTCGACTGTTTCCCGCCTTTTGCCCCCCTCCTTGCTCGACGCTAGCTTTTTTCTACGTCAAAGCGACGTGTCCACGTCCAGACAAGGCCCCACACACCCCCCGTCTCCTCCCTGAGCAAGAACCGATTTTTATGAGTTTTCGTCCCACCGGCTCGACCATATATTGCTTTTTTAACCCGTCCCTACCACCCCGACCCATAATGTTGTCCACCCCCAATTTCCCTCGGAGATGTTTCATTTTTTTTTCTAACTGATTCCTTCCAACTAGACGCCGCCTTACCACTCCACAACCAGAGTTGAAATGTACCACCTGGGGTAGAGACCCGGGCCAGTCTCCTAGGTTCTGATTCGTTGAACTGGTCCCCCCTTGTCCCTGCTTTCGTCCTATCCCTGAAAAATCCGGTACCGTCTGAATACACGAGGCCTTTCCGCAAGTCAGCGACCTCGTCCAACCTTTAATCCCGTTAGATGGCTTAGAGGAACAGGGGGCTCAGTCATGTCTAGCTAAATCCCCCCTCTGTTCTTTCTCGTTTCGTCCGACCCTTATGAGTCTTCGAACCCCCGAGGAATATTCGGTGGCCGCTGCAGTCAATAATAACTCCCGAGCGGCCTTTTCCTGTTTCCCCCTTAAAAAACCCATCGTCATTTCTCACGTCCATGAACCCCCTCTCCCTTCTTCAGTTTTTCCCTTCGGCCGCTTCCTGCCCCCCAACCCCCTTTACCCCCCCAAGAATCTTCGTTTTGTGATCAACAACCCCTAGGACGGCGCGCTGGTTCCACGTAGCCTTTTGGCCCAACCCCAACCAAAGAGAAGATCCTTATAGTTACACCTCCTTCACTTGTTTTTGTTCTCGCTCTTCTCTTTTTTTTTCATGCTCTTTCAGATCGCCGACTATTTTTTTTTTTCATCTAACTATTTTTCCTTGGTACTTTTTAGTCCTCGAAGAAGCTGACAGAAATGTACCCCCCTCTCTGGGTTCGATGCGTAGTGTCTCCCTTCTTGCATTGGTAGGTTTTTTTTTGTGTGATCCGTGGGCCTCATGGACTTCTGCCCTCGGCCTTGCTGGATTTGGGACTGCCATTTTCCCCACATTCCTTAGCGGGTTTTTTGAGGACCTCTCGGAGTTCTTTGAGATACAGAGCGACCCCCCCCCCGCCCTGGTCTTTGGCATTTTGATAGACTTTCTTCTTCAATTCCGAGCTGTGCCCAGGATTCACTCCTCTTCCCTGGGGAGTCTTTGCGACTCCCGCTGCTTTTATGAACCTCCCCCTATTAAGCGGCATTCCTTTTGCGAAATTTTTAAAAATCCCCTTTTTTCATTCAACCAGTGTTCCCAGTTGGAATTTTTTCCTCGTAACAGAGACGGTGTAACTTTTTACTTGCCCCCCAGTTCTCCCTGGGGACCCGGGGAGAATAGTTATGGCTGGGTGAGATGTCGTCCTTTTTTACTTGTTTGTGGAAGTTAAGTTATTTCACACCAAGGCAACCATCTCTTTGTTTCAATTTGTTTGAAAGCATTATTCGGTCGTTTTTATTCATTTTTTTAAGACCGATAGTTCAGCCGGTGGTACAGAGACTTATAGGATTTTCCCTTTCCTTCAATAGTGCCTATCTACGGTTTTGGTTTCTTCTAGTGGTGACTGTTTTACCCCTTTCTGTCTTTGACTTAGCTATCCTGACTGCTCTACGCTTTTTTTTGAATTCCCTTCTGGACGGTGCCCAATTTTCTGAAGCCTTAAGATTTTTATTCACCTTGCTTGATCGACTCCCGAACCACCCAAATTCTGTTTTCCGCTCTCCTGGATTTAGTTTTTTTAATCCCTTCGACATCGGCGAATTACGGTAACCCGTGGCTTCCGATTGAGAATTTGGCCTCTATACCTTCTTGTACTAAAATCGTCGGGCCTTGCACTGCTTTCGCTTGTCGCAGAACATTCCACGAAACCCCCCTATTTCGCCCCTTATCCAAGGATTTTTTCTCTCTCCTTCCGGTAAAGAGACTGTTCGACCTGGGTACCCTTTTAGTGCCGTTTAATGCGTTCCCCACCCTGATTGCAGTCGTGCTCACACGTTGCGGTGTTCTCTGCTCTTTTTGTCGTTTTTCAGCGTCCATCGACTTGCGCCGACCCCCGCCTTCTTCTCCCCCCCCTTGCTCCTCACCAGAGCTCTCCCCTTTCAGGCTTGATCGAAGTTGCCGGTGTTCTTTGTTGCTTTAACCTGACACATTGACCCGTTCGTCGCGCTCCTTTCGTCCTTCTGATGAAGCAGCCTACGGCCCGATTCCTTTTTTCAGCAGCCTCGTCATTTCTTTTTCGGCTAGCGTTCCAATTGACTGGACCCGTTCTTTTTCTTCCAGATCCATGAAAGCGTTTTGACCTGACCCCCCCCTCTCTCTTGTTTTCCACCTCTCCCTGCGACGCCTCTTCCCCGTCGCCCGCGGGTAAAGTAAAATCCGAAAATCAGGCGTTTATGCAATTTTCATTTTCTTACTTTTTTCCGGATTCTACGTTCCCACTAGAAAAGTTCCTTTTCCATTCCGTCGTCTTTTCGCTGGCTTCTGTGAACGACGAGTCTTTTTTCGCTCTTTGAGGGAGTTTGTTTTTTTTTTTTTTTTTTTTTTTTTTTTTTTTTTACGCCCAGTTAAAATTTGTTTG
>Ga0179593_1329975_pt1 | contig 10577 bp, 13 predicted proteins | sample CZODoug2_1_08_16_FD_185931 | JGI IMG/M metagenome (GOLD analysis project Ga0179593, IMG submission 185931) | Vadose zone soil fungal communities from Angelo Coast Range Reserve, California, USA - CZODoug2_1_08_16fungal (PacBio error correction) | ecosystem: Environmental > Terrestrial > Soil >... | reverse complement strand
TTTCCTTTCTCGTTTTCCCGTGTCAGACGCATTTTTTCCACAAGTTTCGTCCTCCACATTTGTCTCTTTGCGTGAGGAAATTTCCCACCCTTCTTAACGTTTTCCCATATAAATCGCCATTCGCCTAGGCTCATACCCAGGAGACTATTGACAAGCTCCTGAGAGGTGTTTGATGATGGTTCCCCTCCCTCAGTAGTCGCTAGGTCGTAGTTGCTCCGAGTGTCTTCCCTGTCCCCTCCATAGCCCCTAGCCTGCGCGTTTTCTTTCTGACCGGCCCCGGTTTTCATGAGCACAGTGGATGTTTTCAAGGCGTTGATTCTTCTTTATGAATCGGTCCTTTGTTGACACTCTCGTCCCTCCACCTACGTCCCCCATTTCTGGAGAAGCTTGTCCATTTTCTGCCGCCTCTTTCGATCTCAGGATACTCCTTCTTTAGGACTTTCGCCCACACCTTAAGCCCTCTAAGAAGTTTACCAACTATTTGCGCTTGGGGTTTCTTCCTTTCCATCAGTGTCAAACTTGCGTACCTCTCTTTCCTGTCTACAATCCAGAATCCCTTGGTTAGGAGACCCACGCGTCGTCCTGTAACTTTCCTTCTCAACACTTCCCGGTTTTCAATACCTCTTTTTTTTTTCCTCTTCTTCTCCAGACGGCCCTGAGCGGCTTTTTTTTATCCCATCTTTTTCTATATCTTATTCCCAGTAGCTTTTTTTTTCCCCCGAAGTTTTTTTTCCTCCCGTGAGATCTTTTTTGATTTCACACGCTGACTCGCTGTGGGCCTGGTCGGTCCTCCCCCCCCGTCACAGCCTGGTAGTTTGCGCCCGTGATCGCCACCTGATTCATTTTTTTTCCCTTCCTCCAGCCCCCGACCCACCAAAGACTCTGAGCCACCCCTTCTCGTGCCGTCTGGGCGTTTCCCCCCGCTGTCGATAAGTACGAGCGCCTTCCGGTCTTCTTCCCCCCACTGTTTCCCCCCCCAGGTGGGTTAGACGAGTCTGTTGTTTTACAAGATAGAGGTTTAGTTTTGGTGTCAGTGTCACCGAGTCAGTAATTATAGTCCATCCTTAAATGAGAGAGTCGTGTTTCAGTCACGTCCCCCCGATTGGATTTTTTAATGAAAAACCGCCATACCACGCCTGAACAGAATTTTTCATTCTCCTATCCATCATCGCCGAATCAGGTATGAATCCTCTGTGCCCCCCTTTCTCACCCATCCGATGGGATCGAGATATACAGGCCAATACACTTTTTCCCCTCCCACATACCCCAGATAGTGTCGTAGTCTTACCTCGCGGTCAGTTTGATACCCCTCCGTTTAATGTTTTCATTTGATTCCCAACCTTTCCGGAACCCCCCTCGTTTTTTTTAGACTTTCCGACTTTCTTTAGACACTTTCTTGTCTTCGTACTTTCCAGTCAGCTCTTCATATAGATGTATTCCTACTCCGCCCGGTTTCTAAGCTGCCCCCTAGAGACAAACCGAGTTCTCTTGTAGATTTATGTTTTCCCTTTTGACTTCCCCTCCCCCTCCCCTCGTACGTTTACTGTAAGGCCCCTTCCCCTTTCGTAGATCCCACTTCTATCTTTGAAGAGGTTGAGTTCTTAGTCTCTCTTTTAGTTTTTCCATTTTTTTCCGCAGACTATTCCAAACGCCAATTTCTCTCGGTTCGCAGAGCTTTAATTCCCTGACCAAATTCCCCTGTGTCGACCGCCCCCTTCTGCTGCCCCCCCCCCCCCTTCTCCCCTTCTCTTTTCCCCCACAATACTAATTTGTTTGGTTTTTTAGCGAGATGCTATTTTTGCTCATGACGTGGATCTTCTCATTTTTTCTGGATGGGCCCCACTCTATCCCCTTCCTCCTAGGCTTTTACATTTTTTTTGTCGGTTAAAAAACAATTGCTATTTCACTGGGCGACATCTTCCTCCGGGGATTAAACGTTACCCAAAACCCCCCCCCCCGGTCCTTGACGCGGATACTTCTTGCAATGTACCGTCCTTCCTTTGATTTCTTTCTTTTCGGTAGGTCCTCACCGCCCCCCTCAATAAATCCTCAACCCTTCCATTTCGTCTTGCCGGCTTTTTCCAACGGCGATTTTTTTTGTTCTTTCGACAAGCTTCCTTTTCTCGCGTGGAAATGGGCAGTTTACCCCAAGCTCTCCCTCCGTGCGCATTCATCTCGGAATTTCTAAACTTTTTTTTTTTTACCTTTGGAACTTTTTTTCCGGTCGTTTGGTGGTCCCGAGATGTCCCCGTTTCTGCGATTTCTTCCTGTCCTTCCCCTAGCTGTCCGGTTTTATTGACCCTGAGGCCGCCTTATCTGCGATCCCAGATCATGTAGACCCACAGGTCTTTTCCCTCACTTTTTTCTCCCTGCCGGCGTTGGTAATTTATCGTGCTTGCTTCCCCCCTATCGTTCGCATGAATTCCTCCCCCTCTAGTACCTCACCATGCAGCGCATTAGCGGAATCCCCCCTTCTTTGGCACTTTTGTCACGTCCCAACTCCTCCCTGCTTGGGCGAACAACAGTGTCTCGCTCCTCCCCTTTTCCTATGGTTTTTTTCCCCCGGTAAGAGAATCGACTTGAGCGTGCCTTTTTAATTTCACATTGCCATATTGCGGAGAGCTTGTGGCGCGTGTTATTTCTTTTCCCTCGCCGTCAATCCTTGTGGGCGAACCCGTTTCCCCTCCACCCGCCCATTTTTTTCAGCTTACCACTGTCCACATCGTTATGCTTGTCGTTTCCTCGTTTTCTCCAAGGGCTCTCTTTTCCCGATTTCCACCCCATTGTGATTTTTCCATTTTTCACCTTAATGGCCCTCTGTTGGCTCTACGCACGTTATCTCCCGTACGCCGCCCTTCCTCTTTAGAATGGCCAGACTCTTTTTCTCCCTCCCCATCGTCATTACAGAACCGAGACGCTTCTTTTGTTTCCTCCCGAAACTGCATTACTGTATTTTGTCCTCCCCCTCTACTCTTGCCTTATTTAACTGAAGATGGAGGACTTCCACCTCAGGAAACCGCGTCTGCGTATTGTAGTGCCAGGCCTCTCCGTCCCGGAGTATCCGGATCTTCCCTAAACTCTTCTTCACCCGAGGAATGCGTTCTTGCTTTCTCCCGGTGAGAGGTGGATATGTCGCCTTTTTGTCGATAAGTTCTTCCCACCCTCTCCCGGAAATTGTCCCCCCACTTTGTTCCTCTACTGCAAGTCCTTTTTTTTCCTGCCCTTTCTACTCTTCTATTTTTGTCTGTCCTGAAGAGGCCTTTTTTCCTTCACGCATCCTTTAGACTGAGCCCCCCTCCCCCCATTGTTTGGCTTGAAGTTCTTTTCCCCCTTTTCCTTCCCTCCTTCCCTAGCGCTCATACGTCTGATTTCACTAGTTTTTTTCTGTTTCTTTTCCTTCCTCCGGGCAGGATCCCCCCCCCCAATGTGATCGCCTCCTTGGTGCGGTGTACACTTCAACTTTTGCCCCCTCCTTTATATATTACATTTGTTGTTTTTTTCCGATTTCATACCTTTTATTTTGTTTACTTTTCGCCGCTTCAGGCGATACTTTTCTCCTTTCGGAATTCCAACGACAGACCGACTATTCCCCCTCTCCCGCGTCTGTCGCCTCTTTTCCCTCTTCTCCCCAAGGTTTTTTTAACTGTCCCCCCGCAGCAGAAAGGGTGTTTATGTCGCCTATTTTTTCGAATTCGCTTTATCCCCGCTTTTCCTTTTAGTACTTCCCCCACCCTTCGTGGTGCTTCTCAGGCTCTCGTTTCCTTGACGAGACAAATTGGTGTTTCCGTTTGTCCCTGTTCCCTTCTTGTCTGGCCTCGGTCTTCCCCTTCCAGTTTTTCCTTCCTTGGAGACAGATCGCCGTCAAAGAAGGCCCTTTCCCTGGCTCCCCTCCCATATGGGTTCGCCTTCTGGTCCCGGTACATCCTTTCTGGGCCTCCTCTCTGTCGTCCCCCAGAAGGGTGTTTTTTGCAAGGTTTTTGGGTTTTTTTTTTGGGTGGGCTGCTTTCCCCCTTTGTTTCAGTAGTATCTTCCAATGAGTTCTTCTCTCGTAAGCGTTCCCCCCATCCCCCAGAATGCATTTCTTTTCTGTGAGAAAACAGCGTTCGTACTTTTTCCTGTTTCCTTGCAATCTGGGATTACTCACCCCTTTAGAGTATTAGGCAGGCCTGCGCTTGTTCTTCCTCCTTTTTCTCTAGTAGCCCTCGTTTGCCAGTTCGGTGTCCTTTTGATCACGGACTTTCTCGTTTCCGGCGAGAGCTCGTTCACATCTCCCTTACTGATATCTGTTTCTTTTTTTCGTAGCGGAACTTGTATTTTTTTGACGACTCTTCTCCCAAAGGAGGATTTGGCCCGTCAATACCACACCTCCTCTCTCCCACCGCTTCTCCGCGAGATTTCCTGTTTCTTTTCACTCCTGATCTCCTCCGGCTCCCTCCGGAGGAGTCCCCCCTTCTAAGGGTTCGAGCAGAGCGTAGTGATTTTTTAGTTTTCCCTTCATTGTCCCCCTCTTCCTGCCTTAGTTTTTTCATTTCTGTTCTGACCCCTCCCTCTTTTAGTCTTCCTGCCGCCCCAGTACTCTCTATCCTCCTTTAACTTAGCCCCCCGTTATAAGAGCGAAATTACACTTTGAAGAAGCGTTGAGATTTTTGCCCTAGAGATTTGATCTCTGCACTTCCATGCCCCCCTTCCCCAGCACCGACAGCTAGGGTCGCGTCCTCCCCCCTTCGCCTCCCTTTTCTTCTCGTGCCTAAGAATAGCCGCGACATCTGTTAAACTGTCCTGACAGCCGTGGGTATCCTTAACCCCTTGGTATAGACTTCGTCCTCGCCTGGTTTCGATTTCTAACTTCTCTTTTCTTTCTCGGCCATCGCCCTTATCCATCGGGCAAGCGCCCCCCAATTCCCGTCATTTTGTTTTGAGGGGTTCTTTTTTTTTCCCTCGTCTTTAGCAACGAATAGGATGAATGCGCTGGCCACCTTTCCACCTTCTTCGTCGTTCCTCTATGTAGCCGATGTTGTTTCTTCTTTTTTCTGTGTCCGACCCCTGTAGAACGTTTCTATTTTTCAGAGTTCACCCCTCGCTTGATCCAGTGAGTCGCTATCTTTCTATTCCCCCTTTACAAAATGCCTTGCTACTACCGCCCCTTCCTGACGTGAACCCCCCCCATATTCTATAATTTCCCCAAATATACCTCCGTTGTTTTGTTGTTGATCTTATATCTATGTTTCCCCTCTCTTTTCTTTCTTTTAGCACCTGGCAATTTTTTTCTTTGTTTTCTCTTACATTTTCTGGCTACTGCCGGAAACCTGGGTTGAGGCGGCGGCCCACCTGTACAACCACAACTGCATAGATAACCTTGCGACATCTTCGACCAGGGAAACCACATTCCCCCCCATCCCGCCCCCTCCTTAATTTTCCGTTTTCCTTCCACGTACTTGGCCTCGTCACTTTTTCCCTTACTGCCTGTGCTTTTTCCTCTTGCGGTCTGGTCATCAAAGACCTTTACAGCCCCTTCTCCCCTTTACATTCGCTTTTTTAGCTGCGCTGCCCCCTTTTTGATGCCGCTCAGACACCTCTCCCTTCTTTGTCAGCGGTCCCTGTTTCTTCGACCAGTCTGAGCTCATCTCCTATGCCCCAAACAATGAGGTTCTTTCCGGCTACATTTTTCGTCTGTGTCGGGCTATTTCCTGTTTTTCGCCGGAGCACCTTATTTTCATAGCGTTTTTTTCCCCCGATTTTTTCTTTTCAGTGGGAGGCCCTTTCTTGCGTCTCGCTCTCCCTTTCTATCGACCAAAGGCTTTCCCCGTTTGGCTGCACCTTTTTCCGTTATTTTCCTCCCTCTTCTTTGCTCCTTTCTATTGTTTTTCATTCGTTTTGGTTTCCTTCCTGACTCCCAGCTTTCGGTACTTCCCCAACTCTCGCGTCAACTTTCTCTGGAATATATTTTCAAAACTTGTGGCACGGGAACCTGACTGTCTCAAAATTCCTCCCTCCCTTAACAAGCCGTTTTCCCGGCCTGGTCCTTCTCTCTCCTCCCCTTCTTGAAAGCCCCTCCCCTTCCTTGGTCCTCTGCTTGTGGGCGCTTCTTCTTAGGCGAGAAGAAAATCCTATGGGTTTTTCACCCTTTTCCCCGCCGACCAGTGATGTTTCGTTTCCTTTTCCCACTTCCTGTCTCGTTTTGCGGTCAGCGTTTTCCCCCTCGATATCGGCCTTTTTTCTTGACGAAGTCTTTTACCCCCTAAACGCGATGGGCTTTTTTTATCGGAAAGTTTTCTTCCACGCCGCTTGTCGTCCTTCCCGTAAGGCCCCGCGACGGGACTTTTTTCTTCCCCCCCGGATTTGGACAGCCCTTCACCAATCCCCACTCGAGAAGCTGCGTGTCTCAAAGCCCCCCTGATATTCTGAGTACGATACCCGATTTCGCGTCTCCATTTTCCTTGCCTTAATGTCTTTACATTCCCTCCCAAATGGTAAACGAGTTTTTTTTTTTTTAGTAGATTCTCGTGAAAGTTTGTTTTTCGTTTTCTTCAAGTCACACGCCCTTAGCCCCCACAGATGGAACCCCTGTCTCCCGGGCCCTTCCCTTTCCTTTTAGCGGCTGCCTTTGTTCTCTCAAGCCTTTACTTCCTGCGTATACCCTCGCAGTCACTCACTTCAACCTCCTTCACCTTCCATTGTCGAGCTTCCAACTTTTCTAAGGTCTTAATGCCCTCTTGACTAGTTCTTGCTGTCCCCCCCTCTCGTGTACCTCCTCCTTCCCCGCTCTTTTACCTTCGAGCGCCATTTCCCTCCTCCCACCCCTTCTTGGAGGATGTTCACTTCTCTCCTTTAACGGAGCGCTCCGCGTGTTCTAGTTTTTTTCCCGTTTTTTGTATTTTCCCCTTTGCAGGAGCCACCCTTTGTTTTTTTTTTCCTTTTGGTTAAGCGGTCTTACCTTCCTTAGAAACTTATTTACCTCGCTCTCTCCTCCCCTCTTTTTTTTTGTTTCTAGACATGTTCCTTCTGTTTTCTCGAGTGTCCGCTTTTGCTGCGATCACATTGTTTTGGCTCACGTTTCGGACAATGCCACTACCTCCCATTCCATCCCCTCTCCGCGTATTTCAGCTCGCCGGATCCAGAAAGGTCGCCCTTCTTACCCCCCCCTCTACCTCCAGGGTGGCTATGATGTCTCTGCGCTTTAGCAGTTTTCAAGAGTAGTCTTAGACAGCACACGAATTAGTGAGAGTATTCCAGGAGCCTTTTCGTGCGCTCCCCCTTTTCCTTTTTTTTATAACTTGTGACGTATTGTTTCTGAGGTATGCAGCCGAGTTGCCTGCTTCGTGCGAAAATATCCTTTTCGCACCCTAATTTTGACCGAATGGCAGCCTGCTTTACCTGGGACCGAGCCATTCCGTTTTCTTTTCCGCCCCTTCTTTTTGCGTCTTCGATGGCGCCAACAAATGACCTCAGCCTCGGCACCGCTTCCTTGCTTAGGGGACCTGAGTAGATCCATTCGAATTGGTCCGCCGATTTTAGCTCCCCTTTTCCTTTCAAGTGTGGTTACGTATGACCCACCCCCCCCCCCCCCCCCCCCCCCCCCCCCCCCCCCCCCCCCCTCGTGCGTCTTTCTACTTCCCTGTTCAGGCTGCCATTGCCTGACGAAAAAATTCGTTTTGCATGTGGACCTTCCCTGCGCGTTTTTTCGTGACTTTTTGCGATTCTCTCCACGGCCAGTCGGCCGGTCTTTTTTTTTGAATCCCAATTTTTTTTTGCTTTTATTGAGAGCATAGTGATCAGCTTTTTCTTTCCGTCATTCAGATTGTTTTTGAGAAGGCTGCAGCGATCCCCCACCGCCTGGTCGTTTTTTCCCCTGACCTGTGATCCCCTCCACAGGTAGATTGTCCTTCTGCCAGCCCAATTTTCACAAAATCCTGAGACACCCCCCCTCTCCTTTGACGAGACCTGGGCGTCACCGGTTTTTTTAATAGTCGAGGTTTTCTCAACCCTTCGTCGGAGTCCACCCTGGTCCACCGGGTCTAGCGCTACTTTGTTGTCGGCCAGAGCAGTTCTCGTTTTTTTTCGTGACCTGTCATTCCTATCTTTTTCTAGTTAAATGTATCTTTCTTTTTTTTTCTTTTATTGCAACACATCTTGGTTCTTAATGCCCGCACCTCCTATCTAGAAGAATAGTTTTAACTCTAATTAGCTTTTTTTCCATTCACGGTCTGCCTCCTCTGGACTCATTTGGTATAACAAGAGCTTTTGTAGCTCTCTGACGGAACCCACTTACTTCCCCACGTACAGCTAGGGTTCAGAGTCCCTGAGCTTTGTATATGGACTCCCTCCTTCGAGACTGCCCAGCGGCCAACTCCCTCAACCAGTTATTTTTTATCATTCACTTTGATGATTTCCTAACTCTGTTCGCCCCTTTCCCAGCTTGCCCTCTTATGCCTTGTATCTTGTATTTCTCCATCCTTTTTTCTTTCCCCCCTCGACGCAAACACCGCAGGGAATTGCTGGTTTCTGTATTTCTTTTTTCTTCCCCCTCCCTACATTTTTTTTTCCCTCCCCACTCCCCGCGTCAATCTGCGCGGTCCAAGTCAACCCTTTTGCCGAGTTTCCCTTTATCCCTGTAGTTGTTCGTTTTTTAGTTTTCCTTTGCCAGTATTTAGCACAGTGGATTTTGCCATTTTTTTCCCTCTCCTAACCCCATTAATTTTTTCTCGTATTTCGCCTCTCTTGTAATTTGTCCCTACACATTTGCCATTTCTCCCCTAACCCCCCTTTTCTTCACCAATAGGCATTTTCTTTTCAGCAAGTTGGTGTTGATCTTATCGATTGGGTGACGCAGTTGTTCTTCGACCCAGGGCAATTGGAGGGTCTTTCTTTTCCAATCTCGGCTCTTACCTGAAGGAAATTTTCCTGTTTTTTCCTTTCCTAGTAACCAAATGTCTCCACAAACTGGGCGAACATTTCCTCCCAGTTTCTTTTTTCCCCGCACTACACAAATTTTTCCCACCTACATGGTAATTAGTCGCTTTTTTTTTACTGGTCCGCGCCCCCTTTTCCATTTCCTGTTTTTTTGTTCTTGCTGAGGAATTTTCAAAATCCCCAGCAAGCATCTTACCCCCACGCCCCTTTTAGTGTTGGCGCGGTCTCTGAACGGCGATGGCTTTCTGCCCTTTTCCTTGAATCTTATCTCGAGGCATTTGTCCACTTTTTTGTCCCTTTCCTTTTCCTTATGACTTTACCCACTGCTGGGTCCTTTCCAGTTTCCGCTGCGTCGCGGCGAGGTCTGGCTTCTCTCGCAAACTTCTCTCTTTGTTTTACGTTTTTTTTACCCCTTCCTTTTGAAGTTGGGAGTTCCCTAGAGATCGCTGCCCTTTTCTAGTCGACACCCTGCTTGCCTCTTCTGCAGACTGGGAATTCTCGCGGTGCTCTTTCCTTTCGAGTCGGGCTACTCTTCTTTTAGTGGATACAACGATTTTCATAACCCCGCCTAGTCGTCAATTCTTTCTTCCCCTTTTATTCACTTCCTTGTGTTCCCCCCTGGCGAACTCCACGCACGCCCTGCGGGACGTCCCACCCTTCAGCGCCCCGGACGACAGTCTGTTGGGATCCTCCGGTAATTTCGTTCCCTCTTTTCCTTTCGTCTTACCGCCCCCTGTGACCTCTCGCTGTGGCGAGCGGGTTGCTTCCTTTTTTTTTTCTGGCTTTTCTGCTCTTTCAATATAAAGGTTTTCGACGTCGCAAACGACCCAGGCTTTTCGTTTCTTTTTTTTGACACAATTTCGATGCGTTTTTCAGCGTTATCACGCGGTCCTTTTCTTCGCAGTTCCGTCAGACGTCATTTATTAAATCCCCCGAGTCAATGGGCCTGTTTCCTAGACCTGTTATCCTCCCTCTATTCCGTCTTGTTTTTCCCCATTCGATGACGATTTTCGTCCCCCCTTCCCCCCTCTTTTCCCCGCCTGAACCCCCACAACTTCACAGAGACTTGTCTCTTCCAAACACCCATTCACCACTTTCTTTCCTCCCTTTCTACCCTATTCCTGGACTGCCGTTCTGCATTTACTGTCCCTCGAAATTAAAATCCCGCCCCCCCCTGAAACGCTGTAGTCGGTATGTCTCTTTTTTTTTTTAATTTTTTTACCGCGCAACCAGCTGAGTATCATTATTTTCCTTCCCTCCAGACGGCCTGGCCCTCTTTCCTCGTACAAAGGAACTTTTTCCTTCTTGAGCGTCCTTATATGTAGAGCCACTGCAGGGCCACTACTGCGTGTCCCTCTACCATCCCCCTGAAATTTCATTGTTTGAGAAAGAAAGGGCCTGATTTTCTCATCCCTATAGACTATGCTATTGCTGTTTTTCTTTTCCTCTCGCGGCTCCCTGGAACTCTTTCCATTCTACTCTGCGAGAAATCATCGCCCCCCCCCCCCCCTTGCGGAGGAGCTGTCAAATTTCCTTGCCAGGAGATGCTTTGGACTAATACGAGTTTCGTTCTTTTGTAGGTATGTTAGTGGTCACTTTCAAGGTCCTTCTCCACCAATGTGATGCTCCTTGTTGGAAGCGTTCTTCCACTCCCTGCTTCCCAACTT
>Ga0179593_1275022_pt1 | contig 10577 bp, 13 predicted proteins | sample CZODoug2_1_08_16_FD_185931 | JGI IMG/M metagenome (GOLD analysis project Ga0179593, IMG submission 185931) | Vadose zone soil fungal communities from Angelo Coast Range Reserve, California, USA - CZODoug2_1_08_16fungal (PacBio error correction) | ecosystem: Environmental > Terrestrial > Soil >... | reverse complement strand
TTTTCTTCTTTCCCCTTTGAAGGACAGCCATTCATGAGAGTCTCAGTGTCTCCAGCGACACCGAGTTTTCCTTGAGTAGCCCTTAGATTTAAGCAAAACCTGCCACTGCCTCCCCGCTGAAGGATAGGACAACAAGGTTCCATCTCTGACAAGCTGTTGAACGTTCGCTGGTTTGCACTCCCGGACGTCAGAAGTACCTTCTTCCCTCTGGCTGACCCAGTTGTGTGACCGGTTGGAGCCTATGGTGCCCTCCCTACGGCCTTTGATAACCTCCTTGGTACCCGTGCGGGCTCGTTCCTGTAGGCAAATCAGCCGCTTGCGTTCTGAGCCGTCGTTCGATACGTCCTTGACCCCCCCCCCACCCTCACCCCCCTCCCTCCCTGCTCCGTTGATTCAATTTCCCAAAGTTCCGCCCGCCAGTCTTTCCAGCCCCCCCCTTCCCCAGCGCCGACCAACTGAATTCCCAACTCCCCGGTACGATCTGGGTGCGATCGGTTGTCTTTCTATCGTTCCGCCGCATGTCCCTCCAGCTTTGCCGAACTTACAGCCAAGATCGCATTGCGTTATTTTTCTTTAGCTTCGACCCACTTACCGCTGCCTTACATGACCTTTATTCCCTTGTAGATTTTTTCTCCCTATTGTTCCTCCCCCGGCACCTCCCGGCCCCTGACGGTGATTTTTTTTTTCACGCCTTGTATTATTCCGGTTCGTGCCACACAAGCCCCCCTTCGCGTTCGGCCAGTTACGCGCCCCCCGCCCGCCCCGCACCCCCGCCCTCCCCCTGCCCGCCTCCGTTTGTTCAGCCCTGACCCCAACACGCCTGATGTGCACACCCCTGGTTGCAGCACCCCATACCGGCCTCCGACCACCGGCAGGCGTAAGTGATGACAGGCAGTCATTTTTTTTGTTCTTCTTTGCTGCGTTTTTGCTCCGCTCGTCCTTTTTTTTTGCTTGGGTCTTTTTCCCCCTCACCGCTCGGCCGTCCCCACGCGATGAGTGCCACTAGTTGAAGGTGATTTTGCCTTTTTACCTCGCTACCGTAATTTTTTCGCCCGTCAGCTTTTCCCCCTGCCTTCACTCTTTTTTTTCTTCCGCAACATCTTCAGACCAGTGGTGCCTACCGGTTGTACACGCTCTTTCACCACCCCCCATTTCCGACCGCTCGTTTTTTTCTTCTGTCTACCGTTTTTTGCACCCCTTGTGTGCCGGTCCTTCCGTCTTTCCTCTGCTCCTTTGTCTTTTTGTTTAAGGCCTTTCCTGATTCTTTAATGTCGTCTTTCATTTGCCTACAACGATAGCGGCAAGGCTTTTTGTTCCCTTGATGTACCATTTTGCCGCTCGATTCCTAATTTGACGTGTCTGGCTACCGGTGCACCAGTCTCTCAGCTTTTTCTTTCCAGTCCTCATTTTTCCTCTTCCAACGGTTACGATTCGCTTGCTCTGTCGATACCTTCTGATCTTCTGCCGGTCACCCGCGAATACAGTTCGCGAGCAATAGGCTGGTTTTCTGGCGTTGCACCCACGCAGGCCTTCTCCTATCTCTCTTTCCCACCCCCCCCCCACTGTGTTGTTTTCTTTTCGAGTCATGCCCTCATACCGCTGTGTTGTTTTTTTATGACTTTGACCGATCTTACCTTTTGTTTCCCTTAGAAAATGTTTTGGCCAGGGGACTGCAGTCATTTTCCTATACATGTTTGACCTCGGCGGCTTTTGGCCCCCTGGTTCCACTCTTTCTCTTCTTTTCTTCGTGCCCCCAGAGATCCCTCCTGCGAACTGTCGACCCATCTACTCTCCCTTCCAACTGGTTCATTGCAAGCCTGCTTTACGACCATTTGCTTTTTTTTTTCGACAGGGGTTCCCAACTCATTGGTTATCTTGTGATCCCCCTCTCTCTTCATCCTTGAGCCTTAGTTCTTGGCAGCCTCCATTGAGTGTTTATTAGACGTAACGCGATCCTGGGATTTTAGATCCTTTTTTTTTTTGTGCGTGACTGTCTGTGTCTCAGAGGCCGGCGAGTGTTGATCCGCCTCTGCTTTTTCCTATCTCCTGGGCTTTCGTTTATCCTTTTTTACTTTCTTCTCCGCAGCATCCGCCCCTCCTACTGATCGCTTTAACACCCAGCTGATTTTAACGTTTTTTCTTTTTTTTGTTTGAACGGTTGCATTTTATCTTTTCTCTGAGCCGTGTGGTCGCTTGAGTTTACGCCTAAGAGATTTCGCGTTGCTGCACATTCATCCGCGGTCCCCCTTCTTGATGTGTGCAATTTTGCTGACGGTTTGTTGTGAGGAGACCCTTGTCTTTTTCCCGTTCTGCAACTCCTTCTTTTTTTTTTTGGCAATGAATTTCTTCACTTTTTTCTTGGACTTCCCACCCTGCTTCCGCCTCTTGAGATCCCGCCCCTTATCGCCCCGTTTCGAATCACCTCCTCGGGGAAGGTAAGCTGTTTGTGTTTTTTCTCCCGCTTTTTTTCCCCTTGCTCTCCGGGCAGGACTCTCTCTTCTTTCCCTTTTCTCCGACATGCCCCTCTCACGATGTTGGTGCAGAGGGTCTTCACTCCTGCAGGTTATTGGCACTGTACGCCTTCAAGGTGTATCACTTTTTGACCGACCGGGGCTTCCCTCATGTCGCCATACGTGACCTTTTTTGATTTTCGGGCTGTGCCCCCGTTGTTCGGTTACTAAGTATCTGCCTCCTTCTTGTTTTCCTTTTCTCCCATGTGCCTTCCGTGTTTGTCACTTTTTTCCCTCCTCTTGTGATCGGTGCAAAATTCCTACCGCTTAAAGATCCCCTCTGCGTCCGGCCCGTCCTAGTTTCAACCAGTTGTCTTGAGTCCTCGTTTGTTCCCTCCCCGAGGTCTCTCTTTGACCCCACGCCCTTCTTTTTTTAGGCCCCTTACCCTTATACAGGCTTTTTGTGAATTGGAACAGCCCCCCTGTTATCATTTTTCCCCTAGGCGGTTTTAACAGGACACCGGAGTGTGTCCTCCCCTCTATGTTTCCTAGATGTGCGTGATTGATCCTCCTCCATTGGCTTGACGTTTCCTTGGAATTTACTTCTTTTCTTTTCATAAGTGTTGGTGATAGACAGTGTAATCCCGTTCATCTTGCTCGGCTCCTTTTTCCCGATATCGCCCCGTTTCTTACGCCTGTCCTTTCCTATCCTCCCTTGTTATCTTTTGACCTCCTGCAGTGGATCCTGGAGTGTCCCGACAAACGCCTGTATGAATCTTTTTTCCAGCACTCGTCTTCAGAGGACACGGTCCTGTGGCTTTTTTGACTCCCCGTTCTGACCGCTAGCGCGACGCCCCCCCCCTGTTCCGCGTTTTTCTACTCGCTTTTGCTTCCTCCTCTCCTGCCTCATAGTGGCGCTAAGACCTACTGTCTTTTCTATTTGGTGATGTTACTCCTTCCTCGCTGCTCTGGTCGTTTCTTTGACCTCACACTTTCCCTTTCTTTTCTGCCCCTGCAGCGAGTGTTCAACTAGGTTTTTTTTCATAGAGGCCGGTCCGGGTCTCGTTAGCACCTGCGTCCAACCCCCCCAACCCCTGACCCAGGTCCCAGGAGCCTTCGGTCCACATTCTGCTCCCCCTGCGTCGTCCCTTCTGTCAGACCTCTATCGTCTATTCCTTTTTGTGTCAATGATCCTGTGCTTATTGTTTCGTTGTGGCTTGCTCCCCCCCCCACCCTTTTCGCTCTTTTCGTACCTTTGAGCCGCCCCAGTTACCAGTAGGGCCCCGATCAAGTTCCCCTCTTTTTCCCGGGTTTTCTCCCGGCCAGTTTTTGACCCACGTTTGCTGATTGTCCCCACCACCCCCCCCTCCGGCACCCTTATTCCGGTTTAGGCTTCCAGCCTGTTTCTCTGGAAGCTTATTCCCTGCCGTTCCTTTCATTCAAGTTGGATGCGTTTTCGGACGGAGGGACCCCCTATTCCCTAACGGAGCCTTGAAGCTTCTCTTGCAGCATTTCCCCTTCCTGCACAGCTGTACTCTTGTCCTGTTGGCTCGCCTTATCTGCTTTTTTTACCTGAGACCCCCTTCCATCTATTCTTAGTGCCCCCACCCCTTCAAGCTGCTTCCCCCCTTTGTCGCCTCTTTCTCTGTGTTCATCGGTGATTCTCCCAACACCTACACCCCGTCGTGCATCTGTCGTTTCTTTTCGCTTGCTTTCCATCCTCGTGCCGCCCGACTCACGACGTTTACCGTCTTTTCTAGAGGTTTTTTTGTTGAGCAACCTTTTTTTCTCATTCGTTTGCCTTTGACTCAGTCCATCTTCTGTCTTCTTCCGTCCCCCCTTTTCCCAGCCACCCCTCCCCCGATAAACCTTGCCTATCTGAGAAGTTTTTTCGTCCTGCACTCGGCTCCGATGTTTTTCTTTTTCCCGTCACTTTTCGTCGACAACCCCGTGTCCCAAATTCTTGTCCGTCTCTGACATTGCCTCACACGTCCCGATGGAGCGGTATAAGTTGTTTTTGCTCTGGTGCTGCTCCAGGCTTTCACTGAGCTTTTCCTTGTAGCCTTTTTTGCGCTTCCACTCGCCTTTTCCTCTATGACCTCTTGCCCTATGTACCTTACCCTTTTATAGCGTGATGTGACAATCCCACAGAGTCTCTAAGCCTCCCGTTCTGGTCAGCCGGTTCACGCCTTTTCCTCCCTTGATCCGTAATCCACTCCCTGCTGCAGCCTTACCCACTGCAGTGGACCCCAGGGGTTTTCTCCCGTATGCTTTTGCCATCTGCGGCGTTTTTTTCTCCCCTCCCCTTCGCTGCCCACCCGACTAAGTCCGTCCCCCCTGCGTTCTGGTTGCTGTCGTTACTGCCTATTCGCCGTTTAGCTTTCCTGCTTAGTTATTTCGACTGTTACCTCTGTGGTAGATGTTGTGTCTTTTTCTTCCCATTTTTTTTGGTTCTTTCCTTCTTCCTTGCGCAATACGTTTGTTGTTTTTATCTGTGTTCTCCTGGATATGAGCACGTTCCAGGTGCCACATTTTCCAGTGCGCACGAGGTGTGTCTGTTGTTACTTGCTTTTACCTCTTTTCCCCGTTTTTTCGCTTGTCTGTCCACGGGATGGGTCGTTTTTCTTTTTTTTGTTGTTTCGGGGCACGCGATCTGTTTTTGGTTCCAGACATAATACTGTTGCCACACAACGGTCTTCCCTCTTAATTTTCTTTGCTTTTCCGGTCTCATTCCGCCTTTCCAGTGTTTCCTCCCCTTTGCGCGTTTCCTTTGGGTCGGCTAGCTTTTTACGCCCCTATCCGTGCGCTTTTCCGATCTCCCTCGGTTTTTTTTCCTGATGATAGACGTCTTCTATACTGTTTGGGAGCACTCCAGCCTGCCTTGGATTGCGTCCTCCACCTTTTTCTGATTTCCCATGGGACGGTCAGTCCCTTGTCCTCTCAGTTTCTCTCTTCCCTTTTTCCTTGGGGATGACTTTTTCTTGAGTCCTCGACCGTTTTACTAGTGCACCGGCCAGTCGACCCCTCTACCGTGACCTCCATTCGCCTCCGTTTTTCCCCAATTCTTGTTCTCCCCCACAAGAATCGCTACCGTTTCCTTACTTTTCATTGACATGGTTTTTTTCAGGTTTGCGGTTGAATCTAATCACCATGCACTCCCTGACGTTTTAGGCTTGCTCGCCACGGGCTGTGTGTTTCTTTGTTCTTTCTTCATCCTCTTCCCCCCCGACGTTGCACTGCTTGCTCCCCCCTTGTTTGTGATTCTCCGCGAATTTTTCCCCTGCCTGCGACAGTTCCGGACGTGGTTTTTCAGTTAGTTATCCGTTTAAGGCCCTGGGTTTATCTTAATCCGTCTTCCCTCTCCGTCGATTCTTCACGTGCGGTTGTTTTACTCTCAAATCTTTCTCCCCCCTCCTTCTCGTTTTTTCTGTTCCTCGAGATTCGCTTTTTCCCCCTGATTCAGCGATCCGGCTTTCCTGCAAGTTTCTTTTTTTTTCCGCACGGTTCGTATCGCCAAGCTCACAGCCTTAGGTTCAGTCCGTCTTACAATCACCTCGTCTACCTCCCTCTTTCTGCGCCTCCCGGACTTGCTCTCTGTACTTTCTTTTTGATTCAATGTTGCCTGGCTTGTCTCGCCTTGTTTATTGGGTCGCTTGATTGACCCTTCCTGATGGCTGTATCGCTCTTCATTCCTAAGACCTAAAAAGAATGTGGAGATTCTCTTGTATGTACCAATTCTGTACAGAGCACGAGGCTGGTCCTTTCTTTCCGACGCCCGAACGAGAATCGTTCAATTTTGTTTTCACTTTCACCAACTTCTCCTACTTGTGCGTTTTTTCAACCCAGATCTCGCTCTCACAGTTACATCCCCTTTCCCCTTTCTTTTTTTTAGTGAACCTCCTGTGGTGTCCGGTCGGTCCTTCTTACGTTCGAGCCCCTCCGTGCCTTGTTCTTCGCTGGTCAATGGTTTGTCATGTAGTTCCTCTTCTTCACCGGGCGTTTTCATTCGGACTTCCCTTCGGCGTCTTTATGAAAAACACAGCTCTATGTCTGTACCGTGTCGCCCAAGCCTGACCTAGAAACTTTTTCCTCTGATTTTAAAACGTTGTCTCGTTGGCCACCCCTCGCCTACTCCCCCATTATGCCCCCCAGGTAAACACATTTCCTTCGGACTCGAGTATCCCCTAGTTTTTAACAAGCCTTGACTTTTAGCTCAAGAACCTGGCGTTCCCCCCCCTCTCTGATAGCTTTCTTGGCCTTTTCTGTCCCCTCCTTCATCTTCCCTTGATCGGGCGTTTGTTAACGTCCTTTTTTTCTTTTGTTATTTTAGGAGACCGATTGTTACTGCAATCCAAGCCTTTCTCCTCGCAACGGCTTCATCTTCCGTCAGCCCATTCTGTCCGCCCTTCATTCCTTTCCTCACTTTCTGTCCCACTACGGGGCCATGTCATCCCGAATCATTTTGATGCGAGGCATCCTCCCTGTATGATTTTTTTGTACGCTTTCCCTTCTCCCCGTGACCCCCACGTTGCTGTTTCCGTCCGTCACCTTTCTGTAGCAAATTTTTTCAACCTTTCTTCAACTGTTCTGCATCCGATATGCTCTGGTTTCACCCTTCTCCCCGTTCACCCCTCCTGCCTCGCGGGCTCCTATCTTTTCGCTTACTGTTTTTCTCCCTGCCGACCGTTTTTTACGTGAGTTTAATGTTCCTGCACGCCCCTCGGTTTTTGTCAATTTTTTCGAGTATACTGCTCATCCTTTGTCTTTCTCTATTCCTTACCCAAGAACCTTATTTGAAGGCGATATTTGTTTCACGAAATTTCTTGCTCCCCCCCTGACGGGGTTTTTGTGCGTGCCGATTCTCCTTTACTTTCATGGCGCTGCTTTTTTCCCTGTAGCCTTTTCGCAAGATGCCCCAAATTGTCTTTTCCCGACTGTTTTCATTTCGGTTTTCTCTTTCCTAGCCTTTCTGCCATGTTGCTCTAATGGGTTTAGCTAGTCTGGTCGTAATGCAAATACGTTCATCTTTTCCCCTACGTGCCCCTCCCAGTGCCGTCCAGTGAGCTTTCTTTCTTTCCTAATCCCTCCTCTCGGTTCCCACCCTTCCCTTTTTATTTTTGCCTAAAAAAATCCGTAGGGCATTTTTTCTTCTGTCCTTTGACTCCGGTCCGGTTTGTTTTTTTTCTTTTGTGCATCGTCTCTTCAGGTCCCTTTTATGGGTGTTCCCTATAGTTTTGGTTTTCTGCGGGACGATAGGTCCATTCCCTTTCTATCCCGCAGGCACCTTTTGTTAAGCTTGTCCCCCTCTAGCCCTTCGTTCTTATCTCTATCTTTTTCCCCCCTGCCCCGCCCACCTATAGACATTTTTCCTTGTCGGCGTTCACACCGTACTTTGGATCACCTCCGGATTGCTTTGCCTGATCACCCCCCCCTCTCCGCCCTTTTCCCCATCACGACCAACCTTTTGTCGGCTCTCTTATTTGTCGCACCCTTCTGAGTTCCACGCCCCCTCACTTCTTTCCTTTCCTTTTCCCCTTCCCACCCTACTTCTTCTGATGAGTGAACTTTCCGACTCCACCACTTTTGTCCCCGGAATTCACAGAGTCCGTCATCCCTGACACGGGCATCTACACCTTTCTTGTTCCCCGCCTATCATCCTCTTCAGCTCGCTCAGCCCTTCAATCCGGTCTTTTAGGTGTTTCCCGTATTTGCTTTAGTCTTTTTGCGCTCTTTCCTCTTCTTTTATTTTTTTATGCACTCCCGTCGGACCGGCTCCCTCATTAACCCCTCCTCCTCCACTTCTCCCCCCCAATTTCCCGCTTCTGAGCAACCTCGCTTCTTCCTAACCTGTACGGCCCATGTGCGTAGAGGTATATGTTTGCTTGCATAGTAAACCCCAACTCCGTTCCCTTTCCGCCAGTGAATTTGTTTTTTCGCTTCGTTGCCGCATTTTCGTGTACTTCGATGCGTCCTGCCCAGCTCCCCCGTCCGTGAAACTTGAGACTATCCCTCCCGGGGTCCGCATGCTGTCCTGTCAGCCCACCTCGGTTTTTTTCGAAGCTTTCCTTTGCTCGCTGCACTTGTTTCTGCCGACTCACCACGGTAGGAACTTTGTGCGTTGCTTCTTCTCAACCGTTTTTTGCACTGTTGCGGCTGCAACCCGGGTCCTTCCCGGCTCTTGTCCTGACTCTTTTTAAGTTATCCCCTGCGACCTCTTTCTACTTCTCACAGCGAATGATGTTTTGAAGTTTTAGGACAAAGGTCGATTTCTCTTTTTCAGTTAACGGCTGGGTTCTTTTGCTGCGGTTCCGGTTGCCACCGTACGTTCGCTTTCCACCCCCCCCGATATATGTCCCACCCCTTCTTTCCAACCCTTTGTCTTAGTGACAATGAGGCTCTTTCTGCTGTTTCCCGCCTGTTTTTCTTACAACCTTCAGAGTCGCCGTTTTTCTTCCACTATTTCTCATTGCATTTCTTTTTTCAGTCCTACTACGCTTTTTTGTTTTCCCTTAGATTTCCCTCTGTGGTTTCTCTTTCTTTTTCCTTTAAGGAGTCAAACCTTCTTAACCCACCCTGTAAGGTATGGGTAAACCTTTTTTCCATCTTTTCCTGAGACCCTTTTTTTTGCAATCTTTTGACCCATCATTACATCTGTGTCTTCCCCTGACCGGCCCCTCTTTTTCCCTCTGCAATTTGCTTACATCACATCGATAAGCTCAGTTCCAGAAGCTTCGTTAAACTCCCCCTGCGCGGAGATGTGAGTCATTGGGTCTCGTTTCTCATAAGTTTCATTTTTCCGAACCTGCGCACGTCCTCCCTGTAGTTAGTCCTCCTTACCCTTGCATCGGTCTCTCGTCCTGCGCGGTTTTTTCTCCTTTGCCGTTCCCTTTCCTTGAGGGATGTTTTTCTTGAAGAACTGGCTTCCCCAGTTATGCCGACCGACGTGTTTCTCCTTCGTTTTCCGTCCCCCCTTCCCCATTGCTCCGAGGCGACCCTCCTAAGGACTCGATCCTATTCCCTCCGCCTGCGAACCCTCCGTTCCCTGAACGTTTTTTTTGCGGTTTTACCAGCTTACGTTCCGGTCTTTTGCGTGCTTTTCCGACGAGTCCGGATTTTTTTTCATTCCTTCCTCGTTCTCTTGCTTTATCCTTCTGTCGACCCAGGGTATTTTGTTCGGCCTGGAGCCAAGCCCACTTCCTTGCCCTTCCCCCCCTCTCTTCCCAGTCTTGCTTCCTTATCTTTTCATCGGATCAGCTTCGGGTTCATTCACTTCTGCATGAAGAATGCCCCCCCCCTCTGGTTTTTTCAGCCGGTCCCTGGAGCTGTTTTTTTCCTCTTCCGGTGTCACAGGAGTCGAACTCCTTTCCCGCCTGCACCTCCGATTTTTCGCGAATTTTCAGTCTCCCTCAGCTTAGGTTGCCGAACGACAGCTCAAGTTGCCCTTTCCCCCCCTCTCGGCGCACCTTTCTCCGATCAAGTGAAGGTTTCGTGATTCGTGTCAGCAGACGTCTCTCCGCGCGCTACTGTACAATTCTTCTTTTTTCCTCTTTCTCCTTCTCCGCCAGTGTTATTCCGGGAGTCGCTATTGGCGGACAAAGATATACCCTTTTCATCCCTCAGTTTGCGCCGTGTTCCTTTAAGTTGGTATCTTTCCGGGGCACCGCTCACCGTCGCCCCTCCCTTCCCCCCTTCAGCTCCAGCGCAGGTGAACCTCTCCTCCTATCTTTTTTTTCTCCTCGATCCTTTTTTCTTCCACCTAAGAACTTTCATTTAGGTTTCAGTAAACTGATTTGCTGGTAATCGAGCTGTCCTGTGATCCGTCCGCCTGATGCCACTTTTTTCTTTCCTTTTCTTGTCATGACTTCTTCTTTTCCCTACCCTTTTTGTGAGTCCCTAAATCCTAAGCTGTCAGTCATGTAGCTTCCCCCTATTCCGACCCAGACATGCTCTCCCTTCCGAAAAGCTTTTGTTGGGCCCCCTTTCCCCTCTGGTTTTCTGGATTGGCTGTCGATCCGAACCTTCCCTCGAGTAAATTTTGATCTAAACATTTTCCCTTTCCCAACATTTGTTTTTTGCAGTCTTTCCCTTTTTGACCGTCTCAGTCCCCCCTTCTCTTTCTTCCCCCCC
>Ga0179593_1274270_pt1 | contig 10577 bp, 14 predicted proteins | sample CZODoug2_1_08_16_FD_185931 | JGI IMG/M metagenome (GOLD analysis project Ga0179593, IMG submission 185931) | Vadose zone soil fungal communities from Angelo Coast Range Reserve, California, USA - CZODoug2_1_08_16fungal (PacBio error correction) | ecosystem: Environmental > Terrestrial > Soil >... | reverse complement strand
CCAGGTGACCCTTTTTTTAATTCTTGCCGTAACGACCGGCTGTTTTCCCTTTTTTCATTTTTTTGTCCCCCGACGATTTTTCGCAAAACTGCTGTCCCTTGCTTTGCAGCACCCCAGTTTTGCTGATTGCAAACAGCCGTCCTTTTTCTGTTCTTCCGCCCCCGGCCATCGGGACCCCAGTCTTGGAGTATTACGGCGCTTGATTCCACAACTCGCTTTTTCCCCCCCCCCCTGAACCAACCCCCCGCTCGTTTCGAGTGATTGTCCTGTTGGTCTCCTCTGATGCTCAGAATGTTGCCTGTCACTTTCTTTGTGTTTTCTTTCGTTCCTTATATCCTGTTTCCGGTTGCACTTGAATTCCCTCCTCTTTTAGTCGATCCGGCTTTTCGGGTGCCGTACGACGCGCACTTGGTTTTTTCCTTCGCGCATCATGTACCTTTTTTTTTAGTGTTGCTTGTCATGCGACTTTTTGTTCCCCTTCGATTTTCCCCTTGCCCAACTGATGACCCGCCCTCCAGAGTGTTCATCACGTGACTTCCCGGCCGCCGTTTTTACCGGGCCTCGTCTGCGTCGGCCGCCCCTTGGTACTTTTCCTTTTCCTCCCCTCGTGGTTTCCTCGGCCTTTTTGATGTCCCCTACATAGACCTGGGTAACTCTTGATTTTTGAAATGGTTTTTTGATTTTTCCCTTGACTTGATTTGCTCCTCGTCCCCTTTTTCTCTCGTTTAACCCTGGAATGAACCCCCGGATCTTCTCCCGTCCCCCGCCGCACCCACGTCCCCTGTTACTTGCCCGGGCCTTGCTAAACCATACGTCCCTAGGGTTGCCGTTCCAGTCCACGCCCACCAGCGAGGAATCCCTTACGGCTTTTCTCGTCGCGGCCCAAATGATGTACTTTTAAAGAACTCCTCCCTCCCCTCGCTGCCTCAACAGAAATGGACGTTTCTGCCTTGGGTTCTTCACTTCTACTTCTCGGTTGGCCATCCGTTTTTTTCTTCGTTTCCAGGAATCTTTCCAACCCCGGGCTTTTTTGGGATGTGGTAGCCACTTCCTTTCCACCACCCGGATTGGAATGGAAGATTTTTCCCCTTTCCAGGACTCTGTTTTGGGCTAACGTGAGCTTTTTTGATGCTGAACCTATCTCCACCCCTGGTGCCCTTGCGTGAACTTTTAGTTCCCCTTTTAAGCAACGGGTCCTTCCGATTACACTTTCCTTTCCCTTTTTTTGCGGGCTCTCTCGTCTGGGCACGCAGGTGTATCGCCGGTTTTGAGCCTAACCAGATCGACGTGAAGGTTTTGTTGTTTTTTTTTCGCCCCCTGAAGGTGAACGTGACCGCCCTTTCTTCCCCTCCCCCTGTTTCACCGTCAAACTGTCGCTTGAGCGAACCTACGCGAGAAGTCGCCCCCGGTGTTTACCTTTTCTTCACACGCTTTTGGTCTTTCACTTCCCAGGGACTAGCATTTGATGACAGGTCTGCCTTTGCTCCCCAACCACTGCCCTGCTTCCATCCGTTTTTTTCTCTCCTTTCCTGACTGTTCCTGATCCCCGCTTTTTCCTTCCTTGCCCTTTCTTTTCCCTCAACCGCGTTTCCGTTTGCGCTGTCCTCTTTGCCGGTTTTCTTTGTCAGTCCTCTGTTGTCCACAAGGGGTCATTTCAACTTGGTCATCCTCCGGTTTGACGGCTCCCCTCGCCTTTTCGTTCGGTCTCTTCATGCAAGGTGGACCGTCTGACCTTCAAAGAACCCCTGCTTGCCTTCGAAATTTCAGTGTTCTTTTTTCTGTAAGAGGGTGTTTCCCCTCTTTCCATCCGGTTTTCCGCTTGTTTTTCGAAAATTAGGTTGGGCCGTAGTGTCGCGTTGCCTCCGACCGTTTTCCCGGGTTCGGTGGACCCTGCAGCCTCCTTCTCCTCTTTCTGTGTTGCGAGTCGGGCTCACGGTGGTTTACGCGTTGTTTTTATTGGCCTGGTTTGCAGTACTTGTTTGACACGTACAACCGCTTTCCCCCACGTGTGACGGCCCGGGTGTCTGGTGTCTCCTTTCTGTTCAGTTTCGGAGGTAAAACCGAAAAGGTTTTGTGTGCCGTACTTCTTTACCGGCTGTACACGTGCCTTGCTGCCCTTCACACCCCGACGAACACCGTCCGTTTTTCCTCCGGTGTGGTTCGGTTTCTTCCATGCTTACTGTTCGTCGTCTCTGACGGGTTCCAGATCCGTGTATTGGATTATTCTTTGTCCCCCCTGCGCCTGGTCAGAACCCAGTCCGAAACCCCGTGTGGGACCGCCCCCCCAATTGAGTCCGTTTGTCGGTTTACGTTGACCTGGCGGACCAGTCCCTTTCCGATGATTCGATTAGTTAACCCCCGCACCGTTTGTGGCCGGTATCAGGGATCCTTTCTACATGCGTTTTCCTGCCTCGTTTTTTGTTCCCGCACGTCACGTCCGGTCCACCCCCTCTTTGCGCTACTTGTATAAGACCCCGGTTTGTCCTTTTTTAACACTGACGAGTCCCCCTTGAGTTAGAACTGGGTGTCTTCCTTGTCGTCCCCCCCGTCTTTCGGCCCGTCGTTCTTTTACTTCGCTGGTCCTTTAACTTCCCTCCCTGGAGCCAGCCGCGCTTTTTTACTTTGACCCTTTCCTCTGTCGTCCGTCCTCATTTCTACCCAGGCCTTTTTCCATATTTGAATCAATTCCTCACGAGGTAACCGCCGTTTGCGAAGGTCCCCTGTGCCCTGTTAGCACAACCGGTGTGTCATTACCCCACCCCAGTTTTCTTTCCCCACTTTTTGAGTGTGTTCACAGGGTTGAGGGCCTTTGGTTTTGTGCCACAGTCTTTTTTTGTGGGACCATTGCGGGGTCCTGCACATTTTGTGATTCTGTGCCTTTTTTCATTGATTCCCGCCGGTGCTCCGATCAGTGTGGCCCTCCCCGCACAAACCCCCTCTTTTTTGGGTGAGTTTAGATTATGGTCTGTTTATAGCTTTTTCAGAGTTTCGTTCCCTATTTTGCTGGCTCCCCCCCCTCACTGACGCTTCGATTTTTGCTTCTCAGCGCTGTTGGTTGGATGTGCATTGTGGCACTCATTTCTTTTTTTTTTTCCAGTATCCTGAACCCCCGTATCCTTCCCCCCCTCTGCTCTTTCCCCCAGTCGCGTTTAGGGCGTTTTTTTCTTTTGTGCACAACCAGTGTTTTTATGCGCGTATTAAAGGCGTTTATGTTGCCTCCTTTCTCCCCCCTCACAGCCAATGTGGTTCCACACCGACACATTGTCTTCGTGAGTTCACGTGTAGGTGGCTAACCGTGTTAGAGGCGGCAATCTGGGGGCTCTTCAAAACCAAAGCTAAGGGCCCGCCTCTATTTTTTCCACATCCCGGTTGCCATCGACGTCGTTTTGGGACCCCCACACGACCGTTCCCACTTCGAGTCCTTCACCCCCCGTCCACCCGGCCAACCTATCTCCTCTTTTCCTTCCCTTTTTTTTTTTTGCTCGCGGCTTGGACCTTTCTTTGTTAGTACCGACGTGCTCGAGGTGGCGTTGTCTTTCGTTTGTTTGACCCCCCCCGATCCGGAGGTAACCCCCCTCAGTGTGTTCGTTAGTTGCTTTCATTCTCTTAGGGGGGTGGCTCCGCTTCGAGAGGACCCAATTTTCAGGTTGTGCCGTCCGTCTCCTCAGATTTTTCGGTGTAGTGGGTCTTTTTCTGTGTCCCCCGTTGAAAGGGATCCCATCGAGTGGTCTACGTCCGCTCCAACCCCCTGTGTGCAGCAAAAACACAACGAAATAGCGTTCGACTTGGAACTTTTTTCCGAGGTTTTTTGCTCGCAGTCGGCCTTTGTTCCCTTTCTTTCCACCTTCCACAGTGCCCCCCACCCTTCACCTGTTTAGGGCCGGCTCGAGTATTTGTAAAGTGCAGTTCCTTTTCCAAGGCGGGCTTACCCGCCGTCGGGCACAGTTCCCTTCCACCCTTGGGTCGCGCCCGTGGCGGTTTGGCCCGGTTGCTTTTGTGCACCCCTCTCCGATCCCTGAGTGTCCCCTTTTCTTTGTCCCCGTGTCCAGGCATGCGATGTTGACTTTCTTCCCTCCCAAATTGGAATATAGGACCCCCCCTTGGCCCCCTGTCCCCTACCTCTTCCTTCCACCTTTTCCACTCATCAACCCTGTGTTCCTCAACTGTTGTCCCATCAACCGTTTCCCCTCCCCCATTGTGGAGATACCTTTTGGTAACCCCCCCCCCTTCTTTCTTTCCGTTTTTTTCATGTACTTTTTATCCCCCCTCTCATGTCCCCCCCTTGCTTCCCTTCTAAAGAGTCGTCGTACTCCTCGGTTTTTTCGTTAACTTCCCGTCCACCCGGCTGATACAATGTCTTCCCTGGTTGCAGAATTCGCTGGGTTGACGGAAACCCTGTCCCCCAAATGTTTCCCCCCCCCGGCTTGGTACGCTTCGTTCACGTGCACGGTTGTTCGTTATTCCCCGTCTTTTTTCTCACCGATTTATTTGCGTACGTACCTTCGTCTAAACACCACAACGCGTCCCTGCTGTAACGCCCTTGGCCACGTTTACGGCTCTTGGCTTCTTCTCCTTTCAAAAACGTTCTTGGTTTCCTGATCTACTTCTCGTCGGGTTTGGGTTTCCTAGTTTGTTTCCCAGACCCCATGAAAGTACTGCCTTTGGCCTGTCCTTTTTCGGTCCCCATTTTTCTGTTGCTTTGGATTTTTCGCGCGTTTTACGCCGCTAGCATCAGTTTTTCATTCAACCCTTCCTTTTTCGGTTTTACAAGCTCCGTTTTTTTGCCGCAGTTTACCGCTTTAACGATCACCTCCCCTCTTTTTCAACACTGAAAAACCCCCCCCCTTTTTCTTCCTGGGGTTTCAGGACTACCCCTTTTTTGAAACTACGCACCTTTCAGCAGCACTTGAATTCCGTGTTGTCCTTGCCCCCTCCCCAAGTTCACTATTGACCTTGAAACACAGGTCCACTTTTTCCTTCATTTCCCCAGCGGTGTCCGATGTCTGTAGTCTTGCACCGTATACGCCTTCCGCAACCCTGGACTTCCCTTTCTTTTTGTGCCCACCGGCCAGCTTCTTTCTCTGGAGGTTTCGGCAGGTATCCGTCTGCCTTCTGGTGGCGCGTGTCTCCTCGCGCTTTCCCTTTCTTTTTTCGTGTTTAGCAGGCGTACAATAGGGTTGGGCAGTTTTCTTTACCCACTTTCCTCAAATTCCTGGCCTGGCTTGGCAAAGCCGTTGGGTTCTTCTTCGATTTCCCCTTTTGTTTTTTCCCTACCAACGGTGTCCCCAGGTACTTTTATCTTTTTTCACCCTGCGATGGAAACATTTGTCCTCTCCCCCCCGTGGTGGCACCACCTGGATACTTTCTCCACGGTTGCCCTCGACCCCGTAGGGGGCAACGTCTCCATTCTGTTTTTGTTTTCTTGGTTCACCGGACCGTTCCCCCTAGTGTGTCCTTTGACACTTGGAGTTTTTTGGAAATTCGACGCTTCTTGAACTTGAGCCCAACCCCTTGTTTTTTTGGCCAGCTGTGAGCTGGTTTCGGCCGTTTCCGATTTTTTCAATTATTCTTCAGTCCTAGGCACTACCACCAATTCGTTGCATCAGGAAACACCTCGTGGTCTTTTTTCGAACTTCGATCCGTCTATTTCTTGGGCAACCAGGGTTCTGGGCACCGGTCCCGTTGTTTTTTTTAACTGGTCCCGTTAAGTCCCTGAGCCACCATTCCCCTCCCATTCCAATTCCGCGCTGCGTTAACCCCAGGCGCTCCTCCTCTTTTTCCCCTCAGCTGCCTGCCCACTCACGCCCTTTGGCTCTTCCCTCTTCCCCCCAGTTCGAACCGTACTTGCCCTTTTCCTTTTCTTTGCCCTTGTTGTTTTTCTTTTTGTGTTTGGTGTTTTTTTCAGTCACCCGCTCACGTGTCACTTTTTTTGTTTTCTTGCCATCACTTCTTCTTTTTTCCCCCTGTTGGAATTTCCTTGCGGTGGGCTAGACCCCCCAGCCCCCCACCCCCTCCGTTTTTTTCAGGATTCCCTCAACTATCCCCCCTTTTTATCGCTTGTCCCCACGGATTAAGTAAGTACTTTTCTGGACCCGCGCAAACCCTTTTTCTCTGTATTTTTTCTGCCTTCTGTCGGGGATGGGGTTCTTTCGTTTTTTCTTTCACCCCCTTTTTTTGTTCCCGCGCGCGCGTGCTGGGTTTTCTCTCGCCGGTTGGTTTGCTGGGCTTTGATTGTCCCCAACCGGGTCTTTCGAGTTTTTTTCTCCGGTTTTTCATTGTTTAGTGCTTCGTGGTTGCTTTTTCTTCGTGTTCTTCATGTTTATCTGCGTCCTCTGGCCTTCTGGTCCGGGGGGCTCTTGATCCCCGTGTTTTTTTAAAGATCCACCCGTTTTCCCCACGCCCGTTGGTGTTTTTTTGTCTCCTCTGTGATTTTCACTGCCCTTGCTAGTCCTTTCTTCTTGACAAAATATTTTTCTCCAATTTTCCCGTTATGAAACGTGCAGGTTTACTGCTCCCCCCAACGATACCGTGTTCGTTTTTCCTGTCTTCTTTCGCACGCTGGCGTGTCTTGGTCACTGCGTTTTGCAAGGGTGTCAATTTTCCTTTTTTCTTACATTTCCCCACAACGGTCGTCTTGGTCCCCCAATTCTTTTTTCTTACTTTGTTTCCATTCTTCCTCCCTCTCCCAGCTGGGTCAGTAGCGTTCGTACCGTCCTTTCAGTTGCTTTCGAAAACGTTTTGTTCTTCCCCACTTAACCCGTGTCGATTCCTGTTAAACTCGGCGTTTTCCCTTACACTTGCAACATCTGATCTACCCTGCCCTTTTCCCTGTTGTGTTCTGGGCTCCCTCTCCACGATCGTGTTGTCCACTTTTGCCTTCCTCTGTTTTGGCTTTCCTCTCCCTGACCCTCACTCTGACTGGTCCCGAATTTTTTCAGGTCCTAAGTCCCTTTGTTTTTTGCTTGCGGGTGGTTTTGTGCCCTCTTTTCCGTTGCCGCTGATCTGTTGAGCTTTTCGTCCGTTTGTTTACACTCCCTTTTTGTTGGGAAAACCACGTTGCCTTGTCTCCTTTTTTCCTGGTCAAGTTGGATTGCCCCCACATGATCCTCCTTTTCCTTCCTCCCTCTCCCCGTTTTTTTTTTCTTCCAGTTTTGTTTCCAGTTTGGGACCTTTTTGCCTTACCACCGGTCTTGTGTCCCTTGGCAGTGGTTCTTCCCACTTTTGGTGTAACCCCCTCTCCTCCTCTGACCTTGCGGGTCGCCCGATTCTTTCCACCGCTGCCTGGTGGACCCCTTTTTCCGTCCTTGTTTTTCGGTTTTTTTTTTCCCTTTCTTGGACCAGTCCGGAGTTTGTCCCTGTCTTATGCCGTCCCAACACGACTTTCTGGTTCACTTGACACCAAGATCGTTATCTTTGCTGACACCGCCATTCTGCTTTATCCTGCCATGTTTCGTTCACGTTAAGCGTTGACGTGTCCGCTCCTATCTTTTTTGTACGTTGCAACCTGTGAAGTCCGACTTGTCGATTCTTTGGAGGTTACTCCTCGACTTGCCCCTGTTCGTTGAAAGTGCTCATGAAACAATGCCCCTTGATGATTGTCAGCGTTTTGTGATGGCCCCCTTTACGTATCCCGTTCACCTCTGCACCGGCAACGCCAGCGTGCTGACCCTCTCTTGAATTCTTTCGTTTGTCTGTCCCTTTTTCCTTTCCCCTCCTTTCTCCTCCTGGTTACCTTGTTTCTCCCAGCAACCCCGAGTGGTTCTCTTTCCCCATTTCTTGATTTCCATCGGCCTAGCCCAGGCAACCGGCGTTGATCAAAACTGTTTTTTTTATCTGGGCTTGCCCCCCCCCCCTCCCCCATTGTGCTCCTGTCTCCCTTCCCCCCCTTTTGATGGAACCTCGTGAAACATGAAGAAAACCTGCTTGACCGCCGCAACCCTATTCTTAAGTCAATCTAGACCCCCTTCCCTTTTTTGATTGCATTCGCCACATCACCCCTACCCCTTCAGACCAGACGGCTCGTTGTCGGCCCCCAAATTACTGTTTCACTGAAAAGCCCACAATAAGACGTTCTGCGTTCATGCCAACGACATGGACGTTGCGACTTTTTTTCCCGGTTGGGGCATTTCGTGCACGCTCCTTTTGTTTTTTATTAGCCACATTTTGGATGGATACTTGCCACCACTTTTGGTTTTTGGGGTGTGGATCCTCCACTTCGTTAACAAGGATGGTCAGGAAGTTACCCCAGAAGACTCCCCTTGCTGTCCACGTTCCCTCGTTTGTTGAGCTGAACCCCTTGCTTCCCCCGGAACATGAGTCACTTCAGTAAATTTGGAGGGTGACGTGGGTGATATTTATTAATCAGGCTGTTTTGATTTCTCTTGCTCTTTTTCCCGGAGCGGTTACCCTGTTTTTGACCGTTGTCAGTTGAGGGCGCCCCTTTAGAATGACCGGTACCCCCCTTTCCCCTCTTTCCAGGTGTCCCCTCCCCCCGTTTTCTTTCTCCCAATGTAGAATGAGGAAGAGTGCGAGAAAGTCCGCATGGTTGTAAGTAGGCACTCGGGTTTTCGAGACCGGCCCCTTTTCCTCTCCCCCATCCTGCCCGTCGGTAAGAGGCGACACCCTTCGCCTGTTCCAGATTTTTGTCAGTCCGGTTGCTTTTTATGTTTGCTCCCCGCTTCCCAGGTTTCCACCGCCTGGCATTGGGTTGGACCTCATCCCCCAGGAGTTTCCGTGGTTTCCCGCTGTCGCCCCCCCTTAAGGGGAGTATCCGTTGGTCCACCCCCTTTTGTGCTTAGGGTTCACCCTGGTCATCGCCGTGCCCCCACTCGGGAGCCCTTGTTAGTTTTGGAAACGTTCCCCGCAAGGTGTTTATTCAGGTCGCATCCCTCCCACCCACTCCTTCCCCTTTTCCCTCTTAGGGATTTTCATTAGTCGGTTTTTTTTGTTTAGTCTGCCAACCCCTCTTCCTTTCTTTGCTTTGAGACTTGTCTTTTTCTTAGTAGTTCCGGGTATCCCCGGCTCCGTCGTGTCCCCGGCTTTTGCCGGTCTTGGCCGCGCTCCTCGAAACAGAAAGCTGTCTTGGTGCCATTCCATTTCCCTGCCCCTTTTTTTTTTTGACAGTAGAAAGGTGTTTGCCTGGTTGTACCTCTTCTCCGTCCCCCAGCTTTTCCAGTTCGGTTTTTTTTTTTGGTTTTTCCGTTTTTTTTCAATGACGTTGGTTTTGCGTTCCACCCGCACTTTTTGCCGTTTACTCCCCTTTTCTGTTCCCCAAGGTGACTGCTGCGCTCCCCCCCCCTCTGAACACGGTTCCTTGCTCGGGTGGGTGCAGTTTCTTGACCCCCCCCTTTTTTCCGTCCCATCCTTGTCCAGATCGTTTTTCTTTTTTTTTCGTAATGCTCGAAGAAGCCCGCCTCCACCCATTGTCCCCCCCTTCTTCCCGTTTGTTTTACGTGGATTTGTAACCCCATTGCTCTCTTGCCCCGCCGCGATCCTTTCCCCCCTAAAGTTTGCCCGTGTGTTTTTTTTTTTGACCAGCGCCGTTCTTAGGCCGTTGCTCCCCTTTTGACTCTTTTGTTTCTTCCCGCAGCCCCGTACCTCCCCCCCTTTTTCGGCCCGCTTTCACGGGATACGAACCCCCCACCCTTTTCCCTTTTTTTCCTGGGTCAGCGTTCCCCTTTCCTTTTTTGTTTTGAGTCACGTGTGCACGCGGACGACTTCTTCGTGCGGTGGCGGAAGGTTATCCGCTGGTCGTTGTACGAGACTGAACGACCCCCTTTCCCCTTCTTCCTCCTCGCTGCCTTTCCTCTTTCTTTTTTCCCCCCCGGTTTTAGGTGGATCACGTCCGTACTGAGATGCACATCCTTTTGTTGGGACCCGCCCCCTCTTGTCTCTCCCCAAGTGGGAAGGACACAAGGTTTTTGGGTGACCCACATTTTTTTTTTATGTTTTTGGCACAGGTGGTTTTTTTTCTGCCCCAGGGTTGTCTGGGCCCAAGATTAGGTCCCCCTTTGGGCGATCTTTTTTCCCCCTTTTGAGATAGTTTTCACGGCCCGGTACGTTGCTTGTCTTTGAAAGGTTCCCCCCCCCGCCCCCCCCCAGTTTCCCTCCTCCTTTTTTTTTTTTTAGCGTCCGCCTAGAACGGCCGTTCCCTCCCTGCGTTTCCTTTTTTCAGGTCGCTGGGGGTGGCTGTTGTTTCCCCCTTTTTGTCGCAGTTTCCGCCCCGTAGAACGAGCTACACTCTTTTTCCCGTTCTGCAATTCCCCCTTCTTGATTCGTTTTTCCCCCCAGGTTTGTTTCTGGAGTATTACCTCTTCATTGTCTTTTCCTTTTTCCCCCTGCAATCCACTGTTTTGGACCCCGCCCCTCTGGTATGGGCCTTTGAGCCCCTTCCGGTAGCGTGGTTTCTTGCATACGGTCGCCTCCCACCGCCGCTACGGGCGACCGCTACCTACCCCTTGTTTTTTTTACCCGTTTTTTTTTTTTTTTTTTCTTTGTTCCAACCACGCTCACGAGACCCTTTTTTTTCCTCCCCCTTTTTTCCCTGTTTCCCTAACCACCCTTACTTTCCCCCCCCC
>Ga0179593_1753174_pt1 | contig 10578 bp, 7 predicted proteins | sample CZODoug2_1_08_16_FD_185931 | JGI IMG/M metagenome (GOLD analysis project Ga0179593, IMG submission 185931) | Vadose zone soil fungal communities from Angelo Coast Range Reserve, California, USA - CZODoug2_1_08_16fungal (PacBio error correction) | ecosystem: Environmental > Terrestrial > Soil >... | reverse complement strand
TTTTGCCTAACTGAAATCACTCTTGCCGCGCTTCACTATTAGCAGTCTGATCACGGCGTCGATCCGGCCTGCACCTAACTGCATTGCCCCTGCCTCACGCACAACGTTTCTCATCTGCTCGCCGCTGGCCACTGGATTCTTTTTCTGCTGCTTTGCCGTTCGGCAACCCAGGAGAAGCGTCCATATATTTGTGACGCCCGACTCAGCTTACGACATTTTCAAAATCGAAGAGGCGTCAGTCGCGTGCTTCGCGTTCGTGTTGCGGCCCTGGATTTATGACGCCTTTCGATCAAATTCCTCCTCTATGTGTACTTTGCGCGGCTCGCCCGGCCTCTCGCGACTGTCCAGTGTGCTCCAGCTGTCACGGCATATATTTGAATGTCTCCACTTTACGAGGTCGTCCGATGTCTTTCACCCTGATCTTGATCATTTACTTTGTCCTCGGTCTGTGCCTATTTCTTCGCAACTTCAAAGGGACTCACGTTATCGTAACCTTTGCCCGCACACTGTATATCGACTCTCATTTCTTTGTGGTCTAGGGCGCTAATATCCATATCCGGGCGCTGTGGCGGAAACTTGACATGACTTGTCCTTACCACAATGTGTGGTCCACCTAAGGACTACTCGTTCCCAGCTCCCAATTCTGTCACGACATTGGAACTCTTCTTTACCACTCAATTGTCCGCCACTCGTTTCCTCAGCCTTTTGCCGCCTTCTTGGTTGCCGTTCTCTTTCCTTTGCTATCGAGGAACACACGCCCCACTCTGACACACGTCTGACATCTCGTGCGCTAGATATTGGTCACACACCTGTTTTGTCAAGCGATTTGCTTGCCTGCACCTTACGAGCCTTTGTCATTACCTATAATGTTTCCTTTTCAGTGAATTCCTGATACGCTTGTTTTCTCTGTCAGTGGCTCTATCCTCGCTCAGCCTTTTACGTTAGGCAAATTCTGTGGTACTGTATTCAGCTCGTCATGACTGTTGCGAGTCCTTCCGTGCAAAACCCCGTGCACCGCCACACTATATTGGTTCCCCTATTTTTCCCCCGACATCACTATCTACTTTTTTCCTGTGTTCTCGCACTTCATGCAGGGGAACGTGGTCTTTGATCAGTTATGTCGCTCCGTCTAGCATTGAGCCGCTCCTGTTCACCACGTACTGAATTGAACTCCATGCCTTTGTCTGATCGGTGAGCTTATATTTCAATCTCGTGTTCCGCAACTACTTGTTACTATTCCGTCGTTTTTCAGTCTGGGCCTTCATTTTCATCTATCCTCAGCTTATCTTTTTCCTTCTTTTTCCGTATCTTTCTACCTTTCTTGTCCGCCCCTTCTATCCTATAATTGGTGGATACTATAATCCAGTCTTTCTTAGTCAGCGCTCACGATCACCGTGATCGCACGTTTTAGTAGTTGTGTTTTTATTATCGACACTCCCTCTCGTATCTTCCCTGTCATTATTTTCTTTCCTATTTTTCCTTTGCATGGACTATTTTGCGCTGTAGACCTAAGGCTTTCTGTTCAACTGTCTCCGACTTCTTTAGCTCTTGCTTTCCATTTGCCCTTTTGGTTGTTTTTCGTGCATACTTTGCAGCATATCTTTCTGAGTTTAGATTGTCTCTGGAGATTGTTCGCAGTCGCTCTATTTCTTCGTTATTCTCTCTTCTTTTCCTCTAGGCAGTTTCTTTTTTTCCTTTGCTGTTCTCTCTTACTAGTGAGGCAAACTTCCCTTGTCATGTTGCACTTTCCTGTTCCTCTCTGCCGATTCTCCTATTTCAAGTATTTAGGCGCTGCACTTTACACCACGTCTCAATTATATAAATCGGCTACCCTCTGAATTTAAACAAACGGACCGCATTGTGGTTTTTCCAAACTCTCTCACATCTCGATCCGTTTTATGCCTGTTCCCTGTTCTCCTTCTGTTCGCCTCCATTTTTTCGCCTCCTGTAGACTTATCCTATTGTTTTATGTTTCTTTTTCTTTTCTTCCTTGCTTCTCTTTCTTTTTTTTTCTTTTGTACCGTACGTCTTTTATGTTGCTTACCTTATCTAGTCTCAATAATTCGAAATTTCACCACCCGCCAAACTAGTAACTCTAAACTTCTTGCTTCCTCACCCCTTAAAATCTTCACTTCTATCATATGCCTGTCACGACCTATGCAATTACCTTGAATTGCCCGCAATAATATACTACAATAATTGCGGCCTAATTGGGCTTTGCTGACCTCACTTTATAGTGCCTTAGTCAACTTCATGCCTGTTGTTCCCTTCACTCGTACGGTTTCCCTTTTATATTAATGTATGTGGTCTGTGTTAGCTTTCGTCAGTAGTTAGTTGTCCTTCTGTTTACTATTGCGACCTGCCATTGTATGATTTGACTTCGCTCGTCACATGGGGTTTTTGGCTGAGTCGCACATTTCTCTACTCCTTTTGCGCTCTGGTGGGAGAGCTCACTCTCGAGGGGAAGGCATGAAATTACCTTGTCATACGCTAACATGGTATCTCGTGGCCTTTCTATTTTGGGCACTTTGGTGTCCCCTTTATATACTGCTTACTCTATATTTGTTGCCCTCCGGTCTGCCATCTCTATCGCTGCTCCTTGTCTTTAATTCACTCAGTAAGGGCTGATAGCGACGCCGTCTCAGGATTTGTTGACTTCCCGGTGGCTTCATCTTCATGTTTTTCCTTGCAATTCTAACTTCTCCCTATGGCGTGGAAAATCCAGTCCAGAAATTTCCGCTTTCTAATCTTATTCCTGTCGCATCCAACCTAACGCGGCATTTTCACAGACGAACTAACAATAAATTTACGGCCGGTCCCCGGCCTCGCCAAATCGCTTTCACAGATTTCGTTTCTACTTGCATTTCGCGTAGTATTCAACATGCACGCACGATTAAGTCCCATGCTTTAGCCCTGCGGAGCTCTCCTGCCCACATTCGCGACTGTTTCAGACGGGTCTTACCGTGACTAGAGCTCGCCGTCTTTTCTAACAATTCGAATATGATATTGAGCATGGCCGCTCGCTTCGCTCTTCCTGCACGTTCAGGCATTTTCGTGCGCGATAGATCCGTTCTCTATACACCTTTTTCCCCGTAACCAGTTACGCCCTGTGTACATCTGTCCGGCGATGTCATGAGGCCTTTATTCTTCATGACTTTGATCACTGTGGGCCGCTGCCCTATGCGACTAGCCTGCTCTTGCCGCTCGTGACATATCGGATCACATGTTCCCCCAGTGCCACTCGTGGCAAGTACCATTGCCGCCTATGACACCGTCGCCGTCTGCTCTCTCTAATTGCTGAATAACTGGGTTGTTTGTCGGCTCTTCATCCCAAATAACCCAGGCAGTCGTATTCTCTGGTCTTATACCCGATGTTCGCTTCTCTCTTGCTCGCCCTCTTTTCTCTTAGTAGTATTGACTTCTTTGTTGGCACTCGGATTCGTTTCCCGTCTCAATGCTTGTTGTCTTCGTCCGCCCATATTAACACCGATTGCAATATTTCTCTTGTCACGATTCTATCCTCTTGCCTTATGTCGTCTGCTGATCTCCCCGCAATGCTTCACTCCGGCTACAGTGTTCCCATCCTCCATCTCTGTTGCCCGTCCTTCTCACCCGGCGCGAGCATGTTGCCGGCCACCAATAATACTTTTTTAAACTCCAAATCTTGTAAGATTTGATTCGGCCCAGCAGGATCTTTGCTGCGTTTTGTTCTCTTTGTCATTGGTCAGAATTACAATATCTCTCCCTAGGGGCCGATGTATTGTCTTTCATGCTACGATAGTCATATATCGTTGTGGTCTTTTTCATCTGTGGTGAGCTGTGACTCCTAGGGTAACAATGTCCGAGCGCATGTCAGTTGATGTGTTCAGCTACCCATTCCCGGCTTTACCCTCTGACTTGCACTTCCGCTGCTTACGATATCCTTCGTTAACCCCTCAATTTAGTTTCTTCTCAAACTTTTCTCCATGTAGTGTGTGCGTTTACTGTCGTAGGGCCCAACTAGTCCCGATTTCACCCTCTTCTTTCTTTGTTTGATCTTTCTCGCTTTACTCTTATGATTCCCTATGAAGGTCTCTTGGCATCGTGGCGGTGATTTAATTCCTCATGTCGATTTTCCCTCATCCCCATTCTGATGTATCTTTGGTGTTTGTGCTTTCTGGCTGATATCCTCTGTATTATCTCGTTCTGGCTTCGGTTTTTGTTTCTTCTCATTGCTATCCGCATTTCCCTGTATCGTCTTACTTCTCGTCGTACACATTTTACCCTTATGTTTGTTTTCATCCCTTCTGCCTATTATGTTTAGCTTCCTATGTTTTGGGTCGTTTGATCTTCAGTTTTTCCTGGTGTCCTTACGCGCTCATTTGCGTCTTTATTCCACGCTCATTTGTGGAGTATTATATCCATACTGCTTTGCTCCGTATCTGGCATGGATTTCGGCCCTGTTTGTGCCCCATTTTCGTTCGGCTCCTTCAGGCCATGATTCTTTGTTGGCTGATTATCTTCACTCTTTACGCCGTGGTGCTTAACATTCATTATTTGCCTGCGATCGCCCTACCTTTATTTTCCTTTGTTTCACCAGCAGTACAATTCATTCACCGCACCCCTCCCCTGGTCTCTGTCATCCTGCGTTCTTCTTGTCGCCAGTCACTAGTTGTACTGTGCCATTCTGCCCCGTTTGCGGACTTGTTTTTTGTTCATTCTTTAAGCGTTGCCTTTCGACACTGATTTATCCGCGTATGCTTCATGGCGTTTCTTCTTCTCCTCGTTGCTTATCTTCCGTCTTTCATGTTGCACTTCTTGAGTCTTTGGCTTCTTTTTTTGTCCTTCCCCAAGGTGGTTTCCTGGTCCCCCCCTCACTCTTTTTGACTTACTTTGCTTTTTCTTTAAGTTTACCGTATTATGAATTTAGAATTTTTCCTTGGCGTGTCTAGCTGTCCGTTCTTTGTGGTCCGCGCCCATGGTTTCTTTACTGTTATCACACTCATTATGCGGATTGCTTCTCCACGAGATAGTCATCTTCTTTTAACTTACCACTTGCCACTGTCTAGATCCTTTTGTAGATAGTTGACCTATTTTCACAGTTTTGTCCCTACCTCCTTTATGCCCTCCTCTTTCGTTGTGCTCCTACGTCTTTCTCACATGTCCGGACCATAACTGTCTTCACACTCAGTACTTAGCCCTCCGTACGTACTTTTCGTTATGTTACTATCTTCTGTAGAGGATATCCGTCGGGACGCGTGCACCTTGTTTCTTTCTGATCTCATCCATTTATGGTTCCTTGTCATTCGCTTTTGCTCTCTTTTTTCATACATTGGCTTTTTCTTTGTCTGTGTCGATTCATCACTGCCATTCCGGTCTTGTGGCTTCTTGATTTTGTTTCCCACTGCGCCCTATAATGTTATTTCGTAGCTCCCTCTCTATTTCCTTTCTTATTGTTTTGCTCTTGGGTGTCGTTGTCTTTACGTCCTTCCTGGTACACACGCCTTTCCCTTCTCCTTCTTTTGTTTTTATCTTTGCTTCTGTGTCTGATGTATCGCTTAAATTCCTTTATCATTCTTTTTATTCTGTAACCGGAGTATCCCTTCTGGCGATTCATCTCTTTTTGCATGCGCGAAGGTGAATCTATTCTTTTTCCTCATATTTAGATGGTTACAATCATGATTTGACATCTTTGATGACGCTCTTTGTTCTGGCCTGTATTGCGACCCCAGTCCGCTCTATGTACTCTACTTTCACCTTTGTTTGCATATATCGCAACTTAAACTTGTTTATTGCTGCCCTACTTCTCGTTCTGCCTTCCAAGCAGTAGTTCTGTGCCTGCCTCGCATATCATACCGCGGTCTCCTCGAATTATATTACCTCATTGCAATGTTCGACTATACACCCGTCTTCTACGGGACCCACTTTCCCACCTATTGTCAACTGCTATTCATATATCCTCAGCCGCTCACGCCGTGGTCCTTCCGCTGCCCTATGAGGCGTTACAGCGCACTACCTACTTCCTCAACAAGCGTAAGCGCACCCCATCCGCCAGTTGTGTATAAGCTCCTGCCCTTGCACTGTTCGAACCCTATCGTATTTTACCAGTCGCGCCAGTTGTCGGATTTCACGTAACGCTTTCTCGCAGCGTTTTCTGATCTATCCCATCATTATATTGAGCTCACAGTCCAGCCCACTCCTCTGTCCGGTCGACCCCATAATGGCCCATTATTTCGGTAGACCATAAACATCAACACTGCTCGCTCCTATACTGCTCTTATGCAAAGCATCCGCGCTTCCAGACTGGCACACATTTCTTTTTGCGCGAAGACAACTTTACTGACTGCCGACTTCGCACTCCTATTAAGCTTAGAGCGAGTCACTACCAATTACTGGGCCCACTCTATTTCTTCCCGCATCTTTTTTTTTTCGTCTTCCACTCTTCTATCCTGCTTCGAGTTCTGTTGATTGTCGTCCGATGCGATTGACTTCGATTTTTTTGACGTCTATCCGGTCTTCCTTCTTCCTTTCTCCCATCTTCTTCGGTCTTTTTATCGGCGGTCATGGTTTTTGGTGATCCTAGGCTTTGAACTACGTCTCTTATAGGAGATTTCTGTTTGTTACTTTTTGTCTCCTCTGTTTTTCCTTTTCTTTTAGTTTTTCTTTTTACTCCCTGACGTTATTGCTGTCCAGTGACGTGTCGCGTCGCTCAGATGTGGCGCGACCTGTCAGCTTTGCGGTGGTCAGAGGTATAGCCTCTGCCTGCTCGGTTCTCTCTTTCCTTCCCCTTTTATTCCACTACCTCCTATCCACCTTTCCGCTTTTCCTCTTTTTAGTTTTGACAGCTCTTTTTTGTCTTGGTCTCCAGATGGTTTCAGACGAGAGGTGTTTTTGGTCTCTCTTCGAGATTGGCGCTTGGGTTCCTCTTCCTTGGCAGAGATTTCAGACATTTTTTTATTTTCTGCTTCCTTTTTTCTTGACTCTATTAGATCGGCTGGGTGTCCCCTTGACTTGGTGCGATTCGCGTCCTTCGCTTGCCTATTGGGTGTATCCTCCGACGTTTTGTCTGCTCCGTGCGTTCCCGTCTTGCGAAGATTTTACACTTGGCACTTGCGGACTCTGTCTTCCCCCTCAATTCGCTATGTTCTCTTTCTTCTTAACCTTTCTTACAAACTTATGGCGGGCATCCTCGTTTCCGCCTTATTTCCATGGTTCTCACTCTCATGGTCTCGGAGCGCGCTGGCACAACAGTATGACTCTGTGCCTTGTGTAGTTTTTTGTCATGCGGCTTTGCTTTGGTGCTTTAGGCCCTGGATTCTTTCACTCTTATTGGCGCCGTGTTGGTATTTCTTGTGCACTTCTGATCTACGTTAGGTTCTTTGCTCGCGGTTCTTGTATTCCCCGATGTTTCCTCTCTGCCCTTTTTTGTTTTTCCGTGTTTTCTCCCCTGAGGTCCCGCCTTTTCTTCCCTTTCTCTTCTTCTGTTTTTGTTTTAGTACAGTGACAGCGAGGATGGCCTTTCGTCCAAGTTTGCTGTTTCGTGCGATTTTCCGTTCTGCGATCTGACGGGCATTTGTGTATGTCGCTGTTCGTCGTTGGGCGGTACATGACCTGTGTGTTTTGTCTTATTGTTCTTGCGTTTGCGCCTTCCTCGTGCAAGTGTCTCTTCTCGGCTGTCGCTTTCTCTTCGTTTCGGACGAGCAGGTCTGCTTTTCCTTTGCTTTCCTCGTCTTTCAGTGCGGCTAGACGTTTTGCGTGTGGGACTGTGGATAGGCTCCCGATTCCCTTCTCGACTGCGCTGCATAATTTTTGTAACATCAGTTTTTGCGTGGTAAGTTCTCTGTCATTTCGGTCTCTTTGGAGGTTCGTTTTGTGTTTCCTTTTCTTTTTTTCGCTTCGGCTGCGGTTCTTTGACCTGGCTTGGTGATTTTGTGCTTTGGGCGTTCATTTTTTCTTGTGTCTCCCTGAATCACTCAGCATTGTTATTATGAGTGCGGAACATTGTTTGAGGCATGATTATATTCTTTTGCGTCTAGCAAGCTCATCTCGTGGCAGACCTTCTGCTTTGGTTCCTGGTACGAGCCAGGTGTTCTAATGTCCCTCAATATCGTCCCCAACTCTTCGTCCTCTTTACTCAATATTTGTTGACTTGGTATTTTTCAGTGTAGACTATTTTATGTCGGCTTTTTCATCTTTTTTGGTTCCAACTTTCCATTTTGGTTCTCGGCTTTGCTTTTTTTTGGGTTTGATCTTGCTTCACGGTGTTTAGATGTTTTTTCATGATTTGGTTTCTTTTTTTGGTCCTTTTTTGAATCCGATTCTTCTTGTCATTGGCCCGGTCCCTGATTCTCTCTCCTCCCTATTTGCGCTGGCTATTTCTGTTGCCCCATTTGTTGACCGGTCCCTCGCCGTTTTTTCATTACCCATATGGTATTATACAATCATCCATTAGTGTGTGACTGCTGTTAATCTGTCTTGTTGATTTTTGACCTTTGGTGTGTTGTAAGTCGAATGTTGTTTATCAAGCCGCGTATTTCCCCTTCGGCACGGAAAACCTTCTCTAAGTTCATTTTTTCTCCTGCTTTTCGTTTTGTCGCCTCACGCATATCTCTTTCTCTTCATGCCCTAGTTCCATTGCTATCCGCGAAGGGGTTGCACCTGCCCGGTGCTGCTGGCTCCCTCTTTTTCTTTCTCTTTTCTTTTGGTGTTATTTGGTGACTTTGGTTTTTTTCGCGGCAGGTCAGTTCTCTTTGTTGTGATATTTTCCTTCGTCCGGCGTACATTTCGGTTCTTCGGTCTGCCTCCTCTCGCCACCCACCTTCGTCTTTTTTTTCCGCTTTTTTGCCCTCTCTATTCTGATACCTTTCTGCGGATAGTGTGCGTTATGCTCTTTCCTCTTTGGGTATGTTTGTTGTTTTGTTATTCTTTGCCTGCTCCTCGAGCTTCACGCCACAGACTAATGGGAATTCCTACTGTGTGCTCTAGTGTCTCACTGTTGGCAACGACCTTTGACTTTCGCTCACTTCACTTCTTTTGTTCGCGCTAATACGTCGATTGTGCTTCGCTATTCCTGCTCTTATAATTGTATGCACATCTAGCTCGACGACGTGAGTTTATTTTAATCTTTTATCTTTATATAATATTGCATTTAGTCCCGCCTTGCCTCCTCGCATTTTTTGCTTATGAATTCTACAATTGGTCGTTATCCTTCTCTTCATTTGTTCTGCTGCCTCATCTTCCTGTTGTTTTTCCAATTCATTTGCGGACCTAATATGTTTTGTCCTTGGTATACTTCAGCTCTTGCAGTTCGTTAAGGTGCTGGAATTTTTTACTTTTTTATAATATCGTTTTCACTTTTTTCTTTTTGTCCCTTCCTTATGTTGATTAACTAGTACTCACTTTTCTTTGGTATAAAATAACACACCTCGTGCTGATCAGTCTAATGGTCGCACTTTATATCGTTCTTGCCCGCCTGCCTGTTTCACTGACGTGAATTGTTCCTTGGATTCCTGTTAATTTTCTGCGCAGTGCACTATTTTTAATATTACAACTCATTTGCTTATAAGTTAGTAAGACCGTGTCCTCACGGCGTGATATGTGGTAGGTCGGCCAACATATAATTATAAGTCTATTATTTTTATTCGCATACATTTAACAAAACTATCAACTTGATTTGGTTCTCCCCCCCCCCCCCCGCCCGTTTGGACCGGAACTCTATCCTACGCCTACAAGTAAGGTCCATTTATTTGGAGTTCAGCATTGCGTACTTTACTCCCGGTCAACTTTTGCAGTCTCCCGTGCGTCTTCATCTTTGTGCGTTTCTTTAGAAGCCTAGTGCTTTCCACTGTTTACGATTTTCCTCTGCGCTTCTCCTGTTTGTGGTCTCTAGCTCCCTCGGTGGAGGTTTTTTTGGGCACGTCTTTCCCCGTGTGCTCTTTTTGTGTCGCCTCCTGATGCTCTTCTCCTTAGGTGATTTTTTGTGTGCTGTATCGCGTTACTTCTATTCTCGCTACTTTTTGCTACTCTCTTCCTGCAGTGTGCGCCCATCCTTTGCCAACTTGACATCTGTTTCTTTGGGATACGACGCCTACGGAGTTCTGTATTCCTTGCATGTCCTTGAAACACATTCTGCTTCTGTTCTGCTTGGAGACTTTCTTGTTCTTGTGAAAAGTAACTGATCCCCGTCCGCACTTGGCCAGCCCATTGTGCATTCGGCCCCCTTGTGTTTTTAGTTCTTTTTCTTTTTTTCTTAGTCTAATACTTTTTGCAGCCGACTCTTGAAATCCCCTCGGCGCTGCTCGCGCCGAATTGAGTGCTTTTTTTGCCCTGAGGGAACTGGACAGGTTCGTTCTTCGCATTGTCGGTGCGGATTCAGCGAGATGTCGGCTAGATCTGCCTGTTTTTTCTATATTTGGCACTATTCAAGATTCGATTCTTGTCCCGGACCTATTTCCTTTTCTTTTTGTTGCTGTCAGCGATTTTTCCCCTTTTCCCGTTTTCGTGCCCCGCACATTACGCGCGACGAACATTGCATTCAACCGATTAGCACTTGACCTTTTCGTAAACCGTGTTTTGGGCTATCCTATTCTTTTCTTCTTG
>Ga0179593_1646780_pt1 | contig 10578 bp, 9 predicted proteins | sample CZODoug2_1_08_16_FD_185931 | JGI IMG/M metagenome (GOLD analysis project Ga0179593, IMG submission 185931) | Vadose zone soil fungal communities from Angelo Coast Range Reserve, California, USA - CZODoug2_1_08_16fungal (PacBio error correction) | ecosystem: Environmental > Terrestrial > Soil >... | reverse complement strand
TGTTTCTTTTTTCCGGCGCGAACCAGTGTGGCGTCTTTACTATTCTCCTGAGTCAGTCAAGCTGATTTTGTTTATGGTCCCTCACCACTGACGCCATTCTTGCATTTGTAAATTGAGAAGGACGGTAGAGGTCTCATCCTGTCCTTTCTGGACCCGGTGAAGCAGGAGGAGCTTATTCGGCCCAATCCCCTCCCCCACAAGAATTGAATCGGTCTCAAAGATTGCGGGATTCAGCTTCAGTCGACGGTTTTGAATTCGCTCCCATTCCTACACTTTTTTTTATAGACAAACAGATCAAGCGAGGACAGAGAAGGCACTTCTGAGGCCAGCCTAGGATTTCCCCTTTTGCTTGAGAGTGCTCTTCCCTTTTTTCAGAATTGTTCTCTACTATATCTATTTTTTTGGGTAATTACTCGGATTCTTTTTTAGAAAAAGGAGCTGTGAGGTAGGCGCCCCCTTCCCCTTCGTGATATCCTCCGAGACTACGTAAGAAGGATGCCCGTTGCCCTATTGGATTCAATCTTGTCTTAGGGTCAAACGTCCCTAAGATTTTTTTTTTCTGAAGATCCCCCTAGATCGCGGCGTAACCATTCCCGATATTTTTCCCACATTTCTTTCATAGAAAGGGAATAAGCTCTGTGACAAAACTTCCTTTGGTTTTTGATACCCCCCCACCCCACAATCTCCCCGAGATTTCCCCCCCTCGATAAACGACCCCGCCCCCTTCTGCCTTTTTCATGAGCCCTAGTCCTCCCTTTCCGCTCTTTTACCTTCTGCTGGCCTTCCCCTTCTAGTGAGGGATTCGCGGTACGATCACAGCCCAGGGCCGAAGGCCAAAGTTTGTAGACCCCCCCCTTCCCCTCCCTAATCCTTTTTTAGATTTTATGCCATTCTGCCTACGTCCAACAAGAGCCCCAGAGAGGTTCCTATGCCCGACGACGCGGGTATTTACTCTTTTCATTGTAGCCACCTTCTCCAATCCTCTTCAGACTCCACGAAGAGCGTAGGATTCTTGATTTTCTTTTCCCTCGTAAGGCCTTCCTTTTGTTTGCCTTGGAGATTGTTCCACTCCCCTTTTTGACGGTCTTTGATCCATAAAATCTCTGAGGCTTTTTTTTCATCTTTTCTGTTCATCAGAGAGAGCGCGACCTCCATAGTTTTGCAGATCCTCCTCCTTCGATCTCGAAAGAAGCGAAATCCGAAGTCCTACTTTGTCCCCTCTTCCTGCTAGCATCCTGTTTTTTGCTCTCGACTAGTAACGAAGACGAGTCGGCGATTCTTTCCTTCCCCTTTCCCCGTCGTGCGTTACTCTCCCCCGAAGCTTGCTCGCCATGCGTTTGTTCTCTTTGGCGCGAATTTCCTACGAGGCCGTGTCCCGCAGTACTCTCCCTACTCCTGAGATTTTTGCCATGGTTTGTGCGTGCTGTCCCCCTGAATTCCCCCAAGTCTCCTTTGAGCCATCTCCGAACCTGCCTCACTTTGGCGGTGCTTCTCACATTCGTTCATGGAGTTGAGTGACCTATCGTTTTTTTTGCGATAGCACCAGGATTTTTTGGGTCCCCTCTCCCGCATCCGGTTTTCTCGATCCTGGCGCGTGCGCCTACCTGTTGCGGTTTTTGACATCGGTCCCTGCCCATGATTGTAGGGTACTCTCGTTCAGCATCGTCTCAGTTTACTCGTGAGTCTGGCATTAATTCACCGCCATACGTCTCCTTTCCTTGACCCTATTCTCGCGCAGCTTGACTGTATGATGATCGAGATCTCTCCTCCCCTGTAATTTATTGCCTTTTTCCTCTGTTTCAGACGCTTTCTTTCGAGCTCTCTGTAGTGTCCCTGGTTTTTTTTTCCCCTTACCTGCTTTCTAAAGCTGCCCATTCCTGCGATCTTAAGCCTTTTTAGTTACGCCTCTGGCATTCTGGATCCTCCCACTAGATCCTCTTCTTTTTTCCCTTTTCCCTCGGCGCGATTGCATCTCGATTACTCTCTTTCCCTTAGGCGGGCGTGCCTAGAGCCTCTCCCACAGGCTCGCGCACCCCGCCTTCCTCAGCGACTCCATCGCCCCCGTCCATTTTCATCTCACCGACTCTTCCCCTGAGAGCGGGGAGGTCGCTAGTTTTTTCGTCGTCTTTTTTTTTGAGTCCGCCGCGTTCTTCATCTCAAGTTTTTTTTTCCGCTTCTTCCCGCATCTCCATCAAGGTCCGCCATCTAGCCAGTTCCGTTTGTGACTCCACTTGTTCCGACGTCTTCTTTTTTTTTTTTTAACACATTTTGCTTTCTCGTTCTACTCCTCAATTCCTGATAGGCTATTAACGTTCCTCCAGCCTCCCTCGGCCCTCCCCCTATTGTATTTTCGATTACCTTCCGAGACAGATTTTTCCATCGTTGTAATAGACCTACACCATTGAGTGAGCGCCCTGCAGTTTTGTGCTAGTCTCTCTTCCTCACCTCTTGCCTTGATCGACAGAGGGTATCTGCCCCCGCGCCTTTTTTTAATATCGCCTTCCGAGGGTGAACTAGACACTCTTTTCCTCCCGCCCTGACGTTCCCCCCCCAAATCCACTCGGCTCTCCAAATCTTCTCAGGCTAGGGATAGGTCTTGGTCTCGACCCACAGCTGGTCTTTCGGTTACGGTTTCGCTAATTTTTCTGGCTTCCTTTCGTAGAGCTTCTCCCAGTTGGCGAGGCCCTTTAAATTCTGTTTCGCCCAACCTGTGATCAGAGGATGACATCACCCAGAGACCCTGTTTTTCTTTTTCAAGGCCCCCCTCTCCCCGAAAAACGCTGCCCCTCTCAGCCCACCCCATCTCCCCCCTGAAGATTCGCTTCGTCTAATGTTCCTCCTCTCTGCGTGGCTTCTGAACCATGCCTCGACCTTGGGTCTCCAAGAGCAGCGTACGCTAACTTTTTATCCCCCCCCCTAACTTTTTTTGCTAGAGCTAAATTGTTTTCCCGCTTCTCTAAGAGAAAAAGTCCCTCTGATCCCCGCATGCTAGAATTTTTCAGCGGTCGAGCTCGAGGAATCGATAATTTTTTTCTTTTGATGTTGATGATGACGAGGACCCCTAGCTGTCAGGTCCTGCCTTCTCTTCCTTGAGGCCGTGTCATTACGGACATGAGGTGACCATCACGTGACGGGTTCCCCGTTGGGCCTGCCGGCCCGTTATCCCTCTGGTCCAGTATCTATGACGTGAAAACCGGTCACCCCCAATACCAACGGACCCAGCGTCTCCGATTTAGTTTGAGAGGTTCTGATTTTTTCCGTCGCGCGGTCCTTCTGTCTCTTTTCTCCAAGAGGCGTCTATCGCGAGCCTTCTGGCGGGGACCTCTTCCTTTCTTTGCAAAGGCCCCTTTGAGCGCCTACGCGATCTTCTCTGATTTCCTCAATCCTCCGCCAGGGTGGTAAGGTGGTTCCCCGAGCGGAACCCTGAGACCGCTCCTTCTTTTTTTTTCAGGTTATGTCGAGGGGCGGTCGGTCTCCCCATTCTTTCTTCCGAGCGGACGAGAGCCGCGGGTCGCCATGTTTTTTCCTTCCTTGAAACAGCAAAGGTGTGCCCAAAGGTCTCACGAGTTCTGGTTTCGGTGTCCTTAGCAATGCTGCTTCCTTCGATCTTCTTTCCTCTCCTGGAAAGGATTTCCCTGCTCTTCTCTGAGATCTCGAAAGCCCCCCAGATGATGGGAGGCGACGAACCTGAGGACCTCCGTTTTCATCTTGGCGCAGCGTGCCCTTGAGTGTTCCTTTTCCGCGAGCATAGCAAGTGGCCCCGTCGCTTCGGCGGGTTCTCTGATTTTTTTTTTTCTTATGGGATGCGCGAGACCGGTCGGTCTTTCGGAGCCGTCCTGATCAAGGCTCCCCTTTTGGAGGGAACGATCTCATCGCTCTCTTCTTGCTAATATTTTTTTAGGATATCCGCAAGCTCTGCAGATCTTATCTCCTAGCTCTTTTTCCCCTTAGAGACGTAGCTCCCTCCCGCCTTGGAGCTGACCTCGAAGCTCTGTCACCCACAAGACTTTTGGAGGACATTAGTGCCGCGCCTTTTCTCTCTGATTTTTCCCCTTTTTGCGCACCAGATAGGGACCCTTTCCTCCCGTCCCTCTGGATCTGGAGCATGATTTTCCCCCCTAGTTTTTTTTACTTCGGAGAAGATACGAACCTTCATCACCTTAGAAGCTTAAAATCCGAGTTAATTCTCGCTTTTTTTTCGCAAGTCTTTTCCTGACACTGAGGATTGTCGGGGTAACCTCCCGGGGAGTCTTTGGAAAGTTAAGGTAAGCGGCTACCACTTTCTTTTCTCGTTCTCTCCTTTCCGTCTCCAATGGCCGTTAGATTGTGGACGAGTTCGCGTTTCCCAGAAACTTCAAAACCCGACGATGTCGACTTCCTTGACTCCTCACTGTCTAGGAGACTGCTATTTTTCCAAGCACCTGTTTAATAAGAAAAAACCACGCACGCAGGTTTACCGAAGCTACTCATATCGACCCCATCCACAATGGTAGTCAAGGCTTCGAGGACATGAATGCCATCGTTTTTGTTTCGTTTCTCGCAACCAGTCTCAGCAGTCTCATAGCTGTTTTACCACTTGGTTTTCGGCCGGACATTCCCCTGCCCGCCCGCCAGCGCCGTTTTTGTTTATCTTACCTTTTGGCAGGTTTCCGAGATTATGGTCAGCCGACTCTCTTTTTTCCTTTGCGCCCCCCTAACCTCGAACCAAAGGAGGCCGAGTGCCTCTGCGGTTTTGCGCACCCTTTTCCCTTTTTAGTTACAGCGCCCGCGGGCTTTCTTCCAACGCCCGACGTTTCTGGGATCACTAGGCTCGATCAGTCAGATAGCGCAGCTAAAGTCAGTCTGGGCTCCTCCATTTTCTTTTCTTCCGACTCCCACTATTTTTCGCGTCGGAGTTGTCATGCAATTGCTCTCCATGGGGACGTTTTGAAGGCGTAAGAGCGGACAAGTTTTCCTTTTTTTGGTTTGTTTTAGCAAGCCAGCAGATAGCTGTCGTGACTTCACCCAGCAACTAAACAACAGAGAACTGCGACTTCTCCCCTTTTCTTTTTTTTTTTGCGAGGCCAGGCTGGCTGCTTCCGAACCCTTGATCGAGCGACTTCGGCCTTCTTTTTTTTTAATTTTTTTTTCATTCGCGTGATCCCCATGACCCTCGCGGGCAATCTGTCTTCTTCCAGTCTTTTTTTTATCGTGATATCGTCGAGCTTCGGAGAGTTTAAATCTTGTTGGTGTGTGGGGGATACCCGCAATCAGGTCGTGCACCTATTTACATGGAGAGCCGGTCGCAGGCAGCACTGTCCCCCCTTTTCTGAGGCTTTCTGGTGACGCCGGCGGAGCTCGGCCAGGTAACTCCCCTTTCCTTGATCTTGACCGGTCCAGACACGATGGAATCGTCAAATTTGCTTTCTCGGTTTTTTTGAGCGTTTCAGTTCGCGTGTCTTTCCCCTACACACAGGCCTCCCCAGACCCACTTAGTCGGTTGGTTTCTCCCCACCCCTTAGGCTTTTTTTTTTTTTTTTTCCCCTATCTTTCTTTCTCCCCTCAGTTTTCTTCGATTGTAGTTTCCAGACAGTAATCGCTTGATTGTTTTTTTGCCTCCCCCCCCCCCCTTTTGGGTATTCCGGCCCTTTGGGTAGTGTCCATCGTATCATCTCATTCCCCCCCCTCATTTCCTTACCACCCTCGTTTTCGGGCGGTCACGCTCAAACCCTATTTCCCGTTTCTTTTTCTCAACGAGCTCCTACGTGCGCCTTGACCGTTTCCCCAGGCTTTCAATATTTTAGACACGGGACCAAAGAATGGCTCCTCAAATTTTCTCTCTAAACACACCAAGCAATGCTGCGAACGTTTTTCGTTTAACGCTCAGCCCCTGGTGCAGTTCTATCCAGTGGAAAGCTCCCCCTGTTCCGGTCATGTGTGATTCTTTTCCTTCACTTTTGCACGCTCGTTTTCCGCAGAGTCTTCCCCCCTTGTGATCGTTACATTTTACGCAAAGCGCCTTGCTCAAACTTCGGTTTGCACACCTTTTCACATTGTGAGCCGAATGCGGCGACCTTGTTTCCCAGACCCAACACATCCTCCTTCTGCGGGGGGCGTCCAACCCCTCCCCAGCCCGGGTCTTTCCTAGTTGTAGAAAATGAGTTTTCTGCCAGATGGCCTCGAACCGCGCTCCTCTGCCCTCCCGTCCATTTTTGTACCTTCCCGATGCCTTTTTCTCCGCGCTTCGCAAGATAGACTTCTTTTTTCTTTCGCGTTATCACCCATTTAGCCTGGTTATGCCGTGCATGTCTATACCGGTTCTCTTTAATCAATAGAATCGGACCGCAACTTTCTTTCCATCCTTTTGTGAGGTGCGGGGGGGGGGTGCGGGTGACCTCAAGAAGCACTTTCCCGAGGATCCCGGATAGGATATATAACTTCTGACGTCCCCTATTAGAGCTGATTCCCTTATCTGTTGGATAGGTCGGAGTCCGGACCCTTATTGGTTCCTGAGTAACGTGCGGTAGCAGGAAGGACGAGGGGTAACAGTTCGGGCCTTTACTCAGCTGCTCCCCCAAGTGGCCAAGTTTTTTGGACGTCGGCAGTTGAATTCTATTTAGATAGACGGTAAAGTGGGTTTGTTTTTACTTTTCAGCTTTTCGTGTCAGACGCGCTGCTCTTCTTGCTAACTATAAGGCTTTCTTGGTAGACATCGCCCCAGGATGTTTTCTTTTCATACGCTCTAGCACCCTCCCGATGGCCGCTTCGATATCTTTTGGACGTTGAGAATCTTACGCGGAGGCTGGACCAGTCTTCATACCTTTTTTTCCCTCGTCCTATCCGCATGCTTGAGCCCTCTCACGGTGGCAACTAGGTCCTTCAGTGAACCGTATTTCGTAGTCTACTCCTCTCTCAGCTTTTTCCCCTTAGAATCCTCGAAGAGATTCCTGAGTGGGGTGCGCCCTGTCCTTTTCACGATCTGCGAGGGTCTCCCCTCGTGTCAGTCCCTTTTTTTTTACCTTATATATATGCTGAGATCAGCGCGCGCATCTCCGATTCCTTTCCGGAACCTTGCGATCGCCCATTGGCAATCGGGTGAACCCTAGATTCTCTTTCTTCCCTTTCGACTCTCTTTCCCTTTTTTCTAAGTCGTGCACTAAGCGTGACGGCCTTGAGGCGGGCGATTCTTCCCGATTTCTTGTACGCGCCCATCGGCAATAACCTCATCCCCAACTCGCCTGGAACTAATAGTCGGAGGCAATGGAGTGGGTGCTTTTTTCCTCTTGTCAGAGGCCACTTAGGCCTCGCGTACCCGTTCGTCCTCAGACCCTCTCCTTTTTTTGGTACCTCCGACCGCCGCTCCTGTTTGCCCTCTTCGTTTATTTCCGATCCTTCGAGCTTGGGGGTTGAAGCAACTGTTGCCCCCTCGAGGGTGTCTTCTCTCAACTTTGCGGCTTTCTACTTTTCTGCGCTTTTCTAGTTTCCGCTTCCATTCGATTCACGTTCGTCCCTCCCTCTATTTCCCGAGAGACCGAAGTGACACGCAGGCTGTCAAGAAAACTTTTTCCCCCCCTTTGCTTTTTTGGCTCAGAAGATTCAGGCCGCTTTATAGCTTTCTATTCGGGTTTCGGCTAAAAGCCTCGACTTTTTTGCCGCCCGAGAGCCGGCAGGTCCTCTATCCTTCTAGGGTGACATTAGGCACAACCCGTGGTTTTCCTAGTAGAGAGAGTCCCCAAATCCCGCCTTTTTTCTTTTGAACCTTCTCCCCGCTTCAGCTGATCGGAGACGCTTTGTGGAATCCGGTGTTCTCTAATTTCGGCTCCTGACCGCTGAATTCGTCCGCGAAGTATGTTCAGGGGAAGCTCACTGCCTGAAAGAGCATCAAGGGCAGCTTCCCTGACATCACCCCCTCGTACTAGTGGGCGTTCCGCAGCGAATCAATTCCTCAATTCCTCGACTTCCCCATCCACCCTCGACGATTCCCCATTCGCTTAGCTTTTCAGGCCGGAGCGGGCAAGCCGATGAACAATCGATTCCCCTCCCCACTTTTTGTTTTTTGTCTCTTAGAGGTCCCCCTTAGTTGTCGTACGCCTCTTCCAACTTTGGCGTATGGCTCCTACTTCAGTTGTTGTTGAGAGTTCATTGCCTCTTGAGTACGCTCGCCCGCGAATAGTTCACCGCTCCTTTTGACTTTTTTCCAGCAGATGCCCGCCTTCTCTTGCCTAGGAACTACGCGTGTTTTCGCACGAATCGCCGCCCTCGATTTGTTGATCTTTCTCTTTTTTTCGTTCGGAGCTGTATTCCCGTTGTTCCCTCCCAGGTCCTTCTGGGGGAATTTTCATAACCCCTGAGGACGGACCAGTTCTTCCCCCCCTTTTGTGACCCGTTCGCACGCTCCGGGGCAGTCCCTGTCTGTTCAATTGGCCGAACCCAGTGCTTTCCATCCTGGTACCCTTGGAGAAGGATCGCTGTTCTAGCATGACTGACCTTGTGTTTTTTCAAACCTAGCGCGAGTCGTCTACCCCTTTTTTCGGCAGTGGCCCTAGATGTGGATCTATTTTTTTTTTCTCGATGTTTAGGCTCCATCGCGTGGTCAGCTTTAACGAATTACGAGTCGACCGAGATCCCTTTCCTTGAGTTTCTGCCACTGCCGCCAACTTTCGGTTCCTTGTACGGCTGGACAGAAGCGGCGCTCTTCCCCTTTCGACTGTAGAAGGCGCGGCTGCCTTTTCTTGTGCTCGAGCTGGATTCTCCTAATACTGGAGAAGAAGGTTCCACTTCTTTCTGCTAAAGTCCTTCCCCAAGTAGCTAGAGGTACGAGGGGTTCCTGGTCGGCTTGGCTGACCCTCCAGACTAGAGAGAGATCCTCGTCTTTCCCGGCTCGGAAGCCGACCTTGCTAACCTACCTACGTTTTTCTTGAAGATCCCAGTGCGCCAGCAGTTTACGCCGCAGATATGCGGCCCTCTCCACACCTTTATTGCCTAAGCCCGTACCCTCGTGTCTCTTGCGAGAGGGCATGGGTTTGACTATTGATGAAGATGGAAGCGTTCGATTTCCTCATCCTTTTAGCGTTGTTTTTTTTGGCGCGAATAGAAGAATGAACAAGTTCTTCCTTTCTTATCGCTCATAGATGCCGATTCGTCACGAAGCTCTTGGCTTTTCTCCTCCCTTTTGCAGCATTGCAGTCGCGACGGAGCTCTTCCTTGGACTTTCGCGATCGAGGTCCTCATGGCTTGCGACCGGTAACCCGTTGGCGGACGAGTTCTCCCTAGCTTTTGCGCTTCTAACGCTGCCCGCACATCTTCTAGCGTTTTCTCATCGGCAAGCTGCGAGGAAGAGGAGTCCCTACTCTGCTTCCTCGTCCACGCTTCCTTTTCTTCCTCTTGCTCCGGGCTGATTTACTCACATGTGGCGCACAGGTGTCGTCGGTCCCTGAGTAGTTTTTCCCCATACGCTTCTCTCTAGCGGCGAAGCGTTCCCTGGCTTTTCAGGATTCTTGAGGTTCTCCCTATCCCCCACCAATCGAGATTTACTTCCTCCCTCCAGAACGTTAGGAAGTTCGTCGAGTGAGCATGACAGCTTTTCATCACGCACACCCTCTTCTTCGTAAAATATACGGAATTATTCTCTCCGAGCTTTTTCCCACTTTTATCAGTAAGTTTGAGGACTTCTGCCCGCTCACGCGCTCCGAAAACGAGCGTATTTTCTTCGTCCTGCTTCTTTTCTTTCAACCCTTTTCACGCGAGGGTATACCCGGACTCGGTCCCCTGCCCCTTCTTAGTTTTTTTTCATCGATATCCTCGAGGTGCGCTTATCTGACCTAGTGTCCAGAACTTTGGGGGTTTCGAGCACGCGCCACAACTTCGGTTTGTGCATCTTGGATTTTTGCTTCGCTGTTGTCAAACTTCCGCCCTCTCGTTCCAACTTCCAGAAAGTCCGACGTGATCTGTTCGTTCCCATCAAGACCTGCCTTCGATCGGCTCCTTTACCAATCTTGGCCCTAGCGCGTGACGCACGTGCGATACTAACGATTGCTTTCTTTTCCTTCATCTGGGGGCTCCGCGCCTCTTTCCTACGGCATGAGTTTCGGTCGCCTCTGGTGTGTTTTACTGCCATCGACAGGCCCTCCCTGTGCTCTTTCTCGGGTGTGCTGGTTCCTTTCCTCAGGACATACAACTCTGTATTTGCTGCGGTTTTTTGTGCAGTCCCATTTTGGCCTCTCCCCCCACGGTGTTTTCGAGTTTCTACTCAGTTTTGTTTCCTACTCGCGTATCCCATGACGGACTTTGCAAGTTTGCTAGCCTCCGTTTGCGTTTTGTCTTCGTTGAGTCTCCGAGCTGGTCCGTTCCCTTGCTTTTTTGTTCTTTTTTTCGAGCCTGACAACCTTTGACTTTTTCCTTACTCCTCGGCCTTCTCTTAGTTTTTCACTGGAACCTTCGAGTGGTGCCTTTTTGCTTTTTTCCGTCGCCAATCTTGTCTTTGCTCGCCGCCCTCCCCCCGACCTAGGAATCGGTCCAACAAGTGTGCAGGCGCGGTCCCTGGGTTTTGGGAAGTTCTGATCAACTCCCCCCAAATGTCTGCCAATTTGTTCTCCCCCA
>Ga0179593_1637551_pt1 | contig 10578 bp, 15 predicted proteins | sample CZODoug2_1_08_16_FD_185931 | JGI IMG/M metagenome (GOLD analysis project Ga0179593, IMG submission 185931) | Vadose zone soil fungal communities from Angelo Coast Range Reserve, California, USA - CZODoug2_1_08_16fungal (PacBio error correction) | ecosystem: Environmental > Terrestrial > Soil >... | reverse complement strand
CCTCTAGTGTTAGGTGGGATGAAAGGTAATGAACATCTTTTTTTTTTTTTTTTCCCCTCTTTTCCGTTCAGTTGTCGGAGAGACGGCCAGCAATTGCTTTTTTGGGAGGAATTTAACATTTTGTTTTTGTTTGTTTGACTGGCGGACAAGGTCGGAGGATCCCCGCCGCGGGCCGGTGGACTTTTTTTTGTTCACATTAGTATTTTCCTTTTTTTTTTTTTTCATTTCTTTCTTCTGCGAATCTCGCGTGTTTCCCCTTTTCTCCCCAAGACGTTGCTTGTCTTCTTTCCCCATGGGAGAACAGGTCGGTTTTTCTCCCTTGGCGAGGAATGTTCATCTTGTCTTTTTTCGGAAGATTGATTGGGTCTTTTTTTTTCTCCCCTTCTGGCATCTTATCCAACAATCGAATTCTTTTTTCCTTCCCTCTTTTTCTCCTGCGGCAAAACAGCATTTCTCTTCCGTAATTAGGGAAAAAAAGAATTTTTGCTCTGTTATAGGAGCCCTCGGGGAAGACATTTTTTTTCCCCCTTTTCGTCTCATAAGAGTCCTTGTTCCTTTTTTCTAAAATTGCAAAAGGTTGGTCTTCCCCGACCGTGGGTAAAAGTGTTCTTTTCTTTCTCTTCGTTGGGAGAGTGTCAGTTTTTTTTGCTGGGGGGCGGGGGTCCCCCCCCTCAATTCCCTAGACTTTTTTTTCCTCGCCCATGAGATGGGTGGCCGGGTTCTTTTTTCCTTTTTTTTTTTGTTTTTTTTTGACCAGGGACATAGATTTCTTTCCCTTTTTCGGAACGAGTGCGTTCTGCTTTTTTTTTTGGGCGGGGGCGGGCAGTTTTTCCCGTGTTCGATCAGTCCTCTTTTTTTTGCCGTCCCCAGCACAAGACCGATGGTGTGTTTTTCCACACCGCAACAGGGACTTTTTGCCTTAGGCGCAGGTTGTTGATAGTCAGGACTTTCATTTTTTTTTCCGTATTTGTTTTCCCCCCCCCAATGGCCATTTGGTGACGCAATGCCCCTTCCTTCTTCTCGGAAAAACTCCGGATCGGAAGCGCATCCCCCCCCCCCCCCCCCCTTTTTCCCCAGCCCACTGGCAGCGGTTCCCCCCCCCCTTCTGGTCAGGGCCACGTGTTGGGTTTTTTTTTTTCCCCTCCTGGAACGGACAATGTCAGGCCCCCCCCCCTTTTCTCCTTTCAGGTTGTGCGTGCTTTTGTGCCCTTCTTTTGTTTGGTCTTTCCCAAAAAGCCTGGGCCCTTTTTTTTTTTTTTTCCTCCCCCGGGCGGCAGGGGCGGGGTTTCCTCCCCTTCATCAGCGTGTTGGACTTTTCATTTTCTTTTTAACGGTCCCCCCCCCCCCCAGAGGGTTTCCGGCTAGAGGGTCCCCACCTTCCGGACGACTTTGATAAGGGGTAGTTTCTCAAAGTTTGATTTTTGTGTTCCCCCCCTTCTTTTTGCGGAGGCGGACCTTTTTTTCTTTTTTCGCCACAGATGGGAAACGTTTTTTTCCCTAACGAGATTCTCCCTTACGTCAGACGGTACTTTTAGAAGATGAGACGTTCCTTTTTCAATTGATTCAGGTACTTCACCTTTTCACCAAGGAGACCGTTGGACTTCTTTCTTTTTTTTTTTTTTTCCCCTGGCGACAAGTGGCCCGACCCAGAGACACAAAATAACCGTTTTTTTCCCATCCTCTCGCAGTCTTTCTCTTTTGGCTCTCAAGAAGATTATCACTCCCCTCCTTAAGTTGTTGTTTGTTTCATTTTTGTTGACAATTTTTGTTCCGCCTCCTCTGACCCTTCTCATCCTCTTTCCTCCCGCTTCCCTAGAAAATCACAACCGGACCCCCACCCGTCCCCACCCCCACTCCCCCCCCCCCCACCCCCCCCCCCCCCACCCCCGTTTTTAGTCACCCCCCACCCCCGCCCCCTCTGTGCGCTTTTCCTGTCCCGGTTCGCACTGTTTCGGGCCCATGGGAAGGTGCCCCCCCCCCCCCCCCACAAAGAGGCCAGCGCGAACCCCTTCCTTTCCACATGGACCCCTTTTTAAATTATGACCCCCTCTCCCGTCACAGGATGCTCCCCCCCCCCTGCCCCTTGGACCCCCCCCCCCCGGACCTCAGGCGTTCCCCCCCCACGCATCATTTCTTTTTGGAGCAGGCACCTCCCTTCGATCCTCTTTAGCCCACCAGGAAAGGCTCGCACTTTCTTTCCGCCACTTTCTCTTGCTGGTTGGAAAAGATCACCCCCCTCCCCCCCCTCTCCCCCGCACAGAATTTTCTGTTATACGCGCTTTTCCTTCTTCAAGCCCCCCCTCCCTACCCCTGACCGAAATTTCGGGCGTGGGTCTTTTTTCCCCCCCCCCCCATGGAATCAGTTCCCTTCCTTTGCCCCCCGGTCTGGCGTGGGGTGTCGTCGCACACATGTGGTTTTAAGGCCTTCCCCCCCTGGCCTTGGACCAGTTTTTTACCCACCCCCCTTTATACCGGCCTCCTATCTGAGCTTGCCAATACCGGGACACCCTTGGTCCTCCTCCACCTACAGTTGTTTTTTCACCATTTTACCAAGGGACAATCCTGCGTGATCTCAGGGTCTATTCCCTGGGAGTTCCCTACCGTGTCCTCTCCCCGGCCGGCCACCGTTCCCCACCTTGTTGTACTTGAAGAGTCTAGTTATATGGATAAGTCCCCTGATGGCACTATTCGACGCCCTTCCTTCCCCTTTCCCTCCTCTTTCGATTGGGCGGTTTCGGAAGAATTTTTGGGCTTCCCCAATACACGCGCTTCTTTCTTTTTTCAATACATTCTGTCCTTTTGTTGAAGAAGTTTGCGCCTTTTTCCCAGGAATTAGAAAATTTCTCTCGAGCCGTGTTCTTTTCTTTTCTATTCCCCCGTCGGGGTTTCCTTTTGCGATCCCTTCTAGAGTTCCGTATGAGTACCTTTTTTTAGAAGAAACACTTTTTTTTTCGATCGCGATCAGCGACTTTCTCTTCTCTAATTGACGTTTTACATTCTCTCGGTTTTGCTCATTCCTGATCTTTTTCTTCCCCCCCCAGCGTGACAAGGGAAGCGTTCCTCCGGCAAGTAGCGAATATCCTCCTTCCTCCTCCTCTCCTGGTGCCCGCACCCCATGTTGCCATTACGGCGGCGTCTCTCCCGATTCATTATTAAACTAAACAGATGGACCAGATCAAATCCTTCTTTACGTGGATTGTAAAAACCCCTTTTGGAACCCCCTGGCCTCTTTCTCCCTTTTTTTTTGGGTCACCTCGTTATTCGCCCCACCCTTACGAAGTGATTTGTGCTTGCTTTTTTCCTCATGTCTGCTTTGCGGACATTTTGTCGGGCTGAGGGCTTTTTTCTGAGCTTACTGACGAATGGGTTTCTTATGAAGTGCTTTTTATGTGTGGCTTGGCGAATGGGGTCGAAAACTCTTCTTTGTTTGATTGATCGCGTGTACCTTTTTCGCTCCTTTTCACTCTTTTCCTCTGCACTCTCTTTTGAAAGTCAATGAGATCCCTTCTGACCCTTTTTTGCATTCGCTTTTTACCATGCGGGGTGGGCCTCCCGTGGCGGGCATTGCATACGGCTTTGTTTTATGCTCGTACCCCCCGTTCCTGGAAATGACATCGAATAGATTTCCCGCTGTCAGAACGCCCCTCCCTCTTCTTTTCTTTTTTGTTAATTTGTGTTTGGTATTGTGACCGCTTTTCTTGCCCCCTCCTCTTCATGCTTGTCCCGGGTACTTCGCGTGAGGCGTCTTATATCCCTTTTTGGTAACACGCCGGCTTGCTTCGTTCACTGCCAGGATTAGTTCCCTTTCTTTTCCATCTTTTTGTCCCTCTTCCAAGAGTTGTGAGAGGCGGCCCCTTTTCCATCCTCATTGTCCTACTATCCTTTCCACGAAACAAGCGAGGATCGTCCCCCTTTCAAGCTGTCGACTCTTCCCCCCCATATGGAGAAGTATATGGTTTCTCCTGTTCCCGTCCCGTAGCATCAGGCTCATTCACTGACCGAGGGAATTTTTTCCCCTCTTTCTCACTTCCTCGAATGCCTTGCCATACCTTTGGTTTCCTCTTCGTCCCTTCGGCGACAATTCCATGATCCTCCATGGACGCCCCGACCCCCCCCTCTAATTCCCCTCCTTTTGTTTTTCAGGTGAGTTACAACTTAAAGTATTTTTCAACGCCCCACCACCTTTTATCCGCACTAAATTTGCTTCCCTATCTTTCCTTCGGATCAGCACACGTGCGAGGCTCTCTGAGCTTTTTCTCCCCAACCCGTCCCCGCGATGGCATATTTTCCCCGTCCAGCTCTCCCCCCCCTTTCGTGGTGCTGTAAAGACTTCACTGTCTTGCGTTGTCCCTCCTCTTTCCCCTGACTGTACTATGACCGGCAACCTTTCATGCGCGTTGCTCTCCTTTCTTACGCGCTAGCTGGGACCCCTGCTAGTTTAGGTCGTATGTTGGTGACTCATTGAATTTTCCGGGCCCGTATTTACACTGTAGCTAGAATGTTCAGTCTTTCCCCCTTCAGATGTTTGTATGGGACCTCCTGGTTACGGGAGGCGTCGAGTTTTGTTCCGTTTCTGCAACGTCCCTTTGTGAACCTCCTTTTTTTCTCCATACTGACGGTTTTGGGCACCACTCTCACTGCTCCCCTCCCCCCCCTTGCCGCCTTCTGTGTCGCCCAACAGATCGGATGGAATCCGATTGCCTCTTTTTCTCCGCCAATCGGGCTTCCTTTTATCCTCTGACTATGCTGTATGAATTTCTTTCTCTGATTGTATCCGTAATTCACTATGATTGTACAGTTGGAGCTTTTTTGTTTTCCCGTAGTCTGCAACAAATGCGTGTGTACCCAGCAATGCCGACTGTTCCTCCCCTTCCCCCCATAGAGCTTTGCGGAGGATTTCCTCTTCCCCTTCCCTAATAGGCAGGCGCATCGACGTCCCCCCCTCCCCCTGGCGTGTATCGCCGCTCTTCTCTGTTGTACACTGGTCGCGTGTCACGCGACTAGATGGTTCGAAGCTTTTCCCCCTTGCCCGTCGCGAATGGAATGCGCAGCAGACTCGAATCAGGCGTCTGGCTTGCCCTTCTCCCTCATATCAGTGTGATGGCCACCACTGGAGCGTCGATGTGGGCCTTTCCTTCCATGTCTCTCTTGTTTTTTTGCTGCGGCCACCGCCCCGCGAGTCACCAGAACCGCAGCATATACTGCCCTCTTCCCCCCCCTTTTCCAGTTACCGTGCTGAACCACCTGTCACGGTGATACCACGGTCCTTCTCTCCCTCTCCCCCTTTCAGGGCAACTGATCGACTTGGTCTTCACGTTGGTTCTTCTCCTTTCTTCCCTTTTCCTTTTTTTTTCTCTTTGTATCTGTTACCGTGTTAACGCGCGGAAAGTGAAGGTGGGCGCGGTTCTGCATGACTGTATTGCATCCTCCTTCTAGATAGGATGATCGGTGTGAACGCGCCGGAGACAAATCATCCCCCTTTTTCTTTCAGGTCAGTGTTCCTTTTACACTGAGATCGTCGCCTGCACCCAGACTCTAAGAATACTCTTCCTTTTCTTCTTCTCTTTCCTCATGGCAATGTCTCTCGGACGAGAGGATTTGTACTTTCGCCCCCCGTCTCTCCTTTTTCTTTCTGGGCCCCGTGAACTGTATGCGTCCGTGTCACTTGATGACGTTGTCTACGCGGCCTTCTCCCTCCCCCCCCCCCCCCCCCTCCTCCCCACCGCACGGAGTTGCCTGTCCGGGACGACTTAGGTAGTATCTCTTTTTTCCCCCTCTTATTCTTGCCCGCCCTGATCCCACCACACCTATTTGTACCATGACCTCCCCTCCCCCTTTACCCCCGAAAGATGATGGGCGCTAGGCGCTGTTTTTCTCCTTTCCGGAATTTACCTCCATTCCAATTTAGGTCGGCACCCGTGGTGACGCCACGTACTGAGCCCCGTGGAATTGGAGATTTCCTCTTCCATTGCTCCACACGTAGTCTACCATGCACCATTTTTAGGCCCTCCCCCTTCGGTGGTGTGTTCGCTGTGCCCCACCTTAGGTCTAGTCCTCCGGTTCTCTCCCCTCCCGCTGCCGGCTTTCCCGTTCTCGCTGCTGGGCGTAACTAAATAACCCTTTTTTCCCCTCATACGATGATTGTGACGCTGTATGTGCAGGTAACAAATTAGCCGTCCATCCTTTCATTGGCTCTACGATCCCCAGTAACAGTGGTTCCAGTCGATGCCCCCCGCCCTTCTCTTATATGTGGGACTACCTTGCCAACAGGCAGTGCAGTGTCCCCCTATCCTTATCTAAGTCCTTCCTCCCCCTACTGACTGCTTGTATTTACACCGAAACCTAGGCACTCTTTGACCTTCCTTCTTCCTTGGTCCGAGTACTGTTAGTTCCTTGAGCTTTCTACAATTTCCTCGAGCGATTTCCCCCAGCTGACCGGTTTGGCAACTTGCGCGGCAACTGATTTCCTTTCTTCCTTGAACATACCTTATATGATCAGCATTTTTTATAGGCCTCCTCCCCCCCCCTTTTTTTTGCGGTTTCATCTTCTGTGTGTGCATTCGACAATAGGGACCCTGTCGTTATTCCACCTGGTCCGGCACAGTTCTTCTATTTTTACCCTTCGAAGCCTCTTCTTCTTGCGTGCTTGTCTCTGTGCGTCACGTCTACAATCCTCTCCTTCCCCTTTTCTGTGTCCGTCGTAGAGAGTCCTCTGTAGATGGCGAGTCAATGTGAGGAACCCTCTCTCCCCTAACTTCCATTTTCTTTCACGGCCTTCCACCTCAGGGGCTATTCGCATTGTTAGACCATGCCAAAGGCTTGCATTGTTCCTTTTTCGTGGTCACAAACCTTGTTTACACGTAGCACCTATATTCGCCGACCTTTTCCCCCTTTCTTCAGGTTTACGGACACTCTGCGTTGTCTGTTCGAGCTGATCCTCCAAGGATGTTAGGCATTTCCACTGTGTATTGACGTAGTTAGAGAATATGTCCTCCTCTCTCCCCCCTGCCCACTCCCCCGCCACAACCGTGCACGCACACTATCCTCGTTTCCTCTTCCCAGGCCCACCCCGCGTGGTGTTGTGTGGGGTGTGGGGGTCCTCTTCCCCCCTTTCCTATTTTTGGATTCATTTGTGATTTCGTAGGTCCCCCATTCCAGTGGGGTGGGTCCTTTCCCTGGTGATCACGAAGCCTCACAATGATCAGGCTATCCCCCCGATTTTCTTCCGGAATTGTTCATCCAGCTTTTGTCTCATGTACGTCGACATGCTTTCTCTTTGCTCCCGCCGTGCGTGATTCTGGCGTGGCACGTATGACCTCGCCCCAATTTTTGTTTTCTAGATGGTTTCGTTTCTCTTTCCCTTTTCCCCCATGCTGTGAAATTACACGCACTGTGACGCTGTTCCTCGCCCCCTTCCCCATCTCTGCTCCGCTGGTGGAACGAAGGTCAGTCACAGGCTTTTCCTTCCTGACGCCCTAGTTCAAATCCAGGTTGCTGGTGGCGGTTTTTGACACGATCGAGATAAGATCTCCTTTTTTTGGGTCGAGTGATTCACGAAAGAAGTGTAAGTGGTTCCCTTACCCTTTTCATGCCCAAAGAGGCGTCGAGTCCCAAACGTCTACTCACCTTTCATCAAATCATATTCTTCCCCCCCCTCCAGAGTGTTAAGACACACCCCACCAGAGTAGCATCCGCCACTGTTGGCTCTGCCATACGAAAAAGGAGCCTTCTGGCTTCAGCGCAAATTTCCTCCCTTTCTTTTTTTTTCTGGTCCGCCGCCCCATCCCCTGCCCTCCAGCTTTTTTCTCTTTTCCTCCCCCCATTAAGAAAATCCTTCCCTAAATCCTGCCACAGGCAAGTTCTCCTTCTTCGCGGTTACTTCGGTGGTGGGTCGCCAGAATTCCTGCAGCATCATTTTATGTCTACCAAGAACGTCGTCCGCATGTTTTTTCTTTTGCCGCTTACCGACACTGACACTTCCCTCTTTTGCTTTTTTCTCTTTCCCCGGTAATCACGTTCTCGAGCGCCTGTGACTTCCCCCTCTTCAATAGTAAGAAATTCTCTTTGCCCGGCAGGCCAAAAACGGTTCCCCTTCCCTTTCTTCCCCCTTCCCTTCAGCGGATCATTCTGCGGCGTGAATTCCCCCCCTACGAAGAATTCGCCTCTCACACGACGCTTTTCCCCTCCCCCTCCCTTTCGAAGCCAGGTGACCCGCGTTTCACCCCAAATCTTCCTCTCGAACGCTCCCCCTGTTATATTCACTCCTTTTTTTCCCTTCTTATCAACGCCCCCAGGTAATCTTCTTCTCTAGTTGAGACATTTACGACCTCCTCCCCCCCCCCCGTAACCACGCCGAGAGTCTCACTCCCTGGTTGTCCTACGTATCCATGATCCAAGCCACTTTTTTCTGTAATTTACTCCCTTAGAGGGAATTTTCCCTAGCTGATTTATATCTTTTTCCTCCCCCCCTTCTCTCTCTTCTCGATCCGATTGATCTTCCTTAGAAAGATTTCTGTGCACTTTCGGCACAGTTTAAAAGGAATAGAACTTGGATAATGTATTACTTCTTCCCTAAGGGATCGAAGCCTCCCTTTTTCAGTTTCAGCCTTTTTCTTCTCTTTTTTTCTTCAGGTTCCGCCCTTTTCTGGCGACGCGCTGGTGGCGGTGTCTCCTCTCTTCGTGAAGCCCAATTCCCCTCCTCGGATATTCTCCTTGTCAGGGATTTGTTGAACCGGACCCGCTCTTTCTCTTCCGAAGCTATTTTCGGAGCCCAAAGTCTGTTGATCGAGATCTTGCGATTCCATTGTTTTCCCCTTCTTGGAATAGATTCCTCTACCCCCATGAGTTAAAAGGAGCTTTGGGCTTTTCTTCCTTCTTCCTCTCAATGAAGACATTGCATGAGCCTTCTCCTGATTCCGCGGAGAGCTCTTCTTATTAACTTGAACACCTCTGACACCTCTCGCCTCGTGGAGGAAGAGGAAAAACCTTTCTTTCTTCCAGGCGGACGAGTGGTTCTTTTCGCTCAGGGAATAATGATGATGCCGGTCCCCTTCTGGCGTTCTGCTGTCTTACTTCTGCTACTTCGAATGGGTGCATTCTTTGCCTTCCCTGCCGCGGGAAGGAACTCCCTCGATGGATTTTCTCCCCGAGAGTTCACATTCCCTTCCTGAAAGTGAGAGTGAATCCCTTTTTTTTCACTGGGAATGAGGGGAGTATTGTTGCGGTGGGTCCTTTCTTATGCTGGTAAGATGTCGGGTTGTTCCGTACCACTTCTTCTTATATAGTTGATTTCATTCGCCTCGTTCTCGCCTATTGTTATTGCCCCCCCCGACGCTTCATTCCGAATGTCTTTCTTGTGCCTCTTTCCCGTAAGGGTGCTTGTATCCGGACGTACTCCTCCCCTGTGATACCCCTGTTTCCCGACTTAAAAGAGTTGAGCTTTTTTTTGAGATCGCGTCTGTAGAGCCTCCCCCCCCTTCTACTCGTATGTGATCGCCCGCAAGCTACCATTTCCTCTCTACTACCCCTTTCCGACAATGAGCAGATTCTTTTCCCCTTTTTACTCTTCCAACACCCTGTGGGGCTTGAGGTCTTCGCTGTCTTTCTCTGCCGGCCGCACCTTTGGGTTGCGGAAGACCTCCACTTTTTCCCAATTTCATAACTGACCGTCCTCTTTCGCAGCTGCTTAATTTGTCCCTCGCTGCGCCCAAGCTTTTGGTACTCCTATTTTCTTGCTTGACAGACGCATTTTTTTTCCCCCCCCCTCGGAAAGCAACCTTCATGGCGCCTTCCTCAGGTTTCGGGGGGGATCCTTTTTTTGGTGCTCATTGAAGTCTCCTCTTGCCCCCTTCTTCGGAACGTAGTAGGGCGACGCTGCCTTCTCTTGGAGTCTCAGCTGACGGGAGGATTTCGTTTTTCTCTTCGAAACTAAATCCACGGTTTCCCTTTCCTTCCTAGAAACAGAGAAACCAGATCTTTCCTCCTCTTCAGTATCCTCTTGATTTTCTATCGGACTAGCGATCATGTTTCCCCCCCCCCCCCCAGGAGATAGATGGAATTTTCTCCCCCGCGCCCCTTTGATTCTTTCTTCAATAGTTTGTATAAGTTCCTTGAGAGGTCACTTCCTCCCTTTTTCTTTCTCATTCGAAGGAGAAGAGGAACCCATTAGCCCCTTTTCTGCCTTGGATGTGAGGAAACCCCCGCGTGGAGTTTTTCTTCTATCTTTCCCTTTTTTTTTTTCCTAAGAGCGAATTTTGCAGTGCATACTTTCGCCCTGACAGGAGGACGCTCTTTTTTTTTCCAAGGTGCACGACAAATGCGATTTCTCTTTTGTCCTTGTCGCCAGTTGATGGCGTCTACGAGCCACTCGTTTTCCTGCGCCAGTCACGAGGCCGGATTTTTTTCCGGTTCCGGTATCACTCGCCTCTGCGCCCGCTTCCCTTCCCTGGTTAGGAATTTCTGCTTTCTTTACGGCCAACTGCTTTAGTAAGCCGATGTTTAGAACATTGAATGTCTCCCTTTTGCCCGGAGACAAACTCATCAAGTTCTTGTCATTCCTTCTTTTCCCTCCTAGACGCT
>Ga0179593_1626622_pt1 | contig 10578 bp, 18 predicted proteins | sample CZODoug2_1_08_16_FD_185931 | JGI IMG/M metagenome (GOLD analysis project Ga0179593, IMG submission 185931) | Vadose zone soil fungal communities from Angelo Coast Range Reserve, California, USA - CZODoug2_1_08_16fungal (PacBio error correction) | ecosystem: Environmental > Terrestrial > Soil >... | reverse complement strand
ACGATTCTTTTTCCCCCTTTTGATATTTCGTCTCGGACAACTTCGGATTTTTTGTCTGGAAAGGACTTTCCTTCTCCAACCTCCCCCACGTTAGCAACTCTCCTAGTTGCGGCCTCCTTAGTTCTTAGACGGCGTATTCCCGGACCCTTTTTTCTTGCCGCTTTCACGTCCCAAGGAGGCGTCTCCTTGGAGAGATTGTTCCTTTTTTTTACCTTTATTCATCAAACGATTGTTTCTTTCTCGTTTCCCTACAGGTTCTTCCTCTCCCTGCCCATCGCAGATTCATTCCTTCTTTCTCCTTTTCCTCGGGGTGTTTTCTCTGCACTTCTTTCGAGAAGTTTATTCCCGTTTTTTCCCCCCCAGCTCTTTTTTCTTTTTCTCCCCCTGCCACTTTTGAAGCAAGAGCGTTCTTTTATTTGGTTCCCGCGACTCACTTTCTTTTCTCGCTTCCTTTAGGAATTTCCCCCCCGTGCTAAGATTTCCCCCCCCCTCTTCCCCCTCTTCGAAGGCGCCTTCTGAAATTTGAGGCCCTTTATAAACCCTCCGTTTTTCCATGGTACGACTATATCAAAATGTCCTTACCTTTTCCTTAAAGTTTCCCCCCACCGATTATTTTCTCGACTCTGTCATTTGGGGGGATAACCTTTTCTCCGTCCTCGCCAGGGCTCACGTGGTAGCCTTTCGTTTTTTTTTTTTTTCCCGTACCTCCACGTCGTACGGCCCCTCCCAGATGCGACCTTTTCTCCCCAATCGCCACCACCTTTTACCATGCTCTCTTCTTTTGGCCGCCGGACTATTCCCCCTTTCCCCTTGCTTTCCCAAATGGGAGTCTTTAGAGTTATTTTCTCTCTCCTTCTTTTCCGATGGTCTTTGTATTTCCTTCTCCCTTGGTTTCGCCCACTGCTGCGTTTCAAAACCAGCCCGTTTTGCCTAGTTATCATGTCATATTGCGTTCTACCCCCCCATTTTCATCGCGGACGGTTTTTGACTCGTAGACGTCGGTTTTCGCTCTTTATTGGGGCGGAGGTTCGTGGACTATGCTGGTTCCCCCCCCCTTTGGTTTTCCCCTTCGGACCCTCTTACCTCTTCATTTTACCCGAGAATTACAATGCCTTTTTCGGCCATCCTCCTCCGCAGTTTTTCTTTCCTGTGCATGTTTTTCGTTTTTTTTTCCCGCTTCAGGAGTGAATGCGGAGGCGTAATCAAGTTTATCTCCCCGTGACGTTTTTTTAACCCTCTAAAGCTTTTCCTTCCTCTATGATGCATTTGGTCCCAATTCCTCTTCAGAGTTTCTTCTCCTTTCTCAGCCTTGAGTTACGAAAGCATTTTGTTTTATGTTGCCTTCTCCTCAAGCTCCCATTTCCCTAACTCCCCGCGATCGTCGCTATCGCTTTTTTCTCTATGATCCTCCTTTTCCCCCCTTCCGCGATCCCTCGTCTCTCCTTTTTTGCACTTTTTCACCCCCCTTCCTCTTGGCTACTCCCATCGAGACGACTGCTCGCCTTCTCCCTTTCCATTGTGTTTGTCGCCTTTTTTTTTACGCAAATCAAGTTGTTCCTGCGTGATTTTCCCTTCCCGCAATCCCTTCTGAAGGCCATTGATCGCATACTCCCCCACACCCCTGCATCTTCTGTGATATGCCAAATCAACTTCCCTTTTTGTGCACCACGCTGCTTTCTTCTGGCTGTTTTTTTTTTTTTTTGCCTCCCTTTGACGACCTTTTGCAGGTCGAGAGTTTATCCTCTTTCCTTTCCTTCTTTTTCTCGAGATCCTCTTACTGCCCGTTTTCAGGATGAGTTGCTTTGGCAGCTCCTACCTTCTCTTGATCCATCTTGCTGCCACTCTTGGACATGAACGGTTTTTTCTGACCTTTTTTTTTCCGGTGTCGTATGGTGTGAATTTTGTTTTTTGACGATGTCTCTCTGGACTTCCTTTGCTGTATTCGATTGAAGGTCTGTTGCTTTCCACCCCCCCTTTTTTAACCTCGGACAAAAATTTTGTGAGTTGCCTTCCTTCTTCTTTTCACTTTCTTTTTTTTCAGTAGCCTCTCGGGTCACGCGTGAAAGACTTTTCGTCCTTTTTCTCCTTCCCTTTGGAAGTTTCTCTTTTTCGGTAACGTCTGAAGCGACGATCGAGGGCTCTTTTCTGTCTTTTTTGTCAGTCCCGAGCCCGCAACAGCGTTCTTTCCTCCCTCGAGTTCCTCCCCCTTCTTTGAGTCCTTTTTCTCTCTTTCTCCCCTTTTTCCCCCTCGCATTCAGAGAAGACGCGCTTTCCCCTCACTTTCTTTCTTAAATGTTCTTCTGGCCTTATCTTGGATCGAGCGGTTCGTTCCCCTTGACGTTTTTTTCGTAGAATAGTCGGTCTCTTTGCCATACAGCTTCTCCATACTCTCTTTTTGTTCCCTGAAGCAGGTGCGTCATTTTTATTTTTTTACTCGAGTGCCTCTTGCTCGGAGTGGTCCTTTTCTTACCTTCATTTGGTTTGCCAGCATTGTCCCCTCCATTCTCTTTCTTTCTTGACCCCGTAGAAGATGAGCCCCGCTTTTTCCCAGGTTGCTTTCAATCGGAGCTCCCTCTTCGATAAATCGGGGCTTCCCTTTTTTTTTTTTTTTCCGTCGGGATGTTCTCCACGTTTCCCCTCTCCTCCAATAGAACAAAATCCCCCCCCCAGCCTTCAACTTTTTCTTGAACACCTGCCGATCCTCTTTCGGCCCTTTTTTTCGCGTACTTTCAATTGGTATGCCCTCATTTTTGTTGTTTTTTATGCTTTCTTCTTGGTCTTCCGCTACGGGAGGTCGGCTTTTCTCCTGACATCGCAATTAGACGCTCTGGCGATTTTATTTTTCTGCTTCCTGCACGAGGCAAATAACTAGATCGTAACTGCTCGCGTTTTCCCCCTCCCTCGGCATGATATTGTGAGTAGTCCCCCCACCCTTTCTTTTTTCGACCACCTCGCCTTTTTTTGTACGCAAATTCGCGCCGTCTTTCTCTCCTTTTTTTTCTCTTTTCTTCATCCAAGCGAATGCACCTCTCCGATGAATTTGTTCACTCTCTTTCGTTTGGGCTGAAGGATAGATGGAGCCTATCCAATCTCTTGTTTTCTCTCTTTCATTCGTGCCCTCTCTCAGTTCCAATCTTTTTTAAGCCGAGTCTTTTGCTGCGCTGAAGGCGTTCGTCTTTTCCGCGGCCCCCTTCCCCCCCAATCCTCTTTTTTGTTGAATGATAAAGGTACCCCACCTTTTTACTCCACTCTCTTTGCGGGAAGCGTATCTCTATTTTTTTTTTTCCTCCTCCGATCGTTTTCTTTGGTACTCACATTCTGTCTTTCTTCCCTGCCTTTTTTCTCTCGCTGTTTTACAGAAGCCGTAACTTCCCCTGATGTTTCTGCCCCTCGCAGCCGTATCTATCCATCTCTTTCTATTTTTTTTCCATTGATACGTTCTGCTTGCGGGTCAGCCCCTCTTTTTTCCAATCTTTCCCTTTTCGTCTGGAACGCTAGCGGATTCTTAACGAATTTTACTCCTTCCTTTTTTCTACTCGTTTTCGTCCTCGGCCGTCCGATCTACTTTTTCTTCTGTTTTTTTTGCCCTGTCCCAGGAGGCGTTTTTACCTTTTTTCGTTTTGTCAGTTCTTTCTCTTTCCATCACAGATATGTAGTGGAGCTGCCTTCCGAACTCTTCGATTTCGCAGCGCTCCTGTGCTGATGTCGGTCCATTGTTTGAGCTCTCGAGTGCCTCCGTCCCTTGCATGAACCGGCCTCCCCGTTTCCATCGATTTTCCCCCGGTGCCATCTCTTCCTGATCGTCGCGCAGTTCTCTTTTCTTTTTTTTTTTTTTTTAAATCCGTTGGAAAGCCGCGACTCCCTTTGCTCTGTGTTATTCTGAATTGCAAGTGCTAATATCTAATTTCTTCTTTTCGAAGGTTTTTTTTTCCTCCTTCCTGGACCCACTTGTGCTTCTTGAACCTCTTTTTCCCCCCCTTTTCTCGACTATATCAATGCTTCCATTCCCCTTCCTAGTTACCCGGTCGCGATTTACTCTCTTCTTTTCCTTTTGTCTTGATTTTATACAGAGCGATCCTTTCCTGATTCGCACCCTCTTCTTCTTTTTGGTCGAATCTAGGGCTCAACCCTTTTACTAATCCCGTCGTACTTTTTCTTCCCAGATTCGTCACGTCCTCACTCCCCCTCACCTTCCCCCCCCCCCAAATGTCCCCCTCACCTTCCCTTCGCTACAAGCTTTTTTTCTCTCTTCTAGCAATTCTGTGTTATCACCTTGATTCTTCTTTTTATCCTTCCTTTTTGGTGCCATTGGCACTAGTAATTTGGTCCTCCCCTTCGAGGTTACCCCCACAAAACACTTCCCTTCGCTTGCGAGTTATAGATGTTCCTATTTCCCCTTCCCCCCCCGCCCCTCGTAATCCGGTAATGGTTCTTCCCTTCCCTGTTCGTTTGCCAGTGTGCCTCTGGGCGTGGACTTTTCTTAACCTCTGTTCTCTTTCGGACCCACATGTAGGCCTTGGTTCCTTTTCCCGCTCAAAGCCGTGACGCCCATACGCCTTCGACTTTTTCATGGCCATGGAGTCACCTTTTGCCCCTTTTCTTTCTACGAACTACCCGTTCCTTGAGGTGCCGGCAGTTCCTTCCCCCCTTTAAGAGTTTGATCCGATCTTTAGAAAACGGTGATTTTGGTTTTTTTTAGCTTTTTCTTGATGCTATGGTTCCCCCCAAGGTACCTAGCCCTCTCCCGGTTCTCCCAGTCGACGAGCTTACTCCCCCCCCCTCTTCTTTTTTTGCGGTCTTTTTCCCCAAGCATCTCGCTTTTTTCCCTAGGCCCTTTTACCATCCCGCCTTCGCGATCAGTCGCTGCCTCTTCTTGGCCCTCTCTTCTTTTCCTCTGATCTCCAGGCGAGCCGGGTGCACTCGGTTTCCCCGCTTCTGCACTTTCAGTGCACTGAAGAAGGCAAAATTTCCCATTTTTTGCGCTTTTTAATCTCAATTTTTTTTTTTTCCCGAGCTGGCCGAATACGGCCACGTTTTGCCTTTTTCCCCTCCGTGTCCCTCAAAATTACAACCATACCCTGACAACGGTTCTTTTGATTGCCCCCCCCTTCTTTCAGGACGAATGAGAGGTTTTTTTTCCCCTCTGCCTGCGAGCGCACGTTGAGCATCCCTGGCTTGACCCAAATATCCTTGGCGAACGTTCTTTTTCCTCGAAATCTTCCGCTTTTTGTGTTCTTAGTTTCATCCTTTCTGTTTTTTCCCGATGCCCCGTGCGATCGGCAGAAGAAAATTCGGTTCCCGCCTTCCTCCGTTCTTTGGAAGATCCTTACCCTTCTTTGGGTATGGTGTGAACTTTTGTAGGGGAATCTTTTTTCTTGTTGAAGGAGGCTGGCTTCTAGTGGATTTTTTAGATCGGTTATCCTTTTTCCCCCCGTTAATTTAAGTGCGCACTCAGCTCTCTTGTATTTTCTTTTTTTCCTTTGAACGCCCCTTTTCCGCTCGCTTCTGAGGTCTCTATTTTCTGGACCCCCCTCTTACCTCAGAGTGAGGTTTCCTTTTTCGTTTCTTTTACCACTTTTGGTGCAACATTATGATTGGTCCCCCTCCCCTTTCCCCTCCTCTTTTACCGTTTACTTTCTTGGTTACTCTTAGAGGAGGTATTCTTGCTTTTTTCATCCTTTTTCTTGCTTCAGTCTAGCGGATGGCGAGCTCTCGCCCCTTCCTTACTGCATGCAATCCGACGTAGTTCTTCCCTAGAGTCCGTTTCAGTTCCATCCCTTTTTCCATCGGCTCCCCTTTGATTCAAATGCTTTTTTTGGATTTTTTCAATTCATTTCCCTTGTCACCTTGAGCCAACTCAGATGTCTACTGTGTCCGAGCTCCTTTTTTTATTTGTTTTCATAGTCCACTACCTCCGCCCCCCGGGCCTTCTTTTTTTCCTTAACTCTTTTTTACGATTTGACAAGTAGAGGAGGCTGACGATTCTTGTCTTTTGCTGACTCGTGATACCCTCGGGCAGTCAGGCAGTTGTTTTTGACATCTTGTATGTCCAATGCCGAGTGCCCAAATCTAATCCCTCCCCGACTTTGCTCCCTCCCTAAATCCCCCCTTCTCCACAAAGTCCACCCTTTTTGGTCCCGCTGTCAGGCAATGTGATTTTTTTTTGCTTTCTCTGAGGTTGATGTCCCCCGTTTCGACTTTAGGTTACGATTTTAGGTCGGCGTTGCCGCCACTCAGCCGTTACCTTCTTCTCCTGGCGATTTTTGAATCCGTCATTTTTTGCTGTAGCTTCCCTCCACTTTTTTTCTCACTCACTCTGAGAGTAAATCGTTTTTCTCTTGCCTGTCTGTTCTCTTCTCTCCAAATCTCTTTTCACTCCTGCCCGTGGATTGTCTTCCGAAAACTTTTTTTAAGGTTTTTCTTTGAAATTTCTTACTTCCAAATGATATAAATTAGCCCTCATCCTTTCCTTTCGAGTTCCACTTTTCGAATTTTTTGCGTTTTCTTCTGAAAAGTCTGACCATCGATTTGGCGCTTCGATCTTTTTTTTCATGTTTTTCCCTTCACCTTCTGGGCTGGGAATAAGAAGAGTGTTTTGATGTTCTTTTCTTCTCCCGTCTTGCTTTTCTTCCGTAGGCGACCCCCCTGATCTTTTGTTTCTTTCTTGATCCAGTCACCCTTCCAGACCCGCTCAAGCCATTTCCTCCTCCCCCCCCCTTTTTTGTTAATCTCCCCACCAGCTCTTAGTCGCGTAGATAGGCCTCCGTAAACAGCTCCCGTGCCTAATTTTCAATAGGGAAGATCCTTTTAAACTTAAGACGAATGACCCTTCCGATTCCTATTCTCTCTTAACCTCTTCTTTTCTCGTATTATTATTTTATTACCTACCGTCCCCCTCTGGCTGTCTTTCTTTTTCTTCGTGGCGTTGATTGGAGCGTCATAGGCCAATCCGCGGCCTTGTTGGAAGAACTCGTGTTTTCTTGAGGGCTAACAGCTCGCTCGCCCCTTCTTGATGCAGTTCTTTCCTCCCTATTTTCCTTGTCTGGTCCCTTTTCTCACGTCATTCCAAGTTGCTATTACCTCTTTCTGTTCTGTGTCTGGTCCCCCTTCTTCAATCAACGTTTTGGTTCTCTTAATCTTTATTTTTCTCCGCTCCCTCTGACTCCCTTTTTTTGCCAGACCTCTTTATTTCGGAGGCTGTTTTTTTCAGGGTTGTGAGCCTTCCCTTGCGAGACAAGGTCCCCTTTTAGCCGCCCATTATGGTCTTTCTGTGCCATCGATTTCTCTTCCCCCGCTCCTCTCCTTCAGGTGACTCCTTCGCCTCCAGGATTTTTTCCCCTTCAAGCGGTGCATTCCTTCTGTTAACTAAGTTGAAGATGCATTTCCTCTCGCACGGCGCCCTTCGCTTTTCGTCCTCCCGGTTTTTTTCCCTGTTTTCCTGGTCGAAATCTATAAACTTCTCGCGTCCTTCGCGCCCCCCATTTACCCTTCCCTTTTTTCCCTGTCTTCTTGATGAGCTACCAGCGCGCTCCTGGATTCGCATTCCCCCCTTCTTTTTTGGTCGGAAAGGTTCTTCACATTCCGCACCCTCTCTTAGGCTTACCCGATTTTCTCCTTCATTCCCTTCCTCACCAGAACGCCTTTTCCACCGCCTACGCTACCAAGTCTCCTAGGTGCTCTTCTTCCCGATTTTTCCCCGGGGAGGCTCGAGGAGTGGGGATTAGTTGTTGTTTTGTCTTTGGCCTGCATTGGGACTCCCTGCGGTTTTCCAAACCCCACTGCCCTTTCGAGGTGACTTTTCCGGCTTTAGACTCCTTTCTCAATCCATCCTCCGCTCAGGTTTTTTCTTTCCGTATCCGGACACTCCAGTTACCTGTTTTTTGTGGTCGTTTACTCTGCGGCAAAAACCGTTTTTTTTCCTCTCTCCCCCACCCCTTTTCTTTCCAGGGTTTTTCTCTTGACGCCCCATCCTGGCCTTTCTCCCTTTTGATCTTTTTCCTGTGATGGCCCGGATGAACGGCTATTTTCCTTCGGTTTTTGGCTCCCCTGCCTTTTATCCAAGAGCTCGCCCGCTCAGGTTGAAGTGGCGCAACACCAAGCGCTCCCTTTTCCAAGGGAACTCACTCTTTACGCGTGAACTCTTCTTGTTGTTCCCGCAAGCATTACGCTTTTTCTCTTCTCTTCCAATTTCTTCCCCCCAGAAGCAGAGATTTTCGGATGCCCTTTCTTTTTAACTCTTTCTGCTTGGCCCGAGAAGTTTCATTGAATTTCACGATGGTCCTTCCAACATCGCTGAATTTCGAGACTTTTCCCCTGCCGCGATTGACAGCAACCTCTTTTTTTTCTTTCCACCCTCTGACTTCCTTCTGCTCTTCCTTGCTGAAGGCCATTTCGCCGTCTCACCATCCCTATCAGTTCTATTGAAAGAACCGTTCAGGTTCCCTTCATTTTCTTCGATTTGCTTTTCGAGCGACGGATTGATGCCCTTGTTAGCCATAAGGGACTCGAGCGGTCTGAAATTCTCTCTTTTCCTCTCCTCCTTTGTCTTCGTTTCTCCCGCTCTTCCGCCTGTTTTTGTCAAGGATGATTTTCCCTCCGATGTCTCCTTGCTCCCCCTTTTTCTCCCCTCTCTGTGTTTCGCAGTCGGAAATGCCTTTTTTGCAGGGGGTGTCTTGATTTGTAATTTGTCTTTTTCGACTGCGATCTGGCCTAGCCTTTTCTTTGGAGGAGGTGCGCTCCCACCCCCTTCCGCTTTTCGTTCCCTTTCAATTGGCCCAGTTTGCTTAGTCTCTCAGCGATGTCTTTTTCCTGTAGTTCTCGTGAACTCCTCTTGCCCCGTCGCCTTCTCTCTTCTTTTATCTCGTTTTCTGGACATTTCTATGCAGCGTCCTCGTTTCTCTGTTTCTTTTTGTTTTTTTCTTCAATCGGAGCGAAAACATTTTGTCCTTGGACACTAGTTCCTCCCCTCTCTGAGTAAAGTTGATCTCCTTCCCCCCCATTTATCATAGCGCAGGCGCGTCTTTCAACTTCTTCCTTTTTCCCTTTTTTCAAGTCCTTCTTTTCTTTTTTTTTTGGACGTTGGGTCTTTTCTTTTTCATGCACTCTTTCTAATAATTTTTTCCCGAGGACGAGGGCCCTTTCTGTTCACTTGCCGCATTTTTCTTCCCCTATCTTTTGAGGCACCCGAAGATGCCTACATTGCTCGTCTCGTAATGTTTTGTTTTCCCACTGACCTCCAAATGGACACTTTCTCCGTTCCTTCCCCGTTAGCCTTCTTAAATTAGCTTATTCCCTCTTGTTTTCTTTTTTTGCCGGCCTAGGAAATCGATCATGTCCGCTTGAAGTTGCTGCAGTGGCTGTCAATCCCTAGGGCAGCCCCCCCTCCCCGTAACCCGAGTCCTCATCAAATCATACCATTTGTCAATTCAGCGTTCCGATCCTTTTCCCTTTTCGCTTTCAACTTTCACTGTGAGGCCAAGTTCCATTTTGTTTTTTAGGTTCACTCATGGTGGCCGTACGACCCTGCTTAGTCTTTTTCTCCTTCCCTCTTTCATTTTGAGCAGCTTGAGATGCGAATCGGATCGTGTCTCATCCTAAATCCCTTGAGGTAAATAGCGGCATTTTTTCTATTTCCCCCCCCCCCCCTTGGTTTTGGCCCTTTATTTCAACCCACGGATCTTGGAAATCCCTCTCTTTCTTTTGCCTCACCTTTCCCTTCGCCGTATCTCGAACTCAGCGTGATTGCTCACCTCTCCCGCGAATGCACGCTTCAGAATTCGATTGCTCCCTAAACCCCCCCCTCTTCGTCGGCTTGCGAAGCAGGATTTTTCTACATGCTTTTTTTAGGAGAGACTGTTCCTATATATCCTTCCCCCTCTTACCGACTGCATCTCCCTTGCGAGTTCTTTCTTCCTTACGGTTCCCCCCTTCCCCTATAGTTTCTCTTGCTCCCCAGGCCTTTTTTTTTTTTAATGATCACGCACCGGAAAGCCAGCGACTCCCTACCTCCTCTAAGCGGCCTTGAATGCCAGAACTCGAGTTTCTCTGCACGGCCTACAAGCAGTTCCTTGCGTTGTACCTTTTTCGTTTCAGAATCTCTACACTCTTTCCCTTGTAAGTAAAGATTTCGATTCCTCCGCCGCCGTCTCGTATCCATCTTCCCTTTTTCTTCTCCTCCTTTTTCTTTGGAGCCCCTTTTCCCCTGTTTGCGGGGCGCGATTGGGTTTTTTTTTTCAATATTCTTGACTGGTAGGCTTCTGGAACGACGCCGTCCCCTCGTGGCTCCGCCAAATTCGTCTCACTCTGCCCTTTTTTGGACGACTGTCCCTTTTGATCATGCGCCTCTTCCTTGCGAGGCGTAATTACTGTTTTCCGTCGCTTTCGTCATTTTCTCACCCTGACTTTCGTGGTGAGAATAGCGGTTCGCTGCTGAACCCCGCAGCTTCTCCTGCACTCTGATCTCGTGCTATCCTCTTGTGAAGATGGTTTTAGCATGATTCGTCTTTTCTTCTACTACAAGAATTCACCTAAGATCTCACTACATTCAGCTTTCCCTTTTCAAGTCCTTCCCCTCCCCGT
>Ga0179593_1503484_pt1 | contig 10578 bp, 12 predicted proteins | sample CZODoug2_1_08_16_FD_185931 | JGI IMG/M metagenome (GOLD analysis project Ga0179593, IMG submission 185931) | Vadose zone soil fungal communities from Angelo Coast Range Reserve, California, USA - CZODoug2_1_08_16fungal (PacBio error correction) | ecosystem: Environmental > Terrestrial > Soil >... | reverse complement strand
CGCCTTTTTCCTTCCCCCCCAAACCGGAGCGTTCTCACACAGCTTATCTTCCGGCTACCTTCGACTTCCCCTTCCCCTCCGTGACTTGCCACGCTCTAACTCTTCTTCTGTGCTGTGGAGGCCTTGTCCACCCGTTGAATTTCTCTAGTTTCCCAATTTTAAAAACTTCGGGATTTTTGATCTCAATTAAGAAAAGCCCATCCTCGAGGTGGTCTCCCTGAGCATTTTTTTTTATCCCCTGTCTCTTCATAGTTCCAAGTCATCCGCCCAGGCTACGCGCCACGAAACTCCTTACAGCAAAGCTTGCGATGCCCTGTTTTTTCTTTTCTTCTATTCGCTTCTCTACCTCCGGCCCGTTTAATCAGCACGTCTTTTCTAGACACTCCCCTTCGCGTCTTGCTTGATGGATCTGCGTTTAGATCTGTCCTGTTTCACAGCGGTCACAGGTCCTACGCCTTCCAATTTAGACTTCGGGCGTTCAATGCAGGCCAGACTTGGGCTCGTTTTGCTCCCGTCGTTCGCTCCGCAGAGTCCCACTCGAACAGATTCGTGGCCCCTCCAGCTCGGAAGGTCATCTTTTACGCTGCCTATTACATTATGATACATTCTTGCATCCCCCTCCCAATTTGGCGGAGTCCCAGAATGACCTGGCACGTTCCAGAAACCTATAACTTTTTTCGGTAGAAGTTCTTCCCCCGGAACCGCCCAGCCCCTCTTATATTGACCCCTAGGAGGCGTCATCTGCGAGCGGTTTTTCGCTCTCTCGTTTGGTTTTTCCCGTTCTTCCTACACGGCCGGCCCTATTTCTCAATTAGAGACGCTCTCCTCGGAAGGATCAGTTGTTACCTTTAAGCTTAGCTTTCCCCGAGCCCAATTTCTCAATTTATTAAGAGTCATCCTGTGGGCCCCTGAGATGCTCCGTCCGAGTGTCTTCCCCTTGGTTCGGAACCCTCGCCGACTTGCACCTTTTCTTAGGCGCTTTTCCAGCAATCAGATTAGTATTGAGGACTGCATTTTCCCCTTTTCCCCGTAAGACTGAAAATTGTAGGGCTCCTGGGCCGCTACCTGCGAGCCTGTCCTTTATCAAAGACCTGCGCTTTCGAGAGTCTCCACCTTTTCTGACCAGTCCCAGCTTAAGTCTCCTCCCTTAAATTTGCTTCTCAGCCTCCCCCTCAATTGATGGTTGACAGAGGTGGTCTCTTCGTCCCGACCCCTGTTTGGGCGGCGGCGATTGAATTCACCAGACGCCTTCGCGCAGTTTTTTCTATTTCTTTTTTGAAGAATGACTTCTTTCCCCTTCTTTCGATATCGCTCCCTCATGACGGTCCTTGTATCGAAGGTGAGCCTATTGCGTCTCCTTATCTTGACTTTTCATCAGGATTTAACTGATCGCCTTTTTTTTTTCGACATATCTCGTCTCAAGAGCGACCCGGAATGCTGAGACCTTGAGTGAGCTTTAGAGGAACTGAAGGGAGGCAGGGATCTGGCCCCGGATTTGTAGTCGACCGCCTGCCCACAAGAAGAGTTGTTCCCCTAACTAGGAGTAGAGGGGTATATCGAAGATTCTAATTTCTTTTGTTGATACATTATCATCTTCTGATTTGCGCCAGGGTAAGAGCGTTTCCCCTGCAATGTGCTTCCTTTCTCCTTTTGCGATTTCGTTGGTCCTTAGATGAGAGGTCTAGACAATGAATGGAGTTCCAGTCAGACATTACCCCCCCATTCTTCTCCAGATGTCCTTTCTTATTTCCCCTCCCGTTTTTGGTCTCCTACCTTTGAAATGGCTGCCATTACCATCACTTACCAAATGAGGTTTGGACGCGCGGAATGCCCCCTGGCTTCCCCCTTTCTGCCGTCCCTCCCCCCTCCACTCCTTGTTTCACAGGTTGTCTCCTCCCACGATCATTTTTGTCCTTGGGTACTTTGTCCGTCAGCTGAATGAGCCCTCGCATTTCTTTTTTGATTACAATCTTCCCCTCTTGGCCCTCTTGTTGGGTCCCTGACTTACACGCCTCGAGTCCATATTTTATTAGGTGATCGTATTTGTCCTCACACATCCTCGATTGGCCTTGCAATACCTGCTTTTCCGCGTCATCATGTGTCATTTTTTTTTGAAAACTTGTCCTTTTTTTAGTTATAATTCCTCCTTTAGAGAGGCTGGCTTACTGAAGACGTAAGACTCCTACCTTTTTTTTCCATTCGCTTCGTCGTCCCAAATTTTTGTCTCCCCCCCCCTGTCACCCATTGGATACCAATTAAGTCGTGCCTAGCACGCGCACTCTTTTCTCGAGTATAGATGAACATGCTTGGGGAAGACGCCAATCCTTTTCTTCCCAACCCCCCCCCATGTACTCGCGTCAATGAAGGAGTCTCCGCTGATACTGATATAAGGGATAATTTCCCCCCCCCCCTTTTTTCAACCGTTTGCGAATGACCTGAGCCTACCCTCTCCTCCCCGTTTCCCCCTGGAGTTAAATAGCCGGACATTCCGCTTCCAGAGACCCCCCGATCGGCAGAAGATTTCTTGCTCCCTTCTGAAAGGAGTCAACTTTGGAGAGAGCCGTCCCAATGGAACCGCATTTTACTCTTTCATCGCTTAACCTATATTTTCCTACTCTTTTTTTTTCTAGAGATTTGTTCTTGAACTTTGAGCGAAAAATTTGTTGTAATGGGAAGATGATGCGAGCGTACAATCAATGTTCGACTTTCTCCCTGAGAGCTTCCGATTTTACCTCCCGCTTTCCGACGCGCCGCTGAGGGCATCTTCACATTGGCGCTGATCTGTTAGAGGTTGCATTCCTGTTCAATTTCTCCAGAAAGTTTTTACCCCCCCATGCGAAGTTTATCGGCCTTTGCGTTCTCGTTCCCTTTTATGTTTGAGAATGTCTTACCCCATGCATCTACACCCCCTACCTGGTCTTTGGATACGACTCTTCCCACTACTGAATGTTTGACTCCCCAATTTCCTTCTTTTCTTAGACCACATGTTTTTCGACCGGTTTGATTACTGCTGTTTCAGGATCCCTAGCCTGAAACGCTCCTTGCAATCCTTTCGGATCGTTTTTCCTATGAAGTCCACGGTCCGCTGATATGATTTCTTCCTTGCAGGGTGGGTAAAGCTCGTATTGTATCCCCCCCTTCCCCCTCTTTTCCCTCCTAACTCATTTTGACCTTCGCGTTGTCGTCCTGGATCAAATGCTGTCCGGCCTCGTTTTCCCTTTACATCCCTAAAGCTTTTTTCGCCTTTTTTCCCCTTCAGGCGCATTACTCGGCTCCACGGAAATCCCCTTTTTGAGTGCAAGCACTCTTTGACTTCTCCCTGTTGCTACAGGAAAATTATTCCGATTCCACTCCGGTACTCGAGTGCCCTGCCTCTCCCATCGACATTTTTTAAACCCCAGAGAGTTTCGGCCAGGTCTATACACTACGCGGCATCTATCATCTAGTGGCTCAAGATGTCTACCTGAGCCCCGAGGAACTGGTTCCTTTCTTTACTGCCTACCCCTAATCGAAGTCATCCCATTTGTCCATGTAAGCTGGAGCGTCAGTCTCTATAAACTCCCAGACCATCGTTTTTTCTATCTGAGGAATCGAATAAATATGTGAGTGAGACGCTTCCTCACCCAGCGCTCGGCTTGCAACTGCGTTCATTTCAGAGTAGATTTACCCTGACCCCAAAGAATCTGATGGACTAGCCAGACCTCGCTTCTCCTAGCTCCCGCCAGGACAGTTGGCTATTAGATCGCGAGTATTTCTCTCACAGTAAGATTAGACTCAATTCCGCGTATGCCCGCTTTTTATCAACCCGTGAAATCCAACTTGTTTGTGCGTTTTCGTTTGCCATTTTTTTTTAGAGGGATCCCCCGAGTCCTCTTACAAGATTCTATCCCTCTCAGACCGGAGATTTCTTTGGGTACCCCAATTCCGAGCGCCAGTAAAAGAATTCGTTCCCCCCTGATCTGCGAGTCCCCCCGCCTCCTTTGTACCGCCAGTCCTTCCGTTCTTCGAGCAGCCAAATGGCCGATTTTGACCCCTCTTTTTTGCCGATGATTTTGTTCTCGTCTGTTTAACTCTCTATCGCGCCTATTTGTAATACTTTGCCTCGACGTATCTTCTGGACCGCAGGCGTTCGAGTCCTTCTGCATCTCCTTTCACCCCAGTTGCCATGTTGCGCGATACGGAGAAATTCGTTCTGGCGCGAGTTAGGGTTTTTAACCTTCCACCCTTTGTCCACGACCTCTTTAACTCATTCATCACTTTTTTTATCTTATTTGAGAGTCTTTTCCACTTGGGCAAGTAGCCTCACCGGGTGTAGCACCTACTCTTCAGCGTTAAGGTTAGTACTACCCTTTGATTCCTTAGGGAAGTTTATGCCGCCACCGCGATAGATCTGAGAACCCCCCCTTCTGCTCGACAGATTCTTCTCAGAATGTGGTGGCCCGCATTTCCTGTCACTTTGTTTTCCGTGCCCTCATCCCTGGTTCTCTTTTTCGTCGTAGTTCTTGTTTCCTTTTCGAGAGAATCAGCCCCAATATGAGGTGACTTTCCCTCCCTTTTCATACTCTGTTTTTGCGCTAGATGAGAAATTGCCTGTATAGCGATCACGAATTTTCTGTGTAGCACCTTCTTTTCTCTCCTTGATTCCCTAAGAAGCGGACACACTTCTCCCCCTCCGCCCTGAGTCTTTGCCTTTTTTCCTCTCCATACCCTTTCCTCCAGGCGTTTTTTTCCCGCCCGGGTTACGACTCAGAGAGACGCCGCTCCAGCCTTGCAACTCGAGAATCAGAAAATCTATGCTTCTCCCTTTTCCCTCCTCGAGTCTGAATCTCCCCCCTAGGCCCACTTCTCGCTCTTTCATAGTTTTGCTCTAGTTCGTGCCCAGCCTTCGTTGCGGGTCCCTCGCCCCATAGATCGAAGTATGTGAGCAGAACCTCTCTCCCTGACACCCAAAATTCTCTGTAGGGTGGTTACTGGTATACCCCCGCAGGGTTCCCTCTTCGCAGCAACCCCCCCCCCGAATTGACAAGCGTCATCCCCCCCCTCCTCCCCGCTCGACCCTCTTGCCTTTAAAGTCTGAGGGAGTCGACGCGGGACTCTGCTTTCGCTCCCTTGGATGGAATTTCGGTGTTCTATCTCTTTCCCCAGTTTTGTTTTTTTATGCGAATCCAGGAGTCCCGGAAGATTGCCCCCCGAACCCCGGCCGGTCCCCCCCCATTTTAGTTTCTCCTTCTGATATACCACTATAGAGAGGATTGGTGTTTATGATATTTCGGTGGTATGGCTTTTCCAGCGACGTTGCTTCTCGAGGCCCCCCAGGTTTTTCCGGACCCCCCTGACAATTTGAGGGTGGTCCCTCTCTATGAATCTTCTTTTTTGTGCGGCGGTTTGCCTTTACTCTCGGTTTAATGGCACCACGAGGGACGAGCACATGCTTAGCTCTTTTTTCTTCTCCCCTATTTTTTCCTCTCCCTCTTATTGGTCTAACCCGTTTTTTCCCTTGCCCTCTTGAACGATCGCAGTTGCTCTTGTTGCGCAGCGATCGTCCATGGCTTTATCTGCAGATTTTCCCTATCCTCTAGTCCCCCCTCTTTCCCTGGACGTCCCCTAATGCACCTCCCTTCCCTTCTCGGTTGCGGAGCGAGCAGGAGTCATCCCATACCGGTCTGCTTTAGCGAACATTGCTTTTTTAGCCTCTTCTGTAACCCGGCCTCAAACCGAACCATATGAGATATGGACAGCCCGGCTGTCCGCCCTTTTTCTCTAAGAGGTCCCTCTGACGGCCAATGTGCGTGTCCCTAGCCCTCTTTTTCCCGTTCCACCACCGACGTCGCCCAAGTCATCCCCAACACACCGCCAAGTCCTTCCTCAACCTTTTTCACATATTATAATTTTTCCGTCACTTTAAGAAAGGGACGCCAAGAACTTGCAAGCGCTCGTTCATTCCACCCCCAAGCTGCAAGACTGCCTGACTGTTTAGCCGATATCTCTTCGTGCATTTTTTTAATAACCCCCCTTACTCGGCGATGACTTCGCATGCAAGATGGAGCACGCTCCTATCGATTGCTACAAATGTACCCTCTCTAGCTTGCCCGCTCCTTGGCCCAAACCCTACTAGTACCCGCTTTAACTTTCACACGATTTTCGGGTTTCCCCCAGGGGTCCGACCTTTCCCCGACTGACGACCTTGAAAATCAGTTCTTTCCGACTAAACGTCTTTTAGTTTTATTTGACTTTGAAAGGGGAACCCCCTCCCGCTTTCATCTGAATGACAGGTTTGCGGGTCACGGGACTTCCATCTACCGTTTATATGCACATGAACCCGCGATTTTCTTCTCAGCCAATAGCAGATCTATCATCTTCCCCAGCTTCACCATTGTGCCTCCTGAACTGCAACTTGTGTTTTTGAAAACATTTGACTCGATCCCCTCCCTCGCGGCCCATATTTCTTCGCTTCGATTTGGAAAACCCCAACCCCCCTCTCGTTCTCTGATCTTTTCGAATGGACAGTAGCGCTCTAAAACGACGACCTTCTCGCACCTAATGCCCGCTTTGATGGACTTTTTTCTTCCGGAGGTGGTCCGACTTTGCTCCTATCCGCGTGACTATCCCTTTTCAGCAACTTTTTTTTCGTTCTCCTTCCGATCTCGAGTTCTCTCTCCTTTTTTGGCATGCGTGAGCTATTCTGCTTTGTTTCCTGTGCCTTCGAGGCGAGTTTTTCGTTAGAACTATCTGATTTCCCCCCGCAGAGTTGTCGTGTCTGCCGTGCCTTTTGTGATATCGTGCCGAGTTTTATTTTCCCCTTCCGATTTTTTTTTTTATTTTTTTTTTTCCCCCCCGAGCTCGCTCGTATTTCTACGGATTTTTTTTTTTTTTCGCTAGGTAGCCTTGCTAGCTTTCCGCCAATGTTTGAGTGCGATTGCTTTTGCCTGTCTAAATTCTCTTGCTCGAGTGCGGTCTTCATCTTTTATGACTGGCGACCTTTGCTGGACTTTATTTATTTTCGCTTGCTTCTTTGTAGTCGCCTGCTCTGGTTTAACCGTTGCGATGGCTGATTTGTGCTTCATTATTTATTTCCTGGTTCTTTAAAGGGAGTTTTTAATTTTTTTCGACGATTTTTTTTTCCTTTTGGTGACGTAGCAAGTTTCACTTTGGTCCGCGTTGTGTTCTCCCCGAGCGCCCCCACCTTCCTATACTACCGATTTGCGCCCCCTGCTTTAATGAGACGCCCCTATAGGCCCCCCCCCCCCCCCCCCCCCCTTCTGCGAGATGTTGAGATTATTCCCCCTTTAGTCAAGAGGATTTACGAGGCTTTCTCATGCCTACAACGTTCCTCCTTCCCTTATTGAAGTACTGTCATACAAAGCGTACTTTTCCCACTCTGCACTCTCGGCTCCCTAAGTTCGATCATCATTCTTCACTTTTTTGGCACATCTTGCTTTTTGCCTCAGCCATCGTGCTTGTCCTCTCGTTCTTAGCGGACGCCTACCCTTCTGTCCGCAACTCCCTGAGATCCTCCCCTTTTCCCGTTCTTAAATTTTTGGCCTTCACCTTCCTTCCCTTTCGATTGCACCTTGCCCTCCTGTCCCAAACAGGTATTTTTTTTCATTATAGATGAGAATTTTTAATAGAACCAGACTTCCTAAAAATGAAATCCGAGATCGTCCCGGTTTTTTTCTTTTTTTTTTGTTTTCGCCCCTTCCCCGAGCGCGGTGTCTTTCCGGGATCGTAGGGCACGTTGAGCCCAGTTCCCCTCCTTCCTCAGAGAACCGGATCGCTCCCCTTCTAAGGCCTTTTTTTGTCCCTCTCGGGGTCAGAGGACGCTTTGCCCTTAGGTCAGATCAGCCTGTTTTTTTCCGCGACCCCCCCTCCTTCCATGCGCTCTTAGGTTTGCCCCGATCCAGTCCAGGCAGGTTACTCATCACGTTCCCCCCCCCCCCCCACATCTCTTTTTCCCCTCTCCTCCAGGTTTTTTTTTACTATCGATGTTTCCCTATCTGCGAAAACTGCTTAATGTTTTCTTTCTACAGACTCTCCCTAGTTTCCAATTCGCGGTGCCGCCGTCCTTAGGAGTATATTACTACACAGTCCTTTCCTATCCCCTCTCGAGGTTCGCCGTTTACATGGCTCTTTCGTTCTGCTTGTCCTCGGGAGTTCTCCACGTCATTTTTTTTTTTTTGTTTTTTTTGCGACATGATTTCCGTATCCGATCAACGTCTCTCAGGCCCCCCGGCACGTAATGCCGGTTCGTTTAAGTCTTTCTTCCCTCCTTGTTGTATCGGCCCCTACCCCCCCAGTTGGTGTTCCGGACTTTCCCAACCACCTCCCCCCCCCTCGCACCACCTTTCCGGTGATCAATTTCAGGACAGGTTTTTTCCCCCCCCAGGTCGATCTACGATTCGTGCCGCCTTAGTCTTTAATCATCAGGTCCCCTTCCCCCCAGAACGGTTCCCATTTAGACTCCCGCATTCCCCCCCCCCTTTAATCAGAAATGCTTGACTATTTTCATTCTTAGCTCTTGTGTTTTGGAAAGCGTTGTCCCTTACTATCCCCAATACGGACTTCTCTTTCATTCCATGCCTGATTTCCAACGCGTTAGGAAAGATTTCCCTCTGTTTTTTCAATACATCGCCTCCCAGATACTCGCAGCCGTTTCCGGAACAGCCCCCCCCCGCAGGATCCAAGGTCAAATTGGTGCCTGTTTCACCGCTGACCCGTCGCCCGTTGCGCTACTTCCCCCCCCTGCCGCCCAAATCCCGGGCGACAGGATGTGCTGGCCCATCCTATCGCACCGTTCCTCTGAGTCGCCCCATTTGCCGTCCCTCGTCATCGCCTGAGTCGCATAGCCGCAATCGAATACCTCTTCGCCCTATATATAGGCATTTAACTAACTCGCCCTTCCCATTGTTCCATGCTCTCCTGCGTACTTCGCTTTGTACCGCCACCAGTAGACGAATCGCTTTTTCCCTCCTCCTCCCTCGGAGGTCTTTTCAATAAAACTCTTGCGGCTTCCGTCCCCCCAGCGAGGACAATTTCTTTTTCCTCCCGCTCTCGTTTTATAGCTCTCGTATAGAGCCGCGCGGACGCCCTCTATCCTCCTCCGTTCTTGATAGGATATCGAGTAGTTGCCCCCTTAAGATAGGAATGGGTGAGAATTTTAGTCCCCTCCCTCCCAGATCCGAATTACCCCCCCCCTTCCGCCCGGAACCAGTCTTATCGTCGGTTTTCTCGTTCCTTTTTCCCTCCAGATTTCGGGCCTCAGTCCTTCTGCAAGATCCTGCCCGTGCGTCCCCTTCGCCGTTTGCTTCCTTCGCTCTGAGCAGAAAATAATCTGTCGCCGGCGTCTTTCTCGTCTCAAAGCTCCTTTGAAACTCCCCTTCCCTACTTAGGGAAGAGGTTTCTTTTCAAGTATGACATCTGCTTTTTTCTCTATCCGTCGTTCTGCGAGACTCGAGCCCCCCCACGCAGGGTTCTTTTTTACCGGTCCTCGAGTTAGAGGACTGTTCCCCTCCCGGAAATGTTTTTTTAGGCGACCAGGTCGGTCCCCCATGTGCAAAGACTCCAGCCAGTATTTAGACGTTGCCTCCCCCTCTTTGCCTTAGCTCCCTGTACTCCCCCTTGGTCCCCTACCAAGCGTGACTCTAGAATAAGGTCTACTTGTCGTAAGATATTGTCGCCGGCTCGTACTATCTTTCGCGCATTGTGTAGAACTCTGATACCCTCTTCCCTTCTTCCTCCTCTTCCTCGCAGTCCAGTCGCTCAGTGGATACTGTACTTCCTTTCGACGTGAACACCCTTTTTCCTTAGCACCTATCGACGCCTTCGGTTTTGCATCCGAATCTTCCATGTAATAAATTGCCGTCCAATAGATGGACTAGGGTTCTTAGAGTTTTTTCTCATATCTCCTAGAGAGACTATCCAAGATACTGTGTTCTTCGAAGACTTTGAATCTATGCCAGACTAGTTATCCCCTTGCGCGTTTCTCACATCTTGTTTTGTTGTTTCCCTCCTTCTTAGAAACAGTTCGGAAGGGGACGCTGCACCTGCGTATAAGCTGCCCTGTGTATGTTTTTTGTTTTTTTGACTTCGTTCTGCCTAAACAGAGTCCCGACAATCCACTTTTTTTATTTCCAGCGATGCCTCCGCCCCCCCGATTTTGATTTGATCTCCGCCGTCCTTCAGGTCGTGCACTCCCGCTCCTCGCGAACCTGTCTCGTTCCGAATTTCCAAGTTTCTCTCTTTCGCTTCTCCCGTCCGAGAACCAATAATGTCTTTCCCCCTCCCCTATGGCTTATCTTGGGATTTATCCCTCCCCCCCGTCTGCGGCCCTCCCCCGGGATAGTTCCACCGCCCGAGCTTTTTCAGTCCTTCCGCCACACAGCAATGCCGACGATCTACCCCCAACGCGAACTTTTAGGCTTAAGTCGACAAAAAGTACTGCCCCCCCCCAGTTTCCTTTATTGACGCCCTGCTCATGCAACGATTTTTGTTAGTCGAGTCTTTTTATCCCCTCAGCTCCCAAGGCGATTTCCACCTCGGAGTTTCCGATCTCTTCCTTCTTATAATTGGGCCTTTTTGCCC
>Ga0179593_1345500_pt1 | contig 10578 bp, 14 predicted proteins | sample CZODoug2_1_08_16_FD_185931 | JGI IMG/M metagenome (GOLD analysis project Ga0179593, IMG submission 185931) | Vadose zone soil fungal communities from Angelo Coast Range Reserve, California, USA - CZODoug2_1_08_16fungal (PacBio error correction) | ecosystem: Environmental > Terrestrial > Soil >... | reverse complement strand
GACGTTCCTTTTTCCAACGATGTGTTGCTGCCCAGCTGTCCTTGCCCCTCCTACTTCGTGAAGTGTTAAGTTGCTCTCACCGACCACTACATCGCCAGACCTCAAGTAACTTGCCATCTTTTGCGGACTTTTTAATTTAAAAAGCGATGGCCTTCATTTAACCTTTTCCTTTGGTTGCCGTCACTGAGGTTCTTTTCCCATTCTTTTTTTTTATTCGCCTGAGCCTCTTTCTAGTTAACATTACTAAGTATTGGATCCGTATTCCCATGCCTTCACATCCCCCCTAGCTTTGCGCGCACGGTCCCCGGAAATTTGGAGACGCGTGTCTGTCAGTTATTATACGATCGCCCACATGTTTTCTGCCCTCTTCCCTTCCTATAATCTCAGCAGTGGGTTTTTATCCATGTTGCCACTGAAAGTAGCGGGACGAGTTTTTTCGCGACAGTTAAACACAGAACTACCGTCTTCTCCTTTTTTCTTCTGATTTCCCTATCCCCTTTATTTTAATTTGTCCCTTGTAGGCTGCTGGTTCGGTATTCGAGTTTCTCCTACCCTCCACATTTTCCCGGTAAGTCCGCGCTTTGTTTTGTCGTTATATTGCCTTTTTTTCAGTCTGCCAGAAAAACCCCTTTCTTTTACCATCCCCGTGTGTTGTTGATTCTATTTGATTGGTTTTCCTTTCAGACTAGATCCACCCGGCTTCCATCCCTTTTTTATTATGCAAGATTTCGTCTATCAATACACTTTCTTGGAGAGACTGACTGGCAGCTCATCCGAGAACAAATCCGACAGCGCTTACCAGTTTATATTCTTAGGTGCTCATTGACAGTGTTGCCGATTCCAGCGAGTATAACAATATGGCCTTCTTTTTTTCTTTCCTCCCCCTCCCATGACCCCTCTTTTGACCAGGCGAGGGCGGCCCTAAACCAATTTTTCCTTTTTTCTTATTAGTGCTTGTGGCGCCACGCCGGTTACCCAAGGGCACTTCTTGTTTTTCCCCCTGGCCTCCCCTCTTAGTCTGTCGGGGCCAGATAATGTTCCCCCCATTTCATTTTCTACATAGCTCCAGTCCGTCGCAAGCACCTTTCATTCTGACTTTCTTCCTGAGTTACATTCGATTCTCCCTCTGGTTACTTTTTTTTTTCGTTCCCTTCCATTCTTTTCACCATTTGCCCCTCATGCGTCACGCTGTCTTTGTTTTTTTTCTGGATTTTGAAGAGAGCCGGCCCCTGTTTCCGGAATATATCTTTCACCTTTCCGTCCACTTTCTCAGGTTGTCAGTACTCGCTTCCTCAGTTTTCCTGACTGAGATTTTATTCTTTCTTTACCTCTCACATTAAGAAGTCAAATAACACGCAGCTCGCGCTGTTTACCTTCCAAGAATCTCAGTCCTCAAGTCCCCATTTATCGGATCATGAGTCTCTTGTACCCAAATATGGGTGGTTTGCGACTTTTGCCCTTCACTATTGCTGCCAAGATCTTTTCCTCTTACCCACAGAATTGAAACGGGCCTTTGCCAGCGTGATGTGAGAGAATGTTTTTGTGTTTTAGTGGCTTGCCTTGTCACCCCGCTTAAGTCCCTTTGCTTCGTTCCTCTCTCGAGCTTAAGTCTCATTTCCCCTTACATTTTCTCCCCTCGTCGGTTAGGCGCTCTGATCTTGAAAAAAGGTTAACTTGCATGTGATAGACTTTTATGTCCTTCCCCGCTGCCGCGTTTGCGGCAGTCCCTCCTTCTTCACTCCAAGACACGTAATAAAACCTGGTGGAAGAGCTTTTTCATACTTTTTCTTCGCATTCCATTTTTTTTTCCCCATTAGCGGCGCGGAAATTTCTTTATACCCGTTAACGTCCCATATCGTACAGCACTTCCTAACGGCACCGTTTCCCTAAAGTTTCGAAGGATAGGGTTTCTCTTTATCCTTAGTTTGTATTTTTCTCTGCCTTGAGTTCGGTCAGTTCGTTCTTTTTGTAAGCTGTAGTTTTTGCTGAGTCCCTTCCCCTCTATCTTCCTCCCGGATCGCACTCTGGTCTTTGCGGTGATTTTTCATTTTTCGAAGGTCTGGTCCCATTCGATGAACGTTTTGTGCGTAGGTTGTAAGAGCGTTCCGTGTGTTAGGATGCATTTTTCTCAAGGCATTTTGAAACCCGCCCGCCGACCATTGGACCTGGCATCCGAGCCCCAGTCTTTCCTTGTCCTTCGTCCCTTAAACCCCCTGTTTCGGAACCCCGATTAGCCCCATTGGCTGGAGCGTAGCATTCACCCGGTTCGACGAGGTTTTGTTCAAGCTCAGCGAAATGCATCCGGGTTCGAGGGGTCTTTTCTCGTCCCGGTGAATCAGAACCGTACCCCGTAGCGTACCATTTTGCGTTTTCTTTAGCAGAGTACAGGTTCTTCAATGGCTGTAATGTACGGGTCATTATCTATATTTTTTTCGGAGTTTTTTTTTCGAGTGCTATCCCCTCAACCAGACACCTTACCTCCTTAATTGACAACAACTGCACCTTTACCCAAAAAGACACATAAGCCCCACTTCCAGGTGTCTGTATCGTCGGACTGGTCCTACCCCCCCTGCATACGGATCTATTTCTGTGAGTTACAACTGCTCAAGACCCTTCTTTTTTTGATGTTCCCCTTCCTTTCCATTTTCCCCAGCCCTTTTTGAGTGCTCTTGTCTTCCTTTCCCCCTTCAGCCCACAGCCACCATTTGGCCCCCTTAAACTGGGCCGACTGCGCTGCGTTTACGGTTCAGGTGAATGCCATCACCCCGTGTCCCCCGGTTTTTTTTTCACAACCTGAGCCCTTCTGCGAGCCAGCCTAACTCCCATTTTACCCCTCACCATAACCAGTTTAGGCGAGTTGTGATAACCAGATGTCTCTGTTTTTCTTTGTATCCCTTTCTCCCAACCCCTTCCCATTTTTCTCCAGCTCCTTTTAGGATACCACCATTTTCTGCGCAAAGAGTGACGTGACTGAGGCCCTCACCTTTCAGGTAGCAGAAGGAAGGTTCGGAACCCCTTCCCGTTTCCTGTTTTCGCGAAACTCTTGAGCCGGCTTGACCCACGGTATCGAACACTACAGCTTCAGGCAACCTAGCCCTGTTTTGAGATTTTTTCTTTTATTTCAGCCGACACTTTTTTCTTTTTTATACCGTTGTTTGGTCGCGGCGTGATCCCTTGCGCTTGCCCCTCACCATTTGTAAGTCGCCCAGCCTACCACGAGAGTTCTGTTCGACGTGCAACTTTTTTATCTTTCTTTGCCTTCTCTTGGAATCTTTTTCCAGAAGACAGATCCTTTCCACGCCCTTAACCCCTTTCCTTCCCACCCCTTTTTGAACCAAAGTTCCGTGCGGCCACGCGGTTCAGTATATTTAAACCCTTTCTTCATTCTCCATCCCCTGGTCGTTGTTTATTTGCCTGCCAACCCTCCGAGTAGCCCACTCCTCCTCGATAGTCGCACGTTCGCTAGCCTTTTTGAAGACTATTCGAACGCAGCGACTTGGTCTGCTGTTTTCTCCCCACGCTCCGTTTCGAGCGGGTTGTTGCAAATCCTGCCCCCCCACGTCCTTCTAAGAAAGAGTTTCGTACACGACAAAGATTTTTACCCGTGGTTCCCCCCCCTAGCCCCCCACTGATCCGCCCTTCCCCCGATCACTCTCGATCTTTTCACACAGCCACCTCACATCGCACGAAATGCACGTCCCAATAGCCATCTTTTGCCATTTCTCCCCCTCTCGTGAAGATGACCCGTGATCTACGAGCCTTTTCTTTCCTTCCCGAGTTTCTAGACATGGCATAAGAGCTAGTCGACCCAGAGTAATTGAATAAATGGCCGTTCGACCTGTATTTTCACCCTATTATCCTATGGGCTCCTCTTTTCAAGGGCGGCCGTGGGCACCCTTGTTGGTAGAGCCAAAGACACGACGCCCCCCCGGTCGTTTATTTGAGGACCTCTCATTAGTCCGCTTTGTCTTTCCTTTCACCCCCAGTTCCGTCACTGTGAGCCGGCCGAGGGTTTTTTATTTACGAAATTTCTTTCCTCTTCTAACAGCAAAGCCTGGTATGCTTATGAGGTATGTTTGCTGTCCTCCCCCTCAATAGGATTTAAAACAGCGTTAGTTTCGCGATCTTCTCCCCATTTCTCTTTTTTCTGGTCAGTGCTTCGAGTCCCGAATATTATCTAATTTTTTCCTCCTCATTTCCTGGATTTTATATAGAAGTCTGCTTTTCCCGAGTTTTGTCCATCTGCCCCTTTCCTTGTAACTAGCTCTCCTTTCAGATTTACTGAGTTTGATGGTTCCTCTGATCTTGCATTTTTTGACACGACTCACTCCTACCATAAAATTCCCGGTTCATGACTTATGTTGCCAGTGAGATCTTTTCCGTCCTGTTTCTCAATAGGATAGCCAGCATCAGGACGCCCTTATCTTCCCTGAGCAGCAAGCATCGCAAGGTGGATTTCGGCCCCACACGTTTCTTCTTCTCTAGTGGACTTTTGCGCCACCGTGCCCGGAGCAACGGTATCTGACCTCATTTCCCGTTTTGGTTCAGAGATCAGCATTTCGACTCATAGGGTACCTTTTTTACTAGCTATTCCCCCCCCTGAAGCCCCCCCTTGACCTTGATTTACTGACGTCGTCCTGCTCTGAGGACCATCTTTTTCAGACTGTCCTAATCTTGTTCAGTCCTCATGTTTTTTCATTCTGCTTGCTCGTATTGTGACGACACGCTTTCTTCCCTTTGGCTTATAGCCCTTACCGGCGTGGGCAAACTTTTAAGGTTTTCTAATCTTCTCTGTGTCAGGCCTCCCGCATTCTCTTACGTCGTCGAAATCTTTCCCTCGAGCTGCGCGATCTCCATTATTTCTCTTTTTGCCTTTCGGCATCCTCACTTGGTTGCTGGTTTTTTTCCCCATTAAGAACGGGCGCTTGATGCACGTTCTCTTTCGTTTTTCCAAAATCTCTAACCAATGTCCTTTGTCTCCCAGGATGCGGTTCTCCCCTTGGGGTCTCCCCTTTTTACTGCAAGCTTTTTCCTGTCAGGCGATGTGATTCCCCCTCCTATTAATTGTGAGAAGCCCCCCCGCCGGCAATGGAAACTCCGCCGTTACTTCTTTTTTTCTTTTCCCACCGAGGTAGGGACCTTCCTAGAATCGACTTTGTAGACAGATTTCTTTCTGTTCGCCTTTTCCGATACCCTCCCCCGTCCCCTTCTTGTATACCAACCTGGCTCTCGACGTCTGGTTTAGTAAGAATGCTTTTTTAGAATTCCGTTACTTTTATAACGGTAACCGCTTTCCCCTTCCAATTTTTTTCCTCCTAAAACGGGCACCGCCCTACCATTATGCCGGGCCTATAGTATAAGTATACAGTGATGTTTAGATAGTAGGGATGTTTCTTCGGTTTCACTTTTCTCTTCCAGTGACTTTTTTGTTGTTCTGTCTGAGTGCCATCTGCTCTCACTGAGCTTTTTTAACCTTAAGTTTAGCCATTTGCTAGGCTACGGGAACAGTGTGCCATTCAGCCTTTTTCCTTTTCCTTTTTTTTTTGTCCGTCTTTTCTTTTCTTCCTGAACGTTTTGCGGTGTTTTCCTATTTCCCCTCCTTTCTCCCCGGACACCCGCCGCGCCAGCGAATGATAGAAAATGTTGCTTGTTCCTTTCTTGCATTTTTTTCCCTCCTGCTCATGTCCTTCTTCCCCCCCACGCCATTCCTGTCTCCACTGCCTTAGAACTGCTGCTGGCCCACAAAGGGCCGTCTCCGGGTGGACATTTCTCCCCCGCCTGCTTTATTCCGCCCTCTTTACTAGAACGTTTTCCCCGCCGTTTTAGCAAGGGCGTCGTTTGCTCTTGACTTTGTTACATTCTTCGGTGACCTTCTCCCCCAATCAACCTCTTTGTTGTTGAGATAGCCAACCCCCCACCAGGTACCGGCAATTAACACTTTTTCGTCAATCAGCTACCTCTTTCAATTACTTTTTGACGCTGCTTTAAAGCGTTCGTTCACCCTCTCCTTTGTTTCTCTTATCTTTTTACCAAATGAGATAAGGACCTTCTGTATGACTAACTGCGCTTTTCAAGACATTTCTCGTCCCTTCTTGTTAGGCAGTTTCAACCTTCCCCCTTGCTTTAACGTGCAAAACGCTGAATGCTTCGCATGTCCCCCCTGCCTTGTCATAGAACACGGGTCTCCACTTTTTCAATTCAACTGCTTTTGTCCCCCCCAGGAAACAAAAAGCGCTGGACGACAGGATACATTGGTCCCCCGCCAGATTTCCGAGAACTTTGTGGCCGTGCTTCATACTTTTTTGCGCGTCCCTACCCCCTTAATCAACACCGTTCTTATTACACCCTCCCCCCCTAGCCTCCCGCTTCCCCCACTCGTCCCCCTGCTCTCCGCGCTAGCCCTCCCTGTATGGGCGTTTTGATGAATTCGTACCATGGCAGGTAATGGCTTCTTACTCTTTCCCCCCTCTGACACTCTCGACTTTCTCTCCCTTTCCCTCTCTCCCCAACCTGTTCTCTGCAACTTCCTGACGGGCCTTCCTCTTTGTTTTCTTTAAGGACATTCTCTCCCCGGCAGGCGGGACCAGTCTCTCCAGGTTCCCCCTCACATAGTGTTGTCTCGCAGGGCCACAGCGGTTCGGGCACCGTGTCCCCTCCATAGTAGCTGAGTTCCGCTCAATCATGGACATCGGACCGCCCATTCCCCCCCTTTTCCTCCCCATCAAGGTCCTCCCTCCGTGGCGACTCTTGCCCGTTTGCGATCCCTAAAATATTTCCTTTTCTAATTCCCGTTGATTGCTGTGTCACAGACACCACGTTTGGGTGACCCTCTCCCACACGATGCCCCCTGCCTCTATCAAGCATAACTGCCCCGCCGACCGGCGAGGGAATTGTTTTCTTTCCTTTTTCGCTTTGTTTCTTGATGAATCTGTTTCAGCCCGACGACGAGTACTAACCTCCTTAAAAGAGTGTTGGGCCCACATGGTCGGCATTGTCTGCCTCCTCAGTACTCCCTTCTTTCTCCCCTCCCCTCCAAAGACCTTTTTTTTCATCAAGTTCCAAGGAGGGACCGTTTTCCCCTCTCTTGTTGAGAAAGGTATGCTTAAGTCCTTATTGTCCCTTTCTTCTTAAGGAGTCTCTTTTTTACGAATGGTCCATAGTTAGTAAATGGAGGCAGCTTCCGAATTGCGGTTCCAGGCCGGGCCCTTGTGTCAGTGAGTTTTTGAAGTTCAAGCACTATACGACGCCACTGCGTGTCCTTAAAATTGAAGGTCATGCGTCGAAGTGCGTTGAGGCCATCATGATTCGTCCTCTTGTGTCTCTTCCGACTTTCCGCAGGTCACTCAGTCAGACTATGCCTTCTATTAGGCCTTTGTTTGTCGGCCCTGCCTTGAATAAATAAATAAGGAGCCTATCTCTGGCCTTTATATTCTTCATCTCTCTGATGCGTTTTCCCCCTCCTATATATCTTTTTCCGTGTTTTTTGAGCTCTCTGTCGCTTCCAACTCTATCTGCGTACCCTCCCTTACTGTTATTAGGCGCGCTTCTTTCTACCTTACATGTAATTTTTTTCCGGAGGCTTTTCGACTGGAGGAAGCGACCCATGACTCCCTACCACATCCCTCCTTTCTCTGATTCCCGTTTTTTCCTTCTTCCAGTACTTTACTAAGATTTTTAAACTAACAAGGGCCCTTTTAATGACTGATCCATTAGGTTTTTCGTCCCATAAACCACGTTTTTCCTCATTAGTCAAAAATCTTTCAGTTCCGAACGGGATTCCCCACTTTGTCAGTTTCCGAAATTTAGACGTGGGTTACCCTTCCTGTTCTTAATAGTCCCGTGCCTTGAACCTTCCAAGAAGTGATGTAATTTTTTCGGTTCCCTGCTTCCTTTTTTTTCCGCCGTACGACATTCTTTTCCAGTACGGCGTTCTGTTGCTGGCAGGTCTGTAGGAGCTTTAATTTGGACTTCCCTCGACTGGAACAGTGGCCACAATCTTGTACGGGTCGTCGCCTTCTCCGTCCCACCCTCACAGTGGGGACTGTTAACATCCATCCACTTGGATGCGGGTCATCCTTTCTTGTATACTCGAGGTCGGAAGATGTATGTCTTGCACTTTTTTTTCGTCAACGCAGAAAGCGTTTGTTCATGGGGATATCGTCTTTTCATATTTCTACCCTGGTATATCTGGCCTTCTGTTGCGCCTGCGTTTTTATTCCATTTTGACTGCCGGTTGCCGCTGTCCTTCCCTTTCAGGATCATCCCCTTCTTTTCTTTCTAGGCAGTCACTGCCCGCGCCAGACGCGCTTAGAGCTCCAGCGTCCACACCCCCCCCTATGTTAGGTTAACGGGCATGATCCGTCCGCCCGCATTAGCAAGTGTAGGTAAATTCCTACCCTCCCAGACCCCTCGTCCCAAATTCTGACGCCCCGTCCGCCTCTTGTTTCTAACGTACCGTCGTTCTCTGGCTTGAAACCTTGTCTCCTTCAAAATTAACTTGGTTCTGACCGCCCTTACCTTTTCTATTTCTATGTTGTCTCGTCTGTTGGGTAGAGCTTGAGCTTGCTGGCTTTTTGGGTTGCTTAAGGTAGTCCTCGCCTCTGCCTGAAACCTGTTTTTTTCCTGAAGTTGATCCCTTTGGTTTTTGGTTTCCATGAGCCTGTTGGTCCATTTCTCTTTTTTGTTTTCGTGAGATGGCCTTTGCTGTGCTTTTGTCGTAATTCAGGCTTTTACACCTCCTTCCATTAAGTTTGCTACGAGCAGTTGGTTTCTGGAGCGGAACGCCCAGAAGACTGGATTAGACGTCGCTGGATTTCATTTTTTCAACTGTCCTCGTAGCAGTTGTGATTTCACCTTACGTTCACTCCACTTTTAGGCCCCCTCATCCCTGAAGCTCCCGTCCCTCCTGTTAGCAAGACTCTGCTTTTTTGTGGACTTTGCGGGCGGTGACGCTGAAGGTCAGGGTGCTTTTATATCTTTCTCTCCTTCCTTCTGTTGTTTGAGTATTCTACCTCCCGGTCGCCTCTCCCCCTTAAGGACAACAGAAATAGCGCACAATTGTTTCCCCTTGACGGGAATTCCCCCTCTGGCAGTCTCCACTTCGGCTTTGTCTACATTGATCAAAAACTGAACGTTGTTATGACTCATCAGCCTGTCTAAATTCCTTGACGCTGTTTTTAGTGTCCGGCTACGCCCCCCTGATTCCTCACTTAAACCCCTGGTGAGTGCGTTTAACATTTCACCGCACCGTTATCTAACCCAGTCCCTTCCCCTATTACACAACCTTGGACACGCCTGGAGTTACTCACCCCTTTCAACACACTTAATGTTCGCGCTCCTGCTGACATGTTGGGTGCTTCATCTCTTGAGCTTCCTCATACCTCCCAAGGACCACCCTTTACTCCCAGCCAAGCGCATCTTTCCTCCACCTAGCGCCAGTGAGCCGACGATACATCTCAACGGTATCTTTTTTTCCGGTAGGAAGTCCTCCCCATACTATCTTTACTTTTCTATCCTTCATCACTCCGTATCCCCGGCTCCGACTCCGTTTAATGGCCGGGGCCTGTTTTCAGCCACGCCTCACTTTTGCTCCTAGCCTGCCGTTCGACCCCCTCAGTCGTCCACGTTTCCGTTTTCTTATTTGGCTGGACTTTTGATCCCCCCCCCTTTAGAATAATTTCCGGCCAGCGGGGACCCTTCCCCTCTTCAAGTTCGTACTCAACTCGTTTTGTCCGCGCGCTAACCGAGTGTTCCTGGCCCGTCAGTTGCGCTTTACTTCTCGGATGGAATACCTTCAGTCTTTGACATCTTTCCCCTTCATTACACCATGGTCTAAAACGCAGTTTCGACCACTTCAGTGGATCCAGTACTCACGTTGTATAGTTTTTGACAAAACCTCAATTATTTTCTTTCCATGCTTCTTGAGTCTTCCTACACCCCCCCTCTTTTACCGCATCGCTGACGACATCTTCTCAGTCCGCAGATGTTTTTATCTTGTACTCCTCGGAGGGTTATTTACGCCTTCCCCCATTCTCGGTTAATGATTATGAAAACGCAGCACATCGACGACTGTACGTCCCACATTTTTGCCACGCGTTTTTCGGAGTCTCCTCCCCATGTTACCCATCGTGATTCTTCCCAAAGACATCTTTCCTTTAGTTCTTCCCGATGTGAGTTCAGTCGGGATGATGGCGAGAAGTTACCGCTTAATTCCTGATTGGAAGTTTCCGCTTCTCTTATTTTCGTGAACAGTGGATGTCCAGTTCGAATTGCGGCAGTTCTAAGCTGAGGTTTCGTCACGGCTTATTTTTACTCTTATTGGCGCACTTTTCAAATATCCTCGAACCCGTCGGTTAGGTGCATTAATAATTTTAGCCCTATTGCGAGATGGCCACCTGTCGATGCGCTGAACGTCCTTTTCTTTTTATCTTCACCTGGCTCTTCCTCTCCATGGAGACTAGCTTTCCCTTCTGTCTTTTTTTGCCTTTTACCATTCATTGAGGAGCTCAACCCACCATAATGGTATTCTAGATTAGGTATATCCGTAGATTCGATTGTCATATGTTTCCTTTCCTCCTC
>Ga0179593_1232713_pt1 | contig 10578 bp, 12 predicted proteins | sample CZODoug2_1_08_16_FD_185931 | JGI IMG/M metagenome (GOLD analysis project Ga0179593, IMG submission 185931) | Vadose zone soil fungal communities from Angelo Coast Range Reserve, California, USA - CZODoug2_1_08_16fungal (PacBio error correction) | ecosystem: Environmental > Terrestrial > Soil >... | reverse complement strand
TGCCTCGATTACGCTGATATTGTCGGGAAACCCGAAGGATTTTTTTCTTTGATTCCTCTCTTCGGGACCGTAAGCAGCTTTCTAGGTCTGTTGCTCCTTTGAAGCTCAGGTTCTTACGCCGAACTGAGCGTTGTATTTGGTACTCTTTCTGTTTTTTCTCCTCACATTCACCCCGCTTTTGAAACCAGACGACCTGGGGTGTCTTTTTTTTTCGGCCGTTGGTCATATCTCTCTCCCTGTATTTTAAATATCGGAGCCTTTTTTCAAATCGCTTGAGTCCTCCTTTTCTTTCTTTAAGTGCCGATTTTCGTTGTTCATCAGCGGCTCGACGCCCCGCCGTTCTGGCGTAGGGAACTCGTGTGCCTCCCTCCCTCACCTTTTTTAGGGGATAAGAGATGTCCCACTTCTGCTTCCGGCAGGCGCTCACTCTCAATTTTCGTTCCTCCAGCGCAGAATTATTTGTTTCTTCTTTCTTTTCCCTTTCTTCACGCCCGTGCCATCCCCCCGACCCGCACGTGTGAGATATGAGTCTTTCGTAATCTGGTTTCCTTCCCCGCTCGCTGGGATAGGCAGCCACAGGCGCACGCTGAAATTATTTCGGTATGGTCCACAATTTCACCTGTTTGACTCCTCCCCGCCGGTTCGTACTGTTTTTTTGGTTAGTCTCGTTCCTGATAAAGAGATGCCCTTTCGGAGTCCTTGCTCCGTTCCGTCGGCTCTCCTCGTGAGCAGTGGCTGACCACAAGGTCCTCCCCTCCATTCTGATAAATGAGCAGATTTGTTTGTCCCCGGGTTTTCTTGAGCAACTGGGTGCGGCGGTTCCTGGTACCACGAGGACCCCCCCCTGCTTCGATTAGCCCCAGTAGCCTTCTTGGGCCCTTCAACTTTTGAGCGAGAGCAACATCGTCACGCCCGCGACTTGTTTGCTTGTGCATCGAACTTCTCCTTTTCCTGAAATCCTAAGTTTTTTTGTCCCTCTCGTGCAGGGGCGCCCTTTGTCGCGAAAGGCTCGGTCTTTTTTTTTTTTTAGAATGGAACAAAGGAGAAACGGGATTGGGGCTATCTTTCCTCCAAGGGAGCCCCCCTTTTCCCCCCTCTTTGGCCACGATTTCCATGCACATGCTCGCTTGGCCCTAGTCCTTCTCAGAGAAGGAGCTTAGTGAAGACGACCTTGACTATTTTTATGACGGACTTTTACCAGCCTTTTTTGCGGGATTTTCTTCACCTTTGGAAGTATTCCCTGCGGCGCTTGTCTTACCCTGGGCGTTAGTGTTGTTCTTATGGAGTTGTCTTCGCGCAGGTGGAGAGTTGCATCGCTTCTCCGACACCTTTTTTCTTCCGATCGGCAGACTCTATCTTTTTTTATTTATCTGTACTTCCCCTTCGTCACATGATAGAGACAAGAGCTCCACGACTGAGTTTCTGGAAAGTGCTCGCCCGATCTTTTTTGTGCCGTCGTCAAGCTCCCCCCCCCCCGCCCCTTAGCCGCATCTTCCTGCCGTTAGAAGATTCGTGCGGTTTCATTTTTTTTTTTTTGTGTCTGGTTTCTCTTTTCCTTTTTGGAGATGGAGTCGTCGGACAGCCTTTTCACCCTTTTCTCCCCCCACTTCGCTGGCCTTATGCCCACTCGCTATTGTGGTTCTCCCTCTTCGACAGTGGGCCGTTTCTGCTAACGCGGGGGCGGCTTGAGACTATCTCTTTTTCTCCCCACCTTTTTCATCTTTGTTCGGTATCCAGTCGCGCTATTTTAAAAACATGTCCTCTGTGCAAGTGGGATTGCTCGGCTTCAATTTCCCTCTTTCGCTCGACAGACGGATCGTTTTTATCCCCCTCCTGACCCTTGGGAGCTGATTCAGTGACATTTTCCGTTGTGATCTTTTCTCCTCTTTGCAGGGAGACGTGGTGACTTGTTGCAGCGAGAGCAATTCGTTTCCAGCTATTTCCCCTTCGTTCGCAGCATTGCGTGATGATGGTGACGTCAACTTTCCTACCTTCGGAGAAGACCCGGCGTAGAATCTGACTGTCTTAGAAGTATTTTTCCTCTTTTTTGATCTAGACTGTGCCTCCGCCGTCGTTTTTGGTACCTTCACCCCCCTGTGAAAAAAGATTCCCTCGTTTGATGTTGGCGATGGAAAATTTTTTTTTTCTACCCACTTCAAGATTACCTCCCCGACAACTTATTCGCTCAGAAAGCATTTTATTTTTTACCTACGAGTGTAGACTGTCAGGGTGGTTCACCACGGACCCTGTTCGATGGGACCCTAAGGTTCAAACCAACTCTCACATAGGGGTTGCGATTTTAGCAGTCCGGATGGCATGGCGCTGGTCTCCGTGATTTCCGACCCCTGCATTCTGGCGCGCTGGTAATGATCCCCCTCCTCCTTCCCCAGAGGGTATCCTGGATCCTTTTAGCATACTGCTCCCAGCATGGCGTTGCATTTGTGCCGCGGCAACTACATGGGATCCGCTTCATACCTTGCTGGCTGCTGAGTCTTGTTTTTCGTCAGCACCGCTCGACTTCGTTCCCATCCCCATATTTCCCAAGAGGGCATAATCCCGCACCTCCGCGAACGAGAGGCAGCGGCGTCCGTTGTCCACAACCTCGCTGACACTTCTTTCTTTTTCTTTCCCTCTTGTTGTTGTTTAGCTCTCTTTTTTCATTGTTGTTTTTTGGGGGTGGGACAACGAAAGGCCTCTGCTCTTCTTCAGACTTTTTTTTTTTTCTTTCTTTCTCGCGAAGAGATATTGGGTTTTTTTCCCCTCGGCGTCCTCTGCGGTTGATGGAGCGAGCCTTCTCTCCTCTCGACGAAGTTATTCAGCGCTGAAAGGTTTGTCCCTTTTTACCCCCCCATTTTTTTCTCTTGTTCCCTTTATTGTGAGACGGATACGGAGAACCGACGGTAGCGGGATGAGTTGATGTCGGTTGTCCCCACGTCTTGCCAGAAGGTCTGTTGGCGGGTCTTCGAACGACTGATTCCATCCCACATTGCACAGCCGGCGGGCCTGGATTTCTCACAGCCCTGGTCAGATTTTTTTCACCTTTGCCTGTTCCTCCCTTGTTGCAGTATGTTAACCACCGGATCAGCGACTCCCGATTGAAGAATCTCCTTTTTGGGGCGTTCGACCCTAATGAATGGTAGTGGTACTTTTCTTTTCTTTTTTTTTCTCTCTATCAAGTAATAAATGGAAGGGATTTTTCCGGAATTACGAATGCGATACGGTATGCAACCCTCTCGATAACCCCCTCCCGACTCTTCGACGAATAGGTTCTTCATAATGCACTTATCTCTACGCCGATTGAGGCTGATGCCGTCACCCTCACGCCGTCCTTCCTTCCCTCTTAATGGGCAATCGCTGGCCTCGCGAAGTGTTTCTTCTTCGAAGTTCCCCCCCTTGCATCCCGTGATACTGCGATTTTTTAGATCCCTCTCCCTCCTTTTTCTACCTTTTCTCACGGGAAGCCGCGTCCCAATGGGGCGTGAAGTGTCTCCTCTCCTCCTGTACTGATCTTCCCTATGGGAAGTTGGAACTTTAGCCTTTTTTTGCCTACTTCCCATCTGCCCTTTGTATACAGTCGTTTTGCCGCGCTGTTACCGTTCAAGTCCTTTCCCCCACGGTCCGCGATCGCCTGTTTTCCCTTTCGTTCCCAAGTTTTTTCTAGTCCTCTTAAAGGGATCCTATTTTTATTTCAGCCACATAGTTTAGGTGGGCTCCTGGCCTCTAGTTTGTTAGTGTTCCTCCAATTGTGTGCCCTTTTTTTCCGCAACGACTCTCTCCAAACAGGATATCCGTCGGACCACTATCTTTCTTCCTTCCCTCACGACTTCTCTTTCGTGGGCCATCTTTTTGGTTCTGGTACTCGGATTCACACACCTCTTTGCTAGCATTTCCCCTCCCATTATCTCGTTAATCTGAGTTCTTTGTTCTCGGGATCCGGTTAGCAGGTTGCTTGTCCTTTGCCAGCACTTCCTCTTCCTTCCGATTTTTCTTCCCTTCCCCAGTTTGGCGTTTGCCTCCTTTTATCCCCCTCTCCCCCCTTTCCTCTTCTCCCACTAAATATTTGAACAAACATGACGCTGCAGACTTTTTCCGCCTTCCCCCCCCCTTTCCCCCCCCCATGTGAAAACTGAATCTCGGCCCAGTTTAAACAATGCGTCTTTAAACTCCTAAGGTGTCTTCCCGACCGCTCCGGCGATGGATCGACCCTTGGCGTTCCCTAAATTAGCGCTCTTTCTTTTTCTTCTTTCACATATGGCCCCAGTGCTTTTTTTTTCGCGAGCTCCCCCTTTTTCTAATGGGCCATTCTCACAACCAGAATCCCCTAACTTTTCGGGATTTACCAGGGCGCCCCCGCGCTGCACTCTTCTCTTTCCTTTCTGATAAGGTTTTAGATTTTCCTCAACAAGGTCGGTTGCCTTTGCCGTTGTTTTTCCTTACGCAAGAAATTTCCCAACCCCCTTGTTGACTTGTTTTCTTTCTCTCTTCTTTTTTCCTTTTCCGCACCCGCCTCCCAGCTTTTTTTAAGTCAGTACCCCTTTCTCGCGCCGGTACCAATCCTCTTAGCTTTGCGTTTTGTCCAGTTCCCCTTCCCCCGCTTCCCCTTACAGACGGAAGTCTCCAGGACTATTTGTCATCTCGTGATCTATTCCCTCCCCGATGCTCAAGCCCTATTTGCCGACACCGTTGCGGCATTTTTCCCACTTTTCCCCCTTTTTTGGTCCCCATCCTTTCTGAGAAAGAATTTCAGCTTTGCGGAATTTTCCCCCTACGCCCCAGGCTGTCGATTGTAAGTCTCTCCTTTCCCTCCACAAACAGGGCTCTTCCAGGAGTGCGGTCGATTTTCTTGGGCGTGAAACTGAAAAGCCTTCCCCCCTGTGAATTTTGTCGTGATTCACGCCCCCTTTCCTCTCTTGCTCTGCCTTCCGGACTCCTTATAATTGTTTTTCTCCTTATCTGTCTCCACTACACAAAATTTTTTCTAGCGTCACACACTCTTTCCATCCGAACCTTACGTCTTGAGTCGAGCCGCCTGAGTAAACCTCACCTCTCTTTCCCTAAGTCAGCCCGCCATTTGATACCGTCAGTATTGAAATCGAGGTCGTCCGTGGTAGCAGTCAATCCCCCGGCTGTGTTTCTCGAGATCCACACTTGGCTCTCCTTTTGTCCGGCTTTCCCCTCCCAATGGGAGTTTTCTGTTGTTAACCGGCAGCGAGGGGTGAATGGTTTCTTGCTCCACCACCGTCTTTCGTACCCACCCCCTCATCTGTTTGGTTCATCATGTCTGATGTTTTCACATTTTTCTCCCCCAGCACCTCTTCTTGTTCTCGTGTCGCATGCACGTGCCTTTCCGTCCCTACCTTTCTCGAGTTTCCTCCTCTTACAGGGTCCCTCGTAGGGCACAATCCCATTCTCTATTTTCCTCCTCTCGTGTTGTTTTTTTTTCTGTATCTGGATTGACTCGACGTGGACGCCTTTGTCGTGAAAACTCTCTTCTGTTCTTATCTTCCCCTTCTTGCTATGAATCTCCCCGCCGTTTGTTGTTTTGGCACGCCCTTTTTTCCATCTACTCTGCACGGGGATTTTCTTTCCTCCTTTCGGTTTTTGATCCTACCCCCATTCAACCCTCGCGTCCCGGTTTCCCAACCAGAGACCCTTTTTCTTTTTTTCCGACGAACGGCGTAGTCCGTTTGTTTCTCTCCTGAATCCTTTCCTTCCCTCTCTGGGAAGAGATTCCCCATTCCTGACGGGATTCCGTTCGGGTCGATTCTTTTGAAGTGATCGATGGTGTAATACTCGTGCTCGACGCCCTCCCCGTTCTCGTTCCTCTTTTGGACCTCCCCCCCCCGCATGCACCATTTCTTTTGATTCCTCTCTGAGCACCCCCTTCATGCTTTCCTTAGACATCCCTTACCCGATTTTCGTTCATCCAGCGCAGATTTTGTTCATTTATTCAGTTCAGTCGTGCCCGACCCCCTTACGTCACTCCTGATGACTCCTTGTTTTTTATTGGTGTAATTTTTTTTTTTTTTCGATCCCTTGCTCCCGTGAAATGCTTTTTCTGTCTGTCGAAAATTGCAGTTTGACCTCTGACCCGGTTTTTTCCGTGTGCTTGCGCATAGCCTCTTTCCGATCCTTGCTCTGTTGGCTCCTTTCCTTTTTCCTGCTCGCCTTTCGTTTGTTATGGAACCACGGCCCAGCTAAAGAGTTGATTCCCTTCGCGACTGACAACCCTTTTTTTTTCTGCCCAGGGTTTCGGGCGGCGTGTTTGTCATTTCCCACTTTCCTCCTTAGCGGCACGGCGCCCTTTTGGCCGGAACGTCTTGTTTGCTGCCCCCCCAATCGTACCCGCCCGATCTTGTTTCTTTCTCCAACATTTATCGCTCAGACTCCTCTGCTTTCAGCGCCTAACTTTTCCCTTTGTTCAAGAAAGCCCCTTGCGCGGCTCTGGTTGCGAATGGAAAAGTAAGCCCCGGTATGGGGCCCTTCATCCCCTTAGATTTCCCATTGGTGGCATATCTTTCAGCAGAAACTCTCTAGCTGTTTTTCACGCCCCCGGCTCCGAGCCATTCATGAGGCCTTCTTCGAATCTTTACCTTCTCGTTTTCTCTGTCTTTGGTAACTGATTGTGTCCGCTTATTTCTTCATACTTGTTGGAAGGTGGCTTTCTCCGTTTATGGTTACTTGTCTTTTTATTTTTTTCTTTCTTTTTTGTTTAGTCCGTTTTGCAAGGTGGGTATTTTTTTCATAGGGCGACCGCACCTGGATTTGTCTTTTCGCCCTCTCTTCTTATTTAGCTGGGGATTTTTTTTTTCAATGCCCATTACCTTTGCCATGATAGAGTCCCGCTCTTTTCCGACTGAGTTTCTGGGCTCGCCGCTTGTGTGAATTCCTTCCCCCCTCTGATCAGCCGAATTCTGTCTCCCCTCTTTCTTCTTTTGTATCAATTCTCTTGTCTTTTTTCCTTCTCTCTTGTGGGATTCTTTTCTTTCCGGAACATCCGTTCACACCTGTTTCCCACCACACTTCTTTCATTATTCCACCTCGATCTTTTTTTTATACCTTCGGAGCACTTTTTTTCTTTCTTTTTCCCTCTTGGTCAAGATGTCTTCTGCTCGCTCTAAATTTCCTGAGGTGACTCCACGCGTCTATTGAGCCACCCTTCCCCCTCTTTTCAGTGTTATGTTCTGTTTTTCCCCCTTCCCCTTCCCTCGATCGACAGTCAGGTATTTTTCCCCCCTCCCCTCCCAAGTGGGAGGCCCGGTCGTTGTCTATTAGCCACCCTTCTTGCTCGGCTACCTATCCCTCGCGTGAAGGGTGGCCAGTGGGTTCCTGCCAGCGATTCCCCTTTTAGCTAGTAACGCGATCCCTTTTAATTCCCTTGTCGTTTTTTCCTGCAATTTCTATCGTCTTCTATCTCCGCTGTTCTCAATCCTGACTGATTCAAGACTTCTGTCGGTGTGTGAGCTCGACTGTGGCCCTCGCTTCTGGGACGGTAATTCCGTGTGTCCAACCCCCCCAGTGGATTTCTTTTTTCTACCCCTTTCCTACTTTTCCTCCCTTGAACACTTTTTAGCTCCACCTCCCCACAATCTCTCGTCCCTCTTCTCCTGTCGCTTTTTCCTGTTTTCAACTTCCCTGTCCACCTCGTTCTCCGGCCACGTTCACCAAACTTCTTACCCCTTTTCCTTTTGTCTTCCTGACGGCTTTTACCATTGTTGTTTGTCGCCGTAGTTCGACCCCCACTCCAGGTACCCCCTTTTTTCTTCTGGTTCCACATCCGCTCCACCTCGCATCACAGGAGGTTCTCCGGATCGTTCCTGAATCCTCCTGTCCAGATTGCGGTCGCCAGTTGGTTTTGACTCCTTGCAGCGATCCAGCACTGCTTGTGTCGAGTCTCCTTTTCGCTTCATCCCCCCGAGCTTCGACGTTTTGTGTTTTCCCCACCAATCTTTTCGCCTGCATTGTATTCCTCCAGAACCTGGCGACAGAGATGCCTCGTCCCGGTTGTTCCCAACCCTTTCTTTTTTTTTTCCTCCTCCTCTTTGTTTTTTTTTCTCTCGATTGTCAGTTTCTTTTGTTCCCCCCTGTCGAGGACGCTTCACTTTTCCTTTCCCCGCGGACTGGTGCTTTATTAGTCCCATCCTCCTTCGATATTGGGAGTTGGAAGCGGCTTCCGCTTGGCGGGCGTGCTCCCCCAACATTCTCCCCAGCCGCCCTCTGTTATGGAAGGCGTCTTCCCCCTTTCTTTCAGGGCAATCTTGCTTCCTCCCTGTTCCCCATTGGATGCGACTGGCTCCGGCTATTTTTGTCTGTTGTGCTTTTTGTCCCCTCCATGCTCTTTTTCTTCGACTAAGTGATCCCTCCCCCAAAGGGCACAGCGGCTGTTCCCCCCCTCACCGCTGGGAGAGTTTGTTCCCTTTTTTTCCGGTAGAAACTCTTGGCCGTACTGGCACCACCGGCCAGCGGAGCTCGATTGCAGCCGTCGAATTTTTGTTGTTGCTGACGCTTTTTGTGTTTGAGGGCTCTTTTTTTTTTTTCTATTTCATCCCCGGGCCGGTCTTTTGCACACCGTATTATTATTCCCCCGGTACGTCCTCTGGCCACAGTCTGCTCACACACCGCCCGCATTCTTCCGATCGACGCTTTTCTTTTTTTTTCCCTGTTATCTTCTTACTTTATGATTGTTCCCACCATTCGTCCTTTACTGCTCACTTTGGAATGTTCCCCTGTTTCCCTTCGAACGTGTTCTCTTTTGTCTCAGCCAACTTGCACCCATGCTATGCGCGGATCTGCGTTCGCATGGTTGCTTAATTCTCATTCCTCCCGCGGCCCACTGTTGTAGTGGAACTCACTCGTTTCTGCACGGGGGGTTGAATTGAAGCCGAGCTCATGCCAGAGGGTCCCTTGTTTTTCTCCCTTTTTCGTCGCTCCCGATGTCCCCGTTTCCGCAGTCGATTGTCGAGCTATGTCATATTTCCAGTTTGTCTCAGCACCCCCCCGTCCCCTGTCCTCCTCGCTTATCCTTTTTTGACACATAGCGGGTGGGCATCATCTCTGTTTCTTGTGCTCCCCACAGTGGGGACAGGATGTCCTTTACGACTCCTCTCCCCCAGATCCTCGCTCCATACTATCCTTGATCCTTTGCACGATCTCTCCCTGTATTTTTTATTCCGATTCGGCGACGCTTTTTTTGTCATGCTTGTAGTGACTTACCCACCAAGCCGGGGAGCATCCAGACACCTTTATCGCGGGTTCTCGTCCTTATCCGGTAAGATTTCCTTCGACTTCCCTCATCCCAGATAGATTACTTTCTCATGGCTCTCCCAGCACGTTGGCTTTTCGCTCGATTTGCCAACCCCCCCTTCCCCCAATTTTTTCGTCCCTTTACTCGTAAGAAAAACAACCTATTTTCCCACGTTCGCCTATTCTTCCCTTACACGTTTGCAGAACCGCGGCAAAATCTTCCACTTTTGTCTCATTTGGCAGACCAGAACCCTCGGTCTTTTCTCCTCCTCTACGCTCTTCTTTATTTTTCGTGGCTTTCATTTATATCCCTCTCTTTTCTGTGTTGCCAGTCTTTGCAAAGAGGACCCCTCGACCTGGATGCGACTTCTCCCCCCGGGTTCTCCATTGCCATTAGACCCCCTAGACTCTCCCTTTCGTGGCGTTTACATTTTCGCATTCTCGTTTTCCTTCCCATCCCGTTTTCTTTTCTGTAGCTCTCCTTTTTCGAGGCCAAGCCACGGTATTTTCCGTGACGTTGCGATCCCCCAAGACGTTTCCGGCCCAATCTTTTTTTTCCCTTTCGTCATCATCGTGCGTGTTCATTTGAGTTCATGCCCTTTGCCCCCGTACTCCCCCCGGTTTTTTCCCTCCCGAATTTCAACCAAGAGTTTGTGGTCATCAAACGGCCACTGATCAGTACGAAATGACCTATTGCCTGACCTCGCGGCATCTCGTTAGCCCTATCTGTCCGACCCTCTTTTCTCCCTGCGCGGTTCCCCAACTTCTTCGGCACATACTTTTAGCGAAAACGCTTGCCTTATGCCCTCTGAACTCGTCTCGCTCAGACGCCAGATTTACATTTTTTTTTTTTCCAGGTTGTTGTTTTTTTTTCTTTCTTTTCGTGACTGTCCATCAAAGCTTACCAAGAATTCGGTGGAATGAACGCCTTTGATCGAGTGTGATCGTTTTTCATCTGTCCTCAGTTTTGGCTTCTCTCTGAATCCACCTTTCGGACGAGTCACATCGTTTCCTACCTATGCGGGCTCGTTTGATGTCCACGAAATCGAGATTTTTTTCATTGGCGCCCCCCTCTTGTCCGCTTTCTTTGTCCTCGACGGGCGAATTCGATTACTGTCCACTGTTTTTTGAGTATCTTTTGCTGACGCCGTTGTTTTTTTGGCACCTCTGGTTCTTTTGTTTTTGGTTCACCTCATGTGTGATGTTCGGATCAAACGAATTGATCCGGTTCCGTCGGAGTTAAGTCCTTTTTTTGTTCAAAGGAGACCTTCACAGAGGTGCCGTAGCGGTTTCACGCTACTCTTCCGACCTCCTTCGAGTTCCGCCATCCTTCCA
>Ga0179593_1757885_pt1 | contig 10579 bp, 17 predicted proteins | sample CZODoug2_1_08_16_FD_185931 | JGI IMG/M metagenome (GOLD analysis project Ga0179593, IMG submission 185931) | Vadose zone soil fungal communities from Angelo Coast Range Reserve, California, USA - CZODoug2_1_08_16fungal (PacBio error correction) | ecosystem: Environmental > Terrestrial > Soil >... | reverse complement strand
TTTTTTTCTTTTGGTCGCACTCCCCCTTCTCCCCCCTTTCCAATCCTTTTTTTTTTAATGTCCCCCCCCCTTAGTTGATCCTCTTTTCCGCGGCCCGTTAGGCCTCGCCTCGAACGGAACCCTTCTGTTCATGCCACTCAAAGAATATTGGGGGTATGCCCTTTTTGTTATACCACCCCCCTCTCCCCGCGGAGTTTCTTAGATTTTTCTTTGTTCTGAATACTTTACGGGTTCCTTGTCCTTTCTTTCAGAGGCCTTTTCCACCGAATCATACCCCCCAGAGATGGTTCCCTCTGTGGTGAAGTTCCCTTTTCTCCTCCCCCCCCCTTTGTGTCCCCCCTGTTGTGCTGCCCGACTTTGAGTGACCCAAATGGACCTCCCTTCCTTTCATTTCTGGGGGAAAAGCACTTTCCCCTCCGTTTGAAGTTTTTCTTTTTTTTCAATTCTTTTTCCTCTTGGAGCCCCTCCTTTTTTTTTTTTTTGTAAGTTGTTCGATGAGACGTTTTTTCGAGTGGAGAGTGACTCTCCTTTTTTATCGTTCTCCCCCCTCGACTTTTTTTCTTCTCCCGGCTTACTTTTTTTTTATTCTCCGCTCTCTTTTTCCTCTCATTTAAAGCTTCCCCCCTTAATGAACAGAGATTCCCTTGGGACTCTCACTTCCCCCTTCCCCTCCTCTCTTTCCTTGGTTTTTTCTTTTTCTTATGACTCACTCCTTGTGGCCCAGTGGCCGGTTATCCATTATTTTTAATATGATTGGGGCCGAGGGTTGTTCCCTTTGCCTGTTATTTTTATCCTTTTGAACTTTCCCCTGCCCGCACCCTTCCTTCTTTCTTTTGTTTCCCCTCGTCAAGTCCCTTTTCACTGTTCAGTCCATGATTTCCCCTGTGAGCTAAGGGATCTCTTGGTGAAGAACGCCCTCGGCCTGAATGAAACGTTCGGACCCCGCCTGGTTTTTTCCCCTTTTTTAACCCATCCCATTCTTCGTTTTCATTTAGTCGGACCCGACGTTACGGGTCTCGTTCACCCATTGCACCTTCGAGATCCCTTCAGTTTGCTTTCCCCCCTTCTCCCCTTACTCCCAGTTTTTTTTTTGGGTTCTTATGGACCTCCCTTTCTTTGTCGACTTTTTTGCCCCTAACTTTTTCCGGTGAGGACCGCGGTTTCAATACGAAGTGGCTTGTTTTTTCCGCCTCCTTCCGATTTTTCCCCTTTTTATTTTTTTGCTTTATTTTCTACTCTCCCCCGAGGAACTTCATAAGTTGCCGTACACCTTGTCTCCTGAGAAAGGGTTGACCTTTTATCTTCTTGACTTTTTCCCCTCTTTTGAGATCCCAGTTTCCAACCCCTTGAACTTTTGATTTTTCCCTTCGTATTTTTTTTTTTGGTCTGTGTCTCTCGTCTTTTGTGTGATTTTTTCCTTTCAGCGGTGTCTCCCCATAATAGGATATTTTTTTTCCTTTTGTGGTGGTTCTTCTTTTCTATGGTGCCCCCCGCTGTACTTTACAACCAATGTCTGTCCGGTCTGAAGCTTTCTGATCTTCAATAAAGGAGGGGTGGATTTGTCGCCCTAGTGAACGGGTTTTTCCCTTCTTCCCCCCCCCCCCCTTTTTTCATTTTATTTTTTTTTCTTCTTTCCCCCTTCTAACTTTTACCAGGTGTCCTGCACCCGATTGAGTCGATGGCCCTCCGATTTAGGAACCTACGCCTGATCAACCTCCTCTGGTCCCCCCCCTCCTCCCCTCCGTTTTTGGGGTTTTTTTTCCCAGTGACCCCCTTTCTTTATGCCGCGGGCCTTCACACGAACCCCGTAGGGTGTCGCTTGACTCCACCCCCCTGTCCCTTTACAGGCCCTTCTTTTTGTTGGCGCCCCCCGTATGCACTGCCAAAAACCCCCTTTAGAGGTTTTGGTCTTTTTCTTTCTTCCTTTTTCCTGTTTCCCTTGACTCTCGAATTCTTCCCCCCCTATGTTTTTTTTTTCCTTTCTCTTTGGTTCAGGATGCGTACCCGGAGAAGCGTTCCGCGAACTCCATTGCGTTCATTTCCCACTTTCTTCTTTTTCCTGCTCCCCCCCTGAACCATTTTCTAGATTTCACCCCGATAGAAGGATGTTTTTTTCGCAGGAGCTATTGGCCCTTTTTCTCTTTTTGGTTTGTATCAGCCCACCAACCCCCCTTACGATGTTTTCCTTTCTCCTCTTCCCCCATAAGATAGTCCCCATAATGGATAAAGGACCTTTAAAAGACTTTTCGCCTATCTCCCTCTCCCCCCCCTCCCCACTTCCCTGGCCCCTCCCCTGCTACCCCTCCCTGTGCAGATTAAGAATGAAGGATTTCGGTCCTGAATAGGAAGGGCTTCCCCCCGACCTTTTTATTCGTTTCTTTGGGTCTCCTCTGGCCCTCCAGAAACACCAACCCCTTTTTGTCAGAACGAAAGTTACGGCATTTCTCACCCCTGTTTTCGCCTTTTCCCCACCCAACTTTTTTCTCTCCCCCCTCTTCAATTCTTTTTCTACTTGGACAATGCTCATAGTCGGATTTCCTTTTGAAGTAAGTAGTTTACCTTTTATTTTTCGATGTGACCCCTTGCTTTTCTTTGGTGTTTCCTTACCTCTTTTCATGCAAACCTTTTTTTTCACCTTTCTTAGTCCTGATATGGTTTTTTCTTATTCGACCGTCTCCCAGGCTTAGACCATTTTTGAAGCTTGCCCCCTTGTCCCCCCTTCTTTTCTTGACTTGCTTTCCTTCTACCAAGTACCTCCTGTGTGTGCCCGGCCCCAGTTCAGATAGTTCATTTCCCTTTTTGTTCTTCCCCCCTAATGTTCTTTCCTTTTCCATGTCATCTGGCCTGTTCACTTTCCTGCTCTTAATGCATTTTGTTCAAAAGGGCTCAAGTCCCATCCCCCCCCACACCTAGTGCTCTCCCCTGCATGGGCTTTTACCCCGTTCTTTTTCTATTTTTTTTTTCTTTTTCACCCCTCCTTTCCTAATATAAGTTTTTTGTTTATACAGTGAGATTGTTTGGACGCACCGGGGATCCGCAATGAGAAAACCACAGGGTTTCCCCCCCTGCTTCCTCGTCCTCCATGCTTTTTCCTTCTTCTTTTTGGGTCTACTTTTTTTACTGCTTTCTCCCCGCTTTTTAACACCTTTTGCTAATCTTTCAACGTTTCCCCCTTCATATTGTTTTTGTATGAAAGGTCCCGCCCCTACTCGAGCTCCCCCCCCCCCCCTACTCTCCCCTCTTTTTAAGGTTTCTCCCCCCAATGATTTTCCCCTTTACAGGAAGACTTCCTTTCCCGCGGGATTGTTCCACCCCCCCCATCATCAACAGCGCTTTGATCAGTCGGTCTTATTTGCGTCCTACCTCCCCTTTTCCCTGCCTTTTTTTCCCATGGATGTTTTCTTTTTTCCAGTGTCCCCCCCACAATGAGGTCGAATTTTCATCGGCGACGCCTTATGGACGAAAGGTTGACGTGACTTTTCCCGATTCCCCTCGCGATGTTTCCCCCCGCGGTCCCTCCCGTTTTGTCTATTGCTCGGTGAGTCTTGCGGCAGAAACGGTCTCCTGAAAAACCGTTGCGGGTTCTTCTTTGAGTCTATTGTGATCCCCCCGCGCTCTTTTTCTCTTCGCCCCTGCCTGTCCTATTTTATTTTTTGGGCTCTTCTCCCTAACGTAACGTTTTTAGTATAGAGGAGGTCGGTGAATTTTTTTTTTCTTTTGTGTTTGTGTTTTTTTTTTTTTTTTGGTTGCTTGTTTTTGTCTTTTCTATGATGAAGTTTACTACCGTTTTTGAAAAGTTTTCTTGGTAATCCCCATGATGGCTGCCCCCGGCCAGAGGGTGCAGGTCCTTGGCTGGCTTACCTTCGCCTTAACCCCCTCCTTTTCAAATTATTTTTTTTTTTCCCATCTTCTGTTCCACTCTCGGCTGTCTCCGGGTTCGCTCTGCAGGTATTCCCTTGATTAGATTGGTGTCCCTCTCCGTGACAGTGGTTTTCCCCCCCTTCATCCCCCCCCTCCTTTTCTTTTTCTTCAACCCCCTTCTATCCCCCACGTTGGCCTCATTTAGCTTTTCCCTTGACCAGACAGTTTTTTTTTTTGAAGGGGTGGGTGAGTTTCAAAAAAATTGCAAGCTGAGATTACCCCCTCTTTTGGTTGTCTTTCCCCTCCATTCCCTTTTTTTTGCTGCCCCACGTCTTTTCCCCCATGACTTTTTTTTCTCGGGTTCCCTTAGAAAAAGAACCTTGGTTTCGGTGTCTTCCCCTCAGAATAAGTCATGTTTTCACCACCTAAAGATCCTTTCTCTCCCGAGTCTTTATCTAGAGGTATTTCTTTTCCATCGCACGGTCTCATTAAGTTGCAGTTCCCCGTTTAGTGAAGGACTCCTTGTCTTTTCCTATTCTTTGCAGTCGGTAACCCCCCCCCTCTTTTTTTTTTTTTTTTTTCCCACGCCAACTTTCCTTTTTTTCGATCTCCTCCTGATCGTTGCGTGTGCTCTAGTGCAGGTCAAGCCGGTGTTCTTTTTCACCATATCTAATCTTTTCCTTCTTCATTTTTTTCTCTTTGATCTTTTTCCTTTCCCCTTGAAACCCCTCCCCCCCGTCCAAACTGTTTTCCTGTAGAGTCCCCTTTTTTTTTTTCTGTAACAACGGGTCAAAAGGTGTGTCAGGTGTTTTTCCCAGTGTTTTGTTCCCTCTCAGCCCCAAAATCTTGACCATTCGTATAGTCCTTCCCTTTGTAGGCACAATTTTTCCCTGAAAAGGAAGTGGATGGCGAATTAGTTTTCCCCCCTTTTAGCGAATTACTCTCTTTTTCTTGACCTTTCATAGTACCTGTTCCCCTTCGGGTTAGGACAATCAAAACAATTATTTTTCCTCCCGGCTTTCACTACCCCCCCCCCAGTTTGGTGGTAGGATGTTTCCCAACGACGAAACCGAGGCCTTTTACGTGACCCCCCGACACCTCTTTGTTGTTGTTCCCCCCCTCCCAAACGCATGTTGATTTGAAACACTGTCAAACTTGTTTCTCCGCCTTCCCCCCTTTTGTTTTTTTCATGAGTGTGATGTTGTTCCTTCTTATTGTTTTACCTTTTTTTTCCCGGGGGAGTTTTCCGAAGAGCTGTTTCTGAACCCCTTTCTTTTTCTTTTCGTTCTTTCCCTATATTTTTTTCCCTTATACCTTGGCCTAACCATTCTGACGCCCTTGTACAGAGGTTAAACCCTCTTTTCGAAGCTGTTTTTGTCCGTCCCAGACGCTCTTTGGCCTTTTTCTGTAACCTTTTTTTCTTTTCCCCTCCTGTTTTAACAAACTCAAACTTACGAGGTGCCTTTAATAGGAAATAAGATAAGTCCTTCTCTTACCCCGGTGTTTTGTCCTTTTTTTCCCCCCGTTTTACTTCCCTTTTCACCATGCCACAAGTCCTTTCTACCAACTGAACACACCGAGAAGAGAATGCATTTTGTCCCATTTCCCCCCCCCTCTCGTCCTAGTGCTTTTTTAGCTTCCTTTTCATTAATCGTTCCCCCCCTTTCTTTTTTTCGTGAGGACTTCCCTTTATTCAGCAGTTGATTTCTCAAAAAAGGACCCACTGTAAGAATTTTTTTGACTGACGTTTTTTTTTCCCCTCGGTTTCCCTGGCTTTTCTCACAAACTTTTTTTTGTTTTAGTCACTTTCTCGGACTTTCAATTGCTCCCCCCTCTTAGAGATCCGTCTTCCTTCTCCCCGTTTTCTTCCCTTTTGCCATCTTTTTTTCCCCTTTTTTTCCCCAGGCTCTTTTTTTGCAGCCCCTTCCCCCCCCGTAAAGTCCTATTCTGGTTTTGGGTTAGCCCTTTTAGCAACCGTCGAAGGGTCTTTAGAACCTCTCCTTTTTTTTTTTTTCCTTGTTTTTCCCTGCGGAATCTTTTTTTACCAGTACCTTTTTTTTTCTTTTTCCTGGAACCCCTTTTCCCCCCTACAGTTTCTACTGATAGACTCCGATGTTAGTCGTGGTTTTTTATTTTAACTGTTTTCCCCCCTTGGTCCCCTGTCCGCCCCCTTTTAATTCTTTTTTTCTTTGATCCCCCTCCCCTCCCACTCTTTTTTTTTTTTTCCCAGCTCGACATTTGAATGGATGGAGTTGTCCTTTTTGTGTAACCTTTCTTCCTTGGTCCGGCCCCCTTACCAATTCTCCGTTTTTTTTTTTCCCCTCGGAGATTTTTCCCTCACCTGGTTACAGTTTTTTTTTTGTCCTCAATGAGGGAACAAGTCCCACGACGGGGTTGTCAGTCCTCCTGATGCTCGTCTTTCGTCCCCTCTTTCCCTGATCCTTTTTTTTTTTCTTTTCCATTCGCCTTTTCCTTTCCCCCCCGGTTTTTCCCCTTTTCCCCCGACCAGCATTTTTTTTTTTCTGCCCGTTTCAAACGATCAAAACCCTCCCCCGTTGGGAGCCCCCCCTCCTTTCCCCCGCGTTTTCTTCGGTTTTCCATCCCTTTTACGAAAGTTTTTTGCTTTTACCCCCCCTCCCCTCCAAGGCTTCCGGACGCCGGTTTGGTTGGCGACTAAAGAACCCCCTTTCCCTTTTCTAACTTTGTGTTCAATTTTCTTCCCCGTATTCGCCTCCCCCCCCTTTTTTTCCTCCCTGGCAAGGTGTCATTCTCTCTTAAGAATGTTGCCTTTACCTTCTCAGATTCCTTTCACGTCTCCTGATTCCTTTTTCTTCCCCCAGGTTTTTTTTTTTCTGCTGCTCCTGTGATGCCCGTTGGGGCTTTTTCAGACAGAAACGTACGGTTTTTTCTTCCCCCCTGGTTCTTGGGTTTCCTTTTCTCAGGTTCTTCCCCTCTTTTTTATTCTTTTTCTTTTTGCTTCGATTTTCCTTTTTCACTCTGCTTGTCATCTCCCGTAACGAAGTCCGTTCGCTGTCGGTGGGGTTTTTTAGAATCGATTTGTTTTATCTTCCCCCCTTCCCTCTTTACTTTTTTTTGGTATCATTTTTTGCTTGGCCTCTTTTTCTGTTTTCCTCGTACCATTGTGCTTTTTTTGATTCCACAACTTGACGTTGTCCCCCCTTTTCGCGCATTCCTCCCCCCCGCATAGATATGACTTACCTGGTTTTTTTGCCCACTTTTTTTTTTTGCGATCAGCTTCCCTTTTTTTTTTAACGTACTTTTTTCCTTTTTCAAAGCCCCACTCCTTTCATAGACTCAAGATCTTTCCGACTTTTTTAAGCCTTATGAAACCCTGCATCTTTCTTGTCCTCTTCCTCCCTCCCTTCCCCTTCTGCTTTTTCCTTGCTTTTTTTTCCCCTCGTCTCTTGCCTTTTCCTCCACGGCCTGGGCAGGGTGGGTCTTTTCCAAATAGGACAGACTATTTCTTTGTCTGTTCATCGACCCCCTTTTCACTGTTTTCCCAATTTTTTTTTTTTTGGGATCTTTTTTCCTCCAGCACGTTCTTGCCCGCAAAACCCCTTCCCCCCGGGTAAGTGAAGAGGGTGTCTGTACTTCTTTCGCCCATTTGTCTATTCCCCCTGATCTTTTTCCGCTTTCTCCATTTCCCCCTTTCTTTGATATTTTTCTTGCCTTTTTTCGGGTATTTTTTTCCCCCTGTACGCTTTCCCCCAAAGGAAACCCAGCCCGTGCTCATAGTCCAGTTCGCTTCGACTTTCCCTCCGGACTTTTTGTCATCCCTTCCCTCAACCCCCTTTTTTCCTAATAATCTTTTTTTTTTTTTTTTTAGAGATTTTTTCCTGTGAAGTACTCCGGATGGAAAGGCACCGATACCCCCCCATTTCCTCTTTGTCCCTCCCCCTCGGCCCCCCACGTCCTTTTTTTTCTTTTTTTTGTAGCACGTGGACGGTAGAATAAGCACCCCCCCATTCCTATTTGCCCTTTTTCTTTCCCCTTTCTTTTTTTCTCCCTTTATTTCTTTTCTTCCAGTGCCTTTTTTTTTATCAAGATACCCTTCCCTTCCGCCTCTTCAAAGGGTTTTGCGAATGATCGAGATCCCACCGTTTCTGGAACCTTTTGCGGCCCTTCCTGTTTCTTTGGTTCTTCACTAACCCTTGAACCCAGTTTTGTGGTCCTATTAATAACCCACACCCCCTCTCTTTCCCCCTCCGTTTCCCTTTTAGGTTCCCCCAAGTTGACTCCCCCACCTTTTTCGAGGTGTCTCCCTCTTAAATTCAAAAGGGTGAGATCTCCCATTTCTGTTCCCCCCCTCGCTCCCTTTCTCAACTTCTTTTTTTTTTCACCCCCCTTTTTTCCCCTCGATTCTCCTGTCCGGCTGAATCTTTTAAAAAATGTCTGGGTCTTCTTTCGGTCCCCCCCCTCCCCCCCAGGCTGGCCTTGAACTCCCCTCCTGTTTCCCACCAGATGGTAAGATTTTTGGCGCATGGAGTATTTTGCTATGGCAGCGACCCCATTTTTACCCTGTTCCCTCCCCCAACCCCCTCCCCTTTACCTCTCCCCCCCTGCCCCCTTCAGGATTTTTTTTTGTCCTTCGCTTTCTTTATAACCCCCCCCCTGTTGTCTCCCAGAACCGTGACAACCTGAACTGCGACGTTTTTTTTTTTTTTCTTTTGTTTTAACTTTTTTTTAGCATCTATCATTTCCCCCCCCCCCTTCTATTGACTTATTTTCTTCCCTTTCGGAGAGCGGATCCTGGATCAAGACGGACTTTCCTGACCCCCCCCCCGACCCTTTTTGCCTTTTCCCCCTTTTTTTCCGGCTCGGTGCCCCTCTTCCTTCGCACAACCACCCTCGGCATTGTTAGAATAGTTTCCATTTCGTAAACTTTTTTTTTTTCCCCTTTTTTTTCCCTTTCTTTCCTGTATCTCTTTATGTCTTTTTTCCTATTTTGTCCCTTCCCAGTTTTTCCCCAAATTTTTCCCACCTTCCAGGATGTAATTAGGTTTCGTCGGTAGCAAACCCGTTTTCACCCTTTTCCCATTTGGTTCTTCTTCCCTTTTCCCCCCCAAATCTTTTTTTAACCTTCGGCTTCTTTAAAACAGTTAACTTTTGGAATGGTGCATCTCCGTCTTCGCCGCTGTGTTTTTTTCTTCTTTCTTCCCCCTTTGCAGACCCCCATTTCTTTTTCGTTGTCACTTCTTCTCCCTTGTTCCTGTCGCGTGCGAATGTCCCTTGAACGCGGCTCCCATCCATCCCCTCAAACCCCGTCATCCCTCCCCCCCTCTTTTTGCTCTCTTCTGTTCCTTTCTTTCCTCCCCCCCCCCCCCTTTTTATCCCTTGTTTTGTTGTGAAGATTGTTGAGCACCGGAAATGAGGACAGTGTTTTTTCCCAGCAAGAGTTCCGTTTGTTACTCGGTTTTTTCTGATCCTTTCCCCCTTTTCCCCCTTTTTCCCCAAAGCGAACTTGCCCCCCCTCCCCATTTTCTTTTTTTTTTGTCTGGACCATTACCGATCCCCCACAACGCAACTCTCTTCTCTCCTCTCTTTCCTCTTTTTTCCTACGGGTTCCGTTCCGTCTTTTTTCCCCCTTTCCTCTCACCCTTTCTTTTTTTTAAGAAGGCTCCCTTTTCGCACTAGAAACCAGAATAGGACTCTGGGGACTTTTGAATTTGGTCGGAAAGATCGCCCTTTCTTTTTCCAAGAGTCCGGGGGTCCTTTTCTTTTTACCTTCTCTCCGTCTTTTTCTCTCTTTTAGTCCAATTTGCCCCGTACGGCAGCTGACGTCGGGGAGGAAAAGAGCTCCATTTTTCTCTCTATTTTGTCTCCCTCCCCCCTTTGAACTTCTTCCGTGAGTTTTTTTTTCTGGGGGGTCCTTTTCCCTCCTAAGTGATTCTTTCCTAGATAGTTTTTTTTCCTGATATTAGCGTTTCTGATTAAGAGTACATTCCCTATCTTAACCCCCCCCTCCGCCTCTCCTCGTTTTTCTGGTTTTTTTGGACCGGTTTTTTTTTCTCTGACTGATTTCCCCCTCCGTGCCAAGGGCGGGATTCCATGGATGGCATCTGATGGACGCTTTTGCACTTTTGAAATGTGTCATTGTTTTTTTTCCGGAGCTGACCCTTTCCATATTCTGCGTCCCCCTCCTTGGGAATTCGTTTCTAAAGTTGGGCGGCGAATTTGTTTTCCTGTTTCGGCTTTCGTTTTTGTCTCCCCCTTTTGACCCCTTTTCCTTTTCTTTTTACCAGCTTCTTTTCCCCTCCCCTTTTATGGACGGAGGGCCCAAACATATTTCTTGAAATAATTCGCTGCCAATTTCCACTTTCCCTTTTTCCTTCGCGTTTCCTGTTGAACGTTCCCTAAGTTTTGGTCTTTCACCCCACCAGTATTCCCCACGCTCGGTTGTCGCGGGTAGAAAAGAAATGTTTCGTTTGCGCTTTTACCCCATCCCCTTCCTTTTTTTTTTGTTTTTTCCCCCCGCCGGTCCTTTTTATCGCTTTTTTTTTGTATCGCGATGGTTATTGGCTCCTTCACTTCTTCCCCTCGGCTTTTTTTCTTTCTTTGACTCGTCTCTATACACCCCGTGGTTTTTTCCTCTTTCCCACGTCACACCGGCATGCCCCAGAAACACAGGTTTTTTGTAAGTTACGAGCTCCTTCTTTTCCGACGTGTCTTTAGTGCCTTTTCTTTTACTTTTACCCCC
>Ga0179593_1720294_pt1 | contig 10579 bp, 18 predicted proteins | sample CZODoug2_1_08_16_FD_185931 | JGI IMG/M metagenome (GOLD analysis project Ga0179593, IMG submission 185931) | Vadose zone soil fungal communities from Angelo Coast Range Reserve, California, USA - CZODoug2_1_08_16fungal (PacBio error correction) | ecosystem: Environmental > Terrestrial > Soil >... | reverse complement strand
CTAGTTTTTTCTCTTTCCTTCATGTAGAGCGGCTCCCCTTTTCTCCCCCCTCTCCTTTCCTTGGTATTTTGGTGGATCTCTCTCTTTTCTCTATATCCAACAAAACGACAACCTTAAAGTACCGCTCTCCCCCTTCACGGATAATTCTGCCGCGCCCTCTCCCCTAGGCTTCACGCTGCCTCGTAACTTTTTTTTGACTCCCCCTCGATCCCTCCTTCCCCTCTCTTCCCGGTACGCCACGTAGGAAGATCGACAGTTTCTCTCTCGATCGCGTGCGGAACCAAGTTTTGTAGACTTCCTTCGGTTCAGCGTCCCCCCTCTTTCTGGTCGTATCCCCCTCTCTTTTTTTTCTGGAATAGAGGATAGAGCCATTCCCTCCCAAGACCAGTACGGGTGCTATTGATATCTTCCTCTCTTGTGCTCCCCTCCCTCGCTCTCTCGAAACAGCGAAGTTCTCTTTCCCTTTTTTTTCTCGAGGAGTACTCTTTTTCCCCCTTCTCGAGGCTGCGGGAGGATGTTCTTTCCGATGACATCCCGAGACTCTAGCCGTCCTTTCGCCGCAATCTTTTTCTTACTTTTTTCTTGCCGGTGGTTTCCCCTTTTCCCCGGAAGAAAAGAATTCTTGGGGGTTTGAGTCCCCCCTGGAGCTCCCTCTCGAGGTTTTAGCCCTCCCCTTGCAAGTGACCTTTCCTTTCAAGAAGGAGAATGAATGTGAGTTTTTTCTGTTGCGATGTCTTTGTGGTTCCCTCCGCATGTCCACCCTTCCTCTCTTTCCCGCCGCCAGAGAATCGGATTACGACTCTTTCCCCCGCCGCCTTTTTTCTTTCCGGCTAGAACATAATAGAAGGGCCTCCCTTTTTTTCTTCTTTCCCGCCCTGCGAATCTGCTTAATGAGCTTTCCCCTGTTTAATATTAATTTCTTCCTCCCCCTCCTTTCCTCTTCATGCGTTACGGCGAGGACGTGCGGCTGGTCCTCTCCCCTTTTTTCGATCTATCGTTTCTCTCTCCTCGGTGAAGAAGGGGATGTTCTGAATTCTTCCCTTGCGATCGTCCTTATCCCTTTATCACTTTCTTTCTTTTTCCCCCCAACAAAGAATTCCTCGTCGCTTCACCCTTCTGAAAGAAGAAGACGATTCACCTTCATCTTTTTTTTTTTGGGGTTTTTTTTTTTTTTTGATAGAGAAGTAGACGCCCTTCCGATGGCCATTCCCCCGCCTTTCTTCTTCCTCTCGATGAGACCCTCCTCCCTGTCCTACTCGCGAGAATGATGAACTCCCTGAGTCCCCGTTGATTTTCTACTCAGAGACAGGAATGGGTATGTTTTTCTATCTGTGTGGAGCAAGCGTTGGCTCCGTACAGACTTTTCCCTTTCGTCCCCTTCGCACTCGTCTTGTCCGAAGGGATTTGCTCCTTTCTTTCCTTTTTCCCCCTTGTCTCCTCTTCGTTTATTAGAATAGGACTTTTTCCTATGAACAGCGCGCCCTTTTTTTTTCCCCCCTCAACAGACATTCTTCCCCTCTTTCGTTGTGGATAGGGCCTGCTTCTCCCCCTTCCCCCCCAAAAACATGGCCCCCCCCCCCTTCTCTTTCCCCAGAGGGAAGTCCCCCCTCTAGTGCTCGGCGATATAGACAGCCCTTCCTCTCAAATGCACCACTCACTGCGGCGCCTTTTTTCCCCGTTCTTTCCCCTTTCTTACGAGGTTCAGTAAAGGGTTTTGTTTTTCTTTCTCGTGCGCCGGCGCCCTCTCTGTATGACTTTTCTTCTTTCACGTCGTGTTGCCGACTTTTTTTTCTTCCAATGCCCCTTCTCTTTTTTCTCTTGGAGCAGGCGAGAACGAGACCGCCTCGAAAGTAGATCCTTTCCCCCCCCCAACCCTTTCCCAGACCCCTCTTCCCCCCTCCAAGAAGTCCTTCCCCCAGGCGTTCGGCGATTTTTCTTCCTCTTGGTTCGCCTCTCTTCCCCTTTGCAGAGGAGAAATTCCCTTGTTCTATGCCCTATTTTCAATCAGTCCCTCCTCCGTCTCTTTCTCTTTATCCGAGGAAGGATAATACCCTACCTCAGAGTAACCTACTCCTTTGAAAGCCCTTTCCTAAGGAGCGCAATTACATAGACCTCTTAGAGCTCCTTTTCAGCGAGACGAGTTTTTTTTCTTTTTTTTTTCCTCCCCTTTTTGCGCGATGAGAGAGAACACACCTCCCCTCCTTCAGACACCGCGACACAGTTCACTTTCCTCTTCTCGCCCTTCCTTTTTTCTCTCTCCGCCGTAGATATGGAAGTCCCCTCCTCTCCTTGGAATTTCTGAGAGGAGAACGGCCCACTTACGTGCCGGGCTGGCCTCCCCCCCATGCGCGCCCTCCGCGATCAAGTCACCTCCCCCTTGTGGTGGATCCCTTGCCCTCCCAGGTATAAAGCTTACTCTTTTCCCTCCCTTTTTTCCTCATCTACGTTGTTTGCTGTAGCTTCTTCCTTAAGTCCTAGACCTGGTCCTCTTTCCCGCGATACCCCCCCTTCAAGAGAACGGATTTGTCCTCCCCCCGAGTTCCCCTCCCCGACAGGTTGACGGCAGCTTTTTTCACCCTTTTCTTTTTTGCAGCAGATTCTACGGACCCCCCCTCCCTTTCTTTTTGCCGCTGCGCTCGCCCCCCTCTCCATCTCTTCACGCCCTCCTCTTCTCTGAGTAGGGACACAGCTTTGGTGACGCGCACTCGTAGAGATCTCCCTTCCTTTTCACACCCGAAGAGGAAAGGCCCTCGTACGGCGGGGGCCCCTCTCGCTCCCAGCGCTTTCTCTTTCCCTTTTTTTCTGAAATTAGGTTTGTCGTTGACCTTCCCATCCTGTAGTAGACGGCCTCCCCCCCTCCGACGACTCGACGTGCGCTCTTTCTTTCAACTCTTTCCCTACAGAAGGAGAAACACTTCGCCATATGATTCATAGTCTGGGTCTCCCAGATCTTTCCTTCCCCCTGCCTAAGCCTTTTTAGAGAGGATTGTAGAAGGCTTTTCCTCTACTCGGGCCTCCCTTGGATTCTAGTTTCTTTTTCTAGCACATTAGACTCGATCCTTTTTTAAGTGCCTTTTCCGCCGTCGGCCCACAGTTCAGTCCCCCTCCTTCACCTCTCGGCGCGTTTCCCCCTCCTTCCCTTCTTCCATCCCCTTTTTTTTTTTTCCAAAAACGGAGAAAATTTTTCCCCGTCCAGTCCCTTTGGTTGCCCCCCCCCTGCGTGGCCTCCTTTCTTTAGCATTTGAGCTGGCCCTTCGAATTTTCTTTTCTTCCCCTCTTCCAGGGGAAGAGTTGTCACCTTGTGGCCATGTTTTGCATGGGGCCTCGGAGTTCTTCCCTCTTCCCAAAAACCTCCCTGCCCTTTCTTAGTTTCTGTTCGATTAGAGTGAAAGAAGGGTTCCTCTTCTTTTTTTCTTGCGCGTTCTCTTTCCTCTTTACCTTCCCTACCCTCCCCCCCCTCCCTCTATAGCAAATCACCGGGACGACAATCTCTTCTCCCCCCCCCCTCTTTTCCCCCCCCCCAAGTTTAGTAGGGAATCGGCTCGACGCCCGTTTTGACACACGCTTTCCGCCTTAAGACCCCTTTTTTTTTTTTCCTCGCTGTGATGGATTCGTAAAAGTTGCCCCTGGCTAATGGGAGAAGGATGGGTTTTTTCTTCTCAAGTCTTCCGGTCATGCGCGGGCGAATCTCTCTCCTTTTCATCGGGCATGTCTTCCCTCTTTTTCCCCCCTGGAGACCTTTCCCCGATCCTTTTCTCTAGTGAAGGGGAGACCTTTCTCTCCTTTTTTTTTCCTCGACGAGGAATTAGATTGGTTTTGTCACGATTTTTTTCCCTCTTCTCCCCCCCTTTTCATCCGCGATCCTGTCCTTTTTTTTTGATGGTAAGAGAAAATCCGCTTCCTCCTTTTCTCCCCCCTTCACGAGTTCTCCTCTGGGAATAGAGTCCCGTTTTCTCGCCTTTACCCCGGCATGAAGTCTTTATTGAACTCTTCCCCTCCCCCCGGAAGATTCCCTCTGTTCCTTCTTCTACAAGGACCGCGGCGAAGATTAGATTTTTTTTCCTTGGTATCCTCTCCCTTCTCCGGAATGGAGAAGGAGACCTTCGTCTGCGGTGAAGGCGTCCGGAGGTAATACTCTCTTTCCGGGCTCGCGTCGGCATGTGAATGCTTTTCTCCAATCAGAAGTCCTCCCTCTTTTTTTTAAAAGAAGAAGACAGCCCCTAGCTCGGCGGGCGGGCAGTGGGCTTTTTCCCCCTCCTTTTTTTGGCAATTTCCTTTTGAAGAAAGAGAAGTTCCCCCTTTTTAGGAATAGCAGAGAAGACTTCCTCCCTTGTCCTTTCCCCTCCGATGAACCCCTAATACCCGTCCTTCTCTCGGCGACCCTCCCCCTTTGATTATAGTCGCTGCGTTTTTCCAAGCTTTCTGCGCGGAGAAGAAGACGTTCCCCGCTCTTCGTTCTTCTGGGCCCCTTTCTCAAACCCGTCCCGTACGAAAAGGCGCGGTTTTTTTGGTTGACGAATTGCGCGTCTTCCCTTGATAGGAGCCCCCTTCTCTTCAGTTTTCAGCCCCCTTTTCTTTGTAGGTCATCTTCGTCCTCTTTCTCAGATGCCCTTTCCTTCCTTCGACGGAATACTCCCCTCTTTGAGAAAGAGTAAGGCGGTTTTTTTCCCCTCACGCGAGCCTGAGATCTCAGGTTCATTCGTCTTTTTCTTCCTTTGGTCCAGGCGCTCACCCCCTCCTCTGTGCTTTTCGAGGACGTAAGACGACGGCGGACTTTCTCTTTTCCTCGATCCCCTTTCTTCCTCTTTTTTTGGAAGTATCAGGTAGAGACGGCGCTCTTTCTCTTCTTCTGGACGGATGTTGTCGTTTGTTTTTCCCCCTCCCCCTTTCCTCCCGTTGTTGTGTTCTCTTTTTCCCCCCACCATACGTCCCGATCAGTAGCTCGAGGCCTCCCCCCCTCTTTTCCTTCGCCGCGCCAGTTTCTCTCTTTTCCAAGAGGAATCGGAAGAAGAAGTATGTTCTCCTCCTTCCCCCTTCGGTGAGCCGCCCTTCCCTGCACACCTTTCCCTCCGTTCCCCCCAGATCTCCTCCCTTCTTTTCTCCCCCTGAGGATCGCCACAACAGCCTTTTTTTCCCTTCTCACCAATTGCCTTTTTTCTTTCCCTTTGCAGAGGGAATAGAGATAGAGAAAGCCTATTTCAACAGGCCTTTACGTGTTGCTCCTTTCTTTCTATCCTGCAGATAGATATTGTGCTTTCCTCTCCTTTCTTTTCACAAAGCTCCCCCCCCCCCTTCTAAGGATGGACCCCCTTCTGAGGTATCGAGGTGAATGATCTTCTGAGGAGGTTCTCTCCTTCGCCGCTGCAAATCTCTTTCCTCATCTTTGGAAAGAAGAAATGATCTTCCTTTTCGTGCAGGGGGTCTACGGCCAAGTTTCCCTAAAGCTTCCGTCCCCCCTTCGAATGACCACAATAGGCGCCTTTTCTTATTAGCCCTCCTTTTTGTGGGAAAGCCCTCCTCCGGCGCCTGCTGATGCTTTTTTATTTCTGTTGCTTCTTATGCTGATTCCCCCCTCCCTCAATTCCTTCTTTTCCCCCGGAGAAGAAAGAGCCTCTTCTCCTTCACCGCCGCCTTTTTTTAATCGATTCGCCTCCCCTCGGAGAGATGTGATTTTCCCCCCCCCCCCCCTGCCTGCCGCCCGCCATGCGACTCTCCCTTTTTTTCTTTTTTTATTGAACATCGTTCTTTTTCCTTGCTTTTTTTCTTTGAAGAGAAGACTGAACCTTAATGCCGTCCTTTTTTTTTCCCTCGATGACCAGCTTCATACCCCAAGCCTGTCAAGTCAGAAGGAGTTCTGCTTCCCCCTGCGATGCGATCGAGGATGACCTTTTTTTTTTCCTCCCCAAAAACCAAATTGACAAACGGACCGCGAAAGAAGAGTCCCCTCCTATCGTCTCTTCGACCTGTCCTTTGAGATTTCTGCACCCTCGTCTCTATGCCCGACTTCGGATCGCACGCCCCCCCTCCCTCTTTCGCGCAGAATGATGAAAACCTCCTTCTTCTCACGTTGCCGCGGTGACAGACTCTTCATGGTCGACGTATCAGGATCTTCTTTCCGAGAAGCTCTCCTTGTAGAAAAGAGAGAACTAGTTTTCTTCTTTCTTTCATCTGGGATGGTTCGGCGGGGCTTGTATCCGTTTTCTTTTCCTCCTCTTCCCAGATGAACACTTCCTCTTTAAGAAATCTCCCCCCTCCTTCCCTTAAAGTGATTGAGTGGTGATAGGAATGCCCCCTTTCAAAACATTGGCCCCTCCGATAAAACTCCCCACGATTAACCCCCCTCCCCTCCCTCTCCTTCCGATGAAATGAGACGCCGCACTTTCTTTCTCGATCACCCTCCTTCCCTCCCTGAAGTAAAAAAACGGTATTCCTCTACTATTTCTTCCAGGGTTTTCCCTTAGTTCGCCCCTTCTCAGGATTCTCCCCCTCTCCTCTCCCCTCTTCAGGAGTGTGGCAGAAAACAAGCCTTTTTCTCCGGAGTGACTTCTTCCCCCCTAGGATAGTAGAAGGTGTTCTGCATGCCGAGAAAGAGACCCAATCCCCCTTTTATTGAGTTCGTCCGTCGCCCCCCTTGAGCGAGTTCTTTCGGAGCATTTTCTCTTCTGGTGAAGAAATTCCCCCCCTCCGCAGATGGATGAAAGTGCCTCCTATTTAAGTGACCTCTGTCCCCTTACTCTGCCAAGTAGATTTCCCTTCCTGGAAGGATACCTTAAGAGACCCAGCAGTCCCTCTCCCTCTGGGAGGGACAGGACATTTTAGAGAAAGGTTTCCCCTCGCTGTATTGCGGGGGAACCACTCGTTCGAAGAGTGATATCTTCCTTTTTGGAACTCCTGCCCTATCGAAGACACTTCCCCTAAGTCCTCCCCCGAAGAAGAGTAGGGAACCCTTCCCCCTTCTTAATCGCAGGATGCTGAGAGGTCATCATTAGATATGGGAAGAAGGATTTAGCCCTGGGTTTTTTTTTCTTGGGTGGGCGGTTTGGGGGGGGTTTGGGGTTTTTTTGTGACAAGTTTTTGGGGCGCAGGTGGGGGAGGGTTCTTTGGTGGATGGGTTGTGAGGTTTGGGGTTTTGGGTTTTTTGGGGGGGTTTTGGTTGGGTTTCGCGGCAAGAATTTTCTTCAGGCCCTCTCCCACGACGTGAAGTTTAAACGGCATGCCCTCGACGTCGACCTACTCTCGCGATCACTTTCCTCGTTTCTGACTTTTTTTCTTCTATCGGGAAAAAAACCTTCTCCCTTTGTTGAACGCGAAGATCCTCTCTTAAATCCTCCTCATTTCTCTGCAGGTAACGATTAATCGTGTATCCTTTTTGGTTCCCTTCAGGAAGCGATAAAAAACCCCTTCTCGAACGTGCCCCCCAGAGACTCTTGTAGTACTCTCATTGCGCAGCGTGTTCTTCCCTCGGGGCCCGCGATTATAAGGATTAATCCTTTTCAGTTCCCCCTCCCCCCCCAAGCAGGCTTCCCCCTCGTAACTCCTCTTTCCCCCCTGGAAGCAGGGAGAGTAGGTTTTTTCTTTTTCCCCCCCCCCCCGGTTCCTCTTTCCCTTCGGCGAGATCGCTCACCGACGCGGGCTTCCCCGTAGTCTCCCTCTTTTTGGTGTTCCTCTCCCCAGAGCTTTCCTCTTCCCGCTCCTTGATGAACTTTTCTTTTTACTTCTCGGTCTAATTAAGTTCTCTTGCATAGGCGTTCCCCTTACCTCCCATTCGAGCCGGTACAATAGGGCAAAGTATCACTTCCCTTCTGCCACTTTCCCTTTCGTCCTGCCTTTAACCCTTTCTTGAAGAGCAAATCCCGTTCCTTGGTTTAGCCTCTTATTGTCGACGGAGAACGGCCAACCACCTCTACTCGGGCTCCTGGCTCCCGTTATAGGATGCTGATCTTCAGAACTTTTCCCTGGTTCCTTTAGTAAAGAAGTAGGAAATTTTTTCCAACACTCCTGCCCCGAGCGAGGGGAGTCCCGGCTTCGGGCCCTGAAATGAGTACCTTTTTTCCCTCGTAATCGAACCCCTCCCCCCCGGTTGGGTCATTCACGCGTGGTTTTCCCCCAGGTGACCTCCCTTTGAGCTGTCCCTTGGGCTTTCTAAGCTCGGAAGAGCAAGACGCTTCTTTTCTTTTTTTTCCCGGCTTTTTCATCTGAGAGGCTTTGGCATAGTAGTCTTCTTTTCCAACGCAGCCACGGGACTTTCTTTCCCCTGTTCGTTTCGTACCTCATTTCTCTCCCTGTTAATAGACGAGGCCCTTTTGCTACCGATAAGTATATCCTCCTCCAGAACCCTTTGCCCTTCCCCTCACCGTCGGGAAGACGACCCCCGACGGAAGTCTCCTGTCCTACGAAGGGAGAAAAAAGTCCCCTCTCTTCTCCCCCTCCCATTACTTCGATATGATTCCCTTGAGGCACCTCTTCCTAAGTTTTCATAATGCTGCGCGCTTTTTCCTTCCCTTTCCCTTCTTGTCTCGGGACGTCGAGACCCCTGAAGTCGGGCCACTTTTCTCCGATGGTGCACAGGCGACTTCTTCTTTTCCCCTCAGGTGATCCCCTTCTCCCTTTTCGTGGTAAAGAGAAGAGGAATTCGTGTAGTTCCCCCTTTTTCTCAAGGTCATTCCCCCTGATCGATTTTTTTTTCGCATGAAAATCCCCCCCTCCTTTTCGCTGAGATCAAAGAGGAGATTCGAGCAGCGGTCCTTTGGAACCTGAAGCTCCCCCCTTCATTTTAAGGTCGTGCGTTTCTCTGCCCCCCCCTTCCCCCATCAAGAAGAGGAAAGAGTTCAGCTCCCCCCTCCAGGACTAGGATCCCCTTTTTTCTTCCTTTTGGCATGCAGGTATCAGCAGGCCTCCTTCAGGTATCTATTTCCTCCATGGAAAACTTCCTCTCAGGAGGGGCAGGTAACCCTTGCCTGGGATCGTTCTTCCCTTCAGGGGAATGGAGGTTTCCCTACTCATGCGCAACAGTCCTCCAGCAAACAGTCCCGTCCTGGGGGCTGGCGTCGGTTCCTTCTTCAGGCAAGTGAGGGGCGACCCCTTTTCCCCCTCGAAGCTGTGTGGGACATTTCGAGGAGTATGATCGGAAGTGCGGACCCCCCCTTTCTTACTCAGTTATGCGCGAGGGATTGCCCCTTTTTCTTTGGCGCTGCGATTTCCTCTTGATGCGAGTCTCTTCTGCCTCCCTTTCTTTCCTTTAAAGAGAGTAGATAGACCCCCCTAAGTCCGAACCTGCGCGTTGCCGCTTTTTGTCGCGAAAAAGGCTCTTCTGCGATATAAATCAGACTCCCCTACTGGTTCGTTTTGTCGTTCAGGCGGATGGAGCGTCTTCCCTGCGCGCAGAGACGGTCTTCTTCAACAGTGGCTTTTTTCTCTTTCAGGGAGTTCTCTCCTCTGTGGTCAGAAAGCGAGCGAGTCTTTCCTTCGTCTCTGAAGACTGGGGCTTCTTTTGAAGGTAGTGATTCTTCCTTAGTAAAGCCGACTTGATACTATCCTTTTTTTTCAGCTGCGGCTCTGCTTCCTTCTTTTTTTTCATGTAGGAGCGGCTCCTCTTCGCTCGGGACTTCTTTTTTTTTTTTTTTCCCCTGAATAAGGTGTTGTTGTTTGATTCCCCCTCCCACCATTCAGTCCCGACTCAGCTTAGCCTCAAGCCTTACTGGATACTTCTCATGCGCCAGCCTCCCTTCTTTCCCCGGATTCACACGCTGACCTCGTAATCTCCTTTTTCCTTGACTGCACCTCTTTCTTTTCTCCCCCCTGAAGATAAGAAAGAGCAGGATCCTCGTTTTTCTCTCTTGCGGAAAAACACCCTTTGCTGTTTGGCTTTTTCATCGGTCTCCGCCTCCCCCTTTTATGGGTCGGTCTTCACGTAGATGCGAGTTTTGAGAGCCTAGAAGCGGAAAGACACCTTTTCCCTTTTTCCTTCCGATCTTGAGTCTTTCCCGCCTCCTTTCTTGGGCTCTACTTCCTGCGTCACCCAGCCTTTTTCCCTGTTTTTAGTAATGTCTCCCCCTTTTTTTTTTCTAGAGCGTATTCGAGTTTTTTTTTCTTCTTCTGCGTCGACGCGCCTCAGTTCCCCTTGCCTCCTTGGGGGTTTTTTTTTTTTTTTTGGGTTTCTTGGCGCAGCACTAGACGCCTTTTTTGGTTCATCGTTTTTTCCTCCCCTTTTTCCCTTTTTCTTCCCTGAGTCGTATCGAGAGAGCAGCCTTCTTTTTTTCCCCTCCCTTTCCGGGCGTCTCCCAAATTCTTCCCCCCGACGAATCATGGCTTTCCTTGAATGAGGCTTTTTTTTTTTTCTGCTGATTTTCCCCTAATGAAATGAAGCCCTTCCTCTACGAGGCAGCTCAGCCTTAACCTCCGCCTTGTCCTTCCCGCCTCTTCGAGTGTTCTTTTCCCCCCTTTTCCCTTTTTTCCCCTGAGATATGAGAGATTCCCTCCCCCCCCCTCGTCCTATTCCTTTTCTTTTTCCGACCGATTTCTGTCCACGCCATTATGCCGTACGGCCTATCTTTCTTTGCAATAGATGAAAAGCGGATCG
>Ga0179593_1579728_pt1 | contig 10579 bp, 11 predicted proteins | sample CZODoug2_1_08_16_FD_185931 | JGI IMG/M metagenome (GOLD analysis project Ga0179593, IMG submission 185931) | Vadose zone soil fungal communities from Angelo Coast Range Reserve, California, USA - CZODoug2_1_08_16fungal (PacBio error correction) | ecosystem: Environmental > Terrestrial > Soil >... | reverse complement strand
TACCCCCCCGCTGTTCCTTCCCCCCCCCGTCACAGTTCCCCCAGAGCTGGCGCCGAACTTCGAGTGCGACGGGTCCTTTTCTGGCTGCCGCAAGACCGCGGTCCCTTTCCCTCGGTTTTTTTGAGAGGCCCTTGCGCGCGCGGCAGCACCCGCAGCCACCCGTGCTTCCCCCTCAACCCTCCATCCCAACCCCATCCCAGCCTCAACCCCCCCCCACACCCCCCTCACCCCAAACTACCCCACCCACTCCCCCAAGCATCACCCCCGTTCCCACCCCCCTATCCCCTTCTGCTTCACCCCCGAGAACCTCCCCCCTCTTCGCCCACTGAAGTGTTTACTTGGCTTCTTTTTTCCCTTTTGTCGAAAGGCGAACCCCTTTCTCCGGACCTCTTGACCCGCGCTATATGACTCTGATCATCCACCGCGTGGATTATTGCCCCCAAACTTTCCCGCCCTTCCGATGACTGGCCTCCCCCCCTTTTCCCACCGCTGTTGCCGACCCCTGCCCTCTGTCCTCGGTGCCTCTACTCTTTTCCCCCTTCCCCGCCATTGTTCCTGCGTAAGGAAATCTTCATCTCCTCCTCCCTCTAGCCGAAGACTTGCAGCCCTTCCCAATCAATCTCGGATCTTCTTCAGTGATGGCGTGCCCCCCCCTATTTTCATTGTGAGCGCCCCCCTCCTCTTAGTTCCCTTTTAACCCCAGACGGTCCACCCCAAAAATGGCCTTTTCAATTTCCCTCTTTCCCCGAAGGCGGGTTCCCCTTTTCTAACATGCCCCCCAAGGAGTAATAACCATCCCGAAAGCAACCCGTTCATTAGGCCTGTTCTTTGAAGACCTTTCTAAAGGGGCGCTCTTTGCTTCGGTCCTGCTGAACTTCCAAACCCCTTCTCCCTTCCTCCTTTTTATTAACCAAGCCACAGGAAGGTATTCCTTTCTTCCTCGCCTAAAACCCCCCCCCCCTAACATTCACCTTCACTCCCATCAAGCGTAAGCTCCCTTAATAAAACCCCCCCATCCAACATGGTTACATAAGGACCCATTCACGGACCCCCCTTCTTCTTTATTTGGCCAGAATCAATAAGAAAAACCCCGATACTCCCTTGCAGGGATGGAGTCCCTTTCCCCGAATAATTTTTTGATAAGTAGTCCCCCAAGAGTGCAACTCTCCTGATGGCATGACTTTTCCTCAGGCCCTTTCCCTGAGCCCTCTCCCTGTCCTCTGAGCATGGTCGCTTTAGACACGTCGGGCTGCTTCCAAAGTTCCGAGACCCCCCTGATCTTTCCTTTCTTTATTACCGCCCCGTTTGCAGAAAACGACCCAGCCCCCTCCCTAGATTCGCCCATTTAAGGGACAGCCCCCTAAGTAACCCTGCCCCCCCTTTTGAAGGAAGGGATCCTTCTCCCCCCCCTCCCCCTCCCCCCCTCGCCGCTCTTACGCAGGGCCATACCTCGAGCGATTCCCCTTCTTGTGAAATTTTTCCGGTGCTTCTTCCCCCATGTGGACACGGCCCCCCCGGATTTTATCTTTCCCCCTTATGAGGCTCACGTGGCACCTTTTCCCGGTGACCAGGGCAATGTTCCTTTGGCCCCCTGACACGAACAAGACCGTATGCGCCGCTTTTTTTTTTTTTCCTTCCAACGCGTGTTTCGAAGCTTTTCCGGGCGTGAGAATCCCGCCTTTCGAAAGTCCCCGGTCCCCAGATCCTGGGTGGGATCAGTGGCCTACATTTGTTATAGCCCCCTCCCTTTTTCCGAGGCTAGCGTTCCCTTGTTCCGACTCTTTCTTTACTTGGCCAAGATGCGTAACCCCAACCGACCCTCCTTTTCCCCCTTTTCACTCCATCTCTATTTTTAATCGTTGATCTACTTCCTGCTTATCGCGTGTCGTTCCCCTGCGGCCAAGATCCCCCCAAGAGGTACAGTTCTGATCGAGACGACTAGTCCCAGGAACTTCCTCCCGTTTATGTCCGAAATAAATGAGATCCCCGGTTCTGAACCTGTCTTTAGCCTCCATATAGAGATCTTTGCCTTGCCCTTTCCCCCCTTCCTCGATAGGGAAAGGTCTCTGCTCGGACCTTTCTCTCCGGGCTTGGTTCGGTGGTCCTTTCCTTCAAAAGAAGACTGCCAATTTCTCCCTTGTCATCATGAGGCACTCTTCCGTCGATATTCGGGAGTCAGGCCGTCGGGTCGGAAACCCTCTCTCCCTTGAGAAAGAGGAGAATCCCCCCCCTTCGCGACTTGATTGGAGTACTCTTCTTCACACGGAGGGGTAGGCCCCGATAAGAAACATTTTTTTCTCCCCCAAAACGCGAGCCTTCAGTCGTACGTGCCTCGGGTCCTTCTTTTTTTTGGCAAGGACTATCACATTTTTTTTTCACGAGACTGTCTAGTACGGAGCCCCCCAGTTGGACCTGCCTGGCTTCTTTGTCAGCAGCCCGTTCGCGGATGTACTTCCCTCCTACTTGTCTTCTCCCTGAGAAGCCGACTTTCTCCCGTAAACCTCCCCCCGGCGTCAATCCCTTCACGATCTTCCCATCCCGGAACCTTCCACTAAACGAGCAAGTGACGATTTGAGCGCGTTTTGCGTGTCCTTTGCAGGGTCACGACTGAGTGGCACACCGACGCGTCCTGCCCGTGCCCCTGTAGGCAGCCATTTTTCCCCTTCTGCCTGCCTCCATGTGTGGACTTTTCTGTCTGTGGTTCTAACAGAATTTTCTTTTTCTTGGAATATTTCTTTCCTATAAGGGGCAATCCATGGGGCTGGCCTTTTTCCGTAGCCTGGTCTCCCTTTCTTGGTTTTGCCATAACCGTACTTACACTTTTTCGACCCCCCTTACGCGGTCAGCTTCCTAGGAAGTTTTCCCCCCTCATGTGTTAGGGATGAGGTTAGTTTTTTTTTTTTTCTTTTTCTCGACTCGTGATCAGGTGTTTTTGCTGGGGTATACCAGTCCTTTCCTGAACCTCTCTCTTTCCTTTTTTGTTGTGGAAAGTCTGGTCTCCTGCTGTGAATTTCTTCGGGGAGAACCTTTTTTGGTGCTCCCGTGGGTGTTGCCCGGATCTCAATCTCCCCTCTGGTCCTAGGATGGAGGCCACCGCTTTTTCCCTCTCGATGGACGGTCCCTAGATTGGTGTGGCCTTGACGCAGGCCTTGTTTTTTCCCCCCCCGTTGAGGTGAAGAGAGCCCCCCTTTTCTCGGACCAGCTTTTTCTTTTAAATGCTGGACAGTCACTTCGGTGCGAGGCTGAACATCCCCCCTCTCTCCCTGATAAGAGACCGGTTTCTTTTTTCCTGTTGTGCAACTACCGTAGCGACAGCGGCTCGGTCGGGCATCCTTTTAGTCCCCCTCCCTTACTCCCTTTGACGATTGAATCTTTTTTGGAGAGCTTTGTGATTCCCTTCTCACGGCGACTTTCTTAAGCTTCCTTACCTTTTTTTGCGCCGGGACTAGGCTCTTCTCCCTTCGCGCTTCCTTCGGAGCTGGTCCTTGTTCCTGACGTGTGGTCGGCAGCGGCAAGTCCAAATCTATCTTTCATAATCATCCAGGGGTTTTTCATGAAACTGGCGCCCCCCCCCCCGTTCTGTAGAACCTTCCCCCCACGCAGACCCCCGAACCCCAATTAACCAAACGCGCTACCCATCAGCGGACTTTTCTCCCAACGTCATGTAGCAGACTGTTTTTTGCGCACGTGCGATCTCATCAACCCCCCATAAACCTTATGATAGACCCCTCTAAATATTTAGCACCTCCCAACTGTCGAATGAAGCAGGATGCACGAACCTCTCTTACTTTTTCCTTTAGCAAGAAGGTAGAAATTTCCCTCCCTTCCTTCGCCTATGCCCCTTAGGGGAGCGACCCTATTTGTTAGTCTAAGATACGTTTTCGACTACCCCCCCCGAATACTCAGGGACAATCACGTGAAACCTCGAGGGTCCCTCCCCAGGACAGAATTCTTGACTCTTCCCCCCCCGAGGCCTCCACCTCCCTCTTAGAGTAAGGCCCCCCTCCACACACCCCCCCTTTTACCCTTTGGCAATCGTAGATACGGACCTTTCTCAAGTACGGGGGAAGATCTCCGCGCCCCTTCGGAATATCTACCTCCCCAGTTCGATTTTGCCCAACAAAGGTAATAGCCCCAGAAAAGCCACCTTCCTTGCCATTCACCTGCCCCCCCAGACTTTCCCCCCACCCACCCCCCCCCCTCAGAATTTGGTCCATCTTCCGGATGCATGAATTCGCCGGATGTCTTTTCAACCCCAGCTTTTCCCCCCCCACCGAAAAAATGCAGAAACCCCTTTTTGGCCCATACATCCCCTGACACACTGCCTTAGATTGACGAGTTCAGCTCCCCTGCTTAAAGTTTCTGGAGGCTGTCGTCCCCTGTGAAGAGATGCCCCCCCCCCAAACCCCCCCTTTCTGACCTGAAAGTCCCCCTCCGGCAAGACAGGCAGATTTTTTCTCCCGGAATCTTTCCCCCCCGGAAAGATTCCATCCCGCCACCTAGGGTCGACTTCTCTAAAGTTCCACACCTTTTTTTCCACGAGGCCAGGAAGGACATCCTTCTTTTCCCCAGTCCAAAATCCCCCCCTTCCCCGTGCAAGAGACTCCGGCGATCATTCCCTTCGACAATCCCTCCACCCGAGGAAAGAACTCCCCCTCGATACCCCTTTCCTTTGAGTGGGCTTCCAGTTCCCCCGCCTCCGGATCCCCTTTATGAAGAGTCCCCTCTTTTTCTTCCCTGGGAAGGTTGGGCAGCTCCCGGACCCCCCCGGAGGACACCCGGCGATTTTTTTTGAATCTCTCTTCCCAAGAAAATCCCCTTCTCCTTTTCTTCTGCTCGACCCCCCTTAGACCTTCCTCTGCCTAGACTTCAGCCGACTCTCCCCCCCTTTTCAGCCCACTTACCCCCATTATCTTTACCAGCCGAGGACGACTCGTCCGTCACAGCTCGATGTTTTTTCTCCAAGTAAAGCCCCCCCCAAGCTTAAGAAGAAGGTCGACCTTCTCGCTGGTCCTGAGTTTTCCTTGTTGGTGCCTGACACTTCTGCGTCTGGAAGGTCTTGACTCCACCCGGCCCCGAGACTCTCTTCCCCTTAAACACCCAGGCACTGGGAATGTACTCCCCGACATAACACCGACCCCCCCCCCCAGAAGGAGACTCCCCGCCTTGGCTCCATCGCTTCGAGCAGGACAGATTTAACGGGCAATTCTGCCCCGGCTGAGATCCCCTAACGACCATCTTTCAGCAGTCTTTGTGAAAGGGCTGGCTTCCCCCCCTGCTTTGTATAGGACTCCTATTCCCTGAAGGGAACTGGCCGCTTTTTTTCCTAGTGATGGCCATTCCGCAAGAAGATCGGTTCCGCTGCGGGCATCCTATCTTTTACTCCGAGAGTGCCCTGATTCTTATCGGGCTGTCTTTTACCAGCTGACTAACCTTCCCCGGCCAGGGCGCCCTTCATCGCGAGCATAGTCCTCCTCACCTCACTTTTCTCCAAGGCGTTGTGTCCCTCCCCTCTCACGGTCAATCCCCGAGGTCTTGGGATTTCTCCTGGGTTTTGCACTTGACAGCCTTTGCCGAAGTTTCTTTTTCCGAGAGGAGCGTTTGACGTCGTTTATTCGCGCAGTCTTTTTCCTGCAAGCGGGCCCCAGTCCTGTTGCACCCATTCGCTTCTGAGCCGTACGAAAATCCCCTTTCTCCCTTTTTTTCCTTTTCCCACCTCCAACAGGACAAGCTTTTTTTGTACAGACGTCAGGCAGGCGGCTTAGGCTCGGCAGCCCCGTAAGTCCCTCCCCCCTTGAGGCGGGACTTCCGGGGGCCTACTGGCATTCCCTTGATCAGTGTGATTCGTTTTCTTCGGGGGTTTTCAATGAGATAATGCCAGCCGACTTACACTTTGTCCCTTCCGCCCGGGATGGTCATTTTTTTCTTCCTATGACCTTTCTTCGACGTGGAGGCTCGAACATGAGGCCCACCTTCTATCCTACTTTACTCGGGGCGCCTGGAGGAGTTAACTTTTCCCTTGGCGCAAGGTCCGGAGCGTGTTCGCCCGGCAGGTGAGTTCTGGTTTTTACGCGTATTCCCCCCCTCCGTTGAATTTTTTTTCTCAATAGAGTACTACGATTGTGTTTACTTTAACGAGTATTACCACAGTGCTGAGGAGTTTATCCCGTTGGGCCTGAGTAGGGGAACTATTTCCCGTCGGGCGAGAATATCCCTCGAGGGTGCTGGCCCTTACTTCCCGGCTGAAAGGGGTTGGTTCGATACCCACCGGACCGCAAGCCTTCAGCGATCCCACATTACGCCCCCCATAGTCCTCTGCCGCTTTTCCTCTCCTTGCGGAGTGTGGGGGAATTTTTCTCCTGCCGCCTCAGGTGTTCTTCCCATCCGGGATGGTGTCCCCCTTAGATGCACTCCCTGGCCTTTTTTACAATCGTTCCTTTTTTTGTGGACGTCCTGCGCGCGTACCTGTCATATGGAGTCCCCCGTACTCCCATGAACTTTTTTTTCTTTTCAGCGCCCTTCAGGATACAGTCGACTGCCGCTGGCGGGCCTGTATGGCGATCTGGAGTTTCTCTCCGCTTTCCGGGAGAAGATGCCCTTCGAGGAGACTGTTTTTCGCCCAGGTAAAATTTGTAACTCGAATTTGGCGCGGTTCCCTCGTTTTCTTCTTCTCCGTACAGCGCGAATTTCACCTTCCTTTTCTATGGCAGAGGGGCCAGGCAGACCCTCGTTCCCCTATGGCGATACCGGATTCCTCGACCCCAAGGGTACCTGCGCCGTGTAGCGATATAGCTTAGAGTCGGGAAATCCCCAAAGTGGTCCCCCCTTCCCTGCCCCTTCGGGTGACCCAGATTGTTTGTAGATAGTACGTCTTTGGCTGCCGACGAAGCCCCCTCCTTTCTCCCCACTTCCGGTAGATTCGGGAGGAACTTTCCCTTGGCATGCTGTCCTCAGTAGGATAAATTTAAGAGTTTTCTTCTCGGCTCCTTCCCCAGGGAGACAATGATTTTGCGGTAGATTTTTCGGGCCCATGCAAGAACAAAGGGACATTTCTCGACTGGTCTCACCCCTTCTGGGGGCCTTGGTGAGATCCCTGTGGTTAAAAGCTGATGAAAAACCCTCTTCGAATATCACTTCCAAACAGAATAGAACTCCTGAAGGAAAACGCACTTTCAAACTCACGAGAATCATGTCCCAAACGCTCAGAGGGACCAGTTCTTCCCTTACGATGAGCCCCCCGGGGCTATAGAAGGGATTTCATTCAGAAAAACAGGCCCCACTCCGACGTGGAGAAACACCCACCTCACATAGGGCAAAATATTCCACAGACCGCCCCAACTTTAACTGGAGAACTTTAATTCAAAGAAAGAAGAGAACCTTCGATACCGAAATAGATGTCGCCCTTTACAACGGCCACCTGTACGGCCTCCCGCCCAACCCTGTTCTTTTCGGCACCGTTGTCTGAGCACCGACCCCTTTTTCCAGTGAAAACGATCCCCCTTTCCTTGCCTGTCACGATGTCCACTACACCCCAAGCCTCTGTTACACTATTCCTTCCATGGCCCTGAGAGTTCCATTTTTCCCCCAACGGGAACCCGCCCCGGGCACCCCCCCCAAGAAAATCTTGGCCTGCCATCCCCCCCACAGCTGAACATTCTCCCCTCTTGTAACCCCCCTGAGGAAGAAACCCCGAGATCAAAGTTTTTTTGCTCAGATTCTCTCCTTAAACCTACAAAACCCGGTACCAAATTTCCCCTTGCAAGATATTCCACTGGCGATTTTTTCATCTGCCGGCCCTTTCCAGACCACCTGATCCCCTTCCCAGAAAAATTACCCTCCCCCCAGCCCTGCCCCCACCCTCCTTTTTTCTGCCGCGGGCCTGGAAGCTTCCCGGCGTCGCGCTGGGGCTGGCTTTTTTCAGTCTGCTCCGGGACAACCCTTCAGTCCAGCTAAGGACAGTACCCCCCCCTCCGCGTGCCTTTCTAGGAGCGCCGTCCCCCCGAGGCAATCAAAGGCCCCGTTGCCGCCTCGTTCCGCTCCCCTTCCACCACCTCACACCATCTTACTTAAGCAACGGCTGCCCTGCCAGGCACCCGTCCCAGGTGACACCGTACTCATTGGCGGGCCGCATCGAAGTTGTAGAAACTCTTCTTACGGGCCTCCGTCTCTGAACTTAACCTTGGAATGATAATTTTCTTTATACCTCGTGATTCACTGGACCGGTGGTGCCATCCCTGAGGCCCACAGTGTGTCACGGGCCCTTTTCTGATCCTTATGATTCCGGTAAAGACTATTAGATGACCAGAACCATTCTTTCAATTTTACCCACATTCGCCAATAGTTTTTTTTTGCCTTCCCCAAGTGAGAAATCTCCCCGACCAGGCCGAACCTCAGACAAACCTCTTCAAGGAAGAATTTCCCAAAGAAAAGAAGAACAGTCACGCGCTGTGACTTTCGACTGTTTTCGAGACGTACCACCTCTCCCTAGACCTTTTGCAGAACGACCGAGCGCCACAGCGTACTGCAGTGTTTCTTTTTGCAGGTCGTGAAATGCCCGTCCGGCTGGACGTTCCCCCCTTCCTCCCCCTTCTACGAGAATCCCCCGGTTTCCCCCTTACGACGATGACCCCCCCTCCACCTTTGGCCAGTTCGGCATGCGCCTGACCCTCAAAAGAACTTAAATTCTCCGCGCCCTCTTTGTTTTTTTTTTGACTTTTTTCGCTTCGAGCCCTTTCCCCTCCGTTCTGCGCCCGTTGCTTCTCGAATCCGCGGCGCCCTCTTTTGTCGTTTTTTTTAGAAGGGTTCTTCCCATCCCCTGTATCGCATTTTTCTGTCCGACTTTTTTTTCGCCTTCCTTGCCGCTTTCCCTGCCGGCGCGCTTGCCTGTTGGCCATCTGGTTCAGGCCCACCGATTCCGCTGCGGCATTTTCCCTTTCTTTTCTGGTTGTTGTTGTCTCCTGCGCAGATCTGACCGACCGGCTTTTGTCTTTTCGCTGTCCCCACCTATGCCACGCCCTCTTTTCCCCCAGCTACGCTTTCCCCCCCCGAGATCGTCTTGAGACAAAGCTGCTATAAAGTCTGTCCCTCTAAAAATTACCCCCCCCCCCCCCCTTTTTTTTGACAGACCCTTTTTTTCTTTACCCCCCCCGGTCAATTCGCGACGAATTTGCAATTTCCGAGGACCCCTCTGAAGCCAAGCACGAGTGCTCCCCGGTAATACCCCCCCCTAACTGTCATGATGCCGATATGGAAAGCGAATGAGAGTCTTTTGGGGCCGAGCCTTCCTCCGGTCTTAAGGGAATGTGGTTTGCCATCAACGCCACCCCGAATCGTCTGTACGGCAGAACACGAGGTACTTATAGTAAGAAGTACCCTATAGGCCCATGCCCCCAACCACGCAGGTTCGACCAGCGCACACCGTTCTCTGGGCTTACTATAAAACCCATAGCGAAAAGCAAAAACTAGGTACAATCCATACCGAGACCCCGGTAAAAGGACCGTACCACACCGCAGAGGGGAGTATAGGGCTTTCGGGGAAGATTTTTCCCATACTACATGTGAACCGGGACGGATTTCACTGATCCGAGGGCTAAGGGGACTCGTCCTGTTTCCCCCGTTTATTTTCAGGTCTTTGTATAGGATCCTCTGGATCAAGTTCCTTTAGACCCTGGTTCCTTTTTCCACACCCCGTCAGCAATCGTCTGGGAACTAGGGCTTTCCCGAGAACACTTATTCCAACCCCCCGATGACTCCATCCCTTTCCTCTTTTAAGAGGAAGTTTTCAATGACGTCTTTTTTGCGAACCCTTAAGGAGACCCCCTCTCGGATCTCCAAGAAAGCCCTGACTCATGAGAGTCGACAGAACACTTCTTTATCTTTTTGTGAATGACATTTAGTTTTTAGGATTTCTGCATGACGGGACTCCCTTTAATTGAAGTCTTTTCGGGATGAAGAAGCCCACATGTCCCTTTCTCACGCTTGTTCTTCGTGACGGGTCTCTTTTTCTGAGAGTCCCCAAAGAGAGAAAGGTCGGTCACCATTTTTTAACCAGAAAATGATGGTTCATCTTGCCTTGGGTTTTTCGCCCTAGGGCCCCCTAGCCGTTCTTGCCGGAAAGTAGCTTCCCCATGCGGGTCTCAGCACTTTAAGTAAAATTCAAGACCTCCATGAGACCCCCCCCCAATATACCTCCTGCCCCCGATTCTCTGTAAGCGACATCCTAATGAAAGTCTTCCGCCAATGGACGGCAGGTTCGTCATACGCCCTTACGCAGTCCCCCTCAGTTAAGGAATTTGAGACTTAGCAACCCTGGGTAGGAATGCGCAGAGGAATCATGATTGATAAATCCAGCCGGTGCCCTCACGAGAACCTGGAACCCCCCAAATAGGCCCGGCCAAAATGGGGTTGATGTTTCACATGCGACCGGGTTGAACTTTGAAAGATTTTCTCTTAGGGGGCAAAAGCGTTCAATGCGATGGGGAGAGGCACTAGGACCTATGCCCAGTGGCCCTCAGGAACGAAAGGAGAATGTCGAGTCGGACGGTACTTGTCTTTACTCTACGTCCTGGATTCTATCTTC
>Ga0179593_1530799_pt1 | contig 10579 bp, 14 predicted proteins | sample CZODoug2_1_08_16_FD_185931 | JGI IMG/M metagenome (GOLD analysis project Ga0179593, IMG submission 185931) | Vadose zone soil fungal communities from Angelo Coast Range Reserve, California, USA - CZODoug2_1_08_16fungal (PacBio error correction) | ecosystem: Environmental > Terrestrial > Soil >... | reverse complement strand
CTTGCGTCTTTCGGATATATACGTGTTTTTCGCTTTTGGGCTCTGAGCCTTTTTGATTTTTATCACTTGGCTTTGTTCGCACACAGTTCAACTACTCCCTCGATTTTTTGTCATATCACTATTTTTTCCTATCGACAGGTTCTATTTATCATCTCGCACCTCCCACTCGCCCGTGGTTTGGCCTTGTCATCCTTGTCCAGCATGGAACCCTTTTTGAGGTTTTTTTTTCGTGTACTCCACCTCGTTGCCGTAGGAGTATTTTGGTGAGGGTAAAAGAACTTGTTTGGCTTTAGGAAATTTCTGCCCTTTCCGGATGATTTGTGCAAGAAACTGGGTTGTTTGTCGTCTTGAGGAATAGCACATGCCGCCAGAGTCAAATCCCGCACGCCTTAGAATTTTCGCCTTATGACGGCTTTCCTTCCAGAGCCGGTCATTTGACTCCCCCCTTCCATTTCCTCACGATCGCCTGGTACGAAGTCTTAACACTGCGAGAGTGGCGTCTTTTTGGCGTCTCCCCTCACCCGGACTTGGTCCTCCAACTGGTTCTAGTCTGACCCAACATTTTCTCCCCCCCTGCTTTTTCAGTCGCCCGGTAGAAAGTTAGGTTTTTTGGTGCTGGGGTTTCTGGACCTCCCCCGCCTCTGCCGTGGGTTTGTTTCCTTCGAGAGTAAAGGCCCCCCTCCCCTTCTTGCCTGGAACCTCGGTCGATTCCGAGGCTGACCATCAGCGTGAGTTTATCCAAGCCTCCCTCACTTTGCCTGTTAAAACGGTTGCATCCCCCGAGGCTGATAAACCTACCGCCCCCCTTTCTTCTCTTTTCGGCGGTGGGCTCCCCCACCTGATTATGGAGACCAGATCATGCGTGTAATTATGGATGCCCACCTTGGGTTCCCCCCTCATTCCACTGTTGTTCCGAACCCGTCTGATTCCCCCTCTGCCTACTCTGGCCCGATACCAGGCTTCATCACCCTGCGACGATGTTCACCGGATTCAGGACACCTTCCTCCCACTATCTCGTCTCGAAAAATTCTGCTCACATTTTCCCGATTTTTCCTTCTTTTTCAGCGCTGTTGTGTGTATTGCTGGAAGTTGCTAAACCTTTTTGCGAACTTTCTGGACGTTTCTCATAGTGGGGCATCGCTGAAGTCGCGTTCTTGCTGATCCATCTTGACTTCCCTGCTGTTTGTACGGATTTATAAGACCGGATTCTCTTTGGCAGCCTGGCGCCTTCCCCTATGCGGGATTCGGTAGCCAGCGCATCACAGGTTTCCACCCCTAAAACAACGGCCCTCTCGTCTCCCTCCGAGACGTTTGTCCCGGCAGGCTTTACCTCTTCCGGCGCGAGCTGCGAAAGTCTTCTGATTGATCGTATCGGCTCATTAATTCTCCCCCGCCTCGCCTCCCAACCTAGAGCCATTGTTCCCTAACCTGTTTTTCTGGTCTTCCTTTTTTTTTTTCCCCCCCGAACCAGCCCAAGGCACCCGAAAGCGACTCCCCCAGGAGTAAGAAACCCCCCGCCCTTCTCCAGTCTGGAACCCCAGTCATTGGTCGCGGCAGCCTTCTCCACCAGCCCTGTCCGCCCATCCCAATTCCCATCACCCGAATGCCTTTTTTTCCTCCGTCCCACGCTGTGCTTGGATCGACCATCGACGAACGCCTTATCCACCGATCTTTACTTGTCTTTCTCCAAGACCCTTCCTCCAAGTCAAAGCCTCTCCATAGCCCTCTCTCTTATAGTGATTTGTCGGCTTCTTATGATCCTCCCTAATGGGTTGGCCCATATCCCTTTCCTTTCCGTTTGTTTTGTTGCTGAAAATATCCTTTGATGATCCTTCTTTTGCCATAATATCTTGTCCTCCGCTCTTTGTTCTTTGGAGCCCATTTTCTGCACTTCAGCTCCGCCGTCCAGGGGTATTGTCGCCCTTGCTGCTCCTAATGGTTCCTCCAACGCGTCCGTTTTGCCTTGCCCGACTCACGTTCCTGGTCTTACCAGGTTCCGGTCTCCTTGCGGGATTGCTCCCCCGCTGCCCTAACTTTTCCCCATTTCTGCGTGGTTCCTTCTTTTGTTTTCCTTTCGTCTTTCCTTGCGTTTCGGGTTTCCCTTTGGGCTGTTTGGTGGACCTGCCATTCGATCAAGGCAACATCAAACGGCATTATCTGCCATTTTTTTCTCTGTGTTGGGTCGCATGATATTCTTCGATGCCCCCAACCTCCGCCCGCTTGATTCTAAAGTTAAGCGCCGAAGCGATTCCCACCCTCCTCCCCCGTTCCAGCCGTTGCGAAGAGGCAGTTTGTTTTCACCTGTTTGATCACAATGCTGGTTCTCAACTCCCGAATCGATATCGCTGCTCCGCCTTCGTCCCTTTTAATGGTTTCCTCAGCCATGCAGCTCTTCGATGCTCCCCGAGACTCGTTCGTGCTGGAGTCCCCCTCTCTCCGTCCCAGGCGTCCTGATCCGTCTCTTCCCCTTTTCCCAGCCCTACGACCAAAGAGCATTTCTACGCCTTTCGATGTTACTTTTCGCCCCTAAGTCACGAGTCTTTTTTGTTCGGCTTTTTTTGTTCCAATCTTCCTTTGCCTTTTTTCCCTTTTCGAGGCAGTTTGGAGGTTGGTTGATCTCCGGCGTCAGATTTACTATTCGGGTCGGCCCTGCTTGCGCGCCAACAGGCCAGGGTCCGCATCTTGACCCCCGCCGCTCGTTTAGACTTACTATGGTGTGCTGCCACCTCACACTCCGCATCCTTGTCGGGCGGGATATTCAATACACCGGATTTCCGTTCGCAAGTTTTATTTGCTTCCTGGCCGATACCTCTTTTCCCCCCGCGTTCCGCAGACTCGCCCCCCTCCTTTTCCATTTCGGGTCTCTCTCGTCCACAAAAGACGGCTTCGTAGTCCTCCCACGGGCAGCCCCCCCCCCAAACCTCCAGCGCCTGGCGCCTGACCCTTCGCTCGGGCTTGTGGCCAAACATATCCACACCCGTTTTTTTAGTCCCCCGTGTGCGTTGCGTCTTCCCTGGTTTCTTCCCACCGCCGTCTCCAACCCTCTATGTGATCAGAAAGTCCTCACTTTGCGGTTGGATTGTGTACCTCTTCGCAATCTGCATTCCTACGTCCCTCAAGTTATTCCCGCTGTCGTCCCCCCCCATTGGTCGCCTCCTCGGTTGCCCTTCTTAGTTTTCTTGCTTGTTTAGTAACCCGGCCCCTACTTCCTCTTTCCGGCCCCGTTGTAGTGAAGCCATCAGACGGCCCTTTGTCGCGACCAAAATATTCTCTTAATAAACCTCTCTCTTCAAAGTATCCAGATATCCCTACCCGTTTTCTTACGGTGTTTCGATTAAACTCAATTTTTCCCTTAGGTTCCATTGCGCATGCTTTATATTTGACTCTGGTCCCACTGGTCGCTGGGGTGGTCTTTTTTGTTACTCAATCCATGCGACTCAGAGTGAGATGCCACCGTTTTTGAGTGTTTGAGCTGTTTTACTTTCTTGCCACTTTCCAGGTCCCACTGCTCCTTAGCCCCAACAGCTTGTGCTCCAACTACGTTATTCTTCATTCTACCCTGACTTGAGGTACTGCCTTTTTTCTGTGCACCGTCCTTGTCTGTTTCTGCTCTTTCGTTCGTACCGCTCTTTTTGGTTTGGCTTGTTCAGACCATTGTTCCTGGCTCTATGTCATGTTCCCAGTGTATCCTCCCCGTTGTCGCTTTTCTCCCCTCGTGTTGTGTTTCCCTTTCCCAGTCAGGCCCACTTTCTTTCCATCTATCTCCAAGAGCGAGTGGATTTCTTTCGCATAGACCAGTCCCCACCCACACCGTTTCTTTCCTGTTAACCGTTATTGCGACTTCCACGAAGCCACGCGCGTGCACAGCGCGGTGCACCCCTTCCCCTAAGATTTCTTTGGAGCCCACGCTGAATCTATATAGCACCTCCGCCGGATACATCTTCCTCACACCCCTTTTTACCTACCACTTCTCTCTCACCCCGTGCACTTCTAGGCCAGCTCACGCCTACCGCTCGCCTGTGCGCCCCCCCACCTCACCCCCAGCGACACGACCCTCCCCTCTTCCCCTTTTGAATTTCAGATCAGTCACACCCCTTTCTCCTCTACGAGCTAGTCAACCCGCCAGCCCCACGTGGTTTACACGCCCAGTCCTCCCTGAAGACCCCCCTCCCGGCCGAACGTGCCATAGAGGAGCGCCAACGTTTCCTAGCAATCACGGTCCGTTTAGGGATTAGGGAACGTGTGTCTGGGAGGTCAAGAATTCCCCGTCCCCTCCCCCCCCTCCCTTGGCGACACCATTGCATGATGGAGGGCCAAGACACTCGTAAACATTGAGAGAACTCTGGCGGTAAGAAAATAAGAATCCGCACGCTTGGAGTCACCCTGTTGGACGGACACTCATTCTTACATTGATGTGACTAGTCAAGTCGGGGATCCTCTCCCTTGGACATGGTTCATACCTCAACCGCTTTGGTCGAACCGTTTCTGCTACATCGCGCCTTTTACGTGACTCCTTGGCGGTCTTCCAACTACTGTGGACGGAACTTCCTCGGGACTCGGGTTGGACCCTGGAATTGGCGCTCTTTGTGTCAGCGGTAGGTCAGGTTGGGGAGGCCCGTATGACATCCTTCCGACTCGCATGGTTTCTTTTTTGAGCTCATGGCTCCCAAAGAGGAGGGCGCTCGGCAATGTTTTGTAGCTGCGATCCATCAGCGTGTCTAGCGTGTGCTCGGCATGTAGTTTCCGCGAGATGTCGTGCACCCCCCGGAGTTTGGCGGTGCATCCACTCGTGGGTTTATCGCGCGGTTTCCTGATTCCCGGCGCCTAACCAGCCTCGTGTAAGGCTGTATGGGAGGCCAACCTTGGGTTCTCTTTTACACGCTCGAGGCCGAACAGCGTCTGATGACGCCAAATTACCAGACGATGGCGATCCGGCTCGCTCCTTCCTCCTTTCCGTATTTCCTGCCAGGGAGATTGGCCACCCTCCCTACTTCCAAAGAGGCTGATTGCTCAGACAACTGGTTCCCACATTACCGCTTTAAGAATGGTTGGGCGTGTTTGAATTGATGGGAAGTTACTTAACCAGACCGAGAAGACGTCTTGGATTTCGCGCCGCGGCCCTGCCTCCCGTTTCTTTGGGGATATTCCCGGCTGGTCTTTTCGGGCATGCCACGCCGGCATTTTGTCGATGGCAGCATTGCAAGGTCAGAATGCTTCTCGGTCGGTGTAGCCCAGCAGGTTTTTTCGGCCCTAGGTGTGATCAACGCCTCAAACCGGCCGTCCTCCTTTCCCCGATTCTTTCTGGAACTGTTCTCTGTCTTTGACGTCTCAGGGCGAGCATCTGGCGCGCAACGTCGCTATCATTGAGTGATGCGTATCTCTGGGGGTAAGGCAGTAATTATTCCCTCCCGAAGCGGACGTTTCCCTAGAGGGCAAATGCACTCCCGGCTTCGGTGTTTCTGACAGTATCCCCTACTTTTCAGGAGACCCCCGCAGCACCAGAAGACACCCGACAGATCCTTAAGGATCCCGCGAAAGACCCTCGACTCCTGGACTCTCTGGGAACCAAGGAGGGTTCGGGTCCTGTCGCCAAACACCTTCCCCCCACCTTCCTCCAGTGCCGGCGCTTGGCCCACGAAAAACGCTGTGTGGATGCGGACCCTTGTGAAGCAGCGTGTGGTCTAATTACCTATTCCCCCCTTCTTTGACCGGCGGTCTCCTTGTTTTTATCCCGACGCTAGCGCTCCTATTCTGACGCCCTCGTGTCTGTTTTTCTATGATACTCATCGCTTGCAGCCCGGCCCTTTCCTTTCCCTTTCGTGAATGTTCAGGGGTGCCCGTCCTTTTGAGGAGTGAGGCTAATAGACTCCCCTTTGCTTTTAGCATCGCTCCGTCCTTTGTGGAGCCGCAGCAGGGTCTTTTTTCTGTAAAAAAATCCCCTCGTGTATTGTTACCCTTCTTTTGAATCGCTCACGCCCCCACCGTTTTCCGGCGGCTGGGACCGCGCTAAGGTCTTTTTACGTGTGGTTCGGATTTTGGTTAGCCGGCGTTTCGGCTTCATCCCAGCGACTTGGTCCAGATGTCGTATTTTCTTTTGTTTTCGTCTTTCCTCGGCGTCTGAGGTTCCTGTGGTTTTTCCTCCAGGCGCTCAATTCCTGTTTTCAACGAACAGGCCAACGGAACTCGGTTTCATTTGGTACCTCGGTCTTGCGCTTATTCTTGCCATCTATTGACGACCACATTTGTCGCAGTGCGGCTTTTCCCGACTCCCCTTCTTCCCTCTCTCGCCCACCTTCATGATCGCGGCCGTTGTTTCGGCAGGGGGCGAGGGCCGTTTGCTCCTCCCGAAATTCCTGCTCCAGGCTGCCTCCGCTCATGGTGCCTTCTTTCATTTTCTCCCTAAACTCCGCTGCTCACGAGCTCGCCTCGCCTTAGGAGTCTGTCCCCATACTTCTGATTATCCTTTCACATCGTCTTCTCTAGTCTTTGTTTAATTCCCAACGACCGCATTCAGTACCCCAGCTCGGTCATGGTTCGCGATAGCTCGTTTTCTTTGCTTCTGCCCCTCCCTTTTCGGTTACACCCAGTTCTCCTGTTTTCTAGGAGGCGAAGACTTTTTTTATCTTTACTTTAGCGCGGTCACAGCTTTTCTCCTTATTCCCTCGGTTAATGACTCTCTCCAGAGTCCACCATATGAAACGCTTCCTTTTATCGCCAGGAATAATTTGTGGCTACCTTCAAAATCTCCATTAGGGAGGGTCTTTCAGCCAGATTTTGAGCCCCCTAAGCTGCGTTTTCTTTTGCAGCGCTCAACCTTCTGGCCTCGCTCAACCCTTTTGACTTCGTGGCGCCTCCTCAGATCCCTTTATTTCCTGCTATGTCACCCCCATCTTTCGGTCTGGCTCTTCATTTCTCCACCACAAAGCCCTTTTTCTCCATTTCTACAGCTTGATCGATCCGCGACCTCTTCCCCATTTGGGCAAACAACTGAATCTCGATTTTTTTTGTCCACTTCGTGGGCGGTTCGTTTCTGCAGTACCTCTCTGTTGTAGCATCCCGGATTTCCCTCGTGTTGCTTGAGTCCTATGCTGTGCTCCTTGATTTCGCATTTGCTCGTTCCTCCGATGATCTTATGCTTCACCAGTGTACCCTTCTTTTTTCTGTCGATTTTGCTTACCACTCTCTGAAGCTGACGAGTCTTGCCATCCTCCTTCTCCTTTCTTGGGGCGTAACCCTCCCTACCTTCCTCATTATTGACCCCCGCCCCCCCCTTCCAAATCCTCCCATACGTCCCCGTTTTCCTTAATCCCTACGGAGTGCACCTGGCCCTGCTATGGTCCCCTTTCCTTCGGTCAACAACCACGTTCGCTGCTTTTTTAGAGATTATTCTCTCTTAGCCCCATTACCGCATTTGAACCATCGATTCTTTCTTCGTTATTGTTGAGACTTTATATGTTCGTGACCTCAAGGTCAATCCAGCTTCAGGAGCCTGTGCTCCCAAACTCTTTCTATTTAATCGCTGCCACGTTACAGGAAGGATTTTCCCCCTCCTCGCGCTGGCACTTCTGCATTTCGGCGAATCAGTGGTTCGGCTCGTCCTCTTTTCCCGGTGGTGTGCGGTGTGCGACGAAGAATTGCTTCCTCCACTCGCTGTTCCCAGAGATCCTCCTGTAGATCCTCTCTTTTTTTGTTGTGAGTACTCTAAGTCAGTGATCCTGGGCTCCTGTTTTTTCTGCCGTCCGTCGCGATCGTCCAGAAAACTTCCTGGTCGCGTACTGAGCCGAACGTCCTCTTTTTTCTCTACAAATCATTCAAGGACGGTGCACAGCTTTCCTGCCTCAGGATCTTGATGTAACCCACTTCGTTGTTGGAGCAGGCTTGAGGGTGTGAGTTGACTTCGTATCCTCTCATCTCTTTCACACTTCTTCACCGTCTGCCCGCTCGAGTGGGCTCATATCTGACAGTCGTTATCGCCTCTTAGAAGACGCCACGGTCTTTTTTTTTTTTACGAGAGTCAAGCTTTTTCAGCATGTCCCCTCAGTCTTTGAGTTTTTCTTCGCCCAAGCGGAAGCAAGGTCCCGGTGAGACCTACGCCCCGGCAGCGTTTGGGAGTTTGCCTCCTGGCTAATGTTAGGGAATAAGTCGCTGAGGTTTATTCTGGCGGCATCCCTGGGAGTTTTCCTTTCCTTGAGAACTAGCGTTACTAACCCCTAGCGACATCCGCACGCCGCTGTTTTCAGCGTCCGCAGAGAGATGAGTAGCTTGGTGTTTCGAATCTTGTCACATGGTCTCAACGGAACAGCAAACACTAAGGTTTTTTGACACGCGAGTTGCGCCGGTGACTTTTCCCCGCAACGCTCCCCTTGGACTCACCACCTGTGTGTTCGCTTTTCTTTCCCACCTTATCGTTTTAGGGTTCAGGCTCCTTCGTAACAGGTGTGGGTTTTTTTGCCTGTATGACCGCAGAGCTTCCCGCTGGTGTTTTCGTTTCCTCGGGCATAAGGCACCGAAAGGGTGTCGGGGTTTGGTATTAGCGGCTGCTACCCCTCGTTTAGCGTGGGAAGTTGAAGGAAAAATTTTAGTTTTACGGTGGCTCTCGGAGTGGGGGATATCATTTATCAGCGGCTTTCAAGCGGTGGGTTAGTGGAGAGTAAGTCAACAGTCCCCCTCACCCACACACCCAACCCCACCCACCCCCCCCCCCCCCCCCCCCCCCCCCCCCCCACACCCCCCCCTCCCCCCCCCCCCCCTCCCCTTTTTTAATATGTATTTTGTATTTTTTGGTTCCCTCATCCCATGGAACCCTCTTTCGAGACACCCGCTCTCTACCGCATCAACCCGTTAAGAAGAAGGCTATCATGCCCTCCCCCCACTCTTGCCTCGACTGCTATGTTCACCGGCTGGAGATTCGCACTCAAGAGTAGATTCGATTTTCTTGCCTATCAGACCTAGATTCGGGCTCCGTTGTGGTGTTTTTATAATTTTTTACGACAAGTATTCTACCCTACGTATTTACTTTATTCCCCTATGGGGATCAGCTGTTGCATTTTCGATCTTCTGCCCGGCGTGGTCTTTTATAACATCCCGGAGGCTTATGAATTTTTGCGCGGTCAGTAACTTCTTTCCGTTTTTGTTTGTTGTTTTCGAAGATGACCACCTTGTTTTGGCATCCTCCGCTAACAACCTATTCCCTCCTATGTCCACTTTTGGCGGAGATCTGTTCCTACTGTGGCGCGGCGCTGCGCGCAAAGTGATTTCATGCTTTCTTCAGGGGTCCAATAAGATCTGATCATTGCTTATACCGATCCTCCCTTCTTTTGCCAAATTGTTTTTCTTATTAACATCGCTGGCAGGACCCGACCCCCATAAGGAGTCCCGAAGAGCAAGTTCCAACACCAAACGACACGTCCGCCTTCCAACTTATTCTACTGGGCCGTCGGGCAGCTTGACCCAATTTCTTCTCCCCCTGCCGTCCAGTACCAGCACCAGTCGGTTTTCCCTCAGCACGAAACGCGCTTTTTGCGACAATTTTCCCTTTTTGCTTTCTGCCCAAACGATTCTGAGGATGACTCTTTCCGGCTCGCAAATGAAGTCCTCGAGCATCGCTCACGGAGTTTGTGATTGCAAAGGCGATGACGCCTGGCGGGTTTGGGCATCCTCCTTTTCGTTGTGTTTGAGAGAGAGGGTCTTTCAGTCCAGGGCGTTGATGGCTTTTCGGCATAGACCCTTGCCACACCTCTTTGTTTCTGCGACGCTCTGTTCGTCTCATTTGCCCTGCAGTTTCTCAGCTTCCGCCACTCCCCTTCTTTTATTGACGTAACCCTTTGCCCCACGCATTCACGCGTCTCCCCCATCTCGCTGCGGATTCCGTTTTGTGTACAGGTGTCGGGTATCGGGAGCTTTTTTCCGCTATTTTTTTCCACAGAGATTTTTTTCTTTTTTTCCGTCGTCGACGGTTCTTGTGTTTTTTGCTTCTCCTAGGTTTTCTTTCGGTCTTTCTTTTTTTTATTCATGCCAGCGATTCCATCGCCAAATGGGCACGTGGGCCCATGGCTCTATTGGCATACACTTTATACTGTTGCCCGCTATAACTCTGCAATGTTCTCTTTGTAACGCCACGTTTGACCCCTGATGCTCGGCGCTTCCGCCTCTGCCGCCCCTTTCTGACAGGGTGTAGAGGCTTCCGTTGTTTGTCTCCTTTTCCAACTTGAGTCCCCTAACCTCTTTTTTCAAGGATCCTAGCATCGGGCCTTTTTGTAATCACTTCCCCCCAACGAAGCCTTCTGTTCCATCAGACCCTTTTATTCACCCAATTTTCCCGCTATTTCTCGATTCGTCGGTCTTTTCTTCCCCTCGCAATTGCCCCACGCCAAACCCTTAACGAAATCGCCCCGCATCCCTTCCCCTTCTTTTTCCCCCCAGTCTTCTGCGGATCTGGGCAACCCATAATGGCAGTAACAGTTTCCTTTTGAGTCTTGGTCGCCGTTTTCTTGGTATTTAAATGGTTAATTTCTAAGCGGGTCTTTAGTGACCAGCGGTTTTCATGAATTTCAGGTGCGCCTTAAATGTGTTCACCCAC
>Ga0179593_1456403_pt1 | contig 10579 bp, 17 predicted proteins | sample CZODoug2_1_08_16_FD_185931 | JGI IMG/M metagenome (GOLD analysis project Ga0179593, IMG submission 185931) | Vadose zone soil fungal communities from Angelo Coast Range Reserve, California, USA - CZODoug2_1_08_16fungal (PacBio error correction) | ecosystem: Environmental > Terrestrial > Soil >... | reverse complement strand
CCAGGACTGGACCTTGTTGGTTATCCTAAGCATATTCCCCCATGGACCAAATTGTTTCCCTTTCTCTTCCGTCACCATTTCTCTTCTTTCCCTTTCATTATGGGTCTTCTCGGCATAGTCCAACCAATTCCCTGGTAACCCCCTTGCTATTTTGTGGACTTCCTCTGGTGCACTTTCCTTCCAGGTGCATTTATTGTTTGCATAGGAACTTAGATGGTGAGATCCCTTAGATTGGACATCAGACCTCCTGGGATTCTCATCAGCGTCATTTTGTCGATGGGAATTTTCCTTTGGTAGTCCCTTGAAGTCCCCCCCCCTCCCCCCCCCTCCGCGCAGCAATTTCCGTCTTACCCGAGCTTTGTTTCTTTTCCCTGGCAATTCCTTAGTGTTGCAAAACAAAAACCTCCTTCTGTTTCGGTTGATAGAATGTGGCTTGTGTTTGTTGATCGTTTTCTCGGTCTTGATCAAGGAATTTGGTTCCCTTCTGCTTTTCACTGTTTATTACTGACTTGCCCAATATCTGCACCCCATCTTGATTTGCGAAGGGGTATCTTCCTTCAGTCCCCCTCTGATATGTAAGCACCTTCTTGATCTTCCTTCTTTCTGACCATCCCATTGTCGCCTTGTTTCTTTCTTTTCCCCTTTGCTCGTTTCGTTCCATTGTTGAGTTTTCATGACTCGGGAGTTGTCAAACGCTTATGGGATCACAAACTTTTCGATCTTGACTTGCTGCCTTTTTCTCGGTGCTTTTGGCTTCCCCCCATGTTCATTAGCATTCCAATTTCTTGAGTGTCGAGCAACGGTTGGGTCCTGGATTTTTGACTAATGATGTCGCAATATATGTCTATGAATTTTCCCCCCTTTTATTCAGGAGGTGCCTATTTTTGAATTCACAAGTATTTATGGCCCCCCCCTTTTTTTGAAACCACCACCCTCTTCGCCATGCGCACTTTTGACAAGTACCCCCTTTCCAATGTTTTTCTTAGTTTTGCTTCCCTTAGGGCCTTAGACTTGGTCTCTTCCTTCTTGTTCCAGTTTTTTGTTTATTTTCTCCTCTCGCTGTTTCTGAAACGTGTGCACCCAGGTAGGGCCATCTGGCCAAGCGGACACCTATTTCCCCTGCCATATTTCGCTGACTTTTATGAAATGTGTTGTCCCGATTCTTTTCTATCATGGGTCTTGGCCACCCCTCAATTCTCATATGCTATGATTCCCTTTTGTTTTCCGCTCCGTTTCTACATGCCTCACCCAACAACGGCTGCCTACCCCCCCCCCCCCCTGTTTCTGCCTTGGTTTGGTTGCCCATGTTTAAGAGTTGCACAGTTCACTACCTGGAGCCCCTCCCCCTTCCAGTGTATTTTTGTCCACCATCTGAGTGCCGAGGACAAATACACCTACCTCTGTCGCATTTGTTGATGTTGAGAATTGTCCAAAATTTAGTTCGTAGAATTGGTGCTTAGTACCCATTCTTTTTTGCCTTATCACCCATTCCATGTGTCCCCATGCTTTCGGGAGATTAGCCCCCCAGTCTTCTTTTTTCCGTCTTATGCCATTTATGTGTTCATTTTCCTCAGGATTGGAATTTGCTTGATCTTTTCCCTACTTCGGGTTTTTATGTTCCCCTCTGTCATTAACCCTTTCTTCTATTTTTCTTTTGTCGGCCTTTGTTCCCTTTCTTATATTGTGTCACTATGCGGTCATCCAGGATTATGTTCGCCTACATTATGTGAAGATAAACGCCTATCCCCATCTTTTCATATCCCTTATGAGAGGCCCCTTTTTTTAGTGTTCTATTATCATATCATATACGGTCCTCTCTCCTCTTCATTTTTTTGTACCGATGGCCACTCTTTCTGATGATCAGAATTTCAGTAGTAGACTTTTCATGTTAGCCCCATCTTGCATGCCTATTTTTTATCACCCTCTGACACCAACTCTCCTTTTCCCTTTCTTATTATCTAACGTACGGTCACTTTACGCTCCTCCACTGAGTTTCAGTGGTTCCCTTCACCCCCTTGCCCCCCACTATACGACTTCCTCACTTGATATTTTGTGGGACCTTGACTATCCCTTTTCGTTTCTTTTTATTTTTCGTCCCAACAGTCCCTTTGCTCTCTTTCCCCTACGTTGGGTTTTCCTGAGATCCCCCTTCTTTTCGTCTCCCACTCTCCCCTCCTCCCTTTCCTGAAGCTATTTCTTACGTGGGCACCAACTCTAGCCAGGGAGGACGGTTTTTTATTCTTCCGTTTTCCCCCCCTTTTTTAGTGGCCCTCCTCAAGCTGAACTCCAATTTGGCTCACAGTCTGAACGACAGACATTGTCCTCCACCTTTACTGTTTCTACATGTTTTTACCATTCCTGTGGATTCCCCCTGCCCATCATGCCAACCCCCCCTTTCCCTCCCTTCCCCTTCTACGAAAAGTCCTGTAGTGTGTCCTTTCCCTATCACCATTTCCTATACACCCCCACCCCTGATCCTCTGCGATGAGATATATTTCTCTTCTTTCGCCCATTCTTCCTCTAATTTTGATCGACCCCATAAAGTAATATAATAACCAGTCCCTTCCCCCATCTTTCCCATCCCCCAACCTCTGATTTTTCTTTCTCTGTATGAACTTCCAATATTGATTAATTTATCGTTGAACAAATTTACTCCATACAAAACCACCCCTTCCCCTCTCAATATGCCTAGCTTAAGCACTGTGAACAACACCCCCTTCTTCCACATCATACAAGCACGTTAAGCATTAGTTAAACCAACCACCTCATTTTTCCCCCAAGTCACGAATTCTCCTGTTTAGACCCACATCCATACTTGTCGTTTCACAATCCATTTTAAGAGTGGATTGACCGTATTTTTGTGCTCTTTCCTCCGAATTTCTTTACATTTCAAAATTCTTCTCAGAATACTGTTTCCCCCGTCCCCTCTCCCACATGCTCCATCCTTCTGAGGTTAAGGATTGATAATCTGTCTTCACTCGTTTATGGCTGGAACCATCTTGCCCCATTCTTCCTCTTCCTCCCCCTACTTCTTTCTTCTCTACCGTGCTCATGCTTCTAACTGCACCCAGGAGCTCCTCAACTTGTTTTTTTTTCCCTCTTTCTCACTTTGGTTTTGGTTACTATATCTTTACCGTCCCATACCTATCCACGTCCCCCCCACCAGGGATCAGAGAAGTATTGTTCTTTGTTTTATTTCCCCATAGTTTGTTTTGTCAAAAAATCACAGTGTCACTCACTATTCTTTCCCTCTCTATGAGTGACTTGTTTCTGTTCCTACTCCATCTTTACCCCGCCATTTCTTATCTCCCCCTATTCACCCCCAACCCTGCCATCATACAGGGCAATATTTTCATTACCCTCCCCCCCCCTCTGCACGATCCCCCCCCTATATGACAGTCTCCTTTGTGTCATGTGTCTTTTCTGCCACGAAGGGAATTCGACAGAAGACATGTGGTTTTCATCCCCTTCTGTCAACCCTTCTTCCCTTTTTTTCAGCAAAGATTTTGCTCCCGATTCTGATCCTGGCATTTTTACATCATGCATATTTGATACAATCATCTTGTCTCGTTTGCTCCTCACCTCTTCGACAATACATTTCCTTCCTGTCTGAGACCCACGCCCTCTTTTGCTGACCCCAAATCCCAGATTTGACCCTCCACTGTCTTTATCCACCCCCCCTCTTTCAGGCCCACCCTGTTTTCCCTATCCCCAAAAGTTTTGTCCCACCTTACCTCTTTTTCCCCTTCCCTATCTGCCCCCCCCACCCTTTTACAAATCCAAACAATTCATTCCCTTTTCTTTCCCCTCCCCCCCCGTCTCTTTCTCTATTGATTTCCGTCCTCACACGCGCCATGCTTCCACCTTCAAGCATGACAGAAGAGATGTAAGCAAAATTTCTTTCCTTGCCTCTTTTGTCTGTGGCCATTTGACACCACATTATTGAATCTTGTTTTTCCCAGGACCACCCAACCAAATTATCCCTCTGTCAATAGGGGAAGTGCTTGCCTCCTTTTTATTTTTTAACCCTTCTCTAACTCATTCGAACCGCTAGCATCTTCTTCCTCCTCGCGGTTTCTGATGTCCCCCAGCTGCTTGGAATGCCCCAAGTTCTCAATTTCCCTATCCACCCCCCCCGCCCTCCCCCTCCGCGGGAAGCTGATCTCTTCACCCGTCCCACCCCCCCTGTTGGACACCATTCTTTTTGGTTGCATCTGTAGACTTCCCAAATCCAAGGCGTTACCAGTCTCAGCAGGGCGTCATAGCATTGTTTCCTAAACCGTTGTGCCTCCGTCTTACCCCCCATACCCCCTGCAGGAAACCGATCTGTTCCACGTTTTTTTTCTCTCTGTCCCCCAGGTGTCTCCCGTTCACCATTTTTTCAAAGGTGCTAACAGAAGCGCCAACTTTATCGACCCCTTGAGGTCTTTTCTCCCTCACCACAATGCGATTGTCTTTCCCCCAAGGATATGTGAAGATGTCGTCTTTTCATTTTCCCTCGGTGCTCTGGTTCATAGGATTATCCCGTCAATCCTCGGCGCTGGGACATCAGCATTCGGTGTTGTATAGGGGTTGTGTTTGACTGTGTTAGTGTACGTGATCCCCCCTAAATGTTAGAGTCCCTCATAGGTCCTCATTTAGATGGTTTTTGTGACTGTGGTCCCATTACTTCGAGTTCCCCCCCCAGCAGTCAGTAGTATTTAATTCAGCCTTATTATTTCTCTTTTTATGTATTTCCGACTTATGTACCTTGCTTATGTGTTATTTTGTCCCCCTTTTTATTGTTTGTGTATCCTTTTGTGTTTGAAAGTCCTTTTCTGTCTTGCACTCATAGAGGCAACCCAGATAAACCCATTTTTTTTCAGTTGTACTGTCCTCAACGGATATCTTTTCAATTTTAAGCAGTGCCTTTTTCATCCTATTCTACGGGCGAATTTATGTCACCAACTCTTTTGGGTAACCAGTGCGGCTGTTTTTTTCTGCATACGTATTTTTTTGGACTTTCCCTCCTTAGGTTCTCTTTGGCTATTGCTTCATTGTTCCCTCCAACTCACATTAGTGACTTCATTTGTATGAAGCTGCTCCTTCGTTTGGTCATGAGCCCCGGGTTTCCTGGTTGGGTAACCCGATAAGGAAGCTGTCGCCATCATTTTGTCATCCCCTCCTTCTTCTAAGTTTTTTTCCTTCTCGTTAATGGGTGGGGGCCCTTCACTCACATTTCTCCTCTGGGCACTTTCTTTTTTCTGTCCCACACCTGATGTAATTGATTATGCCTTTTCTTTTTTTCTTCACCAAAACTGACAATCTTCCCTGCAGTTGGATTTTCCTTTTTCTGTCCTTAGAATGTTGGTCTGGTCGTTCCTGCTAGGTGCATCTCTTCTTTCCCTCTTTTGTGCAAGTTATGGGCTCCAGAGTCTCTGTTCTGTTTTTCTTCAAGATGGCCTAGATCACAGTTTTCATCTCTGTCTTTCCTTTTTCTCTTCTTCCAGAATAATGTGGTGCCATTTGTCTGCAAGATTGCTTTTCCTCCGGTCCCCTTCCACCCCCCCCACACTTGAAGACTGGTTCTTCATTAAGTTGTCTCTATGCCCAAGCCTCCCCCTCTGCTACAAAAAAAGGGTGGTGGTTTCTCGTTTTGTCCCCTGCAATTATAAGCCATTAGAACCCCCATTCTTTTCGCTGCCCTATTTGGTCTCCAGGTATGATGGGACAGTTACATCGGGAACCATGGAGGCCTCTCTCACGTAGCAGAGACACGATTATTGGTGTTTCTTTCAATTTCCCATAGTCTGAGAAGTGTCTCTTTGCTGCCCCCCTTCTTCTGATTCACACAGAATATTGAAAATTCATTGGGGATTTCCGATTGTTCCCCCCCCGTTTCGATTTTTCCTTGGCACACTCTCCCCGTTTTCTTGCACGATCTTGCTTGCTGTTAAGTTCACCTCCTTCTGGTTGTTCAACCCATGGAATAAGAATAAGTGAGTTGATCTTTCTTTTTTTTTTCCGTCGATGTTGTGCCACTTTCCTTCTGTATAGTTATGGCAGTTGTCCTCCAGGAGTTACTTCGAATCGTCTATGTGACAGCTCACCTTTTTCACCTGATAGTATGTCTTTCGTGAATTGTATTATAAGGTTTTATCTTATCTCCGGGTTCTTCCTTGGTCAATCCCCTTATCTTGAACATTTATTATCTCAACTTTCCCGCGGCACCTATTTTAGTAGCGGCGACCATCTTTCAACATGGTTTCTTTGCTTCTCTTTTTTCTCCCCCCTGTACACAACAGTCAACATGTTAGACTCTATGTATATCCTTTCCTTCTAGAGATCCCCCCCTGTTCCTTAGTCGTCCACGTAAATGCTACCTAAGTTTGATCCCATCCTCATCCCTTATTTTTTTCTCCTGTCCTTTTACATAGTCCACGGTTCCTAGGTTATTCCTGCCATGTGCTTTCCCTTTCTCTCCGTTTTGTTGAGATTCGACACACTATACCAAATTGCTGCTTTTCCTTGCCCTTCGAAGTTGGTTCTCATTGTGGGTTCGATTCGTCTACGGTTCACAGGTCACTTTCTTTCTCTGGGTCTCTCTTTGCCCGTCCCCTATTAAGGACCTGTGACAATGTATTCTACAGTGCCCTTTTGTTTTTTCCTTTAGTGAGTTCCCATCATGCGTACTCTTGTGCTTTTGACATGCCATGCTATTACTTTTTTGATACTTCTCTTAAAGTGCCTCTGTCCAACAAAGATAGATGAGCGTGTCTAGATGAGATAGGAAAATGATAGTCCTCTCCTTTCCCCCTGAACAAAGTCCCTCGACACGCCACCTCTTTTTTCACAAGGTGACTTTACATTGAGGTCTTCTCCTCCTCCTGATGCCATTCCTATGATTTCATGTGCAAATCTCATCTCCCCCCCCCATCCCATCTCACTCTGCCGATTAGCCCCACCCTTATTACTACACTCCAGCTCCTTCGTGTAACCCCTTGATTTGAATGGCCCCATTTGTGATTAGAGCACAGCCAAGAATTGTGTTGCTACATTTTCCCCTACCATCTTTCTTTGCTTCCATCATTTCTGGTGATCGAAGTGTATCCTCCCCTGAGCCCTCTTCCACTCCCCCCTTCTTTTCCTTGAGCCCAGAAACATGCCATCTTAGGCCTTGACTTAGTTGTTCCCTCTTTCTTCATTTCCCTGTGTGTAACAGATCTCTGCCCACATATTGCATTCCAGGAGGCCCTTTTATTTATCTGCTTACTCACTTTGAACCCACGTCAGCCACCTTTTTTTTTTGTTCTCCCCTTTTTCTATTCTTTATTCTCTTATGCAATACATGGATAATGTTCCCCCCCCCCCCAAACCGGAGTGATTTGTCTTAGGTTTGCTTTAGTTCAAGTAGGGGGATTTTTCATCCTTCAGGACCTGGCCCTTCCCCATTCCTCTCTGTTACCTTTCACTTTTCCCCCCTTACACTTTTGCCATTCCGACCCAGCTCCCCCCCCCCCTCGGACTTAAAAATGGACAGAATGTTCGACCATGCAAGAGGTCCCCTCCAGACCCTCCCTTTTTCAATGCAATCCGGATCCCCAAATCCTCTTCATGCCCCTCACATTGCATTTTTCTCTAAGAATTCTTTCCCCTGGCATCAGTGGTGGTGTTTTCCTCCCCCACCCTGCCAAATGTTTCACCGAAATTCGCTCTATCCTCCTTTTCAATAGACCTGCTGAACCAATTCAAAGGCCCTGTTTTTTCCATCATTTGAAGCGTTATAGCCACAACCTTTTCTCTTCACTTTATGGTCCCTGTTTGTCGCTATCAACCCGCACCTTGCATGGCCAAACCTGCAGCAATCCCCCCCCGCCTTATTCCCCCCTTTTTTGAGACCATGTGTCCCCAAAGGTTATTCCAGACTCAAACACTGGCCTACTCCCCAGGGTAAAATACTTTGTAAAATCTTAGCTTATTCCTTTGCAGCCACTCCCTCCATCCCTTTCCTTCCCTCACAACATTCGGCGAATACTGCATATGTCTCTCTGTCCTCTATGCGGTTTCACAGTCCCCCCTCCTTACTTTCCCTGAAGTTGAACCACAGTCAACAGTCCTTTTTTTGATACAGACCTATTGAGATCCCTCCCTCTTATTGGTGGGCTGTGGGAGAACACATAGTTTCGTGCATTGCCCGGACAACTCTAGCGGTTGCTGCATGGAAATTGTTTTATTTTGGTACCCCTTCCACATCATGGTTTCCCTAGCATGAGGCAGCATACTCTCTCTGATCCAGCTCTTTGATGACATCTCTTGCCCCCCATGGGATCTTTATTCTATGCAAACCTTGAATGCACTAATGAAGTAGGCTCACCATACTTTTCCACACTACCAATAATCCATTTTTATGACCTGTTTGTATTTTTCACTCCATCATTTGGTAAGGGGCGCCTAATTTCCTCGCCCACTTTGGCCCTTGGACAGTCTTAAGGATCACTCAGCCCCTTCATTCTCTTCCTCCTCTACTTTTTTGTTTTTTTTCTATCCCCTCATAAGTTCTTAGTGCCTTAAATGAACTGTACCATGTTTCCCCTTGGCTAGATCTCGCAATTCCTGTCTTGAAAAGAGATGCTGGAGAACATTTTCTAACTTCCCCCCCTCTCTATTTTCCCACCAGGATTCTGTTCGTTGATTCTCACTTTGCCTCGTGCCCTTCTTGTCTTTATAGGAATTCATCAGATGGCCCTAGCTATGTTTCAAGTTCGTGGTGTTCCCCTACCCTCTCTTTCCTGCAGCTTCCATGTAGTCGATTTTATTGGAATTAGCCTTTTCCCTTTTGCCCCTAAAAGGAGCTGTCCTCTGCGCGAGCTGAAGGAGCTGTTCCCACTTCGACAGACTATTGCAGTAGTTTTCCCACAACCTTTTACCCCGCAATACCCCTAAGCTATGATTTTGCAGTGATTCCCTCCTTTCGGCTTTCTTTTCATGTCGGCCTTAAATTACCAGGGTTACTTACCTTTGATTTTTCAAGGGACAACCCATTTGAGTTTAGTTGTATTCTCCCCGTCTGCCTATTATAACTTCAGCCCCTTTCGAAGAAATAAGGACCTGGATGTGCCACCCTCCCTGTCACACCTATGTTTCAGTGGTTAAAACCTTTTTAGGGATCGTCTCTTCTAGTTGTTTGCTCCCTGGTACCCACTGTTGATTGGTGCTTTTGTCAGCCATGTAGGTGCTTTGTTTTGATAGCTTCCCCTTGACCTTCTCCTGCAAGCTCTTTCATGAGAAGGTGGGTTGCTTCCGCCGCAGTCCAAGATTCACAAAAATTCCTTTGCAGTCTCCATCTAGTAAGGAGTTTTGAGAGGTTTTTTTCGAAACCCCCCTTATCGATTCGGTTCCGAACACCCCCCCTTGATGTTCTTATGTTTTTGATCCATGGACCCTGTCTTTTTTCTTTAGGCATTTTTATTTTCTTCACTTCCCCATTTTTTTTCTGTAGTTCCTCTGCATTATTGCATTTATTTCTGGCCCAGTTTGGTTTTGTTTATAAACTGAGATGGCTTCTCCAAAGTTACATTGTCTTTCCACGGTACCCTTCCTGTTTCCCCCGTGCGATTTAATTCCAATGTGAAGCCATTATGAAACGATGTTCAGTTGCCTATTGTGAGATCCCAAACATTCCCCTAGATTTTTTATTTCAACGTTTCCTCTCTATAGTTCCCGCCTCCAACCCTTCTGAACCTATTGATCGTACAAAAAAATGTGGGTGATCTCCTGGCTTGTCTTCCCTAAGAATGTAGAACCCTTATTCCCCTCTCTCCTTCACTATTTCTATATCTCAAAGACCCATCAACCAGGAAATCTCAACAACTCCTGCTAGTGCTTGCTTTGCCGTTTGTGATTTGCGTTTTTGCAATTGTCGTTGAGCCTTCTTTTCTGTGATTTCCGATTTATTTATAACCCGCAAAGTCCCTCCCCTTTTCATCATAGTCTTTAGTTTCGGATCCCCCAGTCTTTTTTCTGTGGGCTCGTCATTGCTGATTTCGTTGTTCTCCCATTTATTTGCAGGCTGACATAAGGTTTGTTCCATGCGCAGCTTGTCCCCCCTCTTTGACTGGGATTGTGTGTGTTCTTACGTCTCCGTTGCAGGTTTTTATGAATGATCTAAATATTTAGGTCTTGAGTGCCTCCTCCCTCCCTTCTGTGAAGCTTGTTCCCAGATGTGCTTGACTTCTCAGAGTTCCTTTTCTTCTATCCTTTTTCTTACGATCTGATCTATACTCTTGCTCTTATCACGTTCATCCCACTCTTATGACACCCCCCCTTTTTCACTTCTCCCCCGGTCACACATGGTTCTTTCGCACAGAAGTTAGGTTACCCATGCATTATGTCAAGTGTTCCCGCCCCCTCATGGTCACCCCTTCACCCATGTGTACATGTATTTCTTTCCCACGTAGTATATACTGAAATTTTCTCTTTCGCCCCCCCCAATTTGTATCGTGCAACAGTGTGTGAAACACCTCTGTATCTCCCCCCCCATTCGCCTCGTGGGGAGTCCCTCTTCCCTATAGGTTAAGTTGTTGCTTCCTTAGTCGCTAAC
>Ga0179593_1441563_pt1 | contig 10579 bp, 9 predicted proteins | sample CZODoug2_1_08_16_FD_185931 | JGI IMG/M metagenome (GOLD analysis project Ga0179593, IMG submission 185931) | Vadose zone soil fungal communities from Angelo Coast Range Reserve, California, USA - CZODoug2_1_08_16fungal (PacBio error correction) | ecosystem: Environmental > Terrestrial > Soil >... | reverse complement strand
TATATCAGACTTGACCCCGTCCTCGCTCGCCCGCGTGACTTGACCGATGCCGCCTTCTTTTTTCGTCATGGTTTTTCTTCATTTGGTTCTTTTCCCCGTTACCGAGAACTCTCTTCTTTGTCCCCCGTCGCCCGGCTTACTGGTCTTTTTCGGCCACGTGCAATCGTTCCAAATTTTTTCCCCCCCACGAATTCGGCCCTTTTCCTTGGGAAGGTGAAAATTGAGCTTTTTTCAGTGGCAAACGCCCTCTCGTCCTGTTCTTTCACTCTTTCAGGCTTTGCCCCTTGATTTTGGTATGTCTCGCCCCGCTTTTTTCTTTATCGCGGCGCTCTCTTCCCTCCTTTATTTAGGCTATGCTCCTGGATTGACAAGGTTGTTTTCGCTTTTGACGGACTGCAGGCTTACATTCGGTTGAGCGACGCCCCCGCCGTTCCGCGCCCTGCCTGCCACTAGACCCGAATTGTTTCGATTTTTTCCCAATGGACCCTCCTCTTTTCTTTTCGACTCTTTATCATGCGGCCGTCACTGGAAGCGGGTGACCCGCTCCCAATAAGCATATCTTCGTCTGTTCGAGCTTTTCCGCTCTTTCTCCCTGCAGACCAGGGCTTTCGCGAACTACCAGCGGCTTGACTTTTCCTGGCGCACGCCGGCCCTCCTCGGCGTCTTTTAACGGATCGTCTCTCGACTGCATAGTCTTTGTGATCCGCGCGTCATCCTCTGCTGGTCCAGGCCGCGCCCTCCTCGACCATCATAGAACGTCGCAGTTTCCAAGCCCCCCTTGAGCGTGATCGCTTCCTGCGTTGGCAATTTTTAGTTTTGTCCTCCCCCTCACCATAGCTTGCAACACCTCTGTGATTTCTGTGCGATAAAGCCTCTCACCTTTATCTTTCGTTTACTCCGTCGGTTCCGTCACCAGGGGCGGTTGTTGCCCCTCCTTATCCTTATGGTGTCGCGGCCGTCGAGCACCGGCGCGTACGTCCAGATCTTGGCAGACGACTCTTACTCCCTTGAGTTCTCAAGCTCATCTTCCCGCCCCAGACTTCTCGCCCGATTTTTCTCGATCCCTTCTCTGGTTCTTTCTCTTTCAGCGGGACACGCATATTTTCCCTGCACGTACGCCCCCCTTCCCCCGGTGGAAGTTTCCGTTCTTAGCTTCCCCCTTAGCCCCCACCAATTGCTTTTCACCAAGGTATCATATTTTTTAAGGTGCTTCCCCCTACAACATAATCTTTCCTCCCCTTCCTGTTCTAGAGAGTTACTTATTTTGACTCCCCCCCTTTTTCCCCCCTGAGACGCCTTTGATGTTCTTTCCACCCCCGGCGCCGGAACAGTAGGGGGCGCCCCCTCGGCGCTGGTCGTTTATGGTGTCCACAAATTGTTCACCTTTCCTCCTCTATAAAGCCCAGTGATCCTGAGCAAGGGGATCTGACATAAGCGTGTGGAGATACTGGCTTTTTGGGGGGCTAGTCCCTCGGTCTCTGACGCTGAGCCCGGTCCTCATTACATGACTTTTTTTCCCCCATTCATCGCTTATCCCAGCCAAACGAGTTGCGGTTTTCTGTACACCTCGTCTGTTCTGCTAAGACCGCCTGGGTCGAACGCCCCCCCCGTTTCCTACACCTACTCGGCGGTTTGACGGTTCACGCCCCCCGCTCATCTTCTATAAATAGAGCATAGTTAACTTTATGGGCTAACGCTCCTTTGAGAGCCCCTTTTCTCCCACCGCGTCTTTTTTTTCTGGTCCCTTCGAGTATTTTTCTTCGACCGCTGGTTGGCCTTTCACGATCAGATTGCCTTGCTCTCTCTCTTATCCCTGCAGTCCCAGAGGGTCAAGTCCCTTCTTGCGCTTGCGCAGGCCTCTCCCGGGCTGGATGATAACTTCTCTTCTGACTCTTACGGCGTCTCCGATTCCCCTCTCCTCCGAAGTAACATTCAACCAAAGGGTGAATCCCCCTCATGACGGCTTCATCCTCCAAATCGTCTATATTCCTGAGTCCCCCCCTTTTTCCTCCCACTAATGTTTTTTCGGACCCAACCGCTGGAGAGTTTTTTGGCTTTGACTTTCGATCGTCTCCACTTCACGAACCGGCTTTTAGCGCAAGCCTTTACATCAAATACATCTGGCCCGTTCCTTCTTTGCCCCTTCTTCTCATCGGGGCGGCCGTTGAGCTGCGCCCCAGCCGTGACCAGACAGGTCCTCGGCCCAACACCCATTTTCTTTTTTCCCGACTTGTTTGGCAGTCCTTTTTATCCCATCCGCTCCTGCTGAGAGTCACTCGTCCTTGTCCCCAGGGAAGGGAAACGCCGGTTTTTTTCGGGCGATTCGGATTCCCATTCGTAGTGAGACCACCCCTTTCCTCCGGGATTGATAGAGCTTACTTCGGAGTTTAAACCGCGACGGTTACGCCTCCAGCCCGCTTCCCCCAAACCATCGCAGCAAAGCTTGCTCACGTTCAAGTCCGCGGGGCGAAACTCTTTTCCTTTTTTTTGAGATAAGAGTTCTCTCTCTTTCTCTTTTTGTTGAGAGTTCGTCTTCCTTCTATCAGTGCACCCCGACCCTGCTTTCTCGCGTGACTTGACGTGGTTCCCCTTTCTTCGCGTTTTCCGTTCATTATGTGTGGATTCCTGAGCGGACCTTGTCCTCCCAGCCCGCTTGCAGATCTTATCTTGTTCCCAACTGGGACGGCCATTTTCCCTAGTTTGAATAAATCCGTCCTCTCCCGGCATTTCCCTTCCCCTTGGGGACTGATTGCAACATACGTTTCTGGGACGCGTTCTTTTCCCCCTTCTTTCACTTGACATTTTCTTTTTTGTGTCCCCGGGGTCCCGCGCTTTTAGGATACGCGGCGCCTCCTGCCCTTTGCCATGGCATCCGTTTTCTTCTTGCGCGAGGCCCCGAGATGACATTTTGAGTTTTTGCATTCGCGCTCGATCTGCTCCCAATTGTCAGTCAGCGAATGCCCCCAGCGGCCCAGTTCTCTTTTCCTGATCTTGTTCCCGCGTAACCCTGGACAATGGGACGCCTGCCTTTATTTTCCCTTGCCTTTTTTTTTTCTGACTTGCCGCAGGCAGCGGGTGCCCTTACATTGTCAAAGCCTTTCTTTCTATCTTCTTGAGATCGTCGCCTTGGCGGTATCTAGAAGGAGAGAAACCTTTTTTCCTCCACACCAGCGGCTTTTCCTTTCCCTCGCGGCTACTGCTGCGCTGCTCCCTTCCTTCTTCTAGCGAACTTCTATTTCTTTTATCTCCCGAGATTCGCTGGCAATCGGAGCCCGCACCCGCGTTCCTCCCCTCCTTCGCATGATCTGAACGCACCAAGGCGAGGTGATCTTGTCGCTGCCGTTAGGTATGTAAGCCGACCCTCCTTGCCCCCGATGCCGCCCCTGAATCTATCCGCTTTTGATTTCCGAAGGTAAGAGCTTATTAGAAGGCCGGGTCTGTCCACCTTTGCGTATTTTTGTTCATTCTGAACTCATCCTGGTGCAGCGCGGTACGATCACCGGAGCGTCGTTCCCCGACGCGATCTTCTTCTTAAGATGATCTCGAGAAGCCTCCCCCTAAATTTGCTTTCCCTTCCTTAAGATCCCTACCGAAATCCCTGCTCTCCCATCTGAGACCCCCATTACGATTTTTTTACTCTGTCTTTGGCGTGAACTGCCACCTTGGCGACCAGCACTCCTTGCCTTCTTCTTTAGGACCCAGTACGCCCTGATAAATTCAGTCCATTTTTCCCCACTCCCTGCGCACTATTTGGACTTTGTCCGATCACCCTCGACTATATCCTTTTCCTTTGGTTACTACTCCTGTTTTTTGATTTTGACGCCAAAATATGCCTTCGGGTTTTCGTTTCGATGACTCTGGGAGTTTTGTTGGCAAGGTGATCCGGTCGGATGCTGACTAGGCGATGTCTTCCGTGCTTTTCTCCCAATTGGCAATTTAATTCTATCGACAAGGAGATGACTCCGCCTCTAATCACCTTTTGTGGCTTGTGTGCGGAGGAGTTTTGTTTACGAACTATGTTAGGTCTGCTCCTCTCTTCATTATGAACGAAGGAAGTAGGGTCTGGAAATTTTTCTGTCGGCAGAGGCTTTTGTGAATGCAGATGACTGGCCCCCGCCCCTCGCCTCCCCCTGGGGTGGGCTCCCCCTTTGACATACCCTCCTCCTGTTCGCTGGTCCAACTCCGCTACGAGCTCGAATTAGCTTTTCTTTTCCCCCTCGTTGCTTTGGTACAAGGACGATTGCCCCGCAGCGTCACGGAGTTTCGCCCGTTTGTGTTCTGATTCGCTTCGCACTAGCGGATTTTACACGAATCGCCTTGCGTTTTTCGCGCTCCTCCGCGCGGCTCCTGACCGAAATGCCCTGAGCCAAGTCCCGATGGGCGCGCTTAGATCGCTCTTTGACAAGTAAGAGCCGATGGCTGTCGATCAAAAGTCGCCGTCCAGCTCACGCGCGTCTCCCTCCGGAAGGATCGCAGGAACTTCCCCCCTTTCACCACTGGGACGGTTTTCTATTTCGGAAGTCGGAGCCCGCGATACCAACATTCGTTCCTACTCTTCTTTTCCATCGAAAAATGCGTTGTTTCGCCCTCTTCTTTGATGTCTTTGCCTGCATGCCTTCCTTCCCGCCCCCCCTGTGCGTCGACCTCACTCAAGTCACATTTTCCTCTCTTGGCGGCCTCTTTCCCCCCTTTACGAACTGAGCCGGGGGGAAGTTATCGCGGCGACTTCGACCAGCCGGCTGACCCTGGCGGTTTGTCTAAGATTTTTCAAGGTCAAGTCGTCCCCCCATCACAGGTCACAAGCCCATCCTTTTTTGCGTTCACGTCCCCACCCCCCTCAGCCATTTCCAGGCCCCCCCATATTTTCTTCGTTTTTCTCTTTCTTTCATTCTTTCACGTCTGACAGGTCACCATACTTAAGCGGGCTGGCTCGCGCGTAATTTTTCCTGGGAGGATTTTTGCCGGTTTTCTATTCCCCTTCAGTCATTCCACTCCTGAGCGCCGCCGCCCTTTGCCCCGCAAGTCACGCGGGTTTCCTTTTTGTTCCCGGGGTTTATGCTGCTATAAGCGTTAGTTCTTTTCCTCTCCCTTCTTGTGTTTTTTCTCACACCCGCTCGTCTACTCCTTCTTCCAAAGCGCTTCGTTGTTTTCTTACCGTTTTTCCCAAAGCGGAGTCTGTCTATTTGGTTTTTTTGACGGCGGATTCTTTGAGGTGGATGCGCTGACGCATTTCTACCGCCTGGCTTTTCTTTCCCGGCTTCATTAGTTAACTACAATAAGTGAAATCGTCAAGACTTTTTTTCAAATTCGCCTAAGGAACCCTTCCTGGTTTCATCAAATTCCTGATGACTGGTGATTTCCTCCCGCGGATTCTGGGACCCTGTCTTCTGCCCACTTTCTTTTACCTCCCTGACCTTTCCTGGTCTGTATGACTGCTTCGGATCGCGCTCCTGCCCATGGGCATTCCCATCGTCCGCTCTTCCTTGGTTCCGTCGGTGCAAGAGGGCTATCGTCAGCGTTTATTTTGGGGTTTTTTTTTTTCTTCTCCTGCAATTTAGGCCCAGTTCTCCGCGCTGTCGGAACAAGAATTTTAGATTCTCCCTGTTCACCAGGTCCTCTACGGGGTTCTCTACTCTGGATCTGAAGTCTTTTGTAATTTCCATGGTAAAGACCCCTTTTCCCTTCCTTGCAGATCGTGCCTTGCAGTCAGGAGTGAGCTGGACTTTTCCCCGGCTTGGAGCGCACTACACCCTCTTTCTTTCTTCTGAGTCCCCCTCTCAGTTTAGAGATTTTCGGAGGCTGGATCGTTTCACCCCAGACCCCGGGAGGTTCTTTCTTTCCTCGTACTTTTTTTCCTCGGTGGGCTGTAATCTTTTTTTCCCCTCTTCCAGAACAGGCGAGCGTGCTATTTGATCTGTTTCTCCATATTCTTTTCCCTGCCGCATACCCATCGCCTTGGATGCGAGTGATAGTTTCCTTCTTGAGCTCCTAAAGCTTACCCGTAGTAGGTTGTAGGAGATGGTCGTCCACCCATGTGGCGTCGCGCGGGCTATGATTTTCTTTTTTCATCCGCTTCCCTCTTTCACGGGTTCGACTTGTCTCTCCGATCTGCCTGCGGTCATGAACCCGAGCACCGACAATTCCAAGATACTCTTCCCCTCATAGTCCCCCAGAACGCCCCGAGGCCCGATTAGAGCTTGTTTTTTTTTCTTCGTCTTTGTTTTTGCGACGTGCCACTCAATATTTGGCGACCATTCCGCGCCTCGGCGGCATTTTCCTCCTTTGTTCAGGCATCCGGAGCCTTTCCCACCCTTACATCTGCTAAACCCCTTCAGCTATTTTTGGTGCGTCCTCATCCCCTAACCTACCCTCTCTTTTCCTCTTCCTCCGTTTTTTAGTTTTTTCTTGGACTCACCAAGACCCTGCCGGTTTTGCTGCGCGGATGGTTCGCTTTTTGTCCCTTGGTATCTCTGCCTGCCTCCCGTTGTCTTCCCTTTGTAATATGCGGTGTTTCCACTTGCGTCTCACGACCCTGCCAGAGGCTGTTTTCGCCAATTTCTCGACATTCAAGCGGACGACCTGCGTTCTTGGTTGTATGCGTTTGAGACCCCTGATTATGTTAGGCGCGCGATCTCCTTTTTGCACCTCTCGTTTTTCGCTGTCTCCCCTTCGCGCCGTTTGCTCGATCCGGTGAGACCAGTAAAGGTACTTCTTTTCGCGCATCTCCTCCTCCCCTTGGGGTTACAGACCTGCCTTCGCCAAAACCAGATTTGTTAGTTATTTTCACCGCGATCAAGCTCTCGACAATCTCTTCCTTCGTCTGGGTTCGGCATTTGATTGATGTGAACGCAGTTTTCTACTATACGATTACACGCTCGCTGATGGTGAGACTTTTCGATTAGTTTCCTCCTCTTTCATTTCTGCCACGATCCGATTGCAGCGTTCTTTCTCTAGTGACTCCCCTATCGATCAACCGAAGAACAGTGGCCGCCGCTAGCGAGCACGTTGAGAAAGTCAACCCTCTGCAAGCCGTTTTGGCGCTCCAATTTTTTAGAGCTGTCGCTTTCAACGCGACTGATACGATATTTTCCCCCCCCCCCACTGGGACTGGGTCCTAGATGATCCATTTTCTATACCCAACATTCGTCGGACAATTTGTCTATCCTCTTTTTTCTTCGGCTGATGGCTAACTGGCTTTCTCTAGAAACTGCCGGTTTCCCTCTCGGCTTACTTTAACCTCCGTTTCCCCCACTCTCTGGCCGGTAGTGCCATGGGCTGGTTCTCTTCTTCCTGCGCGATCTCCATCTTCTTCGTTGGAGACCTCTTTTCCCCCCTTAAAGTCCAAGACGTTGCACTTTGACCTTTCCCTCCATCTCGGCGTTGCACGTACCAGTCTCAGCGTCTTTTACGGCAACCCCTCTTCCTTCCGGGTTCGTTTTTTCAATTTGTCCCCCTCTTTCCTGATTCCACTCCATGAAGTCGTTCCTCTTTCCCTTTCTCTTGGCGTCCCTCCGCGCCGGTTTCTTTGAATCCCCCTGTCATCACCAAAATCCTGATCTGCACTTTTACCCTCCTACGCTGGTGGTTTCGCGTTATTCTAAGCTCTTATTCAGCCTCAGTTGTTGTTGTTTCTGCGAACTTATCTACAGACATTAAAAACCCGGTCCCTCCTCCTTTTCGCCCCCGCGTGCTTGAACGTGGAAAGACGTCTGGATTTGGTCTTCTTCCTTTTTCTCCGCTGTGTCGGAAAATTTATGCCCGCCCTCTGAACTTACAGAGGCGATCCGAGTTTACCTTTAGTGAGTCCGCCCCAGGCACTCCTTTTTCCCCACTGCAAATCGAAGCCGCTTACCTTTTGGGCCTGCACCTCCTCTATTAGGACCCGAGATCTTTTTTTCTTTTGTCTTGTCCAACACGGCTTTGACGAGTGTCCGGTCTTGTCGCGCGTTCGGTCAAGCTTGTTCTCTCCCTTCGCGCTCGGGCCTCCCCGGGCCCATGGCCCAGTCGTCGAGCGGGCCGGCTATTTCTTTCTCCCTTTTTTCAGTAGTCTTTCAATTCCTTTTTTCCTTGCCTCCCTGTCCCGGCCCCGACGTCCGTAAACAACGCTTTTTCTTGCTCCCCTTTCCCCGCCGGCTTCTTTCGACGTTGGTCTTGAGTGCTTTCCCTTCCTCTCGTCTCTGGCCCAGGTTTTTTTTTTTTTTTTTTTTTTTTTCTTTGTAGTCAATCATAGCTTCCTCTCTTTTCGCCTTTTCGGAGACTGCGTGAGGATGCTGATCGACACCAGGATTTTTCGTCCCCTTTTTCCTGATTCCTTTCATGCAGTCTTAGTTTGCGCGGCCCGGATCTTTCCTCTTAATACTTTCTGCGATCCGCGCTCTGCTGGTTCGGATATTGACGACTCCTGACTGTCGAAGACCCCTACTTCTCTTCGCCAGAGAGTGATTATTCCTCCTCCTGCTGCTTTGACTTTGTAAGCAGCACCATAGCATTGATAGGCCCAATAGTGACCCCTCTCCGCTCTCTGTGGACGCAACCGCGGACCGGAGTGTAGGTGTAGGCAGGGAGCGTTCCCCAAACTTTGTCGATCGCCCCTTTATTTATTGGTGTCAGAGCCGGGATTAGCACCGCTTCCCTTTCACCCCGACGCTTCGTGCATTGCGGTCCGAATATCTTAGCGCGCAGCCCCCCCCTTCCTTCCAAGTAAGCAAAAGACCTCCCCCCTTTTTATCAGCTGATGTAGGTTTTCGCGTGTCCTCTAGTTCTTTTCTCAGTTTTCAAGTTGAAAGCATATTGGCGCCCCCTTTCCTCGACCAAGACCACGTATTTCCCTGGATCCCTTTTGTAACGGAGCAGGCGACCCACCCCCACCTCTTTCTTTCCCCCCCCCCGGCAGGCATATGAGACGGTGGTCAAGACACCCTTCCCTTCCCTCTCTTGTTGTGTCGAGCTCTTTTTTCCTTTTTCTGTGTGACACCGTCCAATTCAGGCCGGGATGGCCTAAGGTTAGTGGGTTTTGCGCCGGGCCGGAACGTTATGATCGGTTTACCTTCTCCTCTTTCGTTTGTAGTGTTTCCAAATTCTTCCTTTTAACGCTCTACAGCCAAATGCTGGAGCCCCTTCTCGACATTTCCTCGTGCTCCTTTCGTTTCGGTTGGCCGCCGCGGATTGAATCTCCTTTATGTTCTTTGAGACCTCTTCAGCATTCCCTCCTTGATTAAGACATCGTTTTTGTCGACCGCGCGTGATTCCCCTTCGTCTACTGCGATTTCTGGGACCGTTCCCTTTTTTTGAAACTCTGCAGACAACCCTCTCCCGTTTTGTGCGGTCCACGCGTTCCTCTCTGATACTGCGAATAGTGTGTCCCCCCCTGCGTGGGCTTTTTCTTTTTTTCCAAGTCCTTCAGATGACCTTCTCTTTTCCCCTTCCTTTCTGGTGGCCGCGACGTGATTATTACGGCACCTCCCTGTCGCCAACCGCCATGGTCCGTTCCTCCCAGCCAGATTGATCTGTTTTCTCATCCCTCCCTTTCTTGAGACGGTGCGCGAACAGAGCACCACTCTGGTGACTGGCGCTCAAAGTCCATTGGTTCGACGCAGCTCGCCAAGTAGGCCGCCTCTCTTCCTGGATGATTGTAACCTATCTCTCTCCCTGCCCCCGAGCTCGCTACCAAAATTGTTTCTCCAACGGCCATTTCTTTTTTTTTCCCCTCGCCCCATGATGTTGTTGCGGGCCCACGCTCAGGGGAGATGGGACTGTCTCTCTACTGATAAAAACTGTTCTTAGTCAGCCGTCCCTCGTAAAGACGTGCCCCACCAACCCTTGACTGCCGCGCATCCTCCCTCCCCTGATCTTTCTGGGCAGCCGCGACGCTTGTTTTCCCTCTTCTTGTAGGACTCGCAACCCTTGTCAATTCAAGGCTTTTTTTTTGGGCCCATTCCGCCCTCCCTCTCCGTCCTGAGGCGTTGTGCACCTCCCCCCCATTCCATCTGTTTCCCTTTCCTTGGACCAAGAAAGGCAGTTTCGTCTTTTCTTTTTCATATGTTCTGTTGACTGTGACCATCCATTTTTAAGAGGCTCGCCGCCACGTATCGTGTTCCCCACGGCATCGCCTTTTTTCCGCTCCTCCTAATCCCCGGTCCATAACCAAACCCTCCTCCCCTCCCTCTTTAAAAGTTTTTTTGGTTTATCTCTTTTCGTGAGTATAAGCAATCGTTATTCTTCCTCCCGTTGTTGTTGATCTGTAACTCTTCTTTCCCTACGACCCCCCCGGCCATCTTTTGCCCCCGTGAAGGCCAAGCCGGCGAGTGGCGGTCCTTCTTTTTTCCCTTCTTTTCATTTTTTTTTAACCTGCGTACGCCGCCCTGCTACGCGAGAGCCGAGCCGTCGGCCTTTGTCCCCCCCCCGGCCCTCGTTCAATCTTTCCACTCCTTCCAATCTATCTACGGCATTAAAGTGGGGCAAAGTGTTCAAACTCTCTTTCTTTTCTTTTCCTCCTAAGACTTTTTTTCCCTTTTTTGTACGCCGTTTTCTTTCTTCCTACGACGACTTTTGCTTTCGCCCGACGCGTCAACCGTTTGCC
>Ga0179593_1317923_pt1 | contig 10579 bp, 15 predicted proteins | sample CZODoug2_1_08_16_FD_185931 | JGI IMG/M metagenome (GOLD analysis project Ga0179593, IMG submission 185931) | Vadose zone soil fungal communities from Angelo Coast Range Reserve, California, USA - CZODoug2_1_08_16fungal (PacBio error correction) | ecosystem: Environmental > Terrestrial > Soil >... | reverse complement strand
GACCCCTTTCCCCCACTGACGTACTCTGATCTTCGCAAGTACCTAACCAGTGCTGACTCCTTCCCAAAAAGCGCCCAGCTCCCCCATCTCTGCGCAGCGTCCCTTCCCCCCTCCCAGTGCCTTACTTACCCCTCCCTCCCTGACCGCCGACCATGCTCCGACTACCGCGGAACTTCACAGCCTGAAACATATTTCTTTCGGCCTCATAAAATTAACCCTCCGTCCAACCATCAAACAACAAATGGCTTTTAAGCCCATAAAACCGCATCCCTCTGCCCCACTTCCCACGCCACTTTCCGAGGCGGCTGAAGGCCACCCTCTTTCTGCCCACCTCCCTAAAGGAGCCTTTTCCGCATCTCCAGATAGTCCCCGCGAAAATACCGACTCCGGGCTCCCAGTCCCACTGACATTTTGAGATCTAATTTACCACCACGGCGTCATCCATCGCTTCCTTTCCAAGATCCTCTTCCAAGGAGTCGTCCCTCCCCCTATTTAAGGGGTTTTTGTTTTGCTGTGCTTTTTCCCCGGTTGGCACCGCGCTGCTTCCCCCTTGCTCCCCGTTTTTCGCTGCACTGCGACAGTCCTATCTGAATGGTTGGCCCTGTTTTCCTTGAGGAAACCTTCCCGGACGCTCCCCCTTTAGAAGCTTTCTTTTTTTGCCTTTCTTTTTTTTGAACGAGACTGATCGATGTTCGCGCGGATCCGATCTTGCCACAGCAGCGCACACTGCCCGTGGTGTGCCCCTTTTTTATGAACCGCGATTTTCTTACCTGAACTTGATATTCGACCAAAGGTCATTCGTACTTTCCCACTACCTTGACCGAGAGGGATCGCCTCGCCTTCTCCCCAATTGTGCGGTCGACGGGGGGACGTGTCGACATTTTTCCTCCGATCAGATTTACTTGTACCGCGTTCGCGGTCCGCCCGGCGAGATTCCTCAGATGACTTCTTCAGTCCTGAATTCACCTGTCTTTTATCCTCACTCATCGATCTATGTTTTTTCCGTAGTGTTGTTTTTTGCTGAGAGATTGACTTAATGGATACACCATCCCAGGGGTATTTCTAGGACTTTCCATCTTTCCTGTTGCTGACGGTCTGGTCTGAGAAAGAGTACACTTATTTCTCTTTCCCTTTTTATGAATTCGACAGGACCCTCTAAGTTTCTGACCGAACCTATTTTTTTTTAGATCGATCGAACAGATAGTCTGAATGATACCGTCTTTTTTCCGGGAGACTACCTTGGTCTGCCTATTAGCTCTTGACTCCCCCTTCTCGTTCATACTGATGTTCCACACTCCTTAATTCTTGATGCATATTCTCTGTTCCCTATCCGGATAATGCTCTCAGAGAACATTCGGTCTTTTCGTATGTCCCTGACCTTCACTCCCCCCTCCGCGGATAATTTCTCTCTTGGAAGGTTCCTTATTTCCTACTTCCACATTAGATTTTTTCCTTTTCTCCTTGCTAGCCCAATGTTTGAGCAGCCCCTCACTGAGAGTTTTTTCCCCCCATTTCTTACGCACAGTTCTCAACCCCGTGTCTTAGGGTTTTCGGAGGAACTCTCAGACCTTGAATCCTTTTTTTGCCTTTGACTGACCTAGTTGGATTAAGGGTTCCGCTCATTCCCCTGTCCGTTTTTTCGCCGCATTCCTTCCGGTAGTGCACTAGCTTTTAGTCTTCGGTGTCCAGGCCCGCACTTTGGCCGGCTGTGTACGTTGGTGACCCTTACATGCGCCGCTGACTGAGTTGGTCCATTTTAAGATCTTTGAGGTTCTTGGCTTTTTTAGATGCATTTTGTCCGTGGTTTTGTTCTTTTTGGAGGAGTTGCGTGCGACCGTCTCTGGTCTTTTGGGTTCTAAGTGGATGCTCCGGACGGCTGTTGTATTCCCCCGGATTTTTCGCTCTGTTTATCTTTTTTTGAGTCTTTTTGCTGTGTTTCGGGGCGCGATCAAGAGATTTTGGGGCTTTTGCTCAAATGCTGTTTTTTTCTCTTCGAGGGGGAGTTCTGGAGACCGATATATTTTCTTTTTTCGTTTGGGTCTGACAATGTTTGCCTTCAGGTTCTTCTCTGTTACTGGCCTGAGTTGATAGAGTTTGCTATCCCCTGCCTCTGAGAGAGTTTGGCACTTCCTAATTTTTTCCGACTTTGTGATTTCTTTCAGTCCTTATTTTTTTTATGGTCTAGGAATTATGTGGTCTTTTTTGGGAGTTTAACTGTTTTAGCACCTTTGAGTGGTTCTTCGCGCTGGGCGCCATTTCCCGCTGTTCACGCCCTCTTCAGTCTTTTTCGAGCCCTCTTTTCTTAAGGTGATGGTTTCCCCAAGAGGATGTTCTTAGTGACTGTTGGGGGTCTCCTCTTCTCGTTTTGGCCCCTTCCGGCCTATTTCTTTACCGATCTTCTTTTTTTTTCGGAGAGATAGCCGATGTACGTAGATTTTCTTTTCCCCCCACCCCATTTTAACGAACACTCCTCCCTGCCTAACACGCCACTCTAATGTCAACGGAAAATTACAAACTCGCTGTCTGTAGATGAAAGGCCCCTAAGTGTTCTCCCCCCTCGACGAACCCCTTCACGGGATCCACAAGTCCTTTTTATTTCCCCTCCCCCTCCGGAACACTGATATGTCTCCTCACCTCATGACCTTCTTTTCCTCCGTGCCTTTACCATTTTCACCCTGAGTAACCGTCCCCTCTCTCCTCTTGAGCGTGGCCATCCTCAGAAAGATCCTTGCTTCCCGAACCCCCCCCCGCATATGCCCACTGGAATTCCCCTACGCCCCCCCTTTCTTCGATCGTCCATCCCTTTTTTCAACCCCTGTAGCGACTGAAAAAAAAGAACGTAAACGACCCCCCAGACTCTTCCCCCTTTTTGCTCCCTCCCCCCCCAGCACAAGCCCGTCCTCCCCCACCCTCTCCGAGCCCCCCCCTCGACATAGTACTCACTCACAGTCGAATTTAGCACCAGCCCCGACAGCGAATTCGCCGCCCACCTCCTTTAGAAGAACCCCTTCCCCCCCCACCTGGCCTTCCCCAGCCCACTCCCCGCAGTCCGCTCCCCCAAGACTAAACTCCGTTTCCGCCCCCTTCCTGAGGCAGGTCACACCCCGTACAGTGCGTGTCCGCCCTTTCGCCTTGCACTAGAACTGCTTCGTGCCAGCGACCCTACTCACATGTTCCCCTACCGTACAAGGTTTTCCTGCTCTTAAAAACAAGTCCAAATCCTCCCTCCCGTAAGATCCGAGCTCCTTTCCGGAAGCTTTCTCCCCCTCCCCCCCTAGGCCGGGTTGCTTTGCTGTTTTTCGAACCCCCTGGTTTTTGCCCACCGCTCGCGTTTCCTTTATCCCGTACTTTTTTTTTTCTCTCCTTCGAAATAAGATAGAATCTTGCTTTGGACGTCTTGGCGGAAGGAACATTCCTACCTGTTCAAGTGATCCCCGCTTCGGGCCTTCTTCCTTCACTTAGGAACCCCGTACCTTATCTTTTTTCTCTCCTGACTCTCGGCACTCTAAGAGTCACCTGCCCTTTGGTGTGCCGCAGGATGACCGACGATTTTGCAGACTCCCTCTTGCCGCCCCCCCTTTCCTTCTCCCTGTCCCAAACTTGAGAGTATATCTAGGTCCAGTCTCTAGTTTCTCCCCAATTTGAATTGTTGGGGGAAGTTCTTTCTCCTCTTCCTGTCAACTGGAAAAGTCCCTTGAAGTTTCGCGCTGCCCCGCCCGCGCTTCCCAGATGACGGGAGGTTCGTACTCCTGGAAATCCCCCTTTCTGGGTAGCCTCCTTTTTCTCACCTTCTTTTATCCCTGTTTTCTTAGAGATTACATTATACCCTTAATGGGCTCACCTTCTTTTTCCTTCGTTTTCAATCTGTCTTTCTTTTTTCAGCTCGAAGACCTGTACAGACTTCTCTTTTTTTTCTCATTTTAGGTTCTTCTCCCCTTCTCCATTTCCCCCCCTTTTTGAGGAGTATCGAGCTCTCCCCCTTAGAAGCGGTTGTCTGTTTATGGACCTTTCCTAGGCTTCCTCTGCCATTTCCGGTTCATATTCCCTGCACACCGCCTGCTTGATGCCTGCGAGTGTCCGATATTCTCCGATCGACCCTCTCTCTTGTCGTGTGTACCTCTTCTTCTAACGGACGATTCTCTCCAAGGTTGATTGTCGGGTCTCCTTTCCTTTAGTTCTCCCTTTCTTCCAAACGTATTTTTGCTGTCTGCCGGCGCTCTACTACCTGTAGAATTCCGCATCGCGTTGGTAAACCCCAGGTTTTACGCCCCTCCCCGTCACCCCCTTCCGTTTTGTCCCGGCTGCATATATCTTCCTCTATTGTGCCCTTGTTTTTTTACCGTCTCTCTTTCTGGTCTCGCATCTCCTTCCCTCTGGGAGCCGTGCACCTTCGAGGTAGTGTGTCACTGGTTTCTCTTCTTTCCTTTGTGATAGTCTTGGAGTGTTTTTTTATTGGTGAACCTTACGAGAAGATGACAGTCTTTTTCTTGGTCTAGTGTTTTTGTTTGGGGCTGGAGAGCCCTTCTGGTGTTTCTTGTGGGAGGTCTTGGTTAAGTAGTTGTTTTTACTCCGGTGCGATTGCTTTTTCCCGGGTATTTAGCGCCTTTTTTGGGAGGTGGTTCTTTTTCCCCCGGTATGACGCTAGGTGGTGAGTGGCTGGTTTTGTTTTGGGGTGGGCTCGTGTTTTCAGCGCGCCCCTCCTCGGCTTTTTTTGCGGTTGTGTCCCGTTTTTTTTGTTGCATTTTTCTTTTGGCATGTTTTGGTCGTCGCCTTCTTTTCTCGAGAATGGGGGTCGGGGTGATGCCACTTTTCATCTTTTTGGACTTCTTTTAGTTAATCTCTGACGATTTCCCCAATCGCATCAGCGGCGTTTTCTTTTTTCCTTTGAATTCAATGGCGACCCGGATTTTTGCTGATAGAGCCCACCGGTTTACGTGCGGGGATCCTCCTGTGCTAGACCAAACTTAATTGAGTTCTCCTCTTCTTTTTTTTTTTTAGCGCCACATTTGCTTTTTTCTGCCCAGATACTCGAGTTTCCTATGAGTTTCGGAGAGCTGTGTTTTTTCCCCTCTGCTGGAGTTTTGAATTGTGGGGTTTGGGTCTGTCCTCCCTCGGGACTGTACATCGGCTATCATTTTACTACTCCTTTTTTTTTTTTTTTGTAGATCCTAGCCGACTTTTCTTCCTCTCGGTATTTGTTGCCAACAGGCAAGCACTCCCCGTCCTCTTTATCAAAGACCTCTATTTCTCAACTGCAAAGATTTCCTATTTTTCTTCGTGATGATAGTCAAAGTGTGCTCCCATGGCGAGAAGACCACGTACCCTTTGCACACCTCCCCCTTTACGTCCTCCCCCTCACAGTGACAAATCTTGGCTCTTCAAACTCCCTCCCTGATCGTACTCTGAAGTTCTCCCTCTTAAAAGAGGGGCCCCCACCCTCCTGACTTATGAGAGTGGATCCTGAAGGATTCTCTCTTCCTTTTCCCTGCCCCCGAGATTCACACTTTTCACTACACACGACCGTCTTCATCTCTTTTCCGCACCCATCTTCTGCCTCATGACCCTAGTGTAACCCAATCCAAAAATCTCTTCCTACTGAGCGAGTATGAACAACCATCCCACCACCTTCACCCCCTCAAAGCTTCTACCCAGCTCGACGAACCCCTCTTAAGATCTCAGAACCCCTGCCTCCTCAGGAGACGACATAATGAAATTTTTCCCAGTTGCACCACACCTGTTAGCACCGCACCCCTCCTCTGTCTTCCCCAGCTCCACAAGAAGCGGTCCTTCTTCCTGTTTTCCCCCCCGTCAGCTCCTTCCCCCGTGCGCCTTTTTCAAAGCCTGTTAAAGATAGTGCATGCCCGAAAATAAGCATTTGATCAATCCTGATTTTGGAGATTTTCTTTTTTTTTTACCCCCCTTCACTCCAGCGATTTCTTTCAAGCACCCTGCGTCCCAAGAGTTGGGTCTTTCTCCTCCCCCCCCCTTCGGGTTGCCCGGTGCTTTCTAAACTGTTTCCCCTCCCCGTCGTTGCCTGATAAAGGTAGGAGTCGAGAATTGCGCCAGTCTCATCGTGATCGGGGTTCATTTTTTTAAGTTCCCCTTACCTGACCTCTTCACCGGATCGCTGCGGCGGCCTTCCGGACCTTCGGTGAAACAGGACCTTTCGCTTTTTTTTCGAGCTTCCTTACCTTCCCCTCTCAGCGTCCTTGTTGATTTTGCTCGTTTTCTTCCTCCCCCTTTTTCCCATTGACTTTTTCTCCCAAGGTCGTAGACAGGCACCCCGAGGATTTCCTCGAGATTGCTCTTATCTATCTTCCTCTCCCATTCTTTTTCCCTTTCGCCGTTACGTGGGTGCCGTCCTCCTCCTCCTATCCGTCAGTCTGGTAAGAGTAGAGCTGCCGCATCGTTTTTGGCTTCCTATTCGGAGCGTCATGAGTTTCCAATCTGGGTTTCCATTATCTCCTATTTTTTTCCTCTCTCGTTGTGTTGTTCTCTCTCTCCTTCCCCTTCTCCCCAGCCTTTTTTTATCCTGGAGGGCCCTAATGCCTTTAATTCTGGTCTCTGCTCTCTTTTGGCCTTACGAACTCGTTTTACAGGACTATCCTTTTCTCCTTTCTGCTTCCCGACTTCCCCTTCTCCCCTGTAAAAAGATTGTGCGAGGGACCTCCTCTTAGACCTATATTAACCTTGAGTTTGTCGTTTTTTCGGACGATTTTTCTCCTTTCGTCTGAAATCTCGGTATCTTATGCACACCTCCTTCATGATTCCTATGAGGGTTTTTTTCCTCTCTGGATCCGCGCGACCCTCTCCGGTCGCCCCTCCGAGATTTCCCTTCCTTCCGACAGAAGAGTGCCCTTTTTTGAGAGTTGGCAGTTTGTCTTACTACTGCGGCCACACCCCCCATCTCTTTTGCTTTTTTGTTCTTTCTGGGGTTCTCCCTTGAGCAGGCCCACGCAGATGTCGGTTTTTTTTATTCCCCCTGTTCAGCCAGAAAATCCCTTTTACTCTGGTTTTAGGGAGGACCCCTACTAGAGGATCTCATTGTGATTGACCCCTGACCAGATGTTCTTTCTTTCCGTTGTTTTTCCGGCTTCCTCTCCTTACTGTCTGTTGAGCCCGCTTTTACAGATAAACGAGCTGGTTCTGCTGTTTTCCTTCGAAAGGGGTGCCCTTTCTTTTTTGACGCAGAAGGCTGACGGTTTTGGGGAGCTTCGGCAGAGGTCTTTGAGGTTGCTGAGGATGTATATCCCCGGTTTTTTGGTGATGTTTTCTTTTCTTCTTGTAGTTATCCCTCCCTTTTTCAGTGGTTTCTTTGTATGTTTGAGATTCCGAGTTTGTTGAGGAGCTGTCCTTCAGTGCATTTTTGGAGATTGGGTTGTGTCGTCGTCTTGGATGGGGGTGTCCTATGTTCAGTCATGCTCTGCCCCTCGAGGGTTTTTTTTTCCACTTTATTTTTGGGGCATTTTTCCTCTTTGGTTATGGTGGGCCCCGATCACGAGTTTTTTCACCCGTTGCTTGTTTCTCCCCATGTTTCCCTCGTTGGTCTTTAGTTGGTCTGCCATTCCTGATCGCTCTTTACGATCCCTCCCTCCCTATCTACGAGTGGTTAAAGCTTTTGTGTTGACCGATTTTCTCTTCCCAGTAGACGTTTGTTGTATGGTTCTCCTTGGGCACTGTTCGTTTGATCTTCACTGGGGGCTTTTAGTCCCGGTACGGGGTCTTAGAGTGGCTCCCCCCTTTTCCGTTTTTCAGCTCCCCCCTCTGACATCTAGTTGTATCTCTCTGCATTCGCTATGTTGAGGGTGATTTATGCTTTCTGTTGCCGGTGTTTTTTGCCCCCCGACGCGGCCGGACCCTTCTTTCTACTTTTCTCTTCCTCCTCCAAGTTTTTTTTTTTCTAGCTCTTTTTCTGAATTTTTAAGGTAGGCTGCCCCCCCCCAAGACACCGATTTTTCAAAGAAAAAGTTTTTGCAACCCTTATCTACCAACTCGCTTCTTCTCGTCCTGATGACAGCTTCCCCAGTATTCCTCCCTTTCCCTACAAAAACCTTGGGAAGGTGCTACCCCGCCCCTTTTCATTCCCCAGAAGTTTTCCACCCTTCTTCTTTTTTCCTCAAATAAGAAGCCCTGTTCATCGCCTGAAGTCCCCTTTTTTTTCCCAGAGGCTGTCCCCCCCCCCCTCGATTTTCTGAGAGTTATTTCTCCCTCTCTATTTTTCAGACTCTTTCCCCCGGACCCTACTAAAATCTCTTTCAACTGTTCCACAGAAGTCTTTAGATCGACAGCAAACCCCAGTCTTTCGACTGCCCCACCATACCGTGCCAACCCGCCCCTCCCCCCTAGAGGCTCCTTTCTCCCTCTCCCCCAAGAAAAACCCGGAATAACCCAACTACGATAATTATTCAGCCAGCTCTCCACCTAAAAAAGATCTCCGCCCGAAAACCTCCCGGCTCCGTTTTCCCCGACCCTCCTTCCCGCATCCAGAACCAAACCCCTTTCTTCTTTTTCCCTCCCCCCACTCCCCCTCAAGCCTCTCCCCCTCTCCCAATCCCCAGTAAGAGTTAGGATGACAGGTCCACCTCATCTGCCGGGTCCCTTTCTTCCTCTTCCATGTCAAGTTTGCCCTTAGACCACTACGAAAATGCGTGCTCCCAGCCCCCCAGGTCCCCGAAGTTACCCCCACTGCCATCAGAGATTCTCAATCCACCAGGATCTTTCAGATGATTCCTCATAGACACCCTCTTCAGGTTTTCCTTTTCTTTCTTAATTGTTTTCCCTTTTAGTGGCCTGCTCCCCTGAGGCAGAGGTCTTATGCGAAGCAGAATGACCTCGGTGTTTACTCGGTGCAGGACGGACACCGACGTATCACCGTTTATCCTCCTTCTTGAGGTTCTGTACCCTTTCTTGCACTCTCCCTCTCTCTTTTCTCGCTTTTTTATAGATCGGACACCCCTCTGCAGCTCATCATGCTTCTTTGAATCCGGATTCTCCCCTCTTTTCCCTTCGAAAGTGGAAGCCTTCCGTGACCCTGCCAAACCGTTTTTTTTCTCCGAGATTTCTCGCCGATGACTCTCTCCCAATCTGTTTCCGGTGCGGTTTCTTTTTTCTCCTAATCGACGATTTCCTGAAGTATGTTTACCGTTTTTTTTTCCAGTCGAGAGGTAAGATTTTTTTATCTCTTCTTCTTTATGATAATGCCAAATAAACCTTCTGGGTAATTTAATCATCTCTCTTCCCTCCTCCTCCGTTTTTTTTGTCGTCTCTTTAATTCATGGATACCCACACATTTTTATTTTTATGCTTCTTCCCCTCCGGCATATGCTGGAATGATAAGGGGGTTAAGATCGTAGCGGATACTTCCTCTATCGGTCTTATTCTTCCATTCCAGACGGTCCCTTCTCCCCCCTTAACCGATTGTCTTTTTTCTGGCTCTCTCGCCCTCTCCTCTCGTAGAAGATTCCCTTGTTTTTCCGGTCTCCCCCTGTTCTTACTCTTAGTTCTAGCGGTCCTTTACTTTTATGCACAGCCGCATTTCTTTGAGAGTGAGTTTTTTCCCGAACTAGGTTTTCTCGTTCTCGTGGAGTCTTCCGTTCTCCCTAAGAGGTATTTTCTTTAATGGTGTCGCGTCAGTCTTTTGTTACCCTTTACTCTTCTGCACCCCAATTATCTTGCTGTCGCTTTCTCTTCCTAACTGGGAGGTCCACGCAGCGCTTTTTCACCCCTTGGTAAGCACTGCCCCCTCAACCTTCAATAGTGTCTTCTTCCTCCTCCTCGTAATCTAATTTTCTCCTCCAGATGGATCTTGCCGTCTTTTGGTGGTAGTTTTCCTCTTTTCTCTGGCTTTTATGAATTCTTTCTTTTTCGTCTCAAGAGGCTGGAGATTCCTCAGCTCCTGGAAGTCTCTTCCGGGTTGAAACCTTGCTCCCCCCTCCCCTCTAATTTTTTATCTGGTTCCTCCCTTTTCTGGGGTCTTTGTTTATGGAGTCAGAGCCCGTGGGGTGATGGGATCGGTCACTGGACTTTTTTTTCCTAGTTGCTTTGAGGGTGTGAGTTGCTGGAGCGGCCTTTTCGGGTGAGGGCTGAGCTGTTTCTGCATTTTCTGCTCGGTGGTGAGGTTGTTTTGTTTTTTTGGAGTTTTGGAAGCCAGCTGTCCGCTTGGGTGGTCTGGGTGGGAATTTTTGCTGTTTTGGCTTTTCTTCCTCATTTTTGGGGTGCTGGCTCTCTCCTCTTCCCTTTGCGTCTGTTTCTGCAAAATGTTGTGCACTCGGGGTTAGTCGGTCTCCTTTCAAGTTCGATGATAGTTTGCGATTTATTGAACGAGTTTTTCTCTTTTGCGCTTGTGCGTGATCCCCTGGGCGCCCGTATTTTCTTCTTCTGGAGCCTCTTGCGGCCCTTTCTTTCTCCTTCCGGGGGTCGTGCGCCCCCTTCCTTTGTTTCTTTTTTCGCTGGCGAAAAACTTGGTACGCTGCCTAGAAGAGATCATCGAGAGTTGTCCGCTTCCGTTGCATTCCCGCTGTGGGTTGCTTCTTATTGGAGTTCTTTCCTGTGGGGTGGGAGTAAGCCGCCGCGTTCTGCC
>Ga0179593_1294954_pt1 | contig 10579 bp, 12 predicted proteins | sample CZODoug2_1_08_16_FD_185931 | JGI IMG/M metagenome (GOLD analysis project Ga0179593, IMG submission 185931) | Vadose zone soil fungal communities from Angelo Coast Range Reserve, California, USA - CZODoug2_1_08_16fungal (PacBio error correction) | ecosystem: Environmental > Terrestrial > Soil >... | reverse complement strand
TTTCAAGGCGGTACGCCAGTCGCCAGGGCTTTTTCTTTGAGCATGACTGGTCTCTCTTTGATCGGACATGTCTTTCTGTAAGCTCCTTTTCGTCCCTTTCCGGTCCTCGGGTCTTTGTTTGTCTGCGGAAAAATGACTGCTTTTCTTCCCCCATCACCACCGAGTTATTTCCTCTTCCCTTGTCTTGTGCCGTTTTTTCCGCTTTCTTCTTTTGCCGCTTACCCTTGGAGCGCAATGGACGTTTTTGAGCTTTGGTAGTTTTCTGACGCTTTTTTCAGGACCAGTTTCCCTCCCCGCCTTCTTCGGGCCAGCGGTCCTATTCTTGAACCTCGAGTTTTGATTTATCCCGATGTGGGCGATGTTTCCTTCTCTTTTCTCGAGTAGTTGCTTCTGTCCTCCTGTGGTGGTTTCGAGCGGGGATGAACTTCCTGCTTGGTTTTTATGACGGTTGCCCTCGACGCGTCTCCCCGTGTGTTTTCGCAGGCCCCCACCTTTTCAATTCGGCTTTCGGGCTGACTCCGCAGTTTGTTCCATTTCCTTTTCAGGCTTTTAGATGAACTCTTGGGTTGATGAACACATCACCTTGCGCTGTCCTTTGCGCATGTGCTCCTCGACAGATTTTCCCGTTCGCTTTTCTTGTGGTCACATGCCGACTTTTCCGTTGGTCCTTACCAATCCCCCCTAGTTTATTCGCATTGGCCTTTGAGCTCCTGACTACTGTCCCCCTTCACTGTCAACTGTTTCCCCGTTTTCACCGACTCATGAGTCTCTTGTTGCCCCCCCCCGTCGTTCGTCGTGCTCGCGGCTTTCTGCGTTTTTTTCAAGTTAACCCTGACTGATCCGATTGTCGTTCCCCCTTTTTTTTTGGCTCCTCCCCTCGCCTCTTCGCGGCTCTTCGATGCCCCCCTACCTTCTTGGCTTGGCTCGAAAGGATTCTGCGAGGGTTCTTTGTTCACACCGTGAGTTGATGTCGCCACTGTCCCCACAGCATTGCATTCCCCCCCCTTGTCTCTTTGGCCTGCTGAACGCGTTATATCAAACTTCCCCCGTAGTTTTTATTATCGTTCCTTTGCCCTTTTCCCGCACGGGCGAATGGACTTCTCCCTGCTGGGTTCACAGCGATTTTTTTACACTTTGTTTTGCGTCAGCCCCCCCCCCCCTCCTTTGTGTGATTCGTTTCGCCGGGTGGCAGGCATTGTTCTGAGCCCCATTTTAATCCCGCCACTAGAGGCGTTATTCTGGGCTCGGGACATTCTTACTTTTTTACCCGACTTTCCTCTTTTCCGTAGAACACATTGCTTTTTGTCGTTTGACCCTCTGGCAATCTCCTGTGGTTTAGAAAATTTCCTCCCCGGTTTTTGCTCCCAAACTGGTTTTTTTCCATTTTTTTGTGCCCCCCATGCTCCTGCGAACGTCCCGGCTATCCCCTCTTGACTGTTCCCCCTTTTTGCTATAACCGGTTCCATCCTTTGTTCTCCCGCAACTTGATTGACAGTTACATTTTATTTCCCCCTTTTTTGAATTGGCAATCTTTTTGAGCTTAGAGGGCACTTGTGTAAACTCTCATTCTTCCCACATATTTTTAGGTTACCTGTTCCCTCTCGTTTTTCCGGTATTCCTGCTACAGTCTGATGCTCGTCGCTGTTTTCAATTCCCTTGCTGGGGTGAGTGTCAGTTATTGATTCACACGGTCCCCAGACATTACGCGGTTCGTAGAACTCAGGGGTGGAGGAAGTATTTGAATTACCGTTTTTGTCCTAAAGCCACGGACAAGGTCTCGAGCCCCCCTTGTCCTCCTGTCTTTGGCCGCTGTTGGAATGTGGATTCCCTTAGGTTGTCTTGTGAGTCATTAGTTTCCAGTTTCCTTTTTGCATCCAGCCAGCTAAACGAGAACCCCCACCAGCGGTTTTGCCCTGTCCCTTTCCCGTTGACCTTTGTTTTGCTTGTTTGCATCTTCTTCTCCACACCCTTTCCCTTGCTGTGCAGGAGATCTATCAACCTCCAAGCTCCGCTAGCAGGTTTCTGGTGGCCCATCCACCGGGGTGCTTTGGTGCGCCTTTTTTGAGAATTTTTTTTCAGGCCCACCAATTCCGTCCCCCCGTTCGTTGACCCCAGGTCGCGCCGGTTTATTCCCAGGGGAGTCTTTCAAACTCCTGTACGGTAATCCGTTGTCCCTCCCCCCGGTCGAATTGGCCGGCATTATTTCTATTTCCCGGTTTCTTTTCCCCCCCGCCGCCCCCACCCCAGGTGTACAGGTTGTGATTTTGTTGGGTCCCTGGGCTTAGTCCTTTTTTCGGCCGCTTTTCTTTTTTCTTTTGATGTGTGGTCCCCCGACCGTGCAGTCGGGACAGTCAGGGGTTTTAGCGTGGTCACCGGACACGTGCTTTCCCCCACTTTTCCGCTCGTGCCGGACTGTGCCGTTAGGAGTGTCCCACGGCGGTATTTTTTATAGCGCCTTGCCAATGTTTTTTTCTACGTTCGCCCCCACGTCGGTATTCGACCCTTTATTTTCCCCCTTCGTGCTCACGTCCCCACCTTGCTCCCTCGTTTTTAAAGTCTTTCCCGTCAGCTTCTCTCGCCGGGTCCTCATTCTGGGGGGGGGTGCGATTTCTATTCGACGGTCAATCGCTAAATGCTGGTTCCCCAAGCGGGGGCGGGAAGCCTCAGTGGTTGGAATACCTTCATTTACCCATTCCGCAGTTTTTGCAGACTGCACGTCTAGACCTCCCGTTTCCTCCCTCCCCGCTTGAACCCTCTGGCCGTCGCGCTCACGTTCCACCGTATTGGCTAGCGTTTTACCAGTGTTTCCTTCACAAACTTTTCCCTTTACCCGCGCTCCCACCCGTGACTTACTCCAACTGAGGTTCGGTTGCCACCCCTGCATACCCAAACAGGCCAACTCCGCCCTTCCAGTAAGCCATGGACTCCCACAACTATCAGGAAACTTTCCCCACTGGTGAGAGGAGGGCACCGTCCCCGGAGTCCTTATAATATAACCCCTCCTTTTTTTTTAACGAACCAAATTGCGGAAAGTGGGCGCCCTTTCCATCTCACTGCCGCCCATTCAAGCTTACTCCCTGTGCTCATCCCCTGTTGATCTCCTGTCAGATCCTTGGTTTGTACCCTTCACCACCAGTTTCAGAACGCGGACCCCCCTACACTGGCTTCCCCCCCGGCCTCTTAAGGGGCTTTCCGTGCTGTGAATTTTCGATCCCTGACTTCCCCCCTTTCAGACGGGATGATGCCGGAAACGATTTTCACCGCAACCCCCCTTTTCACCCCTTTAAGGCATTTCACAACTAGTTTTTTGCGTCTGTCTAGTTTTTCTCCTTCTGATACAACAGCCCGTTTTTACCCCATTTTACCGTCTCAAATCCCCTAGAACTCTTCTACGGCACGATACACCCGGTCCACAGAACTGGTTGGGCCCTGGTCTTGTCATCCCCTTTGTTTCCCCCCAGTTTCCGTCCTCCCACTTTCCGCCCGCCACACCTTGAGTCCACCCTTTATCTCCTCCTGTTGAACATCCCTTTGCCCTAATTCTACCTCAGCAACGTCTTTCCCAGCCCTCTCAGCCCATTACCCTTTACTCTGTCCAGGACCGGCCACACCTCGGTAACCTTTTTGTGAAAGCTGTCCCCCTTCGGGCTTGCACGTTGGACTCATACCCGTCCCCCTGCCCCGGAGCGCCACTTTCCCCCTGCCCCCACTTACAACCTGGCCCCAAGGCCTCCCCCACTTGGCTCTCAACACGGTATGTCATGAGACAGGACCCCCGACGGGGTCCCCGTTAATTTTTTATTTCGGGTCCCTTTCGCTTCTTCAATTGTGCCGTCCCCCCGCCCGCGGAGACCATTTTTCTCCCACCCGTGATTTCCCGTGCATTGTTTTTCTCCCGTTTTCTCACCCCGTTGACTTTGAGAAACGCCCTGCCTTCTTTTTCTCTACGGCCCCATCACTCGTAGCCCGTAAATGGAAACGTATCTACTCCTTTCTCCTCTTTGGCTCTTGCATCCATTTCCCCGCTCAACGGACGATCCAACAACCTCCCCCTCTGCTCGCCACCCCTGCTTTTCTTCAGTAGCCCCCAACCCGCTGAGGGGAACAATCGCCTCTCCTCCTTCCCGCAGATCCAGTCGGCCCATCTAGGAGTTGCAACCCCTTTTTTTCCGTGACGTCTCTACCCACGAGGGGGGCATGTTTAGTTATCACAGTTTGTTCCTCTTCCCCCACCCCCTCGCCCCTCCAAGGTCCCCCCCCCCTCCTTTTTTGGGTGTAACTCTGGCTGCCCATAACGCAAGTTTGTGACCCGCCCTTCTCTTTCCCTGATCGGACAGGCGCCCATTGGCCATTGTCTATTTCGTTACGGTAGCCCGAAGAGGAGATGCACGGCGTATTGACGTACGTGTCCCAGGGGGCAACAAACATCATTTTTCGCATTTCCGTTCCCGTCTCCCCCCTCCCGTCCCAAACTCCTGCTATAACCCGCCTTACACCGGCCATGAGCGCGCTAGTGTTCGTTGAATTTTACCCACAACGGCTAAACGTTCACTTTTCCTGGAATTTGCAGGCATCCAAAGTTCGTTCAAGCCTCATCAACTCTTTGTTTGGTTTTTCAGTCACACGTGAGACGTATAGGCCCCTCGTTGAACGTAAATGTGCACATTTCCATGTGGGGGCTTCCTTTCCCCTGGAAGCCCCTCCCCCACTTTTTTTTTTTTTTCACCCACAGCGCTCGCCGGCCTGTAAGCCAGGCCATGCTTCCAGCTTCCTTCCCCCCATCGCCCCGCTGCCACTCATTCAGTTGCGCTTCCTGACCCCGGTTGTTACTTCTTTCTCTGGCGCTCCTCCTCCCCTCCGGTAAGGGGGTTCCAATCCCAGCTCCCCGTGAACCGGCCTTTTCTTAGTGCTCTCTTTCGATTATCCCCATGCCAAATGCGCGCTCTGAAGGCGCTTCCAGATCCTTACTAGCTGTTTGCTTCTCCGTCTTGATTCTTTCGCGCGTCCCCCTACCGCTCGCCCGTCCTGCGCTGCCCATTTTTAGTCTTACTCTGACCCCCGGCGTGACCCACCCCCCCGGCCTCGTTCTTTCCCCTGTCAGTCCCTTCCCTCGTTTGGGGTCTGGAAAAACGCGGAGAGCAGCTTGTTTTTTGCCCCCCATTCCGTTACGGCGCTTCTTTTTCCGTGACCTCCTTTAATCGAGCCCAGTAGATACGTCGCCTCTCTTTCCACGCCCTCCCGCCTCGTTTCGCCAGGTCGGTCTGCTTTTCCTTTTCTTTACTCCTCCTCCTTTGGTTTGAGCTCTCTTGCCCGGTTCCCCCTGAATCCCCAGTTGTTGAGTCTTGCGGTTGTTTTGAGCTTTCTTCCGTCCGTTTTGAGCGGTACCTGTGTCGATTGTATGCTTTGAGTCAGGAACTCCTTGATTCTCTTTTGGTTGCTTTTACCAAAACGGCCTGCTGCTTTTTTTTCAAGACCCCCCGGAGCTAGTTTCCCTCTCCGTCCTTCCCCGCTGAGGCGGTTTTTTCGCCGGGGCGTTTTTTTTTTCCTGGCGTAGTCAATTTTCCCTTTTTTCTGTCTTTTCTGCTCCTTGTAGTTGAAGCGCGTCAGGTCACCTAACGCCTGACGTCGCGCATGCCTTTGGTCCCCCCCCGATTTTTTTTAATTCTTTTTAGGGATCTTTCATGAGTTTTTGCGGATGGCTATGACTTCGATTCCCCAGTTGGATCATTTAGTTTTCGAGCGGGGAGGTAAAACCTCCATTTCCGTCTGGTTCGTGCCTTCTAGATTCCCTCCGGTCCCACTGGTGGAGTCAAGGCCCAAATTTGTTGTTCGGCGGGATTCTCTCCGTTCCTCCTTCTGGATTCCGCCGGTTCGATTCCCTCCGCTTTGAGGTTCGAATCCACCCCGCTGTGGTCCTCGTTTCCTATGGAGAAGCGCCCTCTTTCCCCCATTGGCGATAGGTTCCGGGTAAAAACGAGCCGAAAGCTGCTTCCTGTATGCTTACCCCCCCTGTCAACCTTATCAGTCCGCGCTTTTATCCTACCCTCCCCTTCCCAAGTCACGTTTTTACCGGTTTTTCCATGTTACCCCCCTACTCACTGAGCTCTTATGCTCATCCAGCGTCTCTAGCGTCGTCCCCCCCCCTTTTGGAAGTAGCCTGCTTTGATTTCTTATTTCCCCTTTTAGCCATTTATTTATAGTTTTTTCGTCCTCCCCCCCCCCCCCCTGCCATAGCCCCCCTTCTTGTCTGGGTGAAGCCGACCATTATGAGCTTGAGGTTTTCGTTCCACCCCGTGAGTTCGGGATCCTCTGGAAGACCACACTTAAGTGGTCCCCTTCGGGGCGCTTTTGGCGCTCCGACAGTTTCTTCATAAGGCCCCCTCGGGTTTCTATTTCTGCCAAGGGTGTGCCCGCTCTTTTTCTGTCTCTGGATCTGCGCCTGCTTTTACATGCCCGTCTCGTGTGACCGCTTTTTCGTTGGTCCCATTTCAAAGTCCTTGGCGACGCGGCTGTGTTTCTTTGACTACCTTATCTTTTCAAGCTCTGCAACCGGTTGCTGTTTTCGTCTCTTGTCGTACTGTCGATATTTAGCGTCGTTTCAATCCCCCCTTTGCTTCGTGGAATCCTCACCTTTTTTTAAGTGTTTGTTGCTTCTATCCCGTTAAGAACGCGTGTTCCTGGTGTTTTCCCCCGCGGCGCCCCTGGTTCGCGACCGTCCGTGCCTGACAAGACTTTTTTGCCCCCGGCCCGCCTTTTTGTTCCTTTTTCCAAAGTCCATACCTTTTTTCGCCCCCTTGATTGCATGGTCAAGTGTTTGCCGGTTGTAACGGTGTGTTCGGGCTTACTGTGCTTGTTGCAGGCTGAAAAGTTAGCCCCCTTTCCCCGTCTGTCAGTTTTGTTCTTTTACGTTGTGTGCGTCAAGGTTAGGGGTCTTCTCGTAGAGGGGTCATCTGTGTTAAGTGGGGCGATGACTGCCCCCTGAAGTTCCAACGGTCGACATCGGCAGAGGATCGCTACGTTTTCAATACCAGTGTGTGGGGCAATCTTTCGTATTCCCTGTTTTCCAGCTACAAGCAAAAGTTAGAAAGGTCTTTTTGCACGACAGTTCTTTGGTCTGTTTGTATCTTTTTTCAAGTCAGGGCTTGGCTATCGTTGAGATTCGTAGTATTGTAAAACTTTGGTTTTCCCAGAATCTGCTCAACCTTACCCCCACACCCGGATTTTCCTGCTTCCAGGAACTTTTTTTTGAGGTGACTGTGGTGCTCCTCACTTCCTGAATGCGATTTCTAGGATTCACCGTCAAGCGTCCGTGCCGCAATCGTGCAGTTCTGTTGGCACCTCAACGGCTGTTGTATGTGGTGTTGGTTTTTCCGCCGGTGGTTCCCATGAGGCACAACTCGCTTGAACTTTTATATGGTCCTGAATTTCTTCGCCAAGGTCGTAACCTTGGTGTATCATACCCTGTTTGCTTTGCCCAGTGGGCGCCCCTGCGCCCTTGTTCTCCCGTCATATGGAGACCTTGAGGACGTTCCGTCCGCCCCAGGTTACGTTCGTAGTTGAGGTTGTGGAGGCCATTTTTTTTCCTGCCTTTTGTATTCCCTGTCTGGGGATGGTGGTGCCCCCTCCCGCAGGTTTTCCAGTTTTTCACCGTTGTTTCTCTCGGTCAAATAACGTTTTCTTTTTCCCCCTAAAGTCTTTCGTACTTTTTCCTTTATGAGCAGACTTCCGCGCGTTTATGCGCTGGTCCTCTTTTCATAGACTGGCGTGCCCCAAGGATGCTTTCTGACGGCGGATTCCCATTAGGTCTCCGCAACATGGTAAAAGCTTCAAACTGGGTTCATGCAGCGTCTTAGAGTTTTTTTAAGCTAGAATTTGGGGGCTTGGTGAGAGAGAGATAGCCCTGAATGTACTTGGGTTGTGGATACCCTTTTTTTGGGGAGCACCCTGACGGGTGGCTCAACCGTACCATCAAACGACTGTTTTCGGGGAGAACGCGTCTATTCCCTTCATGTTTCCATCTTTTTTTTCGAGACCGCTCTGAGTCCTCTCAGCAAAGCACTCCTCCCCGCTTTTACTTTCATTTTTCCACCGGGTGAATACCCCCATGTGACTTTCACGACGGAGGTCCGGGTGGAACCAAAGAAGCACCACATCAAACAGGAAAATAGACGAACCAAGAAGGAAGACAAGGTAATCCACAAACGTTTAGCACGGCAAATGGACTAAGGTTTTGGTTTTCGTGTGCAGTCCCGGAGCAGTTATGCCTAGCTGCCGCGACAAAAGTCTTGCTCAACGTGGACCTCAACGTGGTCCCCCAATCTCCATCCAGTATATCCCCCCCCCCGTTAGACAGTGTTCTCCAAGTCCCGTCCTGCCCGCTTGGAAAGTTTGTTTGGACCTTCACCCCAGTCTCCCAACTGTCCCCACAGACACCCCCGGTTATTCTCCGGAGAGGCGTGGCGTCTTGCTTAAGCTCTCTTTCCCCCTTCATTAAGGGTTGGCTTTCCACGCTCACCTGCACCCCCACCCTACGCTCCCTTATTCAGGGCCAACGTGTTGGTTCGATTTTTTCTAGGCTGGATCACGCCTTTGTTTCTCTATTTTATCTCCCCAGCCTCCCCACGAAGATACGTGACACCATACAAACCGCTTTCCACCGTCCTCACAAACCCCCCACCCCCCCTTTCGTGGAAATGCGTGGCCCAGCAACGTCTGGAGCTTTCCCCATGGTTCGCCGCCGGAAACTACGGACGCACCACGTTTGAGGGTGACCCTGGTTGCGACCGGTCTGGCTGAAACATCCATCACAGGCAGTCGCAACCCGCCCCGTCATGGCACCAGCGTCCCTCCTCATCAAGTTTACTCTGGGACCCCTTCCACTCTCTACCGGGAAACATCACATGCACTTGGGTAGGTGTTACATTTTTGAGACCGGGAAGCAATGGCGACACCCGGCTCAAACGTCCCCGACGTACCGTTCAGCCACCGTGACAACATGGACAGACCACGTTCGTCCCGACTTTTGAGCCTCCCCCCCGGTAAGTACCTCCCGTGAACCACCTATTTTTGACAGTCATCTTGTGATCCCGTCTTTCCTTTTAATTATCCTGGGTTCTCTCAGGGAGCCCATGGTAAAACACCCTGGCTTTTGAATACCTTTTATTCTATTTGAGCACCTTCTCTTCCCCTTTTTTTTTAATGTCTTCCCCCACGACACGGCAGTCTGTTTTCTTATGTAACCGACCCAATTCTTTTTCATGTCCAATGGACCCGACATATCTCCCCTTCGCCCCGCCTCCGTGGCCGTTCCACGTCTTTCGCTACTCCGTCATCCTTAACACCCAGCTTCCAACAAAAGTGTCTGACTTAAACCCGCGTTTTCCATTTTTCTCGCTGTTCTGAACGCGCCGCTACCTAGCCTCCTTGTTTGCACACCCCTTTGGCCCTGCCGTTATAAACCCTTTTGTGTCGCGTTTTTTTGGCCTGTGATCACGCTTCGTCATTTTCCCAATATAAGCATCTTTTACGCAATGCGTGTTTGGGGATTCCAGGTCCTAACTCCTCATGTGGCGACACTCACCTCCGCATCTTTCCTCATCGCGTTTTAATCAGAATGTAGATGACAGGGGCAAGAGACTTCCCCCTTCTAAAAGGAGGGGCGTGTCGGATGAGGTTGAAAAATGTGGGACAACAAATTCCTCTCCGTGTCCTTTCCAGTTTTTCACAACCCTAGTAACTCCTCGACAAGAGATGCGGTATCGTTTTTTCAGCTTTCCGTGATTCTTCACTGGGTAAAAAGTGCTCAACGGGCATGGCATGTGGGGTTTGTACCGGTAGTCACTTCTGAGACTTGAACAGACTCCAAATAGGTTTTTTGTACTGGCCTCCTTGGTAGCCAGTGTATCTTCCTCTTTGCCCGTACAAGTCCGCCCCATTTTTAGAGGGCCTTCTTCCTCAGACGATGGAGCGCTTTTCTGTTGTCACCCCCCCCCCCTCGTTTTCATTACGCCCCGTCCTTGAACGCCAGGACCTTTCCTGCGACCGTAATCCCTTCCCCGCTTGTAAGCATCAGTTGTAGCTTTCCACCCACCTGGTTTTTCCATTTTCTTGTTATTTTTCCCGTAATTCCCCCCAAGCCGGAAGTGGGTTTCCTCCCACTCTCCTGCCGAACACTCCTTTACACTTGGTTTTCCCGCACTTGCTCCCCTAAGTATTATTCCATCGCCCGCATTCTATTGACTCTAGGTCACGATTTATTCTAGACGATTTCCCTGATCCGTTATTTTTCTTTTTGTCATTTCAGGGATTTTTTATCCCCTCCAATCCGTCTTTAGCAAGTTCAGAGTTCTAAAGGTTTCCCTAGCCACCCTTCGAACAACATCTTGCCTTCTGTAGCCCCTGTAGTATGACCTCCCGCCGGTTTTTTATACCCCTCCTCCCAGTATTTTGTTTCACGAAACGTCCCCCCCATCTCATCGCTACCTGTTCCCTTTTTTACCTCGATCAATGTCCGCTGCTCGCGATCCTTAGTAACCACCTAAATCACTCTCTTGCAGAGGTTTAGTTTTTCAACGAATTG
>Ga0179593_1775465_pt1 | contig 10580 bp, 11 predicted proteins | sample CZODoug2_1_08_16_FD_185931 | JGI IMG/M metagenome (GOLD analysis project Ga0179593, IMG submission 185931) | Vadose zone soil fungal communities from Angelo Coast Range Reserve, California, USA - CZODoug2_1_08_16fungal (PacBio error correction) | ecosystem: Environmental > Terrestrial > Soil >... | reverse complement strand
ATGGATGCCGCTGTACTGCACAGGCCGCGGACAAGTCTTCCCTCGTGGCGGCGTCGGCGCCAGCGCCGCAAACTCCGCTCACCCCAATCAGGGTGCGGATGTACGGCCATCGATCACCGACCAGAAAGTGCGGATCGCGGCGAACCCATCCGGCCGGCCGCGCCCCCGCCCGGGAAGGAGCCGCGGCCGGCTTACGCCGATCGGCGTCGAAGACGTTGAGGTGGCGCGGCTTGACGCCATGCGGAGCAAGTCCCTCCGCCCCGGGCTGCCCTCGAGCAGGCCGGGTGAGTGGCGGGACATGGCGAAGACGATTTGCTGCCGGACCCTTGAGTAGCGACCGGCAACCGGATACGTTAACAGCATCGGTACTACTCGCGGAGACGGGCGAACGTGTGCGAGGGGGGGAACCGGGCGTGAGCTCAGACAGCAGAGCGCGGCGCGCGGAAAGCCGCGATGACGCCAGCGCCTGAAACAGGTTTCTGGGACCTGAAGTCGGCGGGTTCGTTACCTCCACTGGGAGCGGTTGGCACGACGGCGTCCGTCTTGGTGATCGGGTGGGGGTGGGGGGGGGGGGGTTGTCGGGGGCGGGGGGTTTTTTTTCATCCTTCTCCCGATTGGGGGGTGTGGGGTGTTTGGGGGGGGTGGGGTGGGGGGGGGGGGGGGGGGGGGTGTTTGTTAGGTGGCCATGAGGTACTTCGCGGACCAGCAGCTCTCAGCATTCACGGAGTTCGTTACATCGAAGGCCTGCCGGTCATTTGCCATGAACGTTCGCCGTCACGATTGCGCAGCAGAACACCCCTGGAAGCGATCGACAGCGACGCCGACGAGGACGTCCCGCCGCCACCGGCAGGGGATCGTTCTTTCCTCAAGCCCTCACGGCCGCAACCTCGGGCGCGCAGCGGGAGGGATCTCGGCGAAGGCATTCGCTAGCAAAGGTAGACGTGCAATGGATGCCCAGTTCATCAAACTATCAGCGGCCAGTTCTCAGGAGAGTCAGCCGAGGCCGTGAAGATGCTGACCTCACGACGGGCTTCTTCGGGTGCAGTTGGTGCGCGAGTGCGGAGAAGAACAACCTTCCACTCAACGCACACGTGGATGGATTGGCGTTCGTTCGGTCCGGCCGGGCGCGCTCTACACACGACGAGAGCTCGTGGCAGAGTGCGGTCCGGCGAGGGAGTGCTCATCCCTAGGGAGTACCCGTACTGGTCCGAGAGCAGCGGCAGGACGCATTCGAACTGCAGTTCGAGGCGTCCGCTATCGCTATTGGCAGCCGAACTCGACCGCTTTGTTCTACTTGGTCGATACGCCCGCAGAAAGGGGATGAATTTCGGCACCGAGAAAGCGCCCGCGTAGACCACTAACTGGACCGCACACGGAAAAGGAGCTACAGAGTGGCGAGTCGCCGAGAAATCGAACGGTGTGAGGTGTGGCGGAGATGACTGTCGCCCGACGCAGTCCATCACTTCTTCATGGTCCGTCCGTCTTCACCTCGTTTGATGGGAGATGGAGAGGCGGACGAATATTGTCGGGTCCATGCACCGGAGAGGAAGCAGCGGCCTATATGGCGATTGGCTACCGCGAGGCGGGCGCCCCGGGTGTGCGCGGCCCAAGTGGTAGGTGCACTCAACTCGCCGGCGGTCTGCGCGGCGCATCTCGCGCACGCGCCTTGATCGCGCTGACGCTTGGGGCGGCATCCCATGCTGAAGTTCAGGCGCGTTTACAAGAGTCGATGACGTGCCCGCCTTGAAACAGGCCGAAGTCAACGCGAACGTGATCACGTTACGCGCTTCCCGGAGTTATGATCCGCCAGGCGTTCCGAGGGCCCGACCGGTGCCCGGACCCGTTCAACATCCAGTTCCAGGGGAACGAGGGTCAGATCGGATTTTTTTGTTTTTTTTCCGGTAGGGCCCTGGAGCGATCGCGAGCGCGGTTTCTCTCGCGTTCCGCCTTTCCGCCACCGCCCGGAAAGACGCGGACGTAGTCGCGGCGCGGGGCCCAACTTGCCGCCGCCCAGCGACGAGTGCTCGTGCGGCGGGTGGCGACAGAATGTCGGGGGCGGCGCTGAGGTAATCCGCTTGCTGAGGCACTGGAGATTCCGCTGCAAAACTCGTGAGCGGAAGCAACTCGTGCCGGCGGCCCACCCGCTCGGTCGGTCGGGGTGGTAGGCAGCTTACTCCGAGAGGAGAGCCACAAGGTGGTGGACGGAGCGGACCTCGTGTCTTTGGGGGCAGCGAAACCGGCGCATGGTCACGGGGTTTCTGGACCCTTCCAACAGGCCCGGGGGACAGTGTCGTGCAGATGACATCGACGATGCTAAACTAGGGCGAAATTACCGCCTCGCGGCGGCGGTGAACGGCGACGAAAAGGAACGCTGCAACGGCGGATGCGAGATGCAGTTGGACAGGCCCGCGCCGGCGCGTGGCGAGTGGTGGACCAGGTGCCGGTATCTGCGCGGCGTGGCGCGATTGCGAAGGTCCGATGATCGTGTTTGAGGACGCCCCAATCAGTCGGAGCGGTGGCCCAGAGAGCTAAGTCGCTGGTCCGAAGAATGCAGCAGTCGTGGTGCGCTACGGCATGCGGGTGTCTGGATGGGCGGGCTACTTCGACGTGAGCTCGCCCGAGGCAGGACTACTCCGCAGCTGTGGGCACCTGGGCTGGGCATTCCGGCGGGAATCGGCTGAAGTGCGGGAGCACTGACCGCCTGTCGTGGGTGCAAGGGCGACCGGGTGTGGTATCACCTCGCCGCGATTGAGACCGCCGTCCGTTGGAAGATCAACCCCATCACCGTGGTGGAACATAACAGCGGCGGCCAGGTCGACGCGTAACGGGCTACGACCATGTGTATGAGGACAGGGGGCTGGAGCGGCGAGGGAAGCTGTGCGGCTTTAGTGAGGTTCGACGAAGAATCAATTAATCGGACACACGTGCAGTCCCCAGGGGTTTTAAACACCGTGGTTAGTGGTTCATTGTCGGTACTTCCGCAGAAGAGCAGGTAAACACCTGATTGATGAGGACCTCGCTTCAGGATGTTCTGTATTATTGACCCCTAAAGAAGGATAAGGCCTGGAGTCGTAGCATGCCGCAGTACGAGGAAAACGGCAGGGTTGCTAATCACCGCCAATAAACTAACAACCCGGGGAATTGCTAAAGCCCAGAAGGGGAGGTCGGAGGCCCTCTGGCTGACGCTGTACTCTTTTCCCCGGCATCATCATAACGATTGAGGCGTTTTGATGTTCAGGATCGTACCTGCGAATTCTACAGGGAGCTATGATTCCCGAAAACCCGCATTCGTCGGGAGGAGCGTTTCGGGTATGTCACGTCTGGCGTTGTAATCCTCTCGCTCTTCGTGGCCTCGGAGCAGGCACAATCGAAGGCCCGCAACCAAGTCCACAAGTGCACGAAGAATTGCGGAAAGGCTGTTGTGCTCGATGGACAAGTTTCGAGTTACGCGATCATCGATTACGGCCATGGGACAATCCAAGTCCGTGATGGAAATGACTCAAAAGAGTTTTCCGGACGTATTTTGGTGAAGTTCAGAGTTCTCAATAAATTACGATCATTGATTCCGCGCCCACGCTACATCACCCAGTTTCAATTCGCTTCGGTAGTGGACAATTGGGTGCAACCGTACGGCTCCGCGGTCACGAGGCCCGAGGACGTGGGCGCACACTGGGCCAGGGACGCATCTTTTGCCATAGCTGAGTGGGAAAAAGGCAGGAGACATACAAAGCCCGGCCAATCATCTTGCGGGATGCGAATTATTCATATCGGCGATTTCGTTGATTGGAATCACGATCCACACCTCTATCTGGAACACCAATTCAAAGCGGTTAGAAAATACTACTTGCGATCGGTAAACCTATGGAGCGGCGCACTGATCTCGTGCAGGATCACCAGAACGGGATGTCACAGCTTCAAGTCACAGCCGTTAGGGGCGATGCAGCGCCCAACGGAAGCCGTCAAGATGAAAGCTCGGCTCTTTTGCCTTGCCTGTACCGAGTGTTTCTCTTGCGGGCGGGAAAAATCTCAGCGGTTCGTACCAAAAAATCGACTTCATGGAGTACGACCACCCGACGCCACAGCGTGTTCGAGAAACAAATCCTCCGAGGCTCAAGTCGCGCTCTAGCGAAACGTCTTCACGACAAATTGCACTCCAGCAAACCCAAACGTCATGCAGTCTCGCAATAGGGCTTGATACAACACATCGTAGGATAGGATTCGAGCACGCTGCATATCGCAGGAACTTCCCAGCCGCCCCGAGGTAACACCGAAAGGAGTTCCTACATGCGATCACCAAGAGTTCACAATCAGCCAGGAAGACAGCCTGGAAAGCTTGGAAGCTGTGCAGGCCTATCGCTCAGAACGCAACATTCTCGCGTTTCAATCGTTCCCTTCTGAGAAAGGCAAGAGTCGGAGTCACTCGTTTTGGACAATCACACAGCGGCCAAAGCGGGTTCTCGATCAACCACGGCAGGATTACACAGCGACCGAGTCGCCGCACGTGAAGCTGGCGGCACCGCCGGGGAGCGTTGGCACGCGCCGCATCGCGTCTTGGGCGACGCGGGGGAATCACATCACACTACGGCACTGCGGACCGAGGGCGGTGACGAATGCCTTCGATCTGATCTTTCGGCCGTCGCGGAGCGGGAAGCAGACGAAGGTCCTAGCGCTGGCTGCCGCTACGCCGCGGGCGACTTAATAGAACCACGATGTCGGGCCGCCGCGCGTCGAGCTTGCTTTTCGATCGCCGGACGTGCGATGTGAATCAGGCGGTTTATCCCCCCCCAGCGGATGACAGCGACTAAGCCGGTGATGACTCAGCCAGCGCTCTTGATGGCAAGGATCCTCGGAGAAGGTTAAGATAGGGCTGTTGCGCCAGCATCGCCAGGGCAGTTTGCCGTCGAGGAGATGCTTTCTGTAACCCGCGGGTTATGGGATGTGGGGAGAGCATGGTCTTCTCCCTTGTATTGTAGACATACTCCGACCTACAAATCCCGTCGGACGGAGGTATTAGGGGGAGCAATGGCGGATTGCGAAGGAGTTGCGACCGCGGACACAGGCCGGTCAATAGAATAGCTTTCGCCAATGCTTGCAGTTGCGATTCCGCGACTGGGTGGGTGGGAAGGAGGAGGGGACGACGTGCTCATTCGAGTACCTATGTTCGACGGACAGTAAGAAATTTCAATCGTTTTGACTCTTGCGGAACATTGAACTGGGTCAGTGAAATGCCCAAAGTGCGCCAGCACGAAAGTCCGAACAGCAATGGGAAGCATTTTCGCCACTACGTCTAAGAAGAGCTGAGCTGCGCGAAAAATGCTTGCCAGGTGCTGTTTGACTTCGTGTGGGCCATTGGCATTTCACTTGACCCTTTTCATGTTCGCAAGAGGCAACACGATTGAGGAATTTTTACTGCAGGCCCGCACATAGGTACTATAATGAGTTCACGGCGCCTCCTCCGTACCAAACCCATTCGCGAATCGCAACTGCAAGCATTGGTCGCAGCTATTATATGACCGGCCGTGCTCCGCGCGCAACTCCTTCGCATCCGCCGGATGGCTCACCGAATACCTAGGCCCCGACGGGATTGAGGTTCGGAGTAGTCTACAAAAAGGGAAGACAAAGCCTCGCCCAAACACCCATAGGACCCGCGGGTTACAGAAATCATCTCCTCGACGGCAACCGCCCTGCGAGCTGGGCGCACACACCCTGATCATTAACCTATCCGAGATCCTTGCATCAAGGAGCGGATGGTGAGTACATCACCGGATTAGTAGCTGCATACGCGGGGAGAAAACCGCCTGAGTCCACACGGCAGCGTCCGGAGATCGAAGAGCAAAGCTCGACCCGCGGGCGGGCGAAATCTGGGTTTCGTATAAGGTCGCGCGGCGGCAGCGCAGCAAGCTCAGGACCTTCGCTGCCTTCCCGCCTCCGCGACGCCGAAGATCAGGATCCGCGGCATTCGTCACCGTCGGTACCGAAGTAGCGAGTGAGTTGATCCCGCGTCGCCAGACGCGATGAGGAGCGTGCCCAAGCTAACGGACGGTGCGCCAGTTCAAGTGCGCGACCTCTGTCTCTGTGTAATCTGCGCGTTGTTGATGAGAACCGCTTTGGCCCGCTGTGTGAGGGTCCAAAACGAGATGAATCGAATAATTTGCCTTTTAAGAAGGGACGATTTGAACGCGAGAAGAATGTTGACGTTCTATCGGAGAGGCCTGGCACAGCTTCCCAAGGTTCCAGGACTTGTCTTCTGGGGATTGTTGAATCATTGGTGATAGCATGTAGGAACTCCTTGCGGTTTGTGTACCTCGGGGCGGGATGGGGAAGTTCCTGCGAGATGCAGCGTGGCTAGAATCCTACATCCTACGAGTGGTGATATCAAGCCTATTGGCGAGACCGCAGGAAGTTGGGTTTGCTGGAATTGCAAAAAAATGGGGGGGACGTGAAGACTTTCGCTAGTGCGCGACTTGAGCCTCGGAGGATTGTTTATCGAACCGCCACGGGGGCGTTCGGGTGGTAGGTATCCAATGAAGGTCGATTTTTTTGGTACGAACCGCTGAGATCTTGCCCCCCCCCGCCCGCAAGAGAAAACCCACAGCGCTACAGGCCAATTGCAAAAAGAGCCCCCGAGCTTCATATTGACGCTTCCGTTTGGGGCGGGATACCTCCGTACAGTGACTTGGACTTGAGCTGTGACGATCCCGTTATGGTGATCCTGCAAAGAGATCAGTGCGCCGTCCAAGGGTTTTTAAACGAGCCGAAAGTAGTTGGTCTTACCCTGTTGAATTGGTGTTCAGATAGATGTTGGTGCTCGGGATTACATCAACGAAATCGCGATAGGAATAATTCGCAAATCCCAAGTGCCTTGGCCGGGCTTGTATGTCTTCCTGCTTTGATCCCAATCAGCTAGGGCAACGATGCGTCTGCCAGTTGCGCCCACGTCCGCGGCCTCGTGGGACGCCGGAGCCAGTACGTGTTGCCCCAAGTGTCCACTACTCGAAGCGAATTGAAACTTGAGGTGATGTAGCGTGGGCGCTGAGTTGAATCAAAATGATCGGATTCTGAGAACTCTGAACTTACCCAAAATACGTCCGCGTTTGAAAAACTCTTTGCAGTCATTTCCAGCACGGACTGGATTTCGTCCCACGCACGTAAGCGATGATCGCGTACTCGGAAAATGTCATCGAGCACAACAGCCTTTCCGGCCTGCTCGTGACTGTGGACTGGTCTGCGCGCGCCTTCGATTGTGCTGCGCCGTAGGCACGAAGAGCGAGAGGATTACCAAACGCCAGTTACGTTGCCATAACCGAAACGCCTCCCGACGAATGCGGGTTTGTCGGGAATCATAGCTCCTGTAGACATAGCAGGGCGCTCCTGAACATCAACACGCCTCAATCGTTAGGATATGCCGCGGGAAAATGGAGCACAGCGTCGCCAGGAGGGCCTCGGACCATCCATTCTGGGCTTTAGATTCGGGTGTTCAGTGATGGCGGGGGATAGGCAACCTGCCCGTTGCTGTACTGCGGGCATGCTACGGGACTCCAGGGCCCTTTAATCTTCTTTAGGGGTCAATAGATACAGAACATCTGAAGCGAGGTCCTCAAAATCAGGGTTTACCTGCTCTCTGCGGAAGGCCGAGCAATGAACAACTAACAACGGTGGTTAAAACCCTATGGGGGACTGCCACGTGTGTCGAGTATGATTCTTTCGTTCGACCCACTAAAGGCCAACAGCTCCTCTCCCGCTACCATGCCCTGGTCTAATACACATGGTCGTAGCCGGTACGCGTCTGACTGCGCCGCTGGTTATTGTAAACCACGGTGATGGGTTTGTTGATTCTTCCAAAAAGACGGAGGTTATCAATTAGGCGAGGGGTGATGTGATACCACATCCCGCGTTAGCCGTGAACACCACGACAGGGCGGTCAGAGTGCTCGACATTCACGCCGCGTCCCGCCGGAATGCCCATAGCCCAGGTGCCCAAGCTGCGGATGTAGTCATGCTCGGAGCGAGCTTCAAGTCGAAGTAAAGTAGGCCCATCAACACCCGCATTGGCGGTATCCACCACGCGCCTGCTTGAATTCTTCGGGACCCAGGCGATGAGCTCGTGGCCACCGCTCCGAGAGGGGGGGTGCCTCAAGACACGATCAGCGGGACCGTGCGCAATCGCGCCACTCCGCGCAAACCGTGCACGGGTCAGCACTCGCCACGCGCCGGAGCGGGTCCTGTCAACGTTAAGCTCCAGCAAGCCGTTGCAGCGTTACATTTTGCGTCAGCCGTTCACCGCCGCCGCGGAGCGGGTAATGCGCCCGAGGGTAGCAGCGTCGAGTGTCGCTCTGCAAAGACCATGGTCCCGGGCTGTGGCAGGGTCCCAGAACCGTGCACCATTGCCGCCGGTTTACGCTTCAACAAGCACACAGAGGTCCTCTGCCGCCACCACATTGCTGGGCGCTCTCGCGGGAGTAGATGATACCCACCCCGACGACAGAGGGTGGGTCGCGGGCAAGGTTGCCTTACCGTTCAGCGAGTTGCAGCGGGATCTCAGTGCCTCAGGCAACGCGGATACTCAGCGCCGGACCACGAATTCTGGCGCCACCGCCGACGACGAGAACCGGGCGCTGGGCGGCGGCCAGTTGGGCCAGCGCCGCGGCGACGTCCGCGTCGTCCGGGAGGGGGCGGGAACGGCGGAACGCGACTGAGAACAGCGCATCGACGACCGGCTCATGGGCCCTGATCCGGTCGATCTGCCCTCGTTCCCCTGGAACTGGAGGTGAAGGGTCCGGAGGCAGCCGGTCGTGGCAGATAGGACCGCTGGCGGATATATCCGGGCAGCGACGTAACGTGATCCACTCGACGGAACTTCGTGACCTGTCAAAGGCGGGCACCGGTCATCGACCTTTGGTAAACGCGCCTGAAACTTAGCAGGGAATTGCCCGCCCCCAAGTCAGCGCGGATCACAGGGGCGAGTGCGCGAGATGCCGCGTCGCGCAGACCGGCCGCGAGGTTGAGTCGCACGACCCGTGGGACCGGCGCACGCCCGGGGCGGGCTCCGGGACACTCTCGCGTAGCCATCGGCCATATGGCGGCTGCCTTCTGCCGGTGATGGACACGGCCAATATTCGTACGGCGCTCCATTCTCCATCAAAACCGAGGGTTTGGAAAAGAGGACGGGACCATGGAAGAAGTGAGTGAAGACGTAGGCGGACCAGCAGTCTCCGGCCCAGCAACCCTCACACCCGTTCCGATTGCTCGGGCTCCGCCACTCTAGTAGATCCATTTTCGTGTGCGGCGTCAGTTAGTAGGTTACTCCGGGCGCGTCTCGTGCCGAAATCACTCCTCTTTCTGCGGAGCGTGATCGACCAGGGTCGGAGTTCGGCTGGCCAATAGCGATATCGGACGCCTCGAAACTGAAGGATATCGAGTCGTCCTCGCCCGCTGCTCTCGAACCCGTACGGGTCACTCCCTGGGAGGAGCATTCCTCGAGGGTACCGCACTCGCACGAGCTAGTCGTCGGGCGTGTAGAAGCGCGCCCGGACGGCTACAGAAACACCGAACCAGAATCATCCACGTGGCGTGTGAGTGGAGGTTGTTCTCTCCGCCCCGCGCCACAACATGCACGCGAAAGAAGGCCTGCTCGGTACGGGAAGCATATTCACGGCCTTCGGGCTGACTCTACTTGAGAAACTGGCGTGATCGTGATGCTGAGCATCATGTGCACGTCTTCCTTTTGAGAGAATGCCTTGCGGCCGGAGATCCTCCCGCTGCGCTGCCCGAGGTTGCGCCTTGAGGGATGAGAAGAACGAGCCCCAGCCCGGCGGGACGTCTCGTCGGCGTCCGCTGTCGATCGGCCTCAGGGGTGTTGGCGCAAAGCGTGACGGCGAAGTTCATGGGCAAATGACCGGAAGGCCTTCGATGAACGACGCCGTGGGATGCTGAGTGAGAGCCGGATGTACCGCGAAGTGTTACCTAATGGCCCACCGACGAAGTTCCGTGCCAAAACCGAACTCCCAGTGAGGTAACGAACCCCAGGCCGACTTAAGGTCCAGAACCTGTTCAGGCGCTGGCGTCATCGCGGATCAGCGCGCGCCGCTCTGCTGTCTGAGTCACCGGTTCCTCGAACACGTTCGCCCGGCTCCGCGAGTAGTACCGATGTGTGTAACGTCTGGGTTGCCGGACGCGACTCAAGGTCCGGCACAAATCCTTCGACTTTCCCGCACACGCCGGCCTGCTCGAGGGCAAAGCCGGGACGGAGGGGACGTTGATCCGACGGGAGGTAGTCACAGACGGCCACCTAAAGGTCTTCGAGCCGATCGGCGTAGCATGACGCGGCTCCTTCCAGGGCCGGGGCGGAGGCCGGATGGGTTCGATCCGCGGAATCCGCGACTTGATTGGCGGGTATTGAGGTTGATTCGGATGGCAGTAAATAAGCAACATAGCTGGGGGGTGCGTGGGGTTACGGTTGTAGAGGCAGGATGTTAAGGAGGGGAATTCGGATCTGGCCGTGGCAGTGATGCCAGTGAACCAAAACCACCGCAACGGGTGAAGGACTTGTTCGAGGGATGGTGGCAGTACGAGCGGCAGCCT
>Ga0179593_1720493_pt1 | contig 10580 bp, 14 predicted proteins | sample CZODoug2_1_08_16_FD_185931 | JGI IMG/M metagenome (GOLD analysis project Ga0179593, IMG submission 185931) | Vadose zone soil fungal communities from Angelo Coast Range Reserve, California, USA - CZODoug2_1_08_16fungal (PacBio error correction) | ecosystem: Environmental > Terrestrial > Soil >... | reverse complement strand
ACTCCTCCTTTTTCCCTTAGATGAGTGGGTCTACGCCCTTCCCTTCGTCTATATAGGACGGGTCTTTCCCTTCCTTTTTTTTTTATTTTTTTGGTGCCAAAGGAAACGAAACCGACCCTCCCCCGGCGTCGGAAACCCCCTCCCGGATCATTCGTTCCCCTTTTTTTTCTGCCATTGGGGGGCGTCCCCTTCTTCCTTGGTCAGGGAGGCTCGAAAAGCTCGTCCCCTCAGAGCGTTTCCCTCCCCCACAGGCGTCATCTAAGCTTTTTCTTTTTTTCTTCTTGTAAGATTTCCCTTCCTCGATTCTGGGGACAAGAAGAAACAGCTTTCTCCTTCCGGAACATAAGAGTACCCCCCCCCTTTTCCTGGGGCTTCCCCCTTTTCCTCTCCACAGGAGTCCCCCCCCTCCGTTTCGGAGGAAGATAGTGGAAGGTGCGTTCTTTGGCGTTTTTTCCCCCCCCAAAACCAGTTACCTTCCCCTTCCCTCCTCCCCCTTCAGGGCTTTCTTCTCCGATGAGATCGGATGGAAGGCCGGTCTTTTTCTCTCTCGCCTTGTTTCTCTACGCCCTTTTTCCTACCTCTTTTCCTGATTTAAATTCTCCCTCCTTGCTCCAGAAGGAGATACTTCCCTTGGTGATTGCTCGTCCTTTTCTTTTTCTTTTTGTGCGTTAGGGTCCTGGCTTTCTTGCCCTTTCTTCTTTTCGAGATCCCCTTTCCCTCCCCCCCTTTTTCTCATCCTTGATGGCGAAAGGCATGACCCCCATCTTCCCCTTGACTTTGCGTCCGCATCTCTTTTTTTCCCTTCCCCTTTACAGCTTCCCCTTTTTCACCGTGAACGAAGAAAAGTTTCGCGTTTTTTTTTCTTCTGAGAGGTCGCGCTTTTTCTCCCCTCGATCTTCATTACATCTTTTTCCTTCTTTCTGCCCAAAAGTTGTTCCCTTTGACTTAAGCCGCAAAAAGACTGTCCTTCCCCTTCTCCCGAATGTCCGTTTCCCCCTTGCGGTCTCCCTTCTTCCCTTTTTCTTCATTTGATTGAAGGGACATTCGACGTTCAAAGTCTTTTTTGCGAGCGCCTGCTTCCTCTTCTTTCCTCTCAACCTTTGCGTAAGAAGGAAGGCCCCTGACGACAGGGTCCCCCCCCTTTCATCCCTCTTCTCCCCCCCTGACGATCATTTTTTTCTTTTCCTGATTACTACATCTTTTTCTTTCCTGATCCCTTTTCCTGCCCCCCGAAGCTTTTTCCCTTTTACAGGTATAGACTTTTTTCGCCTTTCCTTCACCGCCTGTTTTTTCCCTTTTTTCGTGGCATGTTCCCCCCTTCTTCGTGTTCGAAAAAAATTCTCCCACAAAGATGACCGGCCTTTTTTCTCTTGACCACTCCCTACCCTCAAGACCCCCTTCATTCAGGATGAAGGACCCTTCACGCCTTCCTTTTTCAATTCCTCGCCCCCTTTTCCCCTTTGCGGAACCTTAATCTCCATTAAGGAGGCCCTTTCGACTGAAACCGTGTTCCCCCCCAAGGTACTACCTTTTTCCCTCCTTTTTTTTTTTGGTGTGCTTTCCTCTCTTCATTCCTGGGTATGTGCGGACGCAGCTTTCAAAAAACAGGAATTTTTTCCCCCTTATCAAATCATTTCGTTCCCCCCCCAAAAGCCCCTTTTTCCCCCCTCCCCCCCCCGCACGTGCAAGATGGGGAACGCGTTCTTGGGCGCCCGATTTTTTTTTCCCCCCTCTAATGCAAACCTCCGCCTTCCCCTTTCCCCATTTTTTTTTAGGAGGGTCCCTTCCTTCGTCCAGAAAAGTTTTTTTTTTTGCTGTTTTGTTATTTTTGTTGCTACAATTGTTCCTTCAACCTGAACCCTTCTTTTTTTCAGGTTTTTCGATTAAGCGCCCATGTCTTTCTTCGGCGGAGTGGCGACCCTTTTGCTTCTCTCCCCTTCTTTTTTTTTTTTTTTTTTCCTTTTTTCTTGAGCAAGCCCCTCCCCCCCCCCCCCCCTTTTTTGAAAACCGTGGTTTCCGTTTCCCCCCCCCCAGAATTCCACATCCTTGTCTTCTTTTCTTCTCCTGAATTTTTTTTTCCTTTTTTGGGCTTGGCCGGATCGAGACAGATTTTTTCACCTTGATAGAGCTTTTTTTTTTCTTTTTGTTTTGAGTCTCCCTCCCTCCCTCCCCCCCCCCCTCGCAAACGACCCCCTTTCTTTTTCTTTTTTGTAGTACTTTTGAACTGAGGGTCCCTGAACCGGTCGTTTTTCCCCCCTTCCCTTCTCCGGACGTCGTGGGACCTGGTCCTTCTTTTTTTTTCTTTCTTAGTTCAGAGTTTCCCCCCTCTTTTCTAGTCCACCGCATTGACGAGCGGTTTTCGTCGCGCGTGCCCCCCATCTTCTTTATGTACCCTTTTCATGGCAAGCTTCTCCTTCTTGAATAGTGGGGAAGGAAAGAAGTTCTCCCCCCAGTAAAGAAAAGTCGTCCCTCCATGGGTACCGGTAATTTTTCCCTTTTTCTTTTAGGTTTTCCCCCCGTGGAGTGTACCACTAGAAATCTTCTTTTTTCGGTACTTTCCCTTCCCCCAACTTTCTCCTTGCACGTGAACTTGGCAAGATCGTCCCCCCCTTTCCCCTTCTTTTCAGCCTTCACTCGTTTTTTTTGTTGAGCTCTCTTTTTTTTTAAGTCCTCTTTGAAGTTCAATTTTTCCCCCAAGGGCGTTTGTCCCTCTTTTTCCCCGCCCCTGGACTGGGCGATCCCGACGACCTTTTTTTGCACGCCGACCCCCCCCTTCTCCCCGGGACACCTCCCCATTTTTTTTGCGTGTGAGTGAGAGGACTCCTTTTTTGGGACTTGTGAATTGTTTTTGAGAAAAATGATGTAACCATAGATCACTGTGAGGAATCTCCTTTTTCCCCCCCCCCTTGATCCGTTTTCCCTTTCCCCCCCTTTCCCTCTTGCAACTCTTCTCTTGCACCAGGGAAAAACGGCTTCTTCCCGTTGACTAATTCCGGTTTTCCCTATTTCGGGGATTCGTCACCCCTGTATTCATTTACAAAGAATAGACTCCCCCAGGGAGGTTACAGTGTGTCCCTTCTTTCCCCCCCCGAACGCATTTTCACTTTTTCTTCCCTTTTCTTCCTGACCGGGAAACTCTTATCTCCAACCCGGTAGTGAGAAAGTTCCCTTTGTTTCCTCTTAGGGTTCCTTTTTCTCCCACAAGGTAGTTAAGTTCCCCCCCAGGTGCGCCCCCTCCTTCCGACGTGTTTCTCCCGTCCGACCCCCCCCTCGACAGAACGAAACGGCCCCCCCTTTTTTCTTGAGGGACTTCCTCCCTCAAGTCATGTCTTTTTTCTGTGTGAGTTCCCTTACCAAGGAAAAATAGCTGACCTTGCACCCGCCTTCCCTCCCCCTGAGTTACGCCCGTCCCCATTTATCTTAGGCCCCCCCCCATCTAAATCATTGAAGAGAAGAACTCTCGACTTCAGACATTTTTTCTACACTAATGTTCTCTTTTTCCCCTTTTTTTTTTTGCCAAGGAACCTTCTTTCCTGAAAAACCTATCACTTTCTTTCCCTGTCTTCACGGGGCCTTTTGTCTTTTTCGGTGAAGGGAATCGCCCCTTCGAGAGGAGGTTGACCCTTTCAAAAGCTAGGGCTCCGTCTTTTTCTTTTTGGGGACTTCCTTTCAGGGTTGATCTGATGATGATCTGTTTGGCCTTCCCCTATCACAAGGTTTTCGTCGCTTCTTTCTTTTCTTTCCTTCCACAGAACCTCCTTCCCCCCCCTTTTCTTTTTCCTTTCCAAAGAAGGTCTCGTAACTTTTTTGTTCTCTTTTTTGGGAAAACAGGCTTGAGAGGGTAGTCCCCTTATTTTTAGTTCGCCGTCCGGTTTCCCGTCCCCTTGGTGGCGCTTTTTCCCACATTCCCGCAGGTTTCAGGTTGGCATAGGAGGACTTCGTTGGAGGTCAGTTTCGTGGTCGTCTTTTTTGGTCATCTGTTTTTTCTTGTCTGTATTTAGGACCTCCTCACCGCTTCCCCCCCCTTTCCCCTTGGGAAAAAACACCTGAGGGTAGAGTTCTCCTTTGGAGAGACTTTTTTCCTTTTATGCGAGTACCCTTTTTGTACCGCAACCTTTATTCCCATGCTCTTTTTTCTTTTTTGCTGCAGATGATGGAGCAGGTGGAGAAGCTTTCTTTGTTGACGTGTTCCCCTTTTTTTTTTACCCCCGTGAAGGCATCTTAATCGTAAAGGCCGCGCTTTTTTAGAGGGAAGCCCGTTTTCTTCCTTCGGCTCCTCCTCTTCCCTTCTTGTTTTCGTCGTTGGCCCGAAGTTTTTTTTTCCCAGTTCGCACTTCTTTTTGCCGGCGAACGTATGAGGTTTTTTCCTCGTCTTTGGCCGAGGTTTTCGTCGCCGTCTGCGTCCCCCCCCCTCCCCCGTCCCCGTCACGGCTGCCATGATTTTGCTTTCTGCTGCCCTCTTTTTCCCCTTTTCCAAGCTCCCCTTTCCTCTACCCCGTGTCTTCCCCTTTTTTCTGGTACTGTAGAAAAAGGGCTCCCGAGATGCGGGAAACGTTCCTTTTCTTATTTTTTTTTTCGCCCCGGAAGTCCTTTCTTTCCCCCTATGTTCGTTCAGTAGCGTAGCGCTTCCCTTCTTCCCTCCCCGATTCCAAGATTCCTTCCCTATCCTCCCCTCCGTCGGGATTCCCCCTTCCTTTCTTATCTTTGCTGTAAGCGATGGGAAGGTAGCCCTTTTTGAAGCAAGACAACCTCTTTTTCCGAGGGGACACACTTTTCCCTTTTCCCCTTTCCCCTTTTTTCCCCCCTATAGGAGAGAGATCGCCTTTCTTTTCTCCCCTCATGGTGGGTCCCTTTTTTTCCTTTCCCTTCGTGGTGTTTCCCATTTCCATTTGGAACGAAAGCGGTTCCGAGCCTTGTCTTTTCTTTTTTCCGCCGGTTGATCTCAGATCTTCCCCCTTTTTTTTTTGTTACTGAGATGTTCCTTTTTTTTTCCACCTTGTATTCTTTTGTCCTGGCACGATTCTCCTTTTTATTCTGACATTTTCCCCCTTACGATTAGGATTGCTTTTTCCATGAAGACGCGCTCGCTTCTGCCTTGTCTGGTGGAGAGAGTTGTCCTTCGATACCGCGCCCCTTTTTTTTTGTGGGCGCGTCTCTTTTCTTTTTTCTTAATCCCTTTCTTTTCGGCTTTGGCCAGGCCGGTGGATTCTCGAAGACGGAACAGGCCGTCCCCCTTCCCTTTCTTTTTCTGATCTTTTTTCCCTTTTTTCCTTTTTTTAGAAGTTCTTTTCTCTCCCCTTCTCCTCTCCGGGGGGTGGTTGAGTTTCCTGGAACGGCAAGAGCTATTCTCCTCTTCCTCCTGACTGTTCTGTCTCTCCGTTTTTTTCCCTCCCCCCCTATTTCTTTCCCGACGAAGCCCTTTCTTCCACACCCCTCCTCTAGAGTAATTACCGGGTGTGGATCTTGCGGATTCGACTTTCTCCCTTCTTTTCCTTTGATTAGAAAACGCGTCCCCCCCCCCAACCCCCCCCCTCGTCCCCCCCTCGCTCCCCACTTCCTCCCCCACTCTCCCCCACTCCCAGGCGATTCTTTCCTTCCTTTAACGGACCGGCTTCCCCTTTGGGTCTCATTTTTTTCTTTCAAGATAGTTCTCTCCCCGCTCTAGGCCTTGACGAAACCGAGTACTTTTTTCAACATCCGACTCCCCCTTTCCGACGATGGGTTCCCTTCGCTTTTCCTCTGGCACACGCGTAAAGGAGAAGTTATGTTTTTCTTTTGCAGCGTGGTCCCCTCTTTAAGGCCCGCTTTTCCCCCCCTCCGGGAGGCGATTCTTCCGATTTCTATGGAAAAGGACTTTTTTGCCAGTGTTACTCGCTTTCCCCCTTTTGGCCTGGATTTACCTTCATGACCTTTCCTTTTTTTTCCATCAGATTTTTTTCCCCTGTCTTGGGGGGGGTGGGATGCTCTTTTTTTTAGGCCGGCTCGGGGGGGGGGGGGTTTTCTTTTTCCTCGAAGCGCTACGCTCCCCCTTTTTTCCCTTTCAAAGATTTTCCTGCCACCTTTTCCTCACCCAGGAGGGAATGATCGTTCCTCGTGGAGCCCTCCTCGCTCCCCCCCCACAGGACGTTCCTGCCCCTCCCTTCCTGTTCGTCGGTCATCCCCTTTTTTTTTTTTTGAGCGACGAGAAAACCCTTTTTTTTTTTTTTTTTTTTTTTTTAGTTTTTTTTTTTTTTGCCGTGGCTTTTTTCCAAACACACGTTTCGCGCTCCTCTCTTTCCGGAGGAAAAGCATGGGAGTTCCTTTCCCGATAAGTCGGTCTTTCTTTTTCTTTTTTTTGCAGGATAATTCTTTACGTGTTCCTTTCTCCCGTGAATTTAGTTCAAAAAGGACGTTCCCCAGCCGTGACGGAGTTTTTTCCTTCTTCTATTTCTCTCTTATTAATCTTTTCCCCCCCTCCTGAAGGAATAATATGAACGTTGTCCACCGGGGTTTGATTCACCCATACAGATCTTTTTCCTCCTTTTTCTCATTTAGGTCCATCCCATTTCTCCCCTTCCTCTTTTCCTTTGGCTGCGGCCCTTTTGAAGTGGAAAAGCGCACCCTAAGGACGCCGCCTTTTTCCCCCTTCCTTTCGATTCCACTGTGGACTTTTTTTTTCCCCCCCCCCTGTTTCGTGTCCCTTCCCCCTTTTTTTTTCGTTCTGAAAATAGGGCAGGTCAGATGGGGAACGTCCTTTTCTTCCCACGAACATGGGGTTCCCCCCCCCACCGGGGCCTCCCCCTTCTCCCCCTAGGGATTTAAAAAGTAGAGAACATTTCGCAAGCATCCGGGTTCCCCCTTCCTTTCCCCCAATTTCGACGTCCTTTTCATTTCCCGAGCCTTTTGAATGTACGTGGAGAGCAACCCCCTCCCTCGGTTGACGACCTTTTTTCTTTTCCCTTTCGTTTCTAGGGGCGATCGCTTTTTTTTCTTGGAGAACCTCCTCCGCGCAAACCGGAATCTCCAGGATTTCAATTTTTTCGACGACTTCCCCTCCCGTCGAAGATGCCCCCCTGCGAAGAGGCGGCTGCAAAAACCGCCGTCCCCTTTTCTCCCTTGGTTGTCGTGTTCTCCTTCCCCCCACGCCCCCCCCTCCCTTTTTTTACCCTGCGGTGCTCGGTTGATTCATGCTTTGCTGCTGATTCGAACAGGCGTTTTCTTCCCCTGGCGCCCGTGTTCCGTTCCTTTTTTTCTTGCGACGATCCTCTTTTTTTCCCGGGAGAAATCTGAGCAAGTTTGCCCCCCGTCCCGCGAGTGTCCTTTTTCCCCCCCCCCAGCCTCAACCCTTTTCGGCGCGTTACATGCATTGGAAGTTAGTTGAGGGACGGTCGCTCTCTTTTTTTTTTCTTTCCCATTGATCGAGATTTTTTTTCTTCCCTTGACGTTGGTCCTATCAACCTCAACAACTGTGGGTTCTTCGGTGCGGTCGGATTTTTTCTTGGTCGGGTTCTCCCCCCCCCCCTGGAAAACGCGTTCAACTTTTTCTTCTTGGACTGACTGCTGGAGGAGGTCGTTTCCGATCCTTAGTTCAAAGCATGCCCCTTTCCCCCAGTGGCTTCTTCTTCCCCTTCTTTCACTGGGGTCCTTTTTTTCGACATCGGTCATGGGGGGAGCACTTCGTGGCTTCTTTCCCCAGGAGTTTTCCTTCCCTTTTCCAGTTTCCCTCCTCAACTCATCATGGACAGGGGAGTGTCCCTGTTATTCGGCGTTGCCCTCGGTCGGGCTTTCCCCCCAGAGGCCCTCTACTTCTGGAAAAGTTTTATCGGAGACCTTTTTTTCCCAACTGAAGTGGTGCCTCCTTCTCAAAAGACCATCCTCTCTCCTTTCCCTTTTTGCTCGAGAGAAAGTCTTCCCAGATCGACCCTTCTTTTTTTGCCCGTTCCCCCCTTTTCTCGAACTTTTTTTCCAATGCCCCCCTCCCACCTACCCCCCCTACCTTCTCCCCCCTTCCCCCTTCCTATCCTCGTTTTGTGCCCCCTTTTTCTTTTAAGAAAACCCCCCTTTTTTTTTAGATCCAAGACCTTTTGTGTTTGCCTTCCCGTGCAACCTGCCCCCTTTTCCCATGGGTTTAAACACGCTTCCTTTGTGATTTTCCCCGGTCGGGGCCTTTCCTTTTGACCACCCTCTTCTTTTTTACCTCGGTATGAAAGGCCTTTTTTTCACGCTGGCCGTCGTCTTCCCCGACGCAGTGGCCATCCCTTCTACCGGAGAAACTTTTCCCGTCCTCCAATTTGTTGTGAACATACGCCTCTTTTCCTTCGGGCTCGGGAACTCCCCCCCCCCCCCCCTTTCAGGTGTTCCCCCCCCATTCCCTTGCACGGAGGTTCCGTGTGTTCCCGACCGCAGTTGCCCCCCCCAACGTCGACCGTTTTTTTCCTACGAGAGCCTTTCTTTTTTTTTGACCAGGTTTGGTTTGGATGGGAGGATCTCCCCCCCTTTTTTTTTTTTCCCAAAATTCTCGATCAATTTTTCTCCCCCCCGTCGATCCGTCAGAAAAAATCCACGAAACGGCCCTTGAGACGCCCCCTTCCTTCCTCCTTTGCTGGGTTTATTTTTGGTGGAGGGGGTTTTTTTTTTTTTTTTTCAAAAAAGTTCGGATGCCGGTTCCCCCCCCCCCCCCTCCCCGGGGCTATTGCTAAGAGTTACTTCCGCCCAAGCAGTTCTCGAACACGAGGATTTTTTTTCGCCCCCCCCCAATCCTGAAACAGGGTTCTTTTATCAGACCCCTTTCTTGCAAATTCCTGTTCCTTTTTGTTATTTTGCCCGGGAATGGCCTTGAGCACCCGTCTTTTCTTCTTTCGGTGGCTGTTGGCTGTGGTTTAACTTTTTGTATAGGGAGAGGGCGGACGTCGCGGCAACCGGGGCTCGTTTTTTCGGTTTCTTTTTTCATTAGTCCGATGGTGACTTGCGAGAGGTACCCTTCTTGACAAACTTTTCCCTTTTCCCGAAGGCGGCTAAGACCCCCGCGATCGGGCCTGATTCGCTTCTCGTACACGAGGTCTTCCCCCGAGGTGCACTTTTCCCTTTTTTCTCTCGGGTAAGTGTCCCTTATTTAATGCGACTGAGAGTCGTCTCTCTCTGGTTGCCGCCAGGAGGTTTTCTCCCTCATTATGGTCTCTCCTTTCTAGCGAGGGTGAACATCGTTGGTTCCTTGTCTTTTTCCCTCCCTTTGGGCCTTTTTCTTTTTAGCACCTGGCAGGTAAGTCTGTTTTTTTCCTGCGATGCTCTTCTTTTCCCCGACAACAACTGGAACAAGCGTTTTTTTCCCTGACGTGGGGCCCCTCGTGATTTTTAGGACTTTCTCTTCCTTTTGAGTTCCTCGAGACGCTTGTGTAAAGGGATTAGGTATTTTTTTTGCTTGCAGCAAACTGTCCCCTCTCCCAATTTACGGGGATGCACCTTCCCGGCGTCGAGGCTGTCGTTTGAGGGAATCCTGTCGTCGGGGCCCTCTCGGGCCGGCTTCTACAGCATGGGGAGAGGAAGCTTTTGCAAGGCAGGGCTTTCTTTTTTTTTCCCCTCGCGGGGGTTTTTACCCGTCGTCTTTTTTCTTGCTGATCCCGTAGAAGTAGCCCCCCTTGCCGCACCTTTTTCGATTTTCTTTGGCCACTTTCACAGGCCGTGGACGAGTTTCCCCCCCCGTTCCGCTTTTTTTTCTAGGGCAGCCCGTTCCTTTTTCCTTTCGATCGCTGTTCCTTTCCGTAGGAGATTGGCAGGATAACGTTCCGCGAAACGTTTTTCCCTTTCTTTTGAAAGATTGTGGTCCGTTTTCAAACCAAAGATTAATGACTGCCTGTTCTTCCTTCGGCCCGACACTTTCCCTTTCCGGCAAAACTCCTTTGCTGGTAATTTTTTTTTTTTTGTCTGCGAGGCCGCACCCCCTCCCCCCTTCTGCAGGGCCTCGTCCCCCCTTTTAGCCGGTGATGAAGAGGGGGCAGAACCCCCCCTTTTCCGGGGCGGCCACGCTTTTTCCAAGTAGCCGTCTTTCTTTTTTTTCCAAAGCAGCCACCCGTCCCCCCGGGTCCTGAGGAAAACAAGGCGGCTTTTTTTTTTCCTTCCATCATAGATATTTTTTGCGCGATCGCCTCTTCTTTCCCTCTTTCTCGGGCAGGTACTTTTTTTTTTTTTGGTTTTCCCTGAACCCCACGCACGGGATTGGCTCGGAACGGTCTCCTTTCTGGGTCCTCCCTTTTCTTTTTCCCAGGTTCTGCGAACATAGGTTTTCCCTTTGGTAACGCGATTTTTTTTCCGGCCGATCACCTTGTTCTCTTTTTCTTTTTCCGACCTCTTTCTCCGGGTTCCTTTTTTTCGCCGATCTCCACGCCGGGAATACGTCCCCCCCGGTCGTGGAAGAAGACGCTTCCTTCTTTCTCCTCCCCTGAGTTCGATTCTTCTTAGCCCTTCGATCAGAAGCCGGGGTGCGCGTAGCTTCCCCCCCTCCGTTTACGCGGGGCTTTCCTCCTCCCGACGCGGCGTTCCTTTTTGCGGCGTTGGAAAAACATGAGAGACTCCCGATTCCCTTCTTTGCCAGTTCTCTTCCCCCC
>Ga0179593_1462542_pt1 | contig 10580 bp, 20 predicted proteins | sample CZODoug2_1_08_16_FD_185931 | JGI IMG/M metagenome (GOLD analysis project Ga0179593, IMG submission 185931) | Vadose zone soil fungal communities from Angelo Coast Range Reserve, California, USA - CZODoug2_1_08_16fungal (PacBio error correction) | ecosystem: Environmental > Terrestrial > Soil >... | reverse complement strand
AGGCACCTTAAGCGCTTTTTTCCCTTCTGTCAGTTAATGGCCTTGGGGTTTTTTTTTTGGTGGTTTGTGGTGTTGGGTTCTGTTGGGGTGTTTTTTGTGGGTTTTTTGGGGAGGGGTATGTTGGTTGTTTGCGTTTTGTGGGTGTGTTGGGTACTTCCGCACCTTCTTGTCCTTTTAGGTTTTTGTTGAAGAAACCTGTTTTTTTTTGTTTGCGTTGCCCAATTGTCTGCCCCCATCCCAGGTCCGACGTTCTGACTCGCTTTTTTGTTTAATACCCCACTCGATTGCGTTTTTGCTCACACCGTTTTATTTTTAACTTTTCGTTCTTTTTTTTGCGTTCCGGATCCCAATATGTTCAGGCGTGCCTGTTTCCTGTCCCCCCCCCCCAATAAACAATTTGCATGTCTGATGTTGTGTCTTTGTCTTTCACTCGGACTCTCCTACGGGCGCCCCCCTTCCTGTTCCCCTCTTGGCATTCTTTTCCTCGCTGTCTTGGCCTTGCCTTGTGGGTTCGTGCACGCTTGATTTTACTTTTTGCCCAGATCAGTGAGGGAGGTTTTTCAGTACCCCCCCCCCTCGTTTCCGGGGGCACCCTCTCTCGTTTCTTTTGAGGAAGCCGTTTTTTCCTTCCTGCACCCCCCCCCCCTTTACGATCGGGCTTTGATTTAGCCCCCGTTGATTCCAATTTTCTGCTCTTCCTCGTTTCATTCCCCTCGCCGGGCCCTTCTTCTCCCTTTCTCGCTTTTTTTCCTGGTCCCTTCTCTCTTGTGTTGCAACAGTCTTACCCCAGCCTAACGTGCTGGTTCACCCTTTTCCTGTCAACACTCCTTCGGTTTCCCCCCTGCGGTTCGGGCTTCCATTTTCACTGCTGTTGGAAATTCCTTTTGTCGTTTCCGGACCTCCCCATTGCGGCATTTTCTATTCTTTTGCCTGTTTTTTTCCCCCTCGTTTAGGCCCTTCTTTTTTCCCTCCCAAAAAAATCTTGCGTTTGGCTCTTTACCAAGGGCGTTGGGTACACTCATCCCCACCAGTTCTTGCCTTCTCTTCCGCGTCAGTCCCATTTCTCGTTCCTTTGTTGTCATCTTTTTTAGTTGTCCTGTTTAAGGAGGCTTTACCTTCCAACCTGCCGTCTGGTCCATTCTCCCTCATGTCTTTTTTTTTTTTTGGTTTTTTTCTTGTCCCTCCCTATAAATGTTACTCCTCTGGGCGTGTCTTTTCCCCGTATGCGTCATGGGACGACAAATTTTGGAGGATAGGTAGGGTCGTCGGAGGTTTTTTCTATTGGACTCCCAGCCACCCCCCTTTTTTTTTTTTTCTGGTGTGTCAATAATTCACTTCATTCTTCAACCCCTCCTCGCCTTTTATCACACCCTCGCTTCAATCTCTTTTGGGCTTGTTCCGTTCAAGTGTGTGGTCTTCCTATCCTTTGACGATCGGGTTATTTTTGTTCCCTCGTCAACCTTTTTCCCTTTTGAACCGTCCCCGACAGTTGGGAAACAACAATCGTCGTTCCAGGTTTTCTCTTGCTTTCTCGTGCTTTGTTTTTTTTTTGTATGTTTCAATCCGGGCTTCGGTTTCCCACCTTTTATACCTTTTTTTTTTCTTTTGTCTGCCCTGGTTCCCCCCCCTTTTTTTTCCCCCCCCACAGTTGTTCTTTTTCCTGCTTGTTAATATTTGCCTTCCCCTTTTTCCTGCCCCCTTGCCTTTTTGAACTCAGATACTTTTTCCCTTTTTTCCCCTGTGTGTGGTTCTTTCCCGCTCTGGTTTCTCGGTTTTTTTTTCTTCCGACTTTTCGAGCGGACGGCTCCAATAAGTCTGATTTTTACGGGTCTTTTTAGCTTTCCATCCGCCCCAGCGTTTTGAGCTTGATTTTTTTTTTTTTTTTTCATCTTTCCCCCCTTCCTTTTTTTTTTTTTTTTTTTTTCCGTCCCCACCTCTGCACTTTTCTTCTTAATTTCTTAATAAGGTCCCAGGCTCTGTTTTTTGGTCCAAACCCGCCGCCGTGTATTCTTGGCATTCATTTTTTTTTTTTTCAGTCCCTGCTTATTTTGCGGTTTCGTCTCCCCCTTCCCTGTTTTTGTTTCTTTCGATCGTCGGGAAGTTTGTAAGTGGATCTCCTACTGCCCTTTCCTTGCTTTTACCGGCGCCCTGCTCCCTTACTGTCCTTCTTTGTACCCGCCTTTCGGAATTGCTTTTTCGTCTTTCTTATCTTTTTCCGTTTGTTCCTTCCTGTTTTCTGGACGTTCGGCTTTACCGTCCTTTGGTCGTTTTTAGCCACGGTGTAACTTTTTCAAACTAACAAATTTTTATGTTTCCTTCGGACGTTTTCTCCCCGGGGCCTTGGTTGCGATTTTTCCCCCTTTGGCCCTTCTTCCCGTGGGTTTTCTCTCTTTTCTGACGCCCCCCATCCATTCCCCTTGTTTCAACGCCCTTCTGTTTTTTTTTTTTTTTTCGGTCGCGGTTTCCTGTTCTGGACTCCCCCTTTCGGGACCACCCACCTGATTCTTTGCTTTTTCCTTCCATAAGTTACCGTTTCGTCGTAATCCCTTTCTCCATTTTTTTTTTTTTCTCCTCGGTTTTACCTTTCGCTTTTTTCATGAGCCCCCCGTTTTGAAAGTTACGTTCTGTTCCCTTTTCCATTACAGATTCCCTTCAGGTGAGTAGTTTATTTTTTTCCCCAATGTTTTTTCGACACATGCTTTTCTGTTCTTGTTCGTGTTTCTTCCATCCCAGTCCTGGCACCTTGGCCCGTTTTCCCTCACATCAAGCCGGGTGTACCCCCCCTCCACTTTTTTGTCTGTTTTAGGAGAGTGGTTTTGTCTTCGTTCCCTGAGCACGTACTTGATTCTCCCTTTTTTTGGGCACGTCGTTCCCCCTTGTGATCGGCTTCGCCCCCGCTACCCATCCCGGGGTGTTCTCAGGTTCCCTGTTCCGCTGTCTTTTCGTTGGGTCGCAACACGGCCTTTTTTACTTTCTCTACTCTTGGCGTGGGTCTTGCTCGTTTGAGCTCGGAGCTTTTCTCCGGAGTCTTCCCAGGCGCGGCCTTGCCTGTCCTCCCTTCCCTCTTGGCATTCTTCCACTAGGTTTCGCATGACTGTTTTTTTTTCCATACCTCTGCGACGTTGCTTTCAGCAAAGAATTTACTGGTGGCCGAAACTTCCTCGGACTCTTCTTGGTTTTTCTGTGAAACGACCCACAGGTCCCTCTTTAAGCTCCACCCATCCCCATTTGTTTTGTGTTCAACTCTACCCCTTTCTGGCTGTCGGTGCCCGAGTACCTATAGTTCGGGGCCTGCCTCTGTTTTCTCTGTGGCTCTCCGTTCCTTTTTCCTCAACTCACCCCCGGATTTTCCTTGTGGACCCCACCTACTCCCCTTTTTTTTCTTTCTTTCTTCCGCGTTGTAGTCATGTTCTTGGTTTCCCTTTACACCTCTTATTTGCTTTTTCCCCTTCTTTTCTGGATTTTTTTAACCCCCTGGTTTTTTTTTTGATCCCGTTCTACAAACCAGAGTTTTTAACGGGCCCCCCGCAGTAGAGTTCCTTTCGGGCCCGGATTTTTTGTTGGAAACTCCCTTCACTTTTTGGTTTTTTCGGTGCATATCTGCGTTCCTTTTTTTTTTTTTTTTCTAGTCCCCCCCCCCCCCAAAACCAAAACAATTGGGGGGGGGGTTAAGTTTTGAGTTCTTTCGATTGCCTTTAACTTCCTTTGTGAGATTGATTCTGTCTTGCGAATTCTTTCTTGGTTCTTGTTTTTCGTCCGTGTTCCTTGTTCCCTTTTTTCCCCAGTCTTTTCTTTACCTTTGCCAAGCGCTCCTTTCTGACGCGTTTCTTCGATGGCACCTCCCCCGGCTTGTGTGCCGCTCGCCATTAGACGCCGTGGCTGTTTTCGACCTAATCTTGGCCCTCTTTGTTGTACTATTTTCTTGTTTAGTGGCGGACCGGTCCTCCCCCACGTTGGTTTTTTTTTCCGCCCTGTTTCTTTCCGATTCGGGCAAATGAATCCCCTCCCACTCCTCCGTGCGAACCCCTTCCTCCCCCCTTGACTTTTTCCGCCACGTTTTTTTTCACTTCCTTTCTGCCCCGGAAAACCCTTACACGACAGAGTGTGTCAATGGGGAGCCTTTCCGCCCTTTGCCGGTCCTTACGCTTTCTTCTAAGTGGACTTATCCGGCTATTTTTATTTTTTTCCCTTACACCTTATTTGGGCGACTTGTATATACTTCTTATGATTTAACCCAGGGAGATGTTTGGTTCCGGGTTTTCTTTTTCTCTTTGTCACACCTTTGCCACTCTGTTCCAATCTCTCTGCGTTTCCGTCCTTCTTTACGGGGAGCTACCCCCCCCTTCCCTTCTTTTTGGCCCTTTCTACTTTTCTTCCCCTCCCCCATTTTAGGACCTTTCCCCGTGTTTCGTCCTCCCCCCTGTGTGCTTCGTGGCGCGATCGCATTACCGTACTACCCTTTTATCCCACTCTCTTCTGACTTGCATCTTCCCTTAAGGTCTGGTCCTCCCGTTCCTGTCCGTTGTTTTTCGCCTTTCACTCTTTTCTGCACTGATGACTTTCGACCTGCCGAAAGACCCACCCCCTTCCCACGTGTCTTACCCGGCTTTTCCGAGGCTCTTTTAGGTCAGTGGTCCTTTTTTTCCGTTTACTTGTTTTTTTCAAAGGTGTTTGTCTGATCTGCCCTTTAGTCCGTTTTGAGTGGATTTCCTGATTTCAATGTGAATCGTGGGCTTTTTCCCTTTTCCCTTCGGTTTTTGCCTATTCCCTTCCGGTCTCTTTTTCCCCATCGTTTGCTGGTCGGATTTTCCCCCCCCTCTCGTCCCGTTTTGTCTAGCAATTTCTTTTTTTTGTGGATTTGGGCCCTCCTCGTACAATCTGGATTTTTTTGAGACAAGGTTTCGGCTGACCCCAAATGCAAACCCCCTCTTTGCCTGGCTTTTTTTTGTGCGTTGCTTTTTTTTTCAAAAAGGGGTGGGCCGGGTGTCCCTCCAACTTCTTTTCTGAGGTTCGCTTCCCTTTGTACCCGGGCAATCCCCATCAATTTCCTCCCTTTCTGTGAAATTTTTTGGACTTTCCCCCCTTTTTCGCGCTACAAGTCACAGCCACCATGTGGCCCCGTGAGAGCTTGACCTGATTTTTGGGGAAACCTGTCGTTACGTGTGAACTTGGTTTCCTTGGACTCGTCGTTCTTCTCTGGCTTTTGACCCACTTAGTTCACCGCGCTGTACCGTATGAATGGGCGGGCGTGTTTTTTTTCAGGCATGCTTTTGTGCCCGTGTTACCGTTTTCCTCGACCCCTTTTGTTTTCTGCTTCCGTTTTCGTTTGGCCTCTCGAGCCTTGTCGTCAATTTTCGCTTTTCCGTGTCGACCACGCCCGATTTAGTTTCGACGCAAGTTATAGGCTTTCTTTTTTCATTCCCACTCCACCAACCTCCTTCTTTTTGTTTTCCTGTCCCCTTGAGTTATTCCTTTGCTGGCCATTGAAACTCCCCCCGCTTGTGACCTTTTTTTTTTTTTTGCCTCTCCCTTTTATTTTTGTCATTTTTGTTTGGTGTGCTTCAATTTGGGACCGTTGTCCATGTCCCCCCTTCTTTTTTGACCTAGCTTTTTTTTGTTTTTTGGCACCCCCCCCCCCGTCGCGCGGTTTTTTTTTACCCTCTTCTTTTCTTCTTCCGGACCAAAGATCCCCGTACAGTGAAATGGAGGTTTCCCTTTTTCCCCCACTTTTTTCCTTGCGTGCTTTGGCTTTCCCTTTTCCCCCGCCGATCTGGATTTTGGGTTCCGTGCTAAACCAACGTGAATTGTGCCTGCCACCCTGTCTCTTTTTCGTTTTGCTCCCGGTTTGTCTTTGGAATGTCCCCTCGTCCTTTTTTTTACGCTTGGGTGTACTAAGGCAGTGTTTCTTCGCCGATATATTTTGTGTGGCTGCAAGGGACCTCTTCCCCTCCCTTTTTTTCTTCGAATTAGGCCTCCCCCTTTCGGCCCGTTTTCACAAACGGGGTTTTCCTGCATTCATTTTCTTTTGTGCCCCCCAGTCTTTGTGCCGCTGCCGGGGCTCGCCCTCCGATCTCTGTGTCCCTTTTTTTTTTTTTCCCATTGCCCTCTTCTTCTCGCGTGTGGTTTTGTTTCAATGCTTTTTTTCGCTCTTGGTGCGGACCCAAATAAAACCAAGGGCATTTGTTTCACGGGTCCGTCCCCTGCCGCTGACCATCATTTTTTTTGGGCAGTTTTTCCGGACGCCTCCTTGACCGGTTTCTCCCTTTCACCCAATGGGTTGTTTTGCTCCTTCAGCTTGTTTTTTTCCCACGACATGACGTTGCGACGTCCTTCCCTTCCTTATTTCTGCTGCCCTTTCCGTCCCCACTCTTTGAGCCTTTCTTTGACCCTTTTCTTTCTTTTTTCATTTTGAACCTCTGTTTTTCGCTGCTTACGGTTATCCGAAAACATGCCTTTTTCCCCGCTCTCTTTTAGCTGTTCCTTTTTTTTTGCCTTTTCCTCCCCCGTTCCGTGTTTTTCTTGTGAGTCTTCTCCATTCTGCTAGGTGCCCCCCTGTTGCGGTTTTCTTTGTCCACTCGGTTGTCATTCTCACTCCGGTCCTTCCCTTGATATAGACCCTTCTCGGCGCATGTTTTGATGTTTACCACCCATGGTCCTCCCTCCAGGTTGATTGCTTTTCGACACGCCTGTCGACCCCCCCCCCTGCTGCCCGCGCTGCAACCCCCCGTTTTTTGAGTCACAGTCAAGTGCCAAGGGTTTTTCTTGGCCCTACCTCTTTCGGTTTGTGTTGTCTTGTCGCCTTTTCCCTCCCATACTTGGCGGATTTTTGCTGTCTTTTTCTTTTTCCTTTCATGCTTTCGTTGACTTTCGCGCCCTTGCCGCCAAGTTCTATACAATTTGAGTTCTCTCCGTGCTTGTATGGGCCCGCTCCCCGCCTGTTTTTTTTTAGTCCCCCGGTCGCCGACGATGTAAGGTGTAAAGCACTTCACTTTTCGGAGTTCGTTTGGTACCAACTTGCTACTTTTCCCCGGTTTTTCGTCCTTTTTCTGAACGTTGTAGGTGAACTCTGTTTCCTCTGTGCCCCCCTAGTCTTCTTTTTTGAGGCAACCTTTTTTCCACTTTTCGTTTTTCAATTCTTTATTTCGCGTTGTTCAATTTCCACCCATCCCCGGCCTTCTACCGAACAAAGGGCGAGCAGCTTTTGTTTCGGCGACTTCTTGTTGTTTGTTTCTCCCCCCGTCTACCCATCTTCTTCTCCGTGTGAAACCAGGGGGGCACTTCCCCCTGCGCCGGCCCCCTTGAGTTTTGACCTACTTGCCCCCCATTTTTTTTTTTTTTCTTGTTCCCTTGTGTCGTCCGTTGATATCACTTTGTTTCATTTGATTCCTTGTTGCTTCTTCGTTTTTCCCCACTTTCCTCCTTTTACCAATTTTTTTGTTCCACTACCCCCATTTTCCTTGGCGCTGGTCCCCGGTCCACCATTTTGGAACCAGCACCAGTTACTTCCCCTTTTACCCATTCATTGCCCTTCCCCTACCTTTTCCGTTGCGCAGGGTTATCGTTTGAGGTGTGTTGTTTTTTTCTGGCCCCCCATAGCCCCCATTTGAATTTACCCCTTAAATACTCCCGCCCCCGTTGTCCGTCTGTTCTCCTTTTATGGTTGTTTTGTGGGGGTCTGGCCCTTCTCTCCTCCCTTTTTTTTCTTTTGACCCCCTTCCGTGGGGCGTGTAGGACTCGGTTTTTTTCGTTTTTTACGACACCACTTCTCGTGCTGCCTTGCTCCCTTCTCCTTGTCTCTCAGGCCCCACCCTTTTTTTTGTTCACCTTCAAATCCTTCCTTGGAAACCACCGCCTTCCTTTTTTTCCCATTTCACCCCCCCTTTACGCTTTTCACGATGTCTGTTTTTTGCTTTTTCCCTTAAGTTAAGTTTTTCACTTTGAGAGGGTCCCTGTACGTTCTTTGTCCAGTTGTCATCCACTGCCTTTTACCCCCCTTCCCGTGACTCGGTTTCCCTTGTGTGTCTCTTTTTTTTCTTAGTTAGTTTCTCTGGCGGCCTTCTTTTTTTCCTTGTGTTGATTGTCTTTCTGCCGCCTTTTTTTGGTTACCATTTTCTTTTTCCCCCCCTCTCCTTGGGCCGAATTTTCTTCCTTGCATTTTGTCCCCCCCCACTTTTTTTTTTGTTCACGTTCCCGGTTCTGACCTTTTATTTGAGTCACTCCTTCTTCCCCCTTTGCCCCTTTTTCCTCAGACTCTTCTTGCCACCTCTTGTGGTTCTTTTCTTGCCTGTCTGTTCTCTCAAGGGTTCCTTGTTCGGGATGGTGGGGCAGGCCCCACCCCAACTCTTCTTATGTTGGCGGTTGTTTTTCCTCCCTGACACCTGCTTTCTTTGTCACCTCTTTTTCTTATCGTTTTTTCCCATCGTCCCATGCCCCGCCGAGCCCTTGGTGGTCATGCCCCCCCCCCGTGATCCCTGGGCTTTTTTTTGACAGGTCCACTCCCCTTGCTCCCCATGCTAATGGCGTGCCCACCTTTTCCCCTTCCGTTCCTGCCGTGGAAGGTGCATTTTCAGAACTATGTCTTTCCTCTCTGACCATGTCTTGTTTTTCCTTTTGTCTTTTTTGATGCAACTTTGATCCTTTTTTTGTAATTCTGCATGGAATTCCGCTTTCGCGCCGTCCGGTTGCTTTCGGGTAACCCTCCCCTTCGTTGATGATTCCCCCTTCTCTTCTATTTTTTCTCTTGTTTTCCCCCCCGTCACTTTGTAATTTTTTTTTCGAGCCCTCTTGCTCACACGCCGTGTTGCCTGCTAACCTTTGATCTTTCTGTTTCTTGAGCTTTTCCCCTGGTTCTTTTTTCTTTTATCCCGGTTGCCCTGTTTCCGGAATGGGTTACCTATCCGACCGTTCTCCCCTATCTCCACGTTTTTTTTAAATCGCAGTACAAGCCATTGGAGCGCTGGCCCCCCCCGTGACTTCCTTCTTTCTTTCCCACCATGTATTCTGCCTTTCTTTTTAATCTCTCGCCGACATTCGAATTCCTTTGTAGACCCTAGTGTTCTCAGTTCTGTTTCCCCCTTCTCTTTCTTCCTATCTTTCTGTTCAACCCCGTATTCATCTCCGCCAGGGAGTCGTGTGTTTATTGCAGTCTTTTTGTTCCATCCCTCCGGTTTTGCTGATTCCTGCTTCACCTTGGCTTTTTTTTCAATCCCGGTGCAAGGTTTTTTCGCGGCTTTTCATTTCGGATTCACGTTGAGCCCGCAGGAATCGCGTTCGGCGGGTGCCTTCGTCCGTTCTCCCGGTTCTCCCCTTTGCCTCATCCTCCAACTGGTTCGTCGTTTCTTTTCCCTTTCCTTTGTTTGCGAACACCACGTTTTTGCTCCCTACTGGACTCCTTTTCCGTGCGGTTTGATGTTCTGTTTTTTTTCATTTCTTGATCCGTTTTGCGGCGTTGGCGAACGGGATTTTTCAGCGCTGCTCTGTCGTCCTTTTCATGTTCATTCCCCTGTCGAGGTTTTTTTAACCCGTGATCTTTTCACGAAATGCCGATGCGTTTTCCGCCCCCCCTCCCAATGTGTTTCCACCTTTTTCCCTTCTTGATTTTCTTGGACTGCTCCAAAACCCACAGGCAGCTTTCCTCCCTAGTGCCTGTTTCCCCTTTTTCGCCCCTAATGGATGTCTGTTGCACCCGTACCTCTTTAAGATTACTCTGGGGCCCTCCGCTCCTTGTTTTTCCGTCTCCTGGACCCACGTGAGTGTAAGCTTTTTCTTCCCATCGATCAAAAAAAACTTTCCTCCCACCTTTTTCCCCCATCACACCCGCGGGGCAACCTCTTTCGCTTGTCGTCTTTGTTTGTTTCCTCTTCTTTTTTGTTCTTTTTTCACTTGTTTTCGTCTTTTTTTTTCTTAGAACCGGAGTTCCGTCGTTTTTTCAAAATTTAACACAGTGGCTTGTTTACCTTCCCCGAAACTTCGTGATTCTTGCGGCTGACCTCATTTTTCTCTATTTGGTCCCCCTCGTGCCCTTTCCTTGTGTAACTCTTTGCTGCCCTTGTTGTGTTACAACCCAAGAATCCTTTTTTTTTTATTCCCGATGGCCTTACCATTTTTTTTCCTTTTTCTTCAAACCTCTTCTCGTCGTTGTCTTAGGTTCCTCTTCTTTTTTCCTCTTCTTGTGTTTTGTCCCACGTTCCTTTGAAAGCGCACTTTCGACGTTTTTTTTTGGCGGCTTTGATGCAACCCTGGCCGGCAGTTGTTACGGTTTTGTTTCCTCTTCCGGTCGGCCTTTTGTTTGAACCTTTTTTTAAAGTCTGTTCGCCCTTTCTTACCCAGGTTCTTTTGTTTGTTTGACCTTCTCCTCACTTTTCTTTCGGGCCGGTCTCACACGCGTTCTATTTCTCTTTTTTCTTCCCCCTTTTCTCGTGGATTCCTCAGAGATGTGTTTTTCCCTTGGCTTTTCTTTTCCCTTTCTTCTTTTGCAGGTTTTTTAAACCGGAAACCCATTTTCTTGCGTTGCTCTGATCATGTGCTAGCACTTTCTCCTTGGGAATGTGCCATTTCCCTCGCTCAGGTTCTCTGCATTT